>Ga0194125_10010938_pt1 | contig 12293 bp, 10 predicted proteins | sample TA2KigC250mmetaG_FD_148626 | JGI IMG/M metagenome (GOLD analysis project Ga0194125, IMG submission 148626) | Freshwater microbial communities from Lake Tanganyika, Tanzania - TA2015034 Kigoma Deep Cast 250m | ecosystem: Environmental > Aquatic > Freshwater > Lake | place: Tanzania: Lake... | reverse complement strand
CCTGCAGGGCCTTGCGTGCTTCGGCGCTCGATGCGGGGCCATCGCCGCGCAGGTTCTGGCTGCCGCCGATCCCCCACGCGCAGGTCATGTCGAGCACGCGATCGATCATCACGTGCACGGTCTCGCCCGGGGTCTCGATCTCGCCGCGGTGCTCGCTCGAGCGCCACCACAGCCAGAGCAGGAAGAGATTGCCCAGGAAATCCAGCGGTTCGTGCGCACACCACGGCACCTCGGGGCGGCCATCGCCCATGGGCTTCTCGCTCTCGCCGTCATCACGGGCTTGACCGCTCGGCCGCGCGGTGAACGCATCGGGGCGGATGTCCTCGAGCTCGCCGCCGCGGCCTTCGGCATCCAGCAGCTTGGCCGCGAGTCCCGCAGCACCGAGCCGGTCGATCCGCACCTCGAACGCCGCCTCGCAGAGCGAGCGCAGTTCCTTTGAGAGCGCATCGCTCGACGCAGGCGCAAAAAGCGTGCCGCCGGGGATATCCCAGAGCACGGGCACCTGTTTCACGCGGCGCCACATGCCGGCCGAGATCTCATCCATGCAGCGGCGCTCGGCATGCTCCTTCGCCTGCATGCGCTCGTTGCGCGAAAGGCGGCGCTGCTCGCCATCGGCGGTCGCGGGACCGCGGGCCTCGTCCTCGGCCATCGCGCGATACGCGCGGCGGATGTCGGCGGGGACCTTCGCCGTGTCCACGCGCATGGCTGCGGACAAGCTCATGCCGAAGCCGCACGAGCCGTATCCGAACTCGGTGTCGAAGACATGCCGCCCGGTGATCCACCCGCTCACGCTCTCGGTGCCGTTGCCGGCGCCGTCGGGTCGGATGCGGTGGTCATGCAGCGACTCGTAGAGCCCCCCATCGGCCACGCTCGGCGCGGAACCACTGACGGCGAAGCGGGAATAGGCGATGGAACCCTGACGAAAACCCATGCCGGGAGTCTGCGACCGCGGCGCGCCGAGGGAGTTGCCCGGACAGGTTGTCCACACAAACCACGGCGTCGGCGCCGCAAGGCGTTGTTGGGGACGGCTGCACCGGCTTCGATCGAGCCCGGCCAGAGGCGAGTGCTGACTTGGACGAGCCGCCGACCCGTCGCCATACGCTGTACGCCGCCATGCGAGCGACCCAAACTCAACGGCCGCGATTCGACCTTGCGGGTGCGTGCCCGGCGTGGTGCCTCGCCGTGGTCGCCGCGCTCCTCATGTGCATGACCACGCCCACCGCGCACGCCGAGAAGGTGCCGCTCTCCATGGACGCACTGCACCGCGCGGACCTCTGCCTGATCGGCGTGGTGACCGCGCGCACGGAGTCGACGAGTGGCATCCCGCTCGTGGGCGATCGCACCACCGCGATCGCGCTGACCCTGCAGGTTGAAGCGGTGATCTTCGATCGCATCGCCTCAGGCGCGAAGCCCGGCACACCGATCACGATCGGCGCGTGGACCCGAAGCATGGGCGTGCTCGGCGGCACGGGTGCATCGGGACACTTCATCGTTCCGCCGATTGGTCAGCGCGTGCGTGTCTTCGCCAGCGCGCAGACCGGCAGCAACGGCGCATCGGGGCAAGCGCTCGAGGCTGAGTTTCCCAACGGATTCCAACCGCTCCTCAACGCGAGCATCGTGAGCGGTGATGATGAGTACCGCAGCGAGATCACCATGCCGCTCTTGGCCGACGCCGTGCGCGCCGCAGTGAGCGCCGCCACGCTCGCGGCTCCCGCCACACCGCAGCCTGCGGGTGCGGCAAGCGGTTCGCGCCAGGCTGCGACGCCATTCGATCCGCGGATCGTGCACTGGGACATCCCCAAACGCGTGCCCGATCCATCGTGCCCGACGGCGTTCCCCGATCGCGCGCTTGGATCGAGCGATTGTCTGGCGCTCTTCCTGCGGTGGCGCGAGGCCGATGCGCGCGGACTGGACGAACTCGAGTCCGCGCTGCGCCGCGGCATGCCGATCGTGGGCTTCCGCACGAGCACGCACGCGTTCGCCATGCCCGATGCGTCGCGCCTGACCTGGTGGAACAACGACTTCCCCAAGCAGGTCTTTGGGCAGCGGTGGATCAGCCACCACGGCCACACGAGCACCACGCGGATCCTTCCGCCCGATGGCGCGGCCAAGGATCACCCCATCCTGCGCGGCGTGAAGGGTGGGCAGGTCGTGCCGAGCTGGCTCTACCACATCGAGCCCTTGCCAGCCGATGCCACGGTGCTCCTGTGGGGCGAATCACTCGGCAGCGAGCAGCCCGAGGGTGCGCCGCGGCGCCAGCCGATCCTGTGGGTGCGCGAACATGCTGGTCCGACAACCGAAGAGGCTCGTCGCGCGCGCTACGCAGCCCATCGCGCGGCACTCGACGCTGCCGGCCGCGACGGCGCGCGCCCGTGCGCGCCCGACCAACTCATGCCGCGACGGATGGCCTTCACCACGCTCGGCCATCCCGGCGACTTCGCCGATCTTGAGATGCGCCGCATCGCGGTGCAGATGGTGCTGTGGTCCGGTGGCCTCGAGTCCGCGATCCCCGCTGCGGGCCTCACGCCCGCATGGCCCGCAAACTGGGCTCCACCGCCGACGCGGTGAAGGCGCACACTCGTCCGGAACGTCCTGGGCGGTCTCACGAACCCGTGCGCGCGTCCCTGCGCCGTCTCTGGTCCCGGCTGCGCAGGCACAGCATCTGCAATCTTGACCCCCACAAATGACTTCGGAGTGATGTGAGCGAGGAGTTCTTTGCGCGATGGCGTTCGCGGTGGGACGTCGCGCTCGTCCTTGCGCGACCTCGGGTCCCGGCCGCGCGGACGCGCGCGCTGCACCCGGCTCCGCGCGCGCTCCTCCTGCGTCGCTCGGCGGGGCTGGCACCCGCCTCCGATGGTCGCACACAGTGCCGCCTTCGCGACTCCGCAGGCCGCGCAGCTCGGAACCGCTCGGTCGCTCCGGACGAGCGTGCTGTGTCGAAGCACTCTGACTGACGCGCGCCGTGACTACTTGAGGAAGGCCGCGAGCTTCTCGCCGCGCTTGGTCGCTGCGTGTGCGCGGGAGCCGCGGGAGGCTGTTGGTTCAGCGGCGGAGCTCACCAAGCCACGAACACGGATGCGATCACCTGAAACGGTAGATGAAAAAGAGAAGAAGGGTAAAGGAAAATCACGGAGTCCTGGCGACCCGGAACCCGACGAAGAAGTCCGCGAGCGACGGCGTGCCGCCGTCGCGGTTCGAGGCACGGCAGTTGGCGGAGAAGTCGTCCCAGTAGCCGCCCCGCACCACCCGATCGGTTCCCGTCGTGGGGCCCGGCGGGTTGTTCTGGGGGCTGCTTGAGTAGTAACTGCTGCTCCACCAGTCGTTCACCCACTCCCAGACATTCCCCGACATGTCGTGCAGGCCGTAGCCGTTGCCGAGCTTGCCGCCAACCACCCTAGTCTGATATCCACCCTGCTGATTGAACCACGCAATGTTCCCCAGCAGGCTGTCATCGTTCGTACCGCTCAGATAGCCCGTGAAGCCATGGAACGCGGTCGTCGTCCCTCCCCGGTAGGCGTACTCCCATTCGGCTTCGGTGGGCAGGCGCATGCCGGTCTGGGTCAGGAAGCCTTGGATCGTGTTCCAACTCACCGTCTCCACCGGGCGGTTGGGGACTTGGGCGGCGGGAACCTCTGCACTTGCACTCTGGTAGTAGCTCGGGTTCGACCCCATCCGCGCCTGCCACTGCGCCTGCGTGACTTCGTAGCGCCCCATGTAGAACGCGTTGGTCATCGTCACTTGGTGGACGGGGTTCTCGTCTGTATCACATCCATACTGCTGCGACGCGCTGCACCCCATCTGGAACGAGCCCGGCGGGATCAGAACAAACTCGATCTGCGTGGCCGTGTCCTTCACGCGCCAGGCCAGGCCTGTGGCGGTGATCGCGGCGCGGAGGGTGGGATCCGTCACGACCGATGGGTCGGGCTGCGCCTCAATCAGCGTGGCCCATGCAGGAGTCACAATCGCCACATAAGAAAACGCGCCTGACGCAACTAGCAGTCCTGCTGGAGTTTGGACTCGTACATCAACGCTCGTGCCAACAGCCCCCGAAGGCGTCACTGCCGTGATCACTGTCGGCGAGACCTGCGTGAATGACTGCGCTGGAGAGTTGCCGAACCACACTGCGGTTGTGTTCTGAAGGAATGCACCTGTGATGGTGACGGTTCCGCCACCCTGTGCAGCGCCAACGCTTGGCACAACGCTACTGATCGATGAGTTGCTGTAGGAGAAACCGCCAGCGAGGGTTCCAGTCCGACCATTCGCCGTCACCGAGACCGCGGCCGACCCTGCTGCGCCTGCTGGCGTGATCGCATTGATCGTAGTGGCATCGACGATCTGAACTCCAGTAGCAGCAACCCCGCCAATTGTGACTGATGTCGTGCCGAGGAAGTAGTTGCCGCTGATCGTGATCGGCGTGCCGCCAACAATCGTTCCGACATTGGGCGTGACCGAGGCGATCACCGGTGCGCACGGCCCCCATGAGCCGAGGATGACCGCAAGGTCGGCGCCGTTGACGATGCCGTCACCATTGAGGTCCGTGACGGGTGCCCCTTGGCCGTTGGTACCCCACGCTCCCAAGACCGCTGCAAGGTCGGTCCCATCGATGCCGCCAGTGGCGACAACATCCCCCGGGCACTGGGCGCTTGCGGGCACCGTGGCCATCAGCGCTAAGAGCACGACGCACGCACCACGAACGGCTCGAATCATCCCGGTCAGCATGATGAAGTCTCCTGGAATTGCAACCATACCCCCGCCGGCCCGCCGCGCAAACACCATCCTGCGTCCGGGCCGCACAAACTCCACTCCGCGAACCGAGCCCCGCCGCTCGTCCGGAGTGCCACGGGCGGTCTCACGAACCCATGCGCTCGTCCGAAGCGACCGAGCGGTTCCGAGCTGCGCGGCCTGCGAAGTCGCGAAGGCGGCACGGTGCGCGACCATCGGAGGCGGGTGATAGCCCCGCCGAGCGACGCAGGAGGAGCGCGCGCGGAGCCGGGTGCAGCGCGCGCGTCCGCGCGGCCGGAACCCGAGGTCGAGGGAGGGCGAGCGCCTTACGCCGCGCTCACGCTGCGCCGCGCTGCTCCAGATCCTTCGCGAGCCCAAGCTGCACCAAGTGCTGCATCGGGCCGTGGGGCTTCGACTTCTCTTCCTCGAGCCGGCGCTTGGCGCGCGGGTTCGCGTAGGTGCTGAAGACCATCGCCTTCACGGTCGCCCACAGGCCGGGGAAGCCGGAGAACGTGTAGTCGACCGCGCTGGGCTCGTAGCCGCAGTGCACCATGCAGTTCTGGCACTTGGGGTTGCCGCTCGCGCGGCCGTAGCGCTCCCACTGCGTGTCGCGCATCAACTCCTCGAAGGTGTCGACATAGCCCTCTTGCAGCAGGTAGCAGGGCTTCTGCCAGCCGAAGATGTTGTAGGTCGGGTTGCCCCACGGCGTGCACTCGAAGTCACGCTTGCCCATGAGGAACTCAAGGAACAGCGCGCTCTGGTTGAAGCGCCAGCGGCGGCGGCCATCCTTGCGGTTCGAGAGGATCATCTCGAAGAGTTCGTGCGTGTTCTTGCGCTTGAGGAAGCCCGTCTGGTCAGGCGCCTTGTCGTAGGCGTAGCCCGGGCTCACCATCATGCCTTCCACGCCAAGGTCCATCATCTCGTCGAAGAACGCGCGCACGCTGTTGGGATCGGCGCCGTCGAAGAGCGTGGTGTTGGTGGTGACGCGGAATCCGCGCTCGACCGCCAAGCGGATTCCAGCGATTGCCTTCTGGTAGGTGCCCTCGCGACAAACCGCGAAGTCGTGATTCTCCTCTTGGCCGTCCATGTGCACGCTGAAGGTCAGGTACTTGCTCGGCGTGAACCAACCGGCCTCGAGCTTCTCCTTCAGGAGCAGCGCATTCGTGCAGAGGTAGATGTACTTGCCGCGCTTGACGAGCTCGCGCACGAGCTCGGCGATCTGCGGGTGCAGGAGCGGCTCGCCGCCGGGGATGCTCACCATGGGGGCGCCGCATTCATCGACCGCCTTCAGGCACTCTTGGACCGAAAGATCCCGCTTCAGGATGTGGGCCGGGTACTGGATCTTGCCGCAGCCGGCGCAGGCCAGGTTGCAGCGAAAGAGCGGCTCCAGCATCAGGACCAGGGGGTACTGCTTGCGCCCACGAAGCCGCTGGCCCAGCACATAGGTCGCCACGGTCCACATCTGCGAGATCGGCACTGCCATTTTTGGCTCAACTCCTGTCCCGGCGCCCGAACCGGACGGGGTGCGGGATCGTAGCGACCCATCGTGGGCGCCATGATCGTTCCATCCCTGCTCTCCCCCGCCGGCTTCGGCGCCGTCAGCGGGTTCGGCGCGGGGTTGGATCTTGCGGGGCTCTTGGGCAGCGGCGGCCTGCCGATCACACCAAGGGGCGAGCACGCCGAACAGTCACGCGCTGGCGCAGCGAAGCGCTCGCGCAAGGGCACATCCGACCGAACCGCCGCACAGAACCCTCACACACAATGCGCGAACGGCTTTGATCGTTCCACTAGCATGCCACTTCCCATGGAGGCTTGGGAGTCACAGACCGACGAAGCGCTGCTCAAGGCGCACCTTGATGGTCGTGATGGCGCGTTCCGAGTGTTGCTCGAGCGCTACCGCGTCGAACTCCACCGCTTCCTGACCATGTTCATGGGCTCTGCCTCGGCGGCCGACGATGTCTTTCAGGACACATGGGTCCAGGTGCATGTGTCGGGTAGCACCTTCGACCAGGAGCGCACCTTCAAGCCGTGGCTCTTCACGGTCGCCGCCAACAAGGCGCGCGACCATCTTCGCCGCCGAAAGCGCCATGCCATGACCTCGATCGATGCCCCCATGCGCGGCACCGATGGTCAGGTGGCACTGGCCGACACGATCACGCGCAACGATGAGTCGCCGAGCGACCCGATGGGTTCGCACGACGAAGCCCAGATGGTCAAGACCGTGGTGGACGGACTCCCCGCCCACCTTCGCGAAATCCTCCTACTTGGGTATTTCCACAAGATGCCGTACCAACAAATCGCCGAGTCGTTGGGCATTCCGCTTGGGACCGTCAAGAGCCGACTGCATGCGGCCGTGGCTGCCTTTGCCGATGCCTGGAAGCGCACCCAATCCGGACAGGACGCAGCATGAGCCAGCACGAACCCAACCTTGACCCGCGCGATGCGCACATCGTCGACCAACTGGTGCAGGCCGGCTGGGATCCCTCCAAGGTCACGCCTGGCTCCTCCCAGGATGCCGATGCCCTGCGTGCGCTTGCACGCATCGGCACGTTGCTCGACCGCTACCCCACTCCTGCACCCGATGATGCACTCATCGATGCCACGCTGCTCTCGGTCGAGCGCGCCGATGCCGAGCGCAGCGAGCGCATGACCATGACCGATGCGCCGATCGCGAGATCGCGCTGGCGGCTTCCTGATTTCATCAGCGTGGCAGCGTGCCTGCTGCTCCTGATCGGCGTGGCCGTGCCTTTGGCCAATCAAGTGCGCAGCACCAGCTCGCGCGTGCTCTGCGCCAACGGGTTCCGTGAACTTGGCTCGGCGTTCACCGCCTACAGCACCGACAGCAAGGGCAACCTGCCGATGGCCGCGGGCCTGGGCTCGATGCTCAACGCGGGCCCCTCGGGCGATCTGCCCACATCGGTGCATGCTGACAACGCGCAGGCCATCCGCGTACTCGCCGACAAGGGCTACTGCCGCCCCGGCTGCCTGCACTGCGCGGGCGCGCGCCAACTCTCGTTCCGCGTGCCGCTGCACGCCTCGCATGTGCGCATCACCACGCTGGTGCTCTCGCCGCTGGCCGCCGATGCCAACCCGATCCTGCTGTCGCCCATGGTGGGGATCAAGTCCTCGAGCCCCAACCACGGCGGCGATGGACAGAATGTGCTCTTCAGCGACGGCGCCGTGGTGTGGAAGCCACTTCCCTTCATCAACGTGGGGCCAGAGGGCCGCTTGGACAACATGTGGACGCTCCGAGGCGTCTCCGGCAGCGAAGGCGTTGATCTGAAGGGCGTGAGGTTCGATCAGTACGAAGTGTTCCTCGGCCAATAATCGCCAAGTCGAACTTCGTCACCCGCAGCTCCCCCGCGCACGAACGATGCCCTTGCGGCGAACGCGCGCTGCCGCTACCCTTGCGATTCTCTCCAAAGCGGGTGCACTATGCCTAAGAACAAGAGCCACAAGGGCCTCCTCAAGCGCGTCAAGATCACCAAGAGCGGCAAGATCAAGTTCAAGCCGCCGCGGAGCCGCCACTTGAAGAGCAACAAGACCGGCCTGCAGGTCCAGTCGTACCGCAAGTCGCGCCATGCGCGCTCGGGCGACATGGGTGCCTTCGAGAAGCTGCTGTTCCGCGGACTGCGTTCGCAGGAACAGCATGAAGCCGATGATGCCAAGGTTGCCGCCGAAGCCACGGCTGCCACTGACACCAAGGCCGCCCCAAAGACCAAGGCCAAGCGCGCCGCCAAGGCCAAGGCCTGAACCGATCGTCTGACCAAACCGCCTTGGCCACGGTGGCCAAGGCATTCGCACAACGACCGACGGGAACGAAGCCTGGCTCAGCCAGCCCCGATCGGACAAGCAAGGAGTGAACCATGCCCCGTGCACGCAAGGGCGCAGCCCGTACCCAAGCCCGTCGTCGCCTGCTCCGCGAAGCTCGCGGTTACTTCGGCACCAAGAGCCGCCTGAAGCAGCAAGCCAAGGTCGCGCTGATGCGCGCCGGCCGCTTTGCCTGGCGTGACCGTCGCGCGCGCCGTCGCGAGTACCGCAGCCTGTGGATCACCCGCATCACGGCCGCGTGCCGCATGCGTGGCATGCGTTACAGCGTGTTCATCAACGGCCTGTCGCGCGCCTGCATCCTGCTGAACCGCAAGATGCTCAGCCAGATCGCCATCGAGGATCCAACCACCTTCGACACGCTGGTCGAGACGGCCAAGAAGCACACCACCTGCAAGGTGGCTGCCTGAGCCTCGCTGACCAATCCCAAGCATTCCAGCCGCCCCGCTTGACGCGGGGCGGCTGTGTTTCTGCAATGCCCTGATGCAACAACCCGACCGTGCACCGTCGGCCCGCTTGGCGTGGCTCGCCGCCGCCCTTGCGGCCGCAGCCTGCGCTGCATGGTGCGCCACGCGCACGGGTGAGCTCGGCCCAGCACGCACTCCCGAACTGGTTCGTGTGGCGTTCCTCTCGGCGTGGCTCCCCTGCCTGTGGTTGCTGTCCTCAGCAGGATGGGGCCGACTTGCCTGCCGAGCGCTCTCCCTGCGCCGCAGCGATCCGGTCGAGCATGCCGCGTTGCTGGTCGGGCTCGGCGTATCGATCCACCTCATCATCGATGCGTGGTGCGCGTGGCTCGGCGTGCTTGCGTGGCAACGACCGATCGGTGCATCGTTGCCGCTCGTCGCGGGACTGGCCGGGCTGGTCGGCGCACCGCGCCGCGTGGCGATCGTGCCGCCGCGCCTGACATGGCTGCTGGCGCTCGCGCTTCCCGTGGGCGTGCTGATCGCGGCGGCCTCGACCGCACCCGGCTGGCTCTGGCAGACGGAGTTCGGCGGCTACGACGCCCTGACCTATCACCTGCTGCTGCCGCGTGAATGGCTCGATGCCGGACGCATGGCCACGCTCGAGCACAACGTGTACTCGGCGCTGCCCTCGTTCATGGAGGCGTCCTTCATGCAGGTGCTGGCATTCGCCCCCGATGCGAAACTCGCCGGGACCTGGGCGCAGTGGCTGCACGCCGTGATCGCGCTCGCGGCGGCGCTCGCGTGCGCGGGCGCGGCACGGGCCGTGGCGCGCGATGCGGGTGCATCGATCGAGGCGATCACCGCATCGGGATGGCTCGCCGCCATCGCGCTGCTCTCGACACCGTGGATCATCGCCACGGGCTCGCTCGCCTACACCGAGCTGCCGGTGGTGATGGCGATGGCGCTCGTCGTGATGCTCGTGGTCGATCGCACTGCGCCAACCCGGGCGACGGTGCTTGCGCTGGCGATCGTCTGCGCGGCCGCAGTCGGAGCCAAGGGCAACGCCGCGGGTGCGTTGGTGCTGCCCGCGGTGATCCTGGTGGTCGCTGCGCATCGAGTGCGCGTGCGAGCACTCGTCACATCGTGCGCAATCGGTGCAATCGTCGGCGCGGTGGCGCTCATGCCGTGGTGGCTGCGCAACTGGATCGATGCGGGCCAGCCGCTCTTTCCCTTCATGGCGGCTCTCGGTCCGGGCGACTGGTGGACGGTCGAGCAGCAGCGCACCTTCGCTGCGGCGCATGCGGCGCCACCGGGCTGGGGCATCGCGACGCTCTGGAACGAATGGCTGCGCTTTGGGATCGGCGCGGCACCCAATGCCGCCGAGCCATGGCGACCGCAGTGGCTGCTCTTGCCTTGGCTTGGCTTGATCGCGGTGGTGGTGAGCCTTCGGCCACGCGCGGGCCGCATCCCGTGGGGCGCCCTCGTGCTGGCCGTGCTCGTGGTGGCGAACCTCGTCTTCTGGGTGGGGTTCACGCACCAGAAGTCGCGCTTCCTCGTGCCGATCGCTGCGCCGATGGCGATCGCTGCCGGCGTGCTGCTTGGGTCGCTCGCAGTACGGCGAAACAATGCCGGCGGACACGCACCACACGATGCCTTCGCGCGCGCGCTGCGCACCGGCGTGAGCCTGCTGGCAATCGGCATGGCCTGCGCAGTGCCATGGTGGTACGCCTCTGATGGACGCGCCGGCGCACCGGCCGCCGCGATCGGTGCCGAAGGGGTGTTCACGGGCGAAACCCTTGGCGATCAACTGCGTGCAGCGAGCGCCGGCGACGACGCGTGGCTCGAGATGGCACGGGACGCATCGCCCGCGTTCGTCCTCAATGAAATGCTCGCGCCCTGTGACCGCGTGATCGCGCTCGGCGAGTGCCGTGGCTGGTACTGCAACCGCATCCCTGACTACCACACCGTCTGGGACCGCGGCCCGCTCGAGCGCATGCTCGCCGAAGGCACACCCGCGGCAGAGTGCGTGCGCGAGCTTCGCACGACCGGGTACTCGCATGTGGTCGTCGACCACTCGATGCTGCGCCGATGGCGCGCCAGTGGCTGGCTCGACCCAGGCATCACCGAGGAGCGCGTGCGTACTCTCCTTGACCTGCTCGATCCCGTGGCCGAGACCGTCGGCGAGTGCTCGATCCTCAGGATTCCAAGGTCTGAAATGCCATGATCATCATGAAGCCATCTCCATCCCTGGCCGCACTTGTGATGCTCTGCGCTGCGGCGATCGTCGTCGGTTGCGCCAGCGGACCGGCCGCCACGAGCGCACCTGCGGCGGCATCCACGCCAGCACCCGCCTCCGCGCCCGTGGCCGTGATCGATGGTCGCGTGCTCGACTGGCGCGCGTTCGGGCCGCTCGTGGCTGAAGCAAGCGGCGGACCCGTGCTCGAAGAGGTCCTGCTCGAGTGGCGATGCGAGAGCGAGTGCACGAAGGCCGGCGTGGCTGTGGGCACGGAGCTTGTGCTGGCCGAGGAACGCCGTGTGCTCGAGTCGCTTGACCAGGATCCCGAACGCGCCATGCGCCTGCTGCAATCCCTGAAGGCCCGGCAAGGGCTGGGACCGCTGCGCTGGCAGGCGCTCCTGCGGCGCAATGCGATGCTGCGCGCGCTCGTAGCCAAGGACATCGTGCTGGACGACGCCGTCATCGAGCAGGCACGCGATGCGCTGGCCGGTGCGCGACGCGATGGGCGGCTCATCGTGGTCACTGACCTCGTGGCGGCCGAGCGCGTGCGTGTGGCCCTTCGGGAGGGAGCCTCGTTCCCTGAACTCGCCGCGCGCGAGAGCCTCGACTCGAGCGCACCGCGCGGTGGACTGGTGACGGGCGTCACGCGGCGTGATGCCGCCTACCCGAGCTCGTTTCGTGAAGCGCTGTTCACCCTCGCCCCGAACGCCATCAGCGATCCCCTTCTTGTCGAGGACCGCTTCATGATCGTGCAGATGCTCTCTGAAAGCCTGCCCCCGGCGATGGATGCGGCTGAACTGGACCGGCGTGCGCGCGAGCGTGCGCGCATCGCGCAGGAGCGGGCGGCGATGGAGCGTTTGGCCGACCGGCTGCTCCGGACGACCGCCCTGAGCATCTTCGACGAAGCAGCCAAGAGCAGCCTCGATCGCATGCGCACCGAGCGCGCGCGCTGACCCGGACCCGGCGGATCGGCCCCATCGGCCCCCGGCTCGGCGAACGTCGGTCAGGTTCGCACGCCGCTGATGCGCCAGACCGCCAGCGGGATGAGGATGGCGATCGGGATGAGGACGCCTGCCGTCGGACCAAGGCCCGACAGAGGCACG
>Ga0194125_10010930_pt1 | contig 12299 bp, 9 predicted proteins | sample TA2KigC250mmetaG_FD_148626 | JGI IMG/M metagenome (GOLD analysis project Ga0194125, IMG submission 148626) | Freshwater microbial communities from Lake Tanganyika, Tanzania - TA2015034 Kigoma Deep Cast 250m | ecosystem: Environmental > Aquatic > Freshwater > Lake | place: Tanzania: Lake... | reverse complement strand
GCGACCAGGCGTGGATCACCGTGGCGGTTGGTCGGGTGCCCGACGCGTGGAAGCAGTACCTGTCGATCGCCTCGTGAGGGGCGACGCTGGGGCGTTGCACGATCGACCGATTGAGTCGGTCGCGAATGTCGAAGTGCTCGAGATTGAGCGCGCCGCGGTGGTGCTCGGCAGCACGCAGTCGCTCGATGCCGTGCGCAGGGATCGCGCCTCGGAATTGGGTTTTTCGGTAGTTCGACGTCGTAGTGGTGGCGGGGTAGTGATTCTGCAACCTGGCGATCATGTGTGGATCGATGTGACGGTGCCCCGAGGGCACCAACTGTGGAGCGACGATGTCGAGCGCGCAACGTGGTGGTTGGGCGATGTCTGGTGCGACGTGTTGCGCGAGTTCGACGCCGGTGCCGACTGGGCGGTGCACCGCGACAAGCTGCAGGCGAGCGCGCCCGAGCGCACGGTGTGCTTTGCCTCGGTCGGGCCCGGTGAAGTGGTGCGACGCAATGATGGCGGGCACACAGAGGTGGGGGGTGCGCGCAAGGCGACCGGGGTCGGGCGCAAGGTAGTCGGCATCGCGCAGCGCCGTTCGAGAGATGCCGCGCGCTTTCAGTGCACCGTGTTCAGCGCCATTGACGTTGCGCTCTACGAGCGGCTGATGCGCGACCCCGTGCCTCCCTCGCTGGCGGACGCAACGGGGGTTGGTGCCGCCCTCGTCGACGTGGCACATCGCGCCGTCGAGAAGTTTTCGGCGGTGCTGCGCTAGGTCGAACAACCCCACCACCGCAGCCGACTCACCGCGTCACGAGCGCGTTCGGCCACAGCCGGCTGCACCAACGGGCGCTGCATGGCGGCGATCCCTTTGTCGGTGGTCGGGTTGGAGGGGTGGGTCGCGGTGGGGTGCGCTTCCTCAGGTGGGATCGGCGGGCGGCCACAAGAGAGGGGTCTGCTGGGACGAGTGGGGGTGAGTGGTTGACAGTGGGGGAAAGTGGGGGATAGGGTTCGAAGCGGCAAGGAAACCCACCGGGATCCTGGGTGAACCAGGAGGGAGGAGGAAAGGGCGTGTTCGTCGGAGTCCACGAGCGACGGCTCGACCCGAAGGGCCGTGTCGCACTTCCCGCGCCGTTTCGCCCACGTCTCGAGCCACGTTGCTATCTCACCCTCGGCGCCGACAAGTGCGTCGATGTGCTCACCGCCGAGGCGTTCGAGCAAGTCGCCAATGATGCAATCGAGAAGGTTCGTCGTGGCGACATGAATCGCAGTCAGCAGCGCGCAATCGCCGCCAATGCCATCGAGGTCACGATCGATGCGCAGGGTCGCATCAACATCGACGAAAAGTTGCGCGAATACGCCGGGCTTTCGCTCGATTCGAAGGTGGTCATCAGCGGATCCTTCGATCGTTGCGAAATCTGGGACCCATCTCGCTATCAACGCATGAGTGAGTCGGGCGCAGCACAGATGGCCGGTGGTGCTGCATGACCACCCCACAGGTCCACCACAACGAAGGAAAGGAGAACCGAGGAACGCTTCGACGCGACCACTGGTCAAGTTGATGTTTCGCTCATCAGCAGTCTCCCGGTCAGCAAAGATGGACAGCCCCAACTCCGCCCGCTTCCGTCTTCGCTATCCGGGGAGAAATCCCGGAGGCAATCGTTGGCCGGGGGGCTGCTGATGGGCGGGGCACACGAACCAGTGATGCTCGCCGAGATCGTCGAGTTGTTCGCCAACATTCCGAACGGTGTCTTCCTGGACGCCACACTCGGGATGGCAGGGCACGCAACGGCGATTCTGCGGCGGCACCAAGGTCTGCAAGTCGTGGGAATCGATCGGGACGATATGGCGATTGCAAACGCGAGCCAGCTGAAGGCCACCCTCGGTGCTGCCGATGCGGCCCGCTTCACGGCGGTGCATTCCCGGTTCGATCGTGCCGATGAAGTGATGCATGGTCTCGGCGTCGACCACCTCTCTGGTGCCTTGTTCGACCTCGGTGTTTCGTCGCCGCAGCTCGATCTTGCCGACCGCGGGTTTTCGTATCGCAACGACGCGCCACTCGACATGCGCATGGATCGCAGCGAAGCAGTCTCGGCATGGAACATCGTCAACGAAAACGACGCCGGCACGCTTGCCGACATCCTGCGTCGCAACGCCGACGAGCGTTTCGCCAAGCGAATCGCGCAGGCAATCGTCGCGGCGCGCCCAATCAGCACCACTACCCAGTTGGCAGCGGTGGTGACGACCGCGATTCCCGCTGCGACACGCCGCACCGGGGGCCACCCCGCAAAGCGCACGTTTCAGGCGATTCGCATCGAAGTGAACGCCGAACTCGACATCTTGCCGCGGGCGTTACACGACACCATGTCGATGATCGTGCCCGGCGGGCGCATCGCCGTGTTGTCGTATCACAGCGGTGAAGACCGCATCGTGAAGCAAGTCATGCGCGACGCAGAGACCGACACCTCGCGACCGAACATCGCCACGCCGTTTGCCCATCCGTCGCGCACCGCCCCCCGTGCGTGGCGGAAGGTGAAGGTGGCGAAGCAGCCGAGCGACGCTGAAGCCGCGCGTAATCCGCGGGCGTCGTCGGCTCGTCTGCGCGTGATGGAGCGTTGCGAGGTGACGGCATGACGACATCGGCCGCATCCCGCGCACCTACGACATCCTCCGCCACTGCGCGCGCACGCGCACGACGCCAGACGCACAACGCGAGTGGGGCTGCAGTACCGCGCGTCGCACGCCGCACGGAGGGTTCGGCAGCCCGCGATCTTGCGTACGTCGAAGAGGAAGATCCCGACACCTTCGACGTGGTGCGGGGCACGGCGCCTGCGCGACGGCCCACCCGCGAACCTGGTTCGCACCTGCGTGTCGTACCGCGGCCGAACAACCGCCGCAGTCGGGCAACCTCGCGCGCGACCGGACTCGTGCTGTTGTTGACTGCATTCATCACGATGGTGATCGTCTTTCAGGCAACGATCGCCGAGCAGCAACTTCGCCTTGATGCCTTGACCACCGACTTGCGTCTTGCCGAGGTGCACTACGACAATCTGCGCCAGCAACGCGCCGAGCTGTTGATGCCGAGCCGACTGCGGGAAGAAGCCGTGATGATGGGCATGTATCAGGGCATGAGCACGAAGTTCATGGAAGTTCCGGCTGGTGTCGTCGCCGAGGTGATGGCCAGCACTTCCAAGATGAATCCGCTCTTTGCTGAACCGTCGGCGGCGATCGCGTCGGCCGGGGCGATCGCCGCGGCGCAGCCCGTCGAAGTGGGGCAGCCGTGAGCGACACCGCACCGCTTCGCCGTCCGCCCCTCACCGTCGAACCGCGTCGTCGCGCCGCCGCACGTCGCGCGCGCCACAGTTCGGCGAGCGACGCCACCGATCGCTCGGCGCCTACCGTCGGCGGGTTCTTCAACGCCATCTCCAGCTACGGCGTCACGAAGATGACCACCAACATCCACGCCGGTGACATGCGTAAGCGCATCTCGGCGATGTTCATGGCGATCCTGCTCGTCGTGTCGCTGGTCTACCTGCGTGTGTTCATGCTGCAGACCTTCAAGTCGACTGAATATAAGGAGTACAGCGTCGCGCAGCGTGTGCGGTCCGACACGATTCGCGCTGAGCGCGGCGCCATCCTCGATCGCGACGGGCAGGAACTTGCGATCCCGGTGCCGACTCGCACCATCTTCGCTGACCCGCGCGAGGTGACCGACCCGATTACGACTGCCCGCTCGCTCGCCATGGTGTTGCAGTTGACCCCGGAAGACGAAATGAATCTCGCGGGCCGTCTGCAGAACAAGGCGTCAAGCTTCACCTATGTGGTGCGCCAAGTGGACACCGGGCTTGCCAAGGCAATCACCGACCTCAAGTTGCCCGGCGTGAGTTCGTATCGCGAAGAAGGTCGCGTGTTGACGAGCGAAGGTCTGCGACCGATCATCGGCCGAGTTGACGTCGATGGCGTCGGGATCGGAGGTCTTGAGTTGCAGTTCGACGAAGTGCTCACCGGCAAGGACGGCAAGATCGCCCGCGAAGTGAACAGCCGTGGTCAGAGCATCGCCTCCGCCGACTCGGAGTACGTGGCCCCGGTGCGCGGCGGTAATCTCGTCACCACCATCCATCGCACGCTGCAGTTCCAAGTCGACGGCATCCTGCAACAACAGGTGGAGCGGTTGATGGCGCGTAGCGGGATCGCCGTCGTGATGCACACGAAGACCGGTGAGATCTACGCGATGTCGTCGGTGCGCCGCAACGATGACGGCACCTACGCCAACAACGCCGGCAACTTGGCGGCCGTTGAAGCGCACGAACCTGGCTCGGTCGCCAAGGTGTTCAGTGTCGCCTCCGCAATCGAGGAAGGCAAGGTGAACCCGCAGTCGACCTTCCTCGTGCCAGGCAAGGAGGTGTTCAACCGCGGCACGCAGTGGGAGCAGGAGATCAAGGACGCGTATCCGCACGCCACCGAGCAGATGACGGTGCGCAAGATTCTCGTCGACTCGTCCAACCTCGGCGCGATTCAGATTTCCGGCACGATGTCGACCGAGCGCAATCGCCAGTGGTTGTCGGCGTTCGGCTTCGGGGAGAAGACCTCACTGCAGTTCCCTGGTGAAACGAAGGGGCTCCTCAAGTTGGCGCGCAACTGGCAGGGCACCGAGAAGTTCACGTTCGCGTACGGCTACGGCTACGCGGCGACCCCGATTCAACTGGTGTCGGCCGTCAACGTGATTGCCAACGACGGCGTGTACATCGGGCCGAAGCTCGTCACGCAATCCGTCGACGAACGCGGGCTCGCTTCGCCGACACCCGACACCACCACCCGCCGCGTGCTGTCGAGCGCGACCGCCGCGGCGATGCGCACGCTGATGACCGAGGTCGTCTGTTACGGCACCGCGCAGTTGGCGAAGATGCAGGGGCTCTCCGTCGGGGGCAAGACCGGCACCGGCTACATCCGCCAAGACAACGGCACGTATCTGAGAGACGACGGGTCGCGCGCCTACTTCGCTTCGTTCGTCGGATTCCTGCCGGCCAGCAACCCGGAGTTCACGGTGCTCGTCTCGGTTGACGAACCCGACCCAGGTTCGCGCGACCGCTTCGGTGGCACGGCTGCTGCGCCCGTGTTCGCGCGAATCGGGCAGGCAATCGTGAACGAACTCGACCTGCGTCCCGCACCGGGCGATACTGGTTGTGTCGGAAAACGCCCCGCCGAACTCGGACCCTCGCACTAGATCCATGGCTGCGAGCGGCACCATCTCGCTTGAGACGCTGCTTGCGCGCGTGAGCGAAACCTCAGCCAGTGCGCCCCGACTGCGCGTCGTGGGCTCGGCGTCGGGCACCGTCACCGACATCACCAACGACAGCCGTGCAGTCGTGGTCGGTGCAGTCTTTTGCTGCGTGCGCGGCGAACACCACGACGGGCACGACTTTGTTGCTGACGCAGTCGCGCGCGGTGCCGCCGCGCTACTCGTTGACCGCGAATTGACGAATGTGAGGGTGCCGCAAGTCGTCGCGACAGACACGCGCGTCGCCATGGGAGACCTCGCCTCGGCGTTCTTTGCGCAGCCGAGCCGCGCGCTCACCGTCGTCGGTGTCACCGGCACCAACGGCAAGACGACCACTTCACATATGCTCGGTGCGATACTGCGACAGTCGGGTCGGAAGACCACGGTGCTCGGCACGTTGTCGGGTGCGCTCACCACACTGGAAGCCCCCGAGTTGCAGCGCACGCTCGCCACAGAACGTGACAGTGGCACCACCGCGGTGGTGATGGAGGTGTCGTCGCACGCCCTCGCCCTGCAGCGGGTTGCGGGCATGCATTTTGCCGCCGCCGTATTCACCAACCTGGGCCACGACCATCTCGACTTCCACGGCACGCACGACGCGTATTATGCGGCGAAGGCGAGTCTCTTCACGCCTACCTACACGGGTCGCGGCATCGTCAACCGTGATGATGCCTATGGTCGCAAGATCTCCGCGACCACGGATATCGCAGTCACAACATTCGGTCGCAGCGACGCGGCACAGATACGAAGTGATGCGGGGGTGAGCAGCTTCGTCTGGCGTGGCGCCGAGATGCGCTGCCCGCTAGGCGGCGACTTCAACGTCATGAATGCACTGGCCGCTGCCACCACCGCCGCCGAACTGGGCGTGAGCATCGCCGACACCGCAGAGGGATTGGCGAATCTGCCGGTGATCCCGGGGCGTTTCGAGAACGTCAATGCGGGTGGGGCGTTCGCGGTGCTGGTCGACTTCGCACACACCCCTGAAGCGCTGCGCAATGTGGTTGCGGCGGCACGCGAGTCGGCGAACAAGGTCATCATCGTGTTCGGTTGCGGCGGTGATCGCGACCCGAGCAAGCGCCCCGACATGGGTGCCGCAGCCTGCGGTGCCGATCGCATCATCGTGACGAGCGACAACCCGCGTCACGAAGATCCGCAGGCGATCATCGACGCCATTGTGCGCGGAATACCCGGTGACGAGCGCGGCAAGCTGCGCACCGAAGTCGAACGTCGTCGGGCAATTGAGTTGGCATGCAGCGAGGCAGCGACGGGCGACGTCGTGATCATCGTCGGTCGCGGCCACGAAACAACGCAATCGGTGGCCGGGCAGGAGATTCCGTTCAGCGATGCCGAGGTCGCGCGAGCAATCCTGCGAGGCACTCGATGATCGCGATTCTCATGGCTGGCGCCATCTCGATCGTCGCTTCAATCGCGTTCACGCGGCTGTTGATCGGGTACTTTACGCGCCTCGGCAAGGGCCAACCGATTCTCAGTGCGGAAGACCGCGGCCCGACGCACCACATGCACAAGCAGGGCACGCCGACGATGGGCGGTATCGCGATTCTCTCGGCGGCGTTCATCGGCTGGTCGCTGCCGCACATGCGCGAGGGTCTTGCGTTCTCCGACCAGGCGATGATCATGTGGATCGCCGTCGTGGTGCTCGCTGCGATCGGACTCCTCGACGACTTCCTGAAGGTGCGCCGTCAGCACAATCGCGGCATCTTCTGGAAGAAGAAGGGCTGGGTCACCTTCGGCATCGTCGTGTTGCTCATGTGGCTGCTCTCCGCGCAGACCGGCGTCAGCGAAACCATCTCGTTCACGCGTGCCGAGGTGCCGGGCTGGGATGTCAGCACGCCGGTGTGGGTGATCTGGACGGCGCTCATGGTGTGGGCCACGACGAATGCGGTCAACGTGACCGACGGGCTCGATGGTCTCGCTGCAGGTTCGGCGATGTTCGGGTTCGGTGCCTTCGGGTTGATCGCCTACTTCGCGTTCCGCAACTCCGACATCTACTCGTCGATCGTGAACCCGCTCGACTTGGCGGTGCTCGCAGCGGCGATGGCCGGTGCATGCGGCGGCTTCTTGTGGTGGAACGCGGCACCCGCCCGCATCATCATGGGCGACGTCGGCGCACTCGGCATCGGTGCTGCGCTCGGTTTGCTCGCCGTCACGACGAACACCCACTTCTTGTTGCCGATCATTTGCGGCATCAACGTGATGGAGGCGGGTTCGGTGGCAATTCAGATGGGCGTCTTCAAGGCCAGTGGGCGCAGGAAGCGCCTGTTCAAGATGTCGCCGATTCATCACCACTTCGAATTGTCGGGGTGGCCCGAGACGACCGTGATCATTCGCTTCTGGTTGCTGGCGGCGTTGTGCGTGGCTGCCGGCGTCGCCCTCTTCATCGCCGACTTCACGAACGAGATTCGTCTGATTGGTGACGCGCTGCCATGACGAAACCGCGCAGGTTCCGATCGTGACGACGTTGGTCTACGGTCTGGCCGTTGCAGGGCGCAGCACCGCCAAGTTTCTTGCTGCCCGCGGCGAGCAACTCGTCGTAGCCGACGATCGTCCCGCGGCGGGCAACGCCGAGTTCGCCGCATCGATTGGTGCCGAATTGCTCGAGGGCCCCGACGCCGCCATGGCGTGCGCGTGCCGCATGGGGGAGTTCGCCCGGCTCGCACCGAGCCCGGGTGTGCCCGAGGCGCATCCGGTGATCGTGAGCGCGGCGCGCGCCGGCATCGAGGTGGTGTCGGAGATCGAACTGGCCTACCGCCACGAGCAGGCGAGTGGCAGACCGCGACCCATCGTCGCCGTGACCGGTACCGACGGCAAGACCACCACCACGTTGATGGCGGCGGCGATGCTCGCCGCCTCGGGTCATAAGGCGGCTGCCGTCGGCAACACCGAGACGCCGTGGGTGGAGGTGCTCGACGAACCACACGACTGCTTCGCCGTCGAGTGCTCGAGTTTTCGCCTGCATTACACCCGCGACTTCCGCGCGCAGGCTGCGGCGTGGCTCAACCTCGCACCCGACCATCTCGACTGGCACCGCGATCTCGAGTCGTACCGCAACGCCAAGGCGCGCATCTGGGCGGCGGCCCGCGCTGGTGACGTCGCCATCGCCCCGATTCGCGACGAGTCGATTCAACGGAGTGCTCGCTCCACTGCGGCGCGTGTCGTGACTTTCGGTCTCGATGGGGGCGACTATCGGGTGGAATCTGGTGCGCTCGTCGGGCCGCAGGGCCGCATCATCGATGTGGGGCAGTTGAGTCGCGCGTTACCGCACGACATGACCAACGCCCTCACGGCGAGTGCACTCGTATTGGAGTCTGGCCTCGGCACGATTGAAGGGGTGGCGAACGCGCTCTCGCGATACCACCACGCGCCGCATCGAATTCAATTCGTGGCCGAGGTCGATGGTGTGTCGTATTACGACGACAGCAAAGCCACCAGCCCGCACGCCGCACAGGCGGCGCTCACGTCGTTTGACCGCATCGTGTTGATCGCCGGCGGCAAGAACAAGGGTCTCGATCTTTCCTCGCTGGCCAGTCAGCCCCAGCGCATGCGCGCCGTGGTGGCAATCGGTCACTCGTCGTCGTTGATCGAAGCCGCGTTCGCCGGGGTGTGCCGCGTCGAGCGAGCCGAGTCGATGGAGGCCGCGGTGAAGACCGCGCGGCAACTGGCCGAGTCCGGTGATGTCGTGTTGTTGTCGCCGGGTTGCACGAGTTACGACTGGTATTCGAATTACGGCGAGCGTGGCGATGACTTCGCTCGCTGCGTTCGGGCAACGACAAAGGAGCAACAACCATGACGGCGGTGAACCTTGACGACAGCGGAGCATTCGTGATCCCGTCGCTCAGCGAGCGGCGCGAGGCAGCGCTCGCGGGTCGTCGCATCAACCCGGCGCAACTCGACGGCAAGGCCGAGCCGCCGATGGTGTTCTTTGGAATCATGCTGATTGTTGGCGTGCTCGTCGCGCTTGGTCTCGTGATGGTGCTCTCGGCTTCGTCGATCGTGTCGGTGAACAACGGTGGATCAGCGTTTACGATGTTCCTCAAACAGCTGTTGTGGGCCGCCGTCGGTGTGGTCGCCGCCGTCGGCATGTTCCGCATGCCGTATCGATCGTGGCAGAAACTGAACAAACCAATCCTCTTCGTGGTGCTCGGCCTCAACGTGTTGCCATTCACCCCGCTTGGAATCTCCGTCAACGGTGCACGCGCCTGGGTGGAGATGGGGCCCGTGCGCTTTCAGCCGTCGGAACTGCTCAAGTTCGCACTGATCATCTATCTGACCAACAACCTCGGGCGCCGTCAGCGCGAACTCACCGACTTCGTGCGCACCTTCCGCCCGGCCTTACTCGCCTGGGGTGTGGCCGCCGGTATCGCGATGGCGCAGAAAGACCTCGGCGCCGCGGTGGTGCTGTCAGGCATCGCCTTCACCGTGTTGTACATGGCCGGCAGTCCGGTGAAGTGGATTCTGGCGTCGGCATTCTTCGCATCGCTCGCGGGAATCGCCTACATCCTCGCTTCGGCCACGCGCATCAGTCGTTGGACCGCGTTCTTCGACATCGAGGGCAATCGTGAGCACACCGGCTACCAGGTGTGGCAGTCGATGCTGAGCATCTCCAATGGTGGCATCCTCGGTACCGGACCTGGCGCGGGCACCAGCAAATGGGGATACGTGCCGCTTGCGCACAGCGACTTCATCTTCACCGTGATTGCCGAAGAGTTCGGCTTCATCGGTTCGACGATCGTGATCGGTGGCTTCTTTGCACTCACTTTCTTCGGTTTCATCGTCGCGATGCGCGCACCCGACTACTCGGGCGCCTTGCTTGCGGCGGGCATCACCGTGTGGTTCGCGGTGCAGGCGACGATCAACATCGGCGGTGTGGTCGGCGCGATGCCGGTGACGGGTCTCACGCTGCCGCTGATTTCCTACGGCGGCAGTTCGTTGCTCATCACCCTGAGTGCCGCCGGCTTGTTGCTGAACATCGCCAGAAAGATTCAGTGACCCTGAGATAGCGTTCGGCGTGTTCTCGTGACGGTAAACAGCGCACCTTCGTCACCGCGAGTCTTCGCCGTCATCGCCGGCGGCGGAACGGCGGGTCACATGATTCCTGCCTTGGCAATCGCCGAACAACTAGTCGACCGCGGTCGTTCGGCGCGCTCCGTGGCATTCGTTGCGTCGCGGCGACCCGTCGATGCGCAGTTGCTTGCCGACACGGATCATCCGCGATTGCTGCTCAACGTCGATGGCTTGCAGCGCAGTGTTTCGCCCCGGGCCATTGCCCGCAGCTTGATGGCGCTGCCAAAACTCGTGATTGCAACCGCGATTGCCACGCGGCAGTTGCGCTTGTGGCAGCCGCGCGTGGTGGTGAGCGTCGGCGGCTTCGCCAGCGAACCAGCGGTGCGCGCGGCGCGAGCCTTGCGCATCCCGGTGGTGGTGGTGAGTTACGACCAGCAACCCGGCTTGGCCACGCGTCGACAAGCGAAGAAGGCGGCCGCTGTGGCCACGGCATTCGCCGGTTCGGCGCTACCAGGTGCCAAACACACCGGTGCCCCGGTACGCAACAGTGTGCGACGGCTCGTGCGCAACATCGCGGCCGACGACTCCGCACGCGCGCGAGCCGCCGAGGTATTCGGTATCAATCCGTCGCGACGCATCATCGTGGCGATGGGCGGATCACTCGGGTCGCAGACGATCAACGCGGCGATCGAGGGTTGGGTTGCCGACAACAAGCAGCGTGACGACCTTGCCGTGCTGCATCTTGCGGGGGAGCGTTTCGTTGACTCACCGTCGGGACCGCTCGGCGCAACCGGCATTCATTACGTGCGGCGGGCGAGTCATTCCAACATGGCGGATGTGTGGCTGATTGCTGATGTCGTCGTGTGCCGAGCCGGCGCAAGCACGATTGCCGAACTCGTCGCCGTCGGTGCGGCGGGCGTCGTCGTGCCGTGGGCCGCCGCCGCCGGGGATCATCAGCGCCCCAACGCCCAGTGGCTACTAAATGCCGGGGCAGCGGTCGTCGTCGAAGAAGCCGACGTTGCGTCACGTTTCGCCACCGAATTGAGTCGTGTAGTCGACGACGCCGTGCTACGGGAGCGCTTGTCGGCCAAGTCGTACACACTCGGCGCGCTGAATCGATCGTCGGCGATCGGTTCCATCATCGAAGCAGCCGCGCGCTGAGATGACCGCCGCGTCGCCGCAGCGAATCCACATAGTCGGTGTTGGTGGGCCCGGCACGAGCGCGATTGCCATCATCCTCGCGGAGATGGGCCATCGTGTCTCGGGCAGCGACGTGCGAGAGTCGCCCGTGCTCGATCGTCTACGTGCCGTTGGGGTCGGCGTCAACGTGCCGCATGATCCGCTCGTGGCGGAAGGTTGCGACATCGTTGCCCATTCGGCAGCCGTTCGTACCACGAACGTGGAGCTTGTCGCTGCCGCACGACGCGGTGTCCGCGTGCTCACCCGTGCGGCGATGCTCGGGTGGATTGCCGCCCAGTCGTCGACCATCGCCGTCGCCGGCACACACGGCAAGACGACCACCACCACGCTGCTCACCTTGATGCTTCGCGCGGACGGCCGCGACCCCGGCTACCTGATTGGCGCCGACGTACCGCAATTGCCGGCGAACGCGCACTGGGGGAATGAGACCTTCGTCGTCGAGGCCGACGAGAGCGACTCCAGCCATCGCGCCATCAGGCCGCAGGCGACGATTCTCACCAATGTGGACGTCGACCATCTCGACGAACACGGTTCGTTCGACGGCATCGTTGCGTCGTTCGACGAATACCTCGCCGAGATTCCCGGCCCGAAGGTGCTGTGCGCCGATGACCCCACCACTTCTCGTCTCGCGCGAAGGCACTCGGCGATCACCTACGGGCTCAGTGAAGCGACGTATCGCGCCACGCAAGTGCGCTTCGTCGCGGGCGGTGCGCGATTCACGGTCGAGCAACCGGGTGGGCGTCACGACGTTGTGCTTCCGTTGCGCGGTGCGCACAACGTGCGGAACTTCCTCGCTGCCTTCACGATGGCCCGTGTGCTC
>Ga0194125_10010928_pt1 | contig 12301 bp, 14 predicted proteins | sample TA2KigC250mmetaG_FD_148626 | JGI IMG/M metagenome (GOLD analysis project Ga0194125, IMG submission 148626) | Freshwater microbial communities from Lake Tanganyika, Tanzania - TA2015034 Kigoma Deep Cast 250m | ecosystem: Environmental > Aquatic > Freshwater > Lake | place: Tanzania: Lake... | reverse complement strand
GCCATCTCCTCGAGCCGCTCTATGCGCTTCTGCATGGGCGGGTGCGTGCTGAACAGCCTCGTGAACCAGTCAGCGCTGAAAGGATTGACTATCCACAGGTTCGCTGTCGCGCTCGGGCCGCGCATGGGATTCCTTGCGCTTGCTTCCGATATCCTCCTGAGTGCGGATGCCAGCGCCTTCGGCTTCTTCGTGAGCAGCGCCCCGCCCTTGTCCGCGCCGTATTCCCTGCCCCTTGATATGGCAAGCCTTACCAGCAGCGCAGCCAGCGGCGCGAATACGGCTATCATGACAAGCGCCAGCAGGTTTCCCTGCCCCTGCCTGTCCCTTGAAAACATCATAAAATAGCCCATCTGGGCCAGCCACGCTATTGCGCCGCCGATGGTCGCGGCCATTGTCGCAACAAGCATGTCATGGTTTTTTATGTGGGAGATTTCGTGCGCCAGCACGCCCTCCGTCTCGTCGTCGTCCATCTCCAGCAGGCCCTTCGTGACAGCCACAGCCGCATGCTTCGCATTCCTGCCTGTTGCGAATGCATTGGGCACCTTGCTGTCAACTTCATACAGCTTCGGCATGGGCAGCCTAGCCTCCTTCACCAGTTCCGCGACCATACCTTTCAGCTTGGCGTTGTCGCTCGGCTTCGCGCGGTACATGCCGAGCACGAGCCTGTCCGAGAACCAGTAGCTTGCAAGGTTTATCAGCAGCGCCAGCACGAAGGCTATTGTCATGCCACCTGTTCCGCCTATCAGGAAACCCACTACTAAGAATATCGCGAACAGAACACCCATCAGCAGCGCCGTATTGAACATCAAACCACCAATATAACAGCCTTTGATGTGCCTGCAGCATAAATGCATGTTGCAGTGCACATGCACATCAACTACACCTCAATCACTTTCTTCCTTTTCAGCTCGCTTATTATCTCATCGGCGACCTTGTCAGCCGCCTTGCCTGTCGTGTCAAACTCCAGCACCTTCCTGCCGCGCTCCATGGCCTCGGACTTGCAGACCTCCATTATCTCGGACAGGACATTCTCCTCTATCTTCTTGGGCTTCCAGCCCTTATCCTTGAGCCGCTCCCTGAGTTCCGCGGGATTGGCGCGCAGGATGACCACCCAGTCGCAGTTCATGTCATGCGCGTAGTGCGACTCGGCGATTATGTTGTGCATCTCCGCGCTCCTGTCGAGCTCTGCCTTCACCCTTTCCTCATCAACTATCCTGCAGTCCCGCTCGTCATCATAGCCGGCGTAGAGGTTCTTGCTCTCGGCAAGGTCGTTCAGGGAGACGAGCATCCACCCCAGCTTCTTTGAGAGCGCCTTCGCGACCTCGCTCTTGCCTGTGCCGGGCGTGCCTGAGATGCATATCACGGTCATATAACAGATTGCAAAACATGTTTAAATAAAGTTCTTCACTATTTCATCTATGGCAGGGGATGCGCAGGTCTGGACAGAGAAGTACAGGCCCAAGTCGCTCAGCGAAGTAATAAACCAGAAGCACGTCACCGAAAGGCTGAAAGCATGGACGAAGTCAGGCAACATACCGAACATGCTTTTTGCAGGTCCTGCAGGCGTGGGAAAGACCACCATGGCGGTGTGCCTCGCCCGCGACCTCTTCGGCAGCCACTGGCGCGAGAACTTTTCCGAGTTCAACGCGAGCGTAACCCCCGACACTCCTATCCTTGTAAGAAAAAACGGGAGAATATCCAGGACTAATTTTGGGAGGCTTGCAAATGGCTACTTTAGGGGGAACGAAAAATACGTGAAAGCAGATGACTTGGAAGTCCTTTCGCTTGATGAAAACTATAGGGTAAAATTCAAGCCAGTAAGCCTTATATCCAGGCACAGAGTCAAGAACGTGGTCAATATAAAATATGAAGGCGGTTCAATACGGACAAGCCTGAATCATTCCGTCATAGTCGTAGACAGAGAAGGCAAGCTCACCTCAAAGGAAGCGGGAAATCTGAGGAAAGGCGATTTGTTGATAACATTCAGAGACGACATTGCAGGGAAGCCCCCGGTTCTTGAATTTGAGCAGCTTGAAAAGCCCATGGTTGTATGGCATAACAGCACATTCAGAAACCCCAAGATAAAGACCAGCATAAAAAACACGGAATTAAATAGTGATATTTCCTGGCTTATGGGCATGTATTTGGCAGAAGGCTGTACAAGCATAAGGTCGAGCGGAACAAGTGGTGTTGTTATTTTCACGGTATCCCACGAGGAAAGGGAGGTCGCTGAGCGGATAGGGGGTATACTTGAAGATAAATTCGGCCTCCAGTACTCTATAAATAAGGCATCTTCCGGATTTGACAGAAGCAGGATGACATCCATTCAAGTGAGGACCTGCAATACACAATTCTCCAGATTCTTTTATAACAACTTCTATGGCGGCATGGGGTTAAGAGACGCCACCACAAAGAGGGTCCCGGATTTCATGTTCAGCTCCGACTTCAACAACAAGGAGTCGTTCCTGAAGGGATACATGGGAGATGCCTGCGGCGAGTGGGGCAGCTATGTCAGGTATTCTTCACGCTCTCTTGATAACCTGATAGATATAGCATGGCTGGGAAGAATATCAGGCCTTGATACATCCCTGTTCGGGACAGAAGCTAGGATAATATGGAAAATGCCATCTTTCTCTTGGCTCAAAACAGATTTTGTCCCAGTTGAACCGATTATAGAAATGATAAAGACAAAAAGAATAAGCAAAAACAACCCGCGATATGCCCTCAGACATCAGATGTATTCGAAGAAATGCCCAAGGATATCCAAGCAAGCGGCCAAGGCGTTGCTCAATAGTTTTGAAACGACTGATAAGATAAAGGCTAATATACTCAGATTCATAGAATCATCACTTTCTGTTGTCAAAATAACAGGTATACAAAAAGAAGAGTATTCAGACTATGTCTATGATGTTTCAGTTCCGGGCACAGAAATGTTCTGGGGAGGCACCACACCTATTCTGTTGCATAACAGCGACGAACGGGGCATCGATGTGGTGCGCGGCAGGATAAAGGACTACGCCATGATGAAGCCGCTCGGAGCCGACTTCAAGATAGTATTCCTTGACGAGGCTGACGCCCTGACGCCCGAGGCGCAGCAGGCGCTCAGGCGCACAATCGAGAAGTTCTCCAGCGTGTGCAGATTTATTTTTTCGGTCAACTTTTCCGGCAGGATAATAGAGCCCATACAGAGCCGCTGCGCGGTCTTCAGGTTCCACGGCTTCTCCAAGGAGCATGTGAGCGAGTATCTGGACAGGATAGTCAGCGGCGAGAAGCTTCACGCCGACGCCGACGCCATGGAAGCCATCCACGAGGTGTCGGAGGGCGACCTGAGGAAGGCGACGAACATCCTGCAGACAGCCGCGGCCATGGGAAAGATAACGCGCGAGGTCGTCTATGAGGTCGTCTCGCAGGCAAAACCTGGCGACGTTGCGAAGATGCTCAACCTCGCTGTCGGAGGCAAGTTTGCCGAGGCGCGGAAGCTTCTCCTTGACATGCTGTTCAGGCAGGGGCTGAGCGGCGAGGACATCATAAGGGAAATCCATAAGCAGATTTTCAGCCTTGACATCAGCGAAAGCGGGCGCGCCCGCCTGCTGGAGAAGACGGGCGAGTTTGAGTTCCGCCTCAACCAGGGCGGCTCCGACGACATCCAGCTGGAAGCCCTGCTCGCGCAGTTCGGGGCGGCGAAGGCCAAGCAAACTTAAATACTATCCGCCACCAATTCTAACCAAGTTGATTGCAAGCTTGCTTGCAAGACATGCGAACAGATTCAGAGGCATGTGATTGACATGAAAGCCATCTTCCTCGGCCCGCCCGGCGTCGGCAAGGGCACATACGCATCGCGCATATCGCCGCAGCTGGGTATCGCGCACATCTCCACAGGAGACCTTCTCAGGGATGAGGTGAAAGCAGCCTCGCCTCTCGGCAAAAAAGCTAGGGAGTTCATGGACAAGGGCGGGCTCGTGCCTGACCAGCTTGTCATAGACATGCTGCTGAAGAGGCTGAAGCAGCCTGACTGCAGGAAGGGCTTCATCCTTGACGGGTTCCCGCGCACCGTGCCGCAGGCAGAGGCGCTGGAAAGGGGCCTGAAGGTTGACGTCGTCATCAACCTTCTGCTGGCAGAGGACATACTTCTTGAGAAGATGCTCGCGCGCAGGACGTGCAGGAAATGCGGCAACATATACAACCTCGCGGACATCAACAGGGACGGCATAAGGATGCCGCCCATACTGCCGAAGAAGCCAGGCGTCTGCGACAGGTGCGGCGGCGGGCTCTACCAGCGCGAGGACGAGAACGAGAAGGTCATCCGCGGCAGGTTCGCGGTCTTCAGGCAGCAGACCGAGCCGCTCATCGCTTATTACAGGAAGAAGGGTGTCCTGAAAGACGTCAGGGTCATCGGCGGTCCTGAGGTCATGGTGCCGATTGTGACAAGAGCCATGTCAAAATGAGGTCGTTTTGACAGACATCTTGCAAGCATGGCTTGCAAGTTCTTGCAGCCAAGCTGCAAGCCATGTGTCATCAAACACATGCTGATGCAAAGCAAATGAACCCCTCTTCTCATGCCCCGTCCATGACGGCAGCGACACGGAACCAAGCACAATGCGCTTGACCTAAATCACCATCTGGGATATGAAGTGCCTTTTCAGGCAAACGCGGGTTCCAGCCAAATAAAAACCAGAGCGTGAATGATAATCATGCCCAAGGGCAAACTGATTGTGTTTGACGGCATTGACGGCGCGGGCTCTGAGACGCAGAGCAGGCTGCTGTCGGAATTTCTGGCTGAAAAGGGAATGCAATGCCTGGTCGTCAATTACCCCGACTACCAGAACCCGATAGGCAACTTCATACACAACTACCTGAACGGCAGCGACCACATACCCGTGGCGGTCAGGCTGGTGCTTTACACAGCGGACATGCTCAAGGACAAGGAGGGGGTGGAGCAGGCGCTCTCCGACGGAAAGATAGTGATAGCCAACAGGTACGTGACGACAGCGCTGGCATACCAGGTAGTCGAGGGCTTTGACGCGCAGAAGGCGCTGGAATACTTGAAGGTCATGGGATTCCCTGTGCCTGACATCGCGGTCTACCTAAAGATAAAGCCCGAAACCTCCAAGAAACGCAAGCTGAAGGAGAAGGGCAGGCTGGACAGGATTGAGTCGGACCTGCAGCTGCTCGCCAAGGTCGGCGCGCGCTATGAAGAGATGGCTGAAAAAGACGTCTTCTGCAGATGGGTCGTTGTCGATGGCGAGAAGCCCATAAGCAAGGTCTTTGAGGACGTGAAGAGGGTACTTGGATTTTAGTTTTTGTTTCGCAGGCGCTGAAAAATCAGCGGGATTATTATATCCTCTTTCCCTTAGTTTATCATGAAAAGAGAAACCCTGAATTACAGGCTGATGCTGTCTTCCAACGGGATAGCATACTTTGCATTCAGCCTAATCGGACCTTTCTTCGTCCTGTTCATAAACCAAATAGGCGGCAGCATAGAAAACCTGGGCATGCTGTATGGCGTGAGCGTTTTGGCCAGTTCCGTGACAACGTATCTGGTGGGAAGATTTTCTGACAAATTCGGAAGAAAGCCCTTTCTTCTGGTGAGTTCTTTCCTCAGCTCTCTGATAATTATCCTTTATTTGTACGTTCAAAATCTATCCCAGCTATATATTTTGCAGGCAGCCAACGGCATCAATACTGCAATATGGCAGATTTCAGAAAACACGTTTATGGCCGATATAACACACAGAAAAACAAGAGGCAGGGTCTTGGGGTTCTATAATATGGTTCTGGGCATAATCTCTGCTGTTGCACTAATGTTGGGAGGGTTTGTAGTCAGCAAATTCGGTTTTAGTGTTATATTTTGGTTTGTAGGAATAACGTCATTTATCTCCGCGATTATACTTTTCTTCTTGAAGGAAAAAAGATGGTCTACAAATTTATAGCAGTTACCACGGCTCTTTCTTGACCTTCAGCAGGAAGCCGATGACATTCGCGACGACATGAAGCGCCGGCGTGAGCACGAACAGCAGCACGAACCAGCCGCTCTGCAGTGCCGCACCGCCAATCAGCCACGCGAATGCGAACGCTCCGACAAGGAAGTCCTCCTGGTCCAGCAGCGGCGCGGGCCTGCCCCTCTCAATGCCGCACCTGCGCTTGATGAACGCGCCGCACAGGTCGCCGAACATGGCGCCCGCGCCTATGATGAGCCCGAGCACCAGAGTCATGGGGACAATTACCAGCGGCTGCGGGGACAGGCTCCACGGAAGGAAGGGGAAGGCCAGCTGCTCCACCAGCCCGATGACGCCTGCGACAACGATGCCGCCAATCAGGCCCTCCCAGGTCTTGCCCGCGCCTAGGATAGGCTGCTTCCTGATGGTCTTGCCGCCGTCAATCGCATGCTTTCCCCTGAACAACGGCGCGAGCCCGTTCGCTGCGTATGCCGGCAAGATGAAAAACACTGCCTCAACCAGCGTGAATATGTCGAAGACCATTGACCCACTTTTTAACTAATTGTAGCACTCCTGCTTAAATGGACTGGCGGGGATTTGAACCCCGAACCTCTTGCAGTCTCTGCTCGCGCATGCGAGGCAAGCGATCTTTAACGCATAGCGTTTTCTGCTCAAGCTCTGCTCATGAGACATCCGTCTCATGGCATGCCCGAGAGTTTCTGACTCTCGGCGCATTTCTTAAAGAGCTTGTACCGTTGATCTACCAGCCCGATGGACCGGGAGAGAATCGGATTCGAGAGCCAGTAAGTTTCCCTAAAGGCTTCTCTCGATCTCCCGATTATCAGTCGGGTGCTTTACCACTAAGCCACCGGTCCGACACCCCCGCTGGGATTTGAACCCAGGTTACAAGCTGTTTCCAAGCTCATTTGAAACTTGAGCACTTTCTGCTCAAGCTCTGCTCATGAGACATCCGTCTCATGGCATGCCCGAGAGCTTCTGGCTCTCGGCGCATTTCCCAAAGAGCTTGCGAGAAGCTCGTGTGCTTGGCCGCTACACTACGGGGGCAACCAACTGCTGCAGGTCTATGACCTGCAGGTGTTTCCTGACGAGCCGCTTGCCGCTTTTGGCCTATGCGGCGTATCAGTTATATCAAATCTTTCTCTATATATATTATAAGCCGCCTTTACAATAGATATCAGTGCGATTATGACCAAAATCAACGTCCTCGAAAGCCCGAAGCTGAGGAATCCCCTCCTCATTGAGGGGCTGCCTGGCGTCGGCAACATCGGCCGCGTAGCCGTGGGCTACATGATAAAGGAGCTGGGCGCCAAGAAGTTCGCTGACCTTTATTCCGAGCATTTCTTCCCCTTCGTCATGCTGCAGGAGGGCTACAACATCCGCCTGCTCAAGAATGAGTTCTATTACTACAAGGCTAAGGGCGCGGGGCAGCGGGACCTAATACTTCTCATCGGAGACTGCCAGTCGCTGTCGCCCCACGGCCACTACGAGGTTGCGGACGCCATACTGGAGTTCGCGCAGAAGCTCGGCGTCAGGGAGGTCTTCACCATAGGCGGGCTGGCGACAGGCGAGCTGGAAAAGAGGGCGGGCGTGCTCGGCGCTGCAACCAGCGAGAAGGTGAAGGACAGGTACGCGAAGTTCGGCGTAAACTTCAACGCTGGCGACAAGGTCGGCTACATCGTCGGCGCGGCAGGGCTGATACCAGGGCTGAGCAAGGAGCGCGGCATGGACGGGCTGTGCATACTTGGCGAGACAACGGGCTTCCCAATCGTGACAGACCCCAAGGCGGCCGAGGCCGTGCTGAACGTGCTGACGAAGATAATCAAGATAAAGATAAACATGGCGAGGCTGGACAGCAGCGTCAAGGAGATGGAGGGCTTCATCAAGAAGGTGGAGGCGCTGCAGAAGAAGGCCATAGAGGACATCCAGAAGCACGAGCGCGCGCCCGTCGAGGGCAAGGAGCAGCTGAGGTATATCGGCTAGTCACAATAGATCTTGACATGTCCGCTTGAGAGTGCAGGCAGTGCATGTCGAGAGACATGCAGCATGGTAGCATGTTGCATGCTGATTTTTCTAAAGGAACATGAAGTAGCCGATGAGCAGAATCATCTGCAGCATGAGCCCTACTATGTTCGTGAGCCAGACGGCTATGCGCTTGAACCTGAGCCCGTAAAAGACCCAGAAGAGGAAGACAACAACATACATGGCGGTATAAGGCAGCGACAGGGAAACCGATGTCCTTACGGCAAACAAATGGACTATCTGGACGGCTATCGCGGTGCATGCAGCAAAGCCGACTATCGTGCCCGCGGCCTCCCAGAGCCTGTCGTTTTTCGTTCCGCCCATATGAAATACTTATATATCCGATTAATAGAAAAGGGTTGTTATCGGTGTTCTCCATGAAAGCCAAGGAAAGCTACTCGCGCTACGAGAAGACCAGGATCCTGTCAGCCCGCGCGCTGCAGATAGCGCAGGGCTCGCCCGTCCTCGTTGACGTGCCGAGGGGCGTCATAGACCCCTTTGAGGTAGCCAGGCTTGAGTGGGATGCGGGCATGATACCCATTGACATCAAGGAGCGCAAACCGAAGAAGGCGTAGCTGCTTTAAATACCTATCCACACTATTAGGGATTGAACCATCAGCGATGGTGGTTTTATAGATGCCAAGTTGGATTGATGCGACGAGGGTCCCCAACTGCCCGTTTCGCGCCGCAGATGAATGGTGTCTGTTAATATAGATTAAACCCTCGCATTCGCCCATAGAACAAAGCGAGCAGAGGATCAAGGGCTGAGATGATGGCTGAAACGACAGAAGACAACATGCTCGTGGACAAGACCGAGTACCTGACGGCAGGGATACACATAGGAATGAAGTCCTGCACGCCGTTCATGCGCAGGTTTGTCTACAAGGTCAGGGAGGACGGGGTGTCCGTCTTCAACCTGAAGATGCTTGACGAGCGGCTGCTGACCGCGGCTAAGTTCATTTCAGGCTTTTCCAAGATAATGGTGGTGTCAAGGAAGGAGGCTGCGGGCAGGGCGATAACTGTCTTCGCAAGGCTCATCGGCGCCAAGGCCATAGCAGGCCGCTTCCCGCCGGGCACGCTGACCAACCCCAGCTTCAAGGAGTTCTACGAGCCCGACCTCGTGGTTGTCGCTGACCCGCTGGTGGACGAGCAGGCTGTGAGGGAGGCAAAGAAGAAGCGCATACCCATAGTGGCGATATGCAACACCTTCAACACGGCGAGGGACATTGACCTCGTCATTCCCATGAACAACAACGGCAAGAAGTCGCTGGCGCTGGCGTTCTGGATACTCTCAAGGGAGACGCTCAAGGCGCGCGGCAGCAAGGAGAAGTTCAAGATGAAGATTGAGGACTTCGGCGGCGAGACAGGGCCTGCGGAGGGAGATGACGGGGCTGAGCCCGAAGGTCCTAAGAAGAGGGAGAGAAGGGAATACGGAAAGGAGCAGTGAAGTTGATATAAATTTAACCACCGCGTTAACCAAGTGAAACACGCGGTTTCAAGCCAAAAGGATGATAAGTATGCCTCTTAAACAGCAAAGGGCAATCGCAGCCGAACTGATGAAGTGCGGAACGTCCAGGGTTCGGTTCGCGTCGGAGACAGAGGTTGCCGACGCCCTGACGCGCGACGACATCAGAAAGCTCATAGTCCGCGGCGTCATATACAAGCTGCAGAAGCAGGGCACCTCGCGCGGCCGCGCGCGGGAGATACTCCGCCAGAAGAAACGTGGCAGGAGGCGCGGGCCCGGCAGCGTGAAGGGCAAGTGGGGCAGCAGAAACCCGTCCAAGGCTCAGTGGATAAACACCATCAGGCCGCTGCGCCGCCTGCTCGCAGAGCTCAGGGACTCGGGTCAGCTGACAAGGAAGGACTACAGGACGCTCTACGGCATGGCCAAGGGCGGCGCGTTCAGGAGCAGGAAGCATATGATGCTCCACATCAGGGAGGAGGAGCTGCTCAACAGGGGCGCGGCCCAGCAGGAGAAGAAGGTAGCGCCCAAGAAGGAGAGGGTTACGAAACCGAAGAAGGCGGCGCCCAGAAAATCTGACGGGAGCACCTCGTCACCAAAAGCAAAGATTTCAAGCAAAGAGGAGATTAAGCAGTGATAATTATGGCTCGCGGAAGGACTCACATCGTGCCGCACAGGCGCAGACGCGAGGGCAAGACCGACTATCGAAGGCGGCTGGCCCTCGTCAAGTCAAAGAAGCTGCGCTTCGTTGTCAGGAAGACCAACCAGTCCGTGATATGCCAGATTGTGGAATACGACCACACAGGCGACAAAACCCTTCTGACGGTCACATCATTCGACCTGAAGGCGCTGGGCTGGACAGGGCCGACGGGAAACATACCAGCTGCCTACCTCACGGGCATGCTCTGCGCCAAGAAGGCAGCGGAGAAGAAGGTCAGGGAGGCCATCCTTGACATCGGGCTTTTCCGCGCGACGAAGGGAAACAGGCTGTTCGCCGCGCTCAAGGGCGCCGTTGACGGCGGGCTCAGCATCCCGCACTCAAAGGAAGCCTTCCCTTCGGAAGAGCGCATCGCAGGCAGGCACATACCCGAGCCCGCTGGCGCGAAGGTCCAGAAGGAGTTCGACGAAGTCAGGAAGAAGATAGGGAAATGATTATCCCTTGAAAAGCATCCTGAGGATTTGTTCTGTTTTCACGACCCTTACCCTTTTCTGTTTCTCAAAGTGCTTGTCGTCGCTCCATATTATTGCGTCGGGTATGTCTAGCGCAGCGGCGATGAAAGGAGCGTCTGCAATGTCTATTATCGACATTATTTCTTCTGCCTCGCGCCGGCAAGCTTCGATGTCTCTGTCTGGTATGATCGCAACATTTCCAAGAATCATCTCAAAAACAAAATCAAAATCCGGTGCGGCCAAACCAGACTTGGCCAGTATTTCCCCTCGGTTGCGCCTGAGTTCAAGCGCAGTGGCTTCCGGGCACACGAAATTCATGCCAGAATACATCAGTACTCTTCTTGTAGCCGAATCCCGTATGAGCGCTGATACCAGCACGTTTGTGTCTACGACTATGATCATCCAAACCCCAGCTTCTTCGCCACGGCCTTGTTGATTTTTGAGCTTATTTCATCCGCATCCTTCTGGGTAAGCTTGCTTTTGGACAGAATTTTTTCCATCATTTCCAAGTCATCCACCTTCTTTTCCAAAGCCCGCCTAGCGACCTCGCTCCACCTTATCTCGCTGTGCTCGCGCAGCTTCTCCTGAAGCTCGTCGGGTATCGCCAATGTCAGGTTTGCCATATTTCCACCTCTATGTGAATATATGTGATTTCACATATTTAAAGATTTGCATGATTTCAACAGCAGAACGGCAGGAATGCATGGAAGAAAATTGCGGCAGACTGGATTATTTCTAATCCACAAAAGCCCCAGCCACAATCAGCGGGAATGCAATCGTCGCGTCGCAGAAGACCTTCACGGTATTCGCCTTCGCGGCAATCTTGCCCCATGACCTGGCCTCGTCGGGCATCGCGCCGCTGTCGCTGGCATCGTATTCCTGCGCGGTGTTGACATAGACAGCGTACTTCGCGCCCTCGCGGAACATGTTGGCGTTGCAGATGGTGTGCTTGACAACCCCGCCGCCGAGGATTATTATGCCTGTCTCGTCCGCGCCCATGGCGAACTCTATGAGCCTGTGGTTGTCGGCTGCCATGTCAATCTTCAGCTTGTCCTTGAGGTTGAAGTTGAAGAAATACACGTTGTCGCCTATCGCTCCGTCCATGAAAGCCGGGCAGAACACAGGGGTTTTGTTCTTGTGCGCCCAGTGGTAGATGGAATCCTTGCTGTTGATTATGCTGCCCATGTGGTCAATGATTTCCGACGGTGTGGCGGTTCCGCCTTCCCTCTTCTGCCTCTCCATGAAATGCTGCAGCACGGGCTGGAAGAACTTCTCAAAGGCTATGTAGCGGTCGTTCGGGATGAAAATGTTGCCTGCGCGGTTGATGCCGCTCTCGCGCAGCTTCGCGCCGTCTGCGCCGAAGTCTCCGAGCACGAACGGGCCGAAGGTCTTGATGAAGTCCTCCTCAACCCCGCCTGCTGTTGTCACAAGCACATCCACGAGCCTGTGCTCCACCAGGTAGCGTATCAACTCGCGGTTGCCTGTGGTGACCATATTCGACGTGTAGCCGAGGAATATCCTGACCTTGTCCGCGCGCATCCTCTTCACGATGTCTATAGCCTTTGCCAGCTCGCTTGCCTGCGCGCCTGTGCTGCCGAAACCCTTCAGCAGGCCCTTCAGGTCGATGGCCTGGTTGAAATCCACGCCCATGATGGGCGCGCCTTCGGCTTTGCCTGACTTCTTGAAGATGCTG
>Ga0194125_10010923_pt1 | contig 12304 bp, 10 predicted proteins | sample TA2KigC250mmetaG_FD_148626 | JGI IMG/M metagenome (GOLD analysis project Ga0194125, IMG submission 148626) | Freshwater microbial communities from Lake Tanganyika, Tanzania - TA2015034 Kigoma Deep Cast 250m | ecosystem: Environmental > Aquatic > Freshwater > Lake | place: Tanzania: Lake... | reverse complement strand
TCATCAGCGAAATCAGGGATAAGTACGGCGAGACAATCAAGAAATTTTCGCCTACGATGATCCGCAAGGCCGTCTCTTTAGATACTGCCGCGCGCGCCAAGGACGTGTTGGCCGGCGTGGTAGAAAGAGGCACCGGAAAGATGGCTAAGGTAGAAGGTTTTGCCGTGGCAGGTAAAACCGGGACAGCGCAGAAAATAGAGCCGAACGGGACTTATTCGCATAGCAAGTTTATGGCTTCCTTTATCGGTTTTGCGCCGGTGGATGACCCCTTAATTGCGATTGCCGTGGTGGTAGATGAACCGCGGCCTTATTATTTTGGCGGAGTAGTAGCTGCGCCTGTATTTAAAAATATAGCCGGCGACGTCTTAAGGTACCTTAAGATGAAAAAATCGCCGGATGAAATTGCGGCTTTAAATGAAACTAGGACAACTCCTTAAGGCAATCGGTAGTTATCGCAGCCATTCACCGCTGGAAGATTTCCAGGTGCGCGGGATAAGCTGCAATTCGCAAGAGGTGAAAGAGGATTTTGTCTTTATCGCCATAAAAGGCAATAAAGAAGATGGGCATAGGTTTATACCGGAGGCGATAGATAAGGGGGCCAAGGTAATAATTACACAGTCACCACGTCACCACGTCACCACGTCACCAAAGGAAATTAATTTTATAGAAGTTGAGGATGCGCGAAAGGCCCTGGCAAAATTAGCGGCGGAATTTTACGGATATCCTTCATCAGAAATTAAGGTTGCCGGCATTACCGGCACCAACGGCAAGACCACCATTACCTATTTGATAGAGGCGATTTTAAAAGAGGCAGGGGCGACGGCCGGCGTTATCGGCACGATTAATTACCGTTTTAAAGACAGGGCCATTCCTTCTAAAAATACCACCCCCGGGCCAATAGAATTACAGTCAATGTTAAGGGATATGTTAAAAGAGGGCGCAAAGTACGCGGTCATGGAAGTTTCTTCTCACGCCTTAGACCAGGAGCGCGCCGCCGGCATCAAGTTTAGCTCCGCCGTCTTTACTAATTTAACCCAAGACCACCTGGATTATCACCAGACGTTGGAAAATTATTTCCAGGCCAAGGCCAGGCTTTTTAGCGGGATGGCCCCCGGTTCTTTCGCGGTGATTAATAATGATAATGAATACGGCAGGAGGCTTAAGGCAATGACCCCTGCCCAAGTAGTCAGCTATGGCATAGAACAGCCCGCAGATATGACCGCCGGCAACATAAACTTTGATATAGCGCATAGCGAATTTAGCCTGATTAGCGCAAAAGATAAAATAAGGCTTAAAACCAGCCTCATCGGAAGATATAATATATATAATATCCTGGCCGCGGCTGCCTGGGCTTTAGAGGAAGGGATTGATTTATCGGCGGTAAAATCCGCCATAGAAAAATTTACCCTGGTGCCGGGAAGGCTGGAGAGGATAAATTTTAAAGGGGATTTTTCTGTATTCGTAGATTACGCGCACACAGAAGATGCCTTAAAAAATGTAATTGGCGCCTTAAGGCCGCTGGCCAGGAACAAGTTAATCGTGGTCTTTGGCTGCGGCGGCGAACGCGACCAGACCAAGAGGCCGAAGATGGGTTGTTGCGTAACCGAATTGGCCGATTACGCCATCCTTACCAGCGATAATCCGCGCAGCGAAGACCCGCAAAAAATAATTGATGATATTAAAAAGGGAATAAGCCGGGATAATTATTCTATAATTCCCGAACGCCGCCAGGCAATAAGAGAATCCTTAGGCCGGGCATTGCCGGGAGATATAGTCCTGGTTGCCGGAAAGGGCCATGAAAATTATCAGGTATTAAAAGATAAAACGCTGCATTTTGACGACTGCAAGGTGATCAGAGAATGTTTAAAGTCAATGAATTATTAAAGGCTACCGCAGGACATCTGGTTAGCGGCAGCGCCAACGCCATTATCAAAGGCGTTTCCATAGATTCAAGGACTATTAAAGGCAAAGAGGCCTTTATCGCGATAAAGGGTGATAATTTTGACGGCCATGATTTCATTGAGGAGGCGATAAATAAGGGGGCAAGCTGTATTATCAAAGAGAACGGAGAACAGAGGACAGAGGAGAGAGGAGAGGTTTCTGTAATAGAGGTAAAGGACACAATAAAAGCGCTGGGCGATATGGCCAGGTTCCAGCGCGCTAAATTCGCCATTCCGGTTATCGCCGTTACCGGCAGCAACGGGAAGACCACGGCCAAGGAAATGATTGCTTGGGTGCTTTCTCGTAAATTCAAGGTCCTTAAAAATGAAGGCACTAAGAATAATCAGATCGGACTGGCCCTGACCCTGCTTGGCCTCCAAGCCGGTTACGATATCGCGGTAGTAGAGATAGGCACTAATCACTTTGGCGAAGTTGATTATCTGGCTAAAATTTGCCAGCCTAATATCGCCGTCATTACCAATATCGCGGCCGCGCACCTGCAGTACCTGCGCGACTTGGAGGGAGTTTTAGAGGAAAAGTACGCCTTAATAAAAAATCTTGGGATACCCCGCCTGGCTATTTTAAATTCAGACGACCCCCTGTTAAGAAGGCATGTGCTTTTAGAAAACAACAAGCCCTTTATTCTGGGTTTTGGCAGCGCCAATCCCGCTGATTTTTCTGCCTCAAAGATTAAGGCCCGCCGCAAAAAAATAGAATTTTTAGCAAACCAAAAGCATAAATTCATCCTGGATACGCCGGGTAAACACCATATTTATAATGCCCTGGTCGCTATCGCCGTAGCCAGAATTTTCGGTATGGGATATAAGGATATTGCCGGGCGCCTGGCCACTTTTGAATTTCCCGCAGGCAGGCTTAAGCTGGTGACTTTAAAAAAGACCAGGTTTATTGACGATACTTATAATTGTAACCCCTTTTCTTTAAAGCAGGCATTAGATACACTTGCTAACCTCCAAACGAGGGGCCGCAAAATCTTTGTGATGGGGGATATGCTGGAGCTGGGCAGTAACGAAGAATCATTTCATTGCCAGGTGGGAGGCGCGTTAAAGGATATCTGCGATGTATTTATCGCCGTAGGCAGGCTCTCGCGCCTGGCGGCGGCAGAGGCAAAGGCCCGCGGTTTTAATCTGGAGAGCATATTTACCTGTGAATCTACGGAAGAGGCGCGCGATATCCTCTTTAATAAGATATCGGCCGGCCCGGACGACCTGGTGCTGGTTAAGGGTTCGCGCCTGATGAAGATGGAAGAAATAATTAGGGAGTAATTCAGTAATGCTGTACCATTTGTTTTATCCCCTGCATGAAGTAATTTCTATTTTCAATCTTTTCCGCTATATTACCTTTCGCGCCGCTATGGCAGCGCTCACCGCTTTTCTGGTCAGCCTTATTTTTGGTCCGCTGATCATCAGGATATTGAAGCAGCTTAAAGTAGGAGAAAATATCAGAAAGGAAGACAGCAAGCGGCTGTATGAGCTGCATAGCCAGAAGCAGGATACGCCCACAATGGGCGGGATCTTGATATTATTAGCGGTATTTTCTTCAGTGCTGCTCTGGGCGGATATTTTTAACCGCTATATTATTATTGCCTTAGGGGTTACACTTTGGCTGGGGCTGACCGGTTTTATGGATGACTACCTCAAGCATATCCGGCGCCAGCCCAAGGGCTTGACCGCCACGGCGAAATTTACCAGCCAGATTATTTTAGGATTAATCCTGGGCGCAGTCCTCTTATTGGACCGCCAAAACAGCACCAAGTTAGACATACCTTTCCTAAAAGATGTATCTCTGCAGTTAGGCGTCTTTTATATACTTTTTGTCATCCTGCTCATTACCGGTTCTTCAAATGCCGTGAATCTTACCGATGGGCTGGATGGCTTGGCCATCGGGATTGTGATTATGGTGGCGTTGACTTTTTCCGTCTTGAGCTATATCACCGGTAACATTAAATTCAGTAATTATTTATTGACGCCTTATATTGCCGGCAGCGGCGAATTAGCGGTATTTTGCACCAGTATCCTGGGCGCGGGGTTAGGGTTTTTGTGGTTTAATTGTTATCCCGCCACGATTTTTATGGGAGACGTGGGCTCTTTGGCTTTGGGCGGCGCCCTGGGGGTAGTCGCGCTCTTAATCAAGAAAGAATTGCTGATGGTGATTGTGGGCGGGATATTCGTTTTAGAGGCCTTATCGGTAATCTTGCAGGTATGCGTTTTTCGTTTTACTAAAAAACGCATATTTAAGATTGCGCCCCTGCACCATCATTTTCAGTTTTTGGGTTGGCCGGAAAATAAGGTAATTATCAGGTTCTGGATTGCTGCCAGCCTGCTGGCCCTGCTTACCCTGGTTACCTTGAAGTTGAGATAAGTTCAATAATATTAGATGATAAATACCGATTATTTCAGAAATAAGAAAATTACTATTGTAGGATTGGCCAGGAGCGGGCTGGCCTGCGCGAATTTGCTCTCTGATTTGGGCAGCCAGGTGAGTATAACCGATAATAACGACACCGAGGCGACGCGCGCGAACCTGGAGAAATTAAAATCAAAAAAAATTAAGTCTGAGTTAGGCAGGCATACTCCCGAATTTGTCAAAGGCCAGGATTTGCTGGTGGTTTCGCCGGGAGTGCCGGATACCGCCTTAGCCGTTAAATGGGCCGAGGAATTTAAGGTGCCTGCCGTCAGCGAAATAGAAATAGCCGCATTTTTATGCCCAGCCACGATTATCGCGGTTACCGGCACTAACGGCAAAACTACGGTGACGACCTTAATCGGCAGGGTACTGGAGAAAAAAGGAGAGAGGGCTATCGTCTGCGGCAATATCGGCAATCCCTTTTCCGGCGAAGTCTCTAAATTGAGAGAGAAGGATTTTGTTTGCCTGGAGGTAAGCTCTTTCCAATTAGAAAAGATACGGGGCTTTAAGCCGAAGATTTCGGTGATACTCAACTTCAGCCGTAACCACTTGGACAGATACAAAGATATGCGGGAGTATCTGGAGGCAAAAAAACGCATATTTATGAACCAGGATAAAGAGGATTATTTAGTCTTAAATTACCAGGATCCCCTGGCAAAAGAATTATCCGGCCAGGCCCGGGCCAGGACATTTTATTTTTCTAAAGACGGGGATTTCAACCCTAATCAGGCGGCGGTTTTGGCAGTAGCTTCCATATTAGGGATAGACAGGGAATTGGTCTTAAGGGTATTTAAGGAATTTAAGGGCATTGAGCACCGTCTGGAAGAGGTAGCTGAAGTAAATAAAGTAAAATTTATCAATGATTCAAAGGCGACCACCGTGGATTCCGCTATCTGGGCGCTGGAGAATATGCCCGGACCGGTTATTTTAATTGCCGGCGGAAAAGATAAGGGCTGTGATTACGGCGCGATTTCCGCGTTAATTAAGAAAAAAGTAAAGGAAATAATTTTAATCGGGGAGGCGAAGGAAAAAATAAAAAAATCCCTTAGCGGATGCTCGCGCCTTTCTGAAGCGCCTAGCTTAGAGGAAGCGGTGGGCCTGGCCTTTTTGAAGTCTCAACCGGGAGATTGTGTCCTACTTTCTCCGATGTGCGCCAGTTTTGATATGTTTTCTAATTACGAAGAAAGGGGCAGGGTATTTAAACAGGCGGTAAACCTGATAAAATCACAAATTCCAAATCACAAACAAATCACAATACCAAATGACCAAATTCCTAAACTAATAATTTAGGTTTTAGTATTGTAATTTTGGAATTGTATATTGTTTGTAATTTGTGCATTGTAATTTGGAATTTATTTATATATTTAAAGTTTATATATGCTCCGTAATATCAGATTAAATATCTTTAGCGTCACCGTTATTTTAATCGCCGTCGGCATAGTGATGATTTACAGCGCCTCCAGCATCTACGCCTGGCAAAATTATAAAGACGGCCTTTTTTTCTTAAAGCGGCACCTTTCCTTTTTTATTATCGGGGTATTCCTGGCTTTTTTGATGATGATTATAGATTACAAGAGTTTAAAGAGATGGGCCAGGCCTATGCTTATCGCGTCAATATTATTGTTAATCCTGGTTTTAATACCCGGAGTAGGCCGGGAGGTAGCCGGGGCAAGGCGCTGGTTCAGGTTTAAATTCATCAGTTTCCAGCCCTCGGAATTCGCTAACCTGGCGATGGTGATTTATCTGGCGGATTTTATCAGCCGCAAGCAGGAAGAGATTAGGACTTTCTTAAAAGGGTTTTTGCCGGCGATAACTGTTTTAGGGATAGTTTCGTTATTAATCCTGTTGCAGCCGGATTTGGGGACTACCCTGGCATTAGGGATTGTGGTGTTTATTATGCTTTTTGTCGCTGGCACCAGGCCGGTTTATCTTTTATCCACCATATTAGCCAGCCTGCCCGCGCTTTACCTGTTGATATTCAGCGTTGCCTACCGCAGGATGCGGATTCTGGCGTTTTTAAATCCCTGGCTGGACCCCAAGGGCAGCGGCTTTCAGATTATTCAATCGCAGATTGCCTTGGGTTCAGGCGGGATTTTCGGGCAGGGCCTGGGGCATTCCAAGCAGAAATTATTTTACCTTCCGGCGGCGCATACCGATTTTATTTTTTCCATCATCGGTGAGGAATTGGGCCTTTTGGGCACCATAGGCATAATCATATTGTTTATCATCTTTATCCAGCAGGGCGTCAAGATTATCAGAAACGCGCCCGACAAGTTCAGTTATTTTTTAAGCCTGGGTTTGGTTTTAATGTTTTGCCTGAAGGCGGCGATAAATATCGGGGTTTCCTGCGGTATCCTGCCCACTAAGGGCCTGCCGCTTCCCTTCATAAGCTACGGCGGTTCTTCCTTTGTTTTTGATATGGTCAGCGTAGGCATATTGATAAATATCGCGCGCACCGGAGAATACCCTTGAAATTGTGTAATGTTAATTGTGTAATGTTAATTGTGTAATGTTTAACGTTGGTGTATTGTTTAATGGGAAAACATAGTGCTATTATTAGTTCCCGTTCCTCTTTTCATTACACATAGATACATTACACCCGCATTACACATTACACTTTACACGAAAGAAGGCACTCATTATCGAAAAAGATTTAGTGCTTGAATAACTTTAAAATAAATTCTCCCGAAAATATTATGAAGGTTTTGGCGGTTACAGGCGCAAGCGGCGGGCATATCTTTCCGGCCTTAAGTTTTTTAGACAGCTTAAAAGATAAACATAGAGATGCGAGCGCGCTCTTGGTATTGCCGGAAAAGGTTTTGGGAACCGGCATAATACCCGATGGCTATAATGTCAGCTATATCAGTATCTGGGCGGTTAACCCGGGGCTTAACCCGGAAAGTTTTTTCGCGCTGTTAAGGTTCTTCAGGGGAGCCTGGCAGAGCCTGATTTTAATTTTGAAATTTCGTCCTGATGTCGTGGTGGGCTTTGGCAGTATAGCTTCGGTGCCGGTGGTTTTATGGGCGTGGTTTTTCAGGATAAAAACGGTTATCCACGAACAGAATGTCCTGCCCGGCAGGGCCAACCGGCTTTTGGCGAAATTCAGCGATAAAATCGCTGTTTCTTTTCAGGAGAGCAGGGATTTTTTTAAAGGCTCTTCTGGAAAAGTAGTTTTTACCGGCAATCCCATCCGGAAAGGATTAAAGCGGATGGAAAAGGATAAGGCCTTGGCCTTTTTTGGCCTGGCCCCGGATAAATTCACGCTCTTGGCGATGGGAGGGAGCGCGGGCAGCCATAAGATTAACCTGGAACTTTTGGGGGCGATATCCGGCATGCGGGATAAGGCCAGGCTACAGCTTATCCATTTATGCGGGTCCGGCGACTACAAGTTCCTGGAGGAGGGTTATAAAGATTTAAATGTTAATTTTCGGTTGTTTGCTTTTTTAAATCAAGTAGGATATGCTTATAGCGCCGCGGATTTAGTCATCTGCCGGGCAGGAGCGACTACTCTGGCAGAGGTAATGTTTTTTGGGTTACCCGCGATAATTATTCCTTATCCCTTTGCTTACGGCCACCAGGCCGCGAACGCCGAGGGATTAAAAAACCGGGGCTGTGCCGTGGTGATTAAGGACAGCGAGTTAAATAAAGATACCTTACGGCAGGATTTGGAGGAGTTTTTAGCCGGGCCGGGAAAGATTAAAAAAATGCGCGCCGGCTATGACAATATGGCGATACCGGAAACGGATGGCTTGCTCGTAACCGAGGCCCTTAAATGAAAAAGATTATTTTCGCGATATGCGTACTTTATCTGTTTTCTTTATCCGGCGCCTTAGCCCAGGACAATGATTGGTATATAACCCGGAGCACGCATTTTATCGTCTATTATAAAAATGCCAAGGAGGATTTTTTAAACCGTTTAATTGAAAGGGCCGAGGACTATTATGAAGAAATCGCCGAAAATCTGGGCTTCCGCCGTTTTGACTTTTGGCTATGGGACAAGCGGGCCAAGATTTATATTTATGATACTGCCCAGGATTATCAGGAGGGCACTGGCCAGCCCAGCTGGTCCGGCGGTTGCGCGATAGCGAGAAGTAAAATCATCAAGACATTTACCGAAGCCCCGGGTTTCTTTGATACCGTCCTGCCTCATGAGATGGGCCATATCATCTTCAGGGAATTTGTCGGTTTCAATAACAACGCGGTCCCCATCTGGCTGGATGAGGGCGTGGCTTCTTACCAGGAGAAATTCAGGCGCGCCACGGCCAGGAGAATAGCCAAAAAAGCAGTGGAAGACGGCGCCTTTATGGATTTAAGAAAACTGGCTAATTTTTCCCCGCCGACAGCCAAGGACGCGGAAGAAGTGAATCTTTTTTACGCTGAATCGTTAAGCGCCGTTGATTTTTTAATCAATGAATTTGATATAGATAATTTTGTCTTTTTCTGCCAGAACCTCAGGGACAAGGAGGACCTGGATAAGGCCATCAGGTCCGCATATCCTTTTATGAATGTGGATAGCTTAAGCCGCGCCTGGAAAGAATCTTTGACGGAGCGATAAAAATGCATTATCACTTGATCGGTATCGGCGGCATCGGAATGAGCGGGATAGCCAAGCTGCTTTTGGGCCAGGGCAGACGCGTCAGCGGTTCGGATTTAAAAGAAAGTAAGCTTACGCGGGAACTGGAAATAATGGGGGCCTCTATTTTTATCGGCCACCACCCCTTAAATATTAAGGGCGCGGATTTGGTGATTTATTCATCGGCGATTAAAGAAGGCAACCCGGAAATGCAGGCCGCCAAAAGAGGAGGCTTGCCTTTAGTAAAACGGGCGCAGGCGCTGGCGCAGCTGATGAAAGAGCAGGCCGTGATTACAATTACGGGCAGCCACGGCAAGACCACTACCGCCTCCTTGATATCCTGTCTTTTATTGGAGGCAGGGCTTTCTCCTACTGTGGCCGTGGGCGGAATTTTAAGAAACATCGCCAACAACGCCTCTATGGGCGCGGGTAAATTTTTTGTCGCCGAGGCGGATGAATCAGACGGCTCTTTCTTGTATTATACGCCCCGCTACTCTATTATTACCAACATAGACCGCGAGCACCTGGATTATTATAAAGACTTTGCCGGCGCCATCAGCGCCTTTAAGGAATTTATCCATAAGACAGAGCCTGGCGGGTGCGTATTCTGCTGCTACGACGACGCGAATTTAAGGGATATTTTAAAGGGCTATAAGGGCAGGTCCGTATTATTCGGCTTGAGCGATAACGCCGATATCCGCGCCGGCAATATTGAAATAAATGGCCTGGTTTCTGAATTTGACTGTTTTTATCGGGGGGAATCTATCGGAAGATTCCGCCTTAATTTGGGCGGCAGCCACAATATTTCCAACGCCCTTTCGGTGATTGCGCTGGGGCTGGAATTGAAGATTAACCCGGCCGTCATCAAAAATGCCCTGGCCAACTATCAGGGGGCCTGCCGCCGTATGGAGATTAAATTCCAGGATAAGGATTATTTAGTGCTTGATGATTACGCGCACCACCCCACGGAAATAAAAGCCACGCTGGCGGCAGTCAGTAACTTAAAAAGGAGAATCATCGCCGTGTTTCAGCCCCACCGCTATACGCGCACAAAATTACTTTTGGATGAATTCGGGAGGTGTTTTGCCTTAGCCGATTACCTGATTGTTACAGATATCTATTCGGCCAGCGAGCCTCCTTTGGCAGGGGTGAGCGCTAAATTATTGTATGACAAAATAAAAGAATACAGCCCGGATAAGCCCCTAGCTCTTTTGCCCAAAGAAGAGATTGTCCGCGGTATTTTGAAAATTATAGAGCCGGGAGATTTAGTGGTTACCTTGGGCGCGGGCGATATCACCAGGACCTGCGATGAATTGGCGGATACCTTGAAAAAGTCCGCTCCTGTTCCCCGTTAAAATGGTTGCAGATAATGTTTTCAAGGCCATAAAAGGCAAAATTAAATTTCGGGAGCCAATGCGCAGGCATACTACTTTTAAAATCGGCGGCCCGGCTAAATATTATCTTGAGCCCAGGGACATCCGCCAATTAAAACTGTTGCTTAAGGCCGCCAAAAGATATAAGATACCTGTTTTAGTAATCGGGGCAGGCAGCAATATCCTGGCGGCTGACCAGGGCCTGGAGGCGGCGGTGCTGCGTTTGGCCGCGACGGTTTTTAAAAAAATATCCGGCCGGAATAATAATCTTACGGTAGCCAGCGGCGTAACTTTAAGCCGCTTGCTGAGCCTGTGCCGGCAGAGGGGCCTGGCAGGCCTGGAGTTCCTGGCCGGCATACCCGGGACTTTAGGCGGGGCCTTGGCCATGAACGCCGGAATACCGCAAAAGAATATCGCGGATTTAGTGGAAGATGTGCGCGTAATGGATTATAATGGTAAGATAACGACCCTGAAGAAAAAAGAGATAAAATTCGGTTATCGCAGCAGCGGCTTGGCAAAATATATAATTTTAAATGCCCGCTTAAGGTTAACTAAGGCGGATAAGCGGCAAGTTAAGGAGAGAATAGAAAATTACCTGCGGCTTCGCCGGGCCGCGCAGGATAACCGGCGGCCTTCAGCCGGGTGTGTCTTTAAGAATCATCAGGGCCTGTCCGCGGGAAGATTGATAGATTTATGCGGGTTAAAAGGTAAGAGAATCGGCGGCGCCTCTATTTGCGGCAGGCACGCGAATTTCATCTTAAATCTGGGGGCTGCCCGGGCAAGGGATGTTTTAAGGCTGATGGATTTGGCAAGGGCAGAGGTGAAGAAAAAATTTAATATTACTTTAGAGCCGGAAATAAATATATGGCAATAGAACGTAAGGCGCAGGATAAATTTGGCAGGGTAGGCGTTTTAATGGGCGGGCCGTCCAGCGAGCGGGAGATTTCGCTCAAATCAGGCCAGGCAGTGCATCAGGCCCTGGCGCAGTCAGGCCTGGAGGCGGTGGCCATTGATATCAAGACGGATGATATAGCGGAGAATATTTCTTTGCTTAAATCTTCCCGGATAGATTGCGCGTTCCTGGCTTTGCATGGCCGTTTTGGAGAAGACGGCCAGATACAGGAAATTTTAGACGGCCTGGAGATTCCCTATACCGGCTCAGGGGCAAAAGCCAGCCGCTTGGCGATGGATAAGGTGGCTGCGTGCCGCATCTTTCAGGACAATGGATTGAGCGTTCCGGCGTGTAATGTCTTAGAATGGGATACTTACCGCCAGGGCCGCAGGATAACCAATAATCTGTCCCTGCCTTTAGTAGTAAAGCCCGCGACGCACGGTTCCAGCATAGGCCTGTCTATGGTAGATACAAAAAAAGGCCTGGAGAAAGCGGTAGATTTGGCGTTTACGTTTGACCGGAGAGTAATTATTGAAGAGTATATCAAAGGCAGGGAAGTTACCGTGGGGATATTGGATGAGCGGCCTTTGCCGGTAGTAGAGATAGTAACGAAGAGAAGATTCTTTGATTACGAGGCTAAATATCAGGCCGGAATGACGGAATATATCGTGCCTGCTGAGTTGGACAAAGAAGTTGCCCAGAAGTTGCAAGCCACCGCCCTCTCCGCGCACCGGTTTTTGGGGTGCGCGGGCTGTTCCCGCGCGGATATAATTTTAAATAACGATAATATAGCTTATATATTAGAGTTGAATACTATTCCCGGCATGACCCAAACCAGTTTATTGCCTAAGGCAGCCAGGGCCGTGGGCATAGATTTTACCAGGCTGTGCCTGGGCTTAATTGAGTTGGCGTATGCGTCCCGTTAGAATTCTTTCTACGGGGCTCATAAAATTAATTCTAACGGGATGCGAAAAACAAGGTTTAATTTTCCGGTTAAATTAGTAATCTTTGCGGCGGTAATTTTAGCAGGCGTATTGTTTATTTACGGTTCTTGCGCTAAATTTCTGCGGACCTGCGATTATTTTAAAATTAAGGAGATAG
>Ga0194125_10010922_pt1 | contig 12304 bp, 14 predicted proteins | sample TA2KigC250mmetaG_FD_148626 | JGI IMG/M metagenome (GOLD analysis project Ga0194125, IMG submission 148626) | Freshwater microbial communities from Lake Tanganyika, Tanzania - TA2015034 Kigoma Deep Cast 250m | ecosystem: Environmental > Aquatic > Freshwater > Lake | place: Tanzania: Lake... | reverse complement strand
TTGTTTCTGCATTTCATGTGATTTCAGAGAAAAAACTAGTTGATCCAAATCTTTCATTGGATTATGATATCTTTGTATGTGGTGATAATACTAACTGTGTAAAAATTGTAAGCGATTTAATTAATGAGATTAAAGGTCTCCGTCCAATTTACTTAGGATCTGGATCCTTATCGTATTTTGCCGAGATGGCAACTCCATTGTTGCTTAATGCAATGATAAAAAACAAACTAAAGAATCCTGGCATCAAGATAGTTTAAAGTCCATAACCTGAAAATAAGATTATGAATTATGCACCTCGTAGTGCAAAAAATTGGTATACGGCTATGGGGGCATTATTCATAATTATGGCGTTGATAGTTTTGACTAGAAATCTCATCATTTGGGGACCTGGCTTTGTTTTAGATTTTTTGCTAAGTTCAGAAATTACGAACGAAAAAGTATCTTTAGGCATGATTGTGTTTGGTAGTTTTTTAATTATTATTGGGTTCAAAAAAAGAACACTAGAAAATAGATAAACGAATTATTGATTTACAAACTCTTCAATATTGTTTAAAGCCAGATCAAGTGTTTGTATGTCAGGTAAAAACACCAATCTAAAATGCCCGCTGCCATATTTTGTTCCAAAACCAGAACCATGTACAGTAAGTACTCCCTTTGTTCTTAATAGTTCTAACACAAATTCTCTATCTGATTTGTATTTGTTGTGTTCAATTTTTGGAAATGCATAGAAAGCGCCTTTTGGGTTTGAACATGAAAGCCCCGAAATTGAGTTTAATCGTTTTATTACAAAATCTCTACGTTTTTTCAATTCAGAGACAAATTCTGAAATGTATCCTTGTGGTCCACGTAATGATTCTAATGCACCATATTGTACTGGCAAGTTAGTGGAAATTCGAACACGTGCAAGCTTCGGTAAATTTTCTCTTATCATATCTAGTTTTGAAGAGTTGTTAAATGCAATGTAACCTATTCTCCACCCCGACATTAAATGAACTTTGGAAAAGCCATTTAGAACTATAACCGGTGAATCAGTTGCTACTTTTCCAATACCTACAAATTGTTCATCAAATACAATTTGATCATATATTTCATCACAGATTATGTAGAGATCATTTTCATTTGCAATATCGACTAGTTCTTTTAATGATTTTTCGTTAAACACGACTCCTGTTGGATTATTTGGGCTGATTAGACAAATTGCTACAGTTTTTGCTGTTATTTTTGATTTAATGTCATCAGGATCAGGTCTTGAATTATTCAAATCAACTGCAAATTCTATTGGTATTCCACCATGTAGTCTGACATATGATGCGTAAGGAGGATAGTAAGGGCCTGGAAGTAATACTTCATCACCCTCTTCTACAATAGAAGATATAACCATATCAAGACCTTCAGATATACCGTTAGTGATTAGTATGTCATCAGGATTCACAAAAAGACCTTTGGTGTGTTCTTTTTTTGCTATCTCTTCACGTAATTCTGGTAAACCTTCTGATGGCGCATAATAATTTTCGCCATTTCGAATAGCCTTAATCATTGCCTCTTTTACGTTATCAGGTGTCTGAAAACCAAACTGAACAGGATCACCTATGTTAAGATACGTAACTTTTTTTCCTTGCTTTTGTAATTTTCGTGCTTCAGTTACAATATCTCGGATTGCATACTCTACACCTACAACTTTTTTTGAAACTTTCAAGTATCTAGACAGATATTTAGCCCCGTTAAAGTCTTACTTGCTTGGACTCGTAGCACAGTCAGGACAGTGCGGGTGGCTTCGGACCACCAGGTCGAGGGATCGAAGCCCTCCGAGCCCTTTCATGTTAAAGTTTTATCAAACAATTTATTTGTGTAGCAATATCAAACTTGTTAATGACACCCGGCATAGGGCTAATGAAACGAAGATTAGAAAAAGAAAAAGATGCTATAACGTTAGCAATCTCTGGAATTATGAAAAACTATAATGTTAAAGAATCACAAATCCAAACACTTGAAACAAAATATGACAATGATGTAGGAGATTGGTATGTAGCATTAGGTTTTGACAATAAGCGAACAATAGTTAAAATGGATTCGGTACACGCTACTATTACAGAGATAAAAGAAATTTAATTTGATTTTTTAAATTCTACGTTTGGTGTTTCTTGTTGTGGAATGGTAATTAATCCACCATCTAATAATTGCCTTACTAATTGTGTGACTTCTTTTTCTACTTGTGTTCTTTGTAAACCTGTCTGTTGTGCAAATATATCAACAAGTTCTGTTATCTTTCTTTTTCCATTACATGATTTCCAAAAATCAACAATTGCTTGATTTACCATAAATCCTTGATTGTGTTCATTTGCAAGAACTAATGAACCATCATCCTGTTTAATTAATGAACCAACACCTTGAGGCATTGCAGTTTCATAATCTATTGGTGCAGGGGTGCTTCTTGTTCCCATATTTTTAAGCATAGATTTTGCTTCATCAGACATTTTATCTATAGACCAAGGCGGATCCCATACAATGTCAACTTTGACATTATTTACTCCAGATACTTTTTTTGCATATCTTGTTACATCGCTAACAAGTGTTTCATGTAGTGGACAGCCTTGAGTTGTCATCGTCATTTTAATCTTAACATCATTATTTTCAGATACATCTATCCCATAAATCAAACCCATGTCAACTATGTTGATTGGGATTTCTGGATCCATGCATTGTTTTAATGAGTTTCTAATCTGTTCTGGTTTAACGGTATTCATATTTTTAAAAAATTTACTAAAAACAATAAAAACTTTCTATTTATTAGCTTCAAATAATTTTTTGATTGATTCTTCAAAGGGTGGTTTTGCAGTTCCCGCTTCAGTTATTATTCCTGTTATCAATTCTGGCGGCGTCATATCAAATGCTGGATTTAATACAGTAATGTTATCAGGTGCAGTTTTCGTTCCTCCTATTGATGTTAGTTCATCAGCTTTTCTTTGTTCAATTATTACATCTTCAGGATTACTTTGTAGATCAAACGAAGATAATGGAGCAGCAACGTAAAATGGTATACCGTGTTGTTTTGCTATTAATGCCACTTGATATGTCCCTATTTTATTAAACACATGACCAGTACGTAAAATTCTATCAGCACCTACAATAACTTTGTTAACCAAGCCATTTGCCATAGTATAACCTACTGCTGTATCTGGGATTAAACTGACATCAATTCCATCATGTTGCAATTCAAAAGCTGTAAGTCGAGAACCTTGTTGTACGGGTCTAGTTTCTGTTGCAATAACTTTGATATTTTTTCCATTTTCTTTAGTGGCACGTATTACTCCTAATGCAGTGCCATATGCTACAGTTGCTAAAGCACCCGCATTGCAGTGTGTCATTACAATATCATTATGTTCAAACAATTTTGCACCATTTTTTCCCATTTTCATATTAATTTGGATGTCATCGTCTGCCATTTGTTTTGCTACATTTACTATAGTTTTTTTAATTTCAGAAACATTCTCACCTTGTCTTGCTACTTTCATAATTTTTTCTAATCCCCATCCTAAATTTACTGCAGTTGGTCTTGTTTCGTACAAAATTTTTTTTGCTTTTTCTAGTTCAGCAAGTAATTCTTCTTTATTCTTAGCTTTGCTTTGTAGTGCTGCTAATCCTAAACCAAATGCGCCAGAAACACCAATTGCTGGAGCTCCACGAACTATTAATGATTTAATAGCAAAGGCAACATCTTTGTAATCAGTATATTTCACATACTCTAGTTTTGAAGGAAGCTTTGTTTGATCAATCAGTATGACTGCATTATCTTTCCATTCTACAGTTTTTAACATCGAATTCTGATATAGCATTTTAAACATCTATAATATTATTTGTTATTTGTGGCTTTAATTTTGATGATTAAAGCATAGTTAAACATTTTATTATGAATATGATTCCATAACTAAATGATAGATTTTACGACGCTTGAAAAATATGATTCTCAAAAAATGTATAAAATTTATGATAAATGGCCTAAGATCGCCATAGAATTTTATGAAAAAAAGAATTCTAAAATAGATTATCATGGAATAGAGCATATTATTTTTGCTGGAATGGGAGGTTCAGGAACTATTGGAGATATTTGTTCTTCGATTTTATCAAAAACAGATATGCATGTAACTAACGTTAAGGGTTATTTATTACCAAAAACAGTAGATAAAAACACGTTGATTGTTATTACAAGTGTATCTGGTAACACAAATGAAACATTAACGGTTTTAGATTCTGCACAAAAACATGGAAACAAAGTTGTTGCATTTTCATCAGGTGGGAAAATGAAAAATTATTGTATAAGAAATCAAATTTCATATTATGAAGTACCTCCGTTTCATTCACCAAGAGCTTCCCTACCAGCTTTTCTTTATTCAGTTTTAAATATTTTAGAATTTCTATTACCAATAAAAAAAAATGATGTTGTTGAATCTATTGAGAAATTAAAAGAAATTAATGAGCAAATATCGTCCTCTAACCTTAATGAGAATAATCCTGCCATTAAGCTTGCAAACTGGATTAAGGACATACCATTAATTTATTATCCATTGGGTTTGCAGGCTGCTGCAGTACGATTTAAAAATTCACTTCAGGAAAACGCGAAACTTCATGTAGTTGTTGAAGATGTGATTGAAGCGTGTCATAATGGTATTGTAGCATGGGAGAAAAATTCCATTGTGAAACCTATTCTTATTGAAGGCAAAGATGATTATACAAAAACGAAGGAACGATGGGAAATTCTAAAAACATATTTTAAATTAAATAAAATTGAGTTTAAAGAGATTTTTTCAACAAATGGAGGTATATTGGCTAAATTAATGCATCTCATCTATTTTCTTGATTATGCAAGCATCTATTTAGCTGTATTACGTAAAATCGATCCAACTCCAGTAAAAGCTATAGATTTTGTTAAGGAGCGACTTTAAGTTCTCAGCTGTTGATATTAATGTTAAAATGAAAAAATATGATGATTTAAGATTAGCAGTTGGTTTGCCTGCCTTTAATGAGGAAAGGAACATTGCATCAATCGTATTAAAACTGAAGAAAATTACTGATACCGTAATTGTATGTGATGATGGATCTACAGATCTTACGAATACAATTGCCACAGAATTAGGAGCTATTGTTGTAAAACATGCAAAAAATACTGGATATGGTGCATCTATAAGAACAATTTTTCTTAAGGCTAAAGAATTAGGTGTAGATGTACTGATAACTTTTGATGCTGATGGTCAACATCAAGTTGAAGATATTCCTGCAATTGTAGAACCGATTGTTAAAGATGTTGCAGATATTGTCATCGGATCTAGATTCTTGAATGGAGATGATACAGTTCCAAAATACCGAAAATTTGGCATTAAGACAATTACGGGTCTTACCAATACAACAACTGGTTCAAAAATAACAGATGCGCAGAGTGGTTTTCGAGCTTATAATAAGAAAGCTCTACTTGACATTCATCCATCAGATGCAGGCATGGGAGTTTCAACGGAAATTCTGATAAAGGCTTCAAAACAAAAGTTGAGAATATCTGAAGTTCCTATAACAATATTGTATCATGAGCATACATCTACGCATCATCCAGTTACACATGGTGCATCAGTTATACTAAGTACCATGAAATTTGTATCAATAGAAAGACCTCTTACATTTTATGGAATTCCAGGAATAATTTTACTTGGTATAGGATTGTTTTTTATTTTATGGGCACTACAAATTTTTTCTATAGAGCGCCAAGTAATTACAAACATAGCCTTAACTGGCATTGGTGGAGTAGTTATAGGTACATTACTCTTGATCACTGCCATAATTTTGTATTCTGTTGTAAGTGTAGTACGAGAGCGTTAGAGTTAATTATATGATTAAAACTGTTCTAATGCTTTATTATCGTTAATTAATTTTAATAAATAAATTAAATCGTTTTTTGTCACTAGTTTTGGATTATTATCAAGATGTTTTCTGTCAGTTAAAATTAATTTTGCTGCAGTTTCTAAGTTTTGATTTAAATATATTTTTGGAAAATTTAGTTTTTTGACGATTTGCAAAAATCTGTCATAGAAAATCGATTGATTAAATTTATGTGCTATAGTTGTAGTAAAAGCTAGTGCATGACCATGGTTAATACCTTCATTTGAAAAAACATATGATAAAGCATGACCTAATGTTGTTGAACTATTTCCAAATCCAAGTCCCGCTAGCATAGCGCCGAAAACTAGATTGTTGTAGTTTTTATCCAATAAGCCAGATTCCAAAAGATCAAAAGCCTTTGCACAAAGAAATCTAGTGTAAACATTTCCATTTTTACTATCATAGCCTTCGGTGCATTGTGCACAAGCATCTATAGCTGAGTTTTTTATAATTTCATACGGTGTATTTTCAATGAAATAGCCATCTACAATAGCGACATCAGCAAACAAATTATCATCATGAAAGCTACGTTTTTTCCCATTTACTTTAAGCACTGAAATACGGGTTACTTCACTCCCACTACCGAAAGTTGTCGGAATCAAGATTTTTGGTTTTTTTATTTTATATGCTACAAATTTTGCAACATCTAATGAACTACCACCTCCTATACCTATAACATGAGAAAACGAATATGTTGTAAAATCATTGATGATTTTTTCAACCGTTTCCATTGTAGGATTTGATTCAACATTATCAAAAAGAAGTGATTTTTCTAGTCCGGTATATTTTAACCAACTACGAACTTTTGCACCTTTTGAAGTAATGACTAGTGAATCTTGAGGAAATTTATAGTCATGCGCTGAATCTAGTCCAAAAATTATTTCACGAGGTTGTTTTATTGTATACATACTTGATTTATCCGTAAATATTTTCTATACCTTAATAATAAAACGTGATGGAATAACAATATTCATGTCATCACAGTTACATCACCGGTTAGAATCAAAACGAATCCTTAGGGTAGGAGGAGCATTTGATGCTATGTCTGCTAAACTAGTTGAGCTTTATGGATTCGATGCTGTATGGGCAGGCAGTTTTGCTATTTCTGCAACTCATGCTTTACCGGACGCAAGCATAATGACTATGACTGAGTTTCTCCATGTCGCAACTACAATGGTAGAGGCATGTGACATTCCAGTTATTGCAGATTGTGATACTGGTTTTGGTGGACCTACCAATGTAAGTCATATGGTAAAAAAATATGAAAATGCAGGCATCGCTGCAGTCAGCATTGAGGACAAAATATTTCCAAAACAAAATAGTTTACTAGAGAAGAGTAGACAGGATCTAATCTCAGAAAAAGAATTTGTTGCAAAAATTTTAGCGGCAAAGGAAGCAAAAAATAATTCTGATTTTATGATAATAGCACGAACAGAAGCATTAATAGCTGGACTTGGTATCAAGGAAGCAATCAAAAGAGCAAGAGCCTATGAAAAAGCAGGAGCAGATGCAATTTTAATTCATTCAAAAAAAAATACACCTGATGAAGTTTTTGAGTTTGCTGATACATGGGGTGGCAATCTTCCAATAGTTATTGTTCCTACTTCCTATCCTAGTGTAAAGCTTAGCGATTTAAAACTTCATAACATAAAAATGGTAATCTATGCGAATCAAGTATTACGTGCTTCTCATGCAGCAATAAAAAAAATCCTAGAACAAATCTTAAAATCTGAAAGCATTAATGAGATAAATAGTGAAATTTCTTCGATGGAGGAAATTTTTAATCTACAAAAAATGTATGACATTAAAAAACAAGAAGACGATATAGAAAAAAACTTAAAGGAAATGGGTTACATTAATTGAGGGAAGCTATACAAAGGGAGATTTTTAATTACCTAACAAAAAAAGGAATTGAAAACTTCATTGGCGTACCTGACTCCACTATGAAGTATTTTGTAGATCAAGGTTTAAAGAAAAAACGAGTCATAATAGCAACAAGAGAAGAAGAAGCGATAGGAATTGCCGTTGGCATGTCGTTATCAAAAAGTCCCTCACTTGTCTTTATGCAAAATGCTGGCTTTGCAAACTCGCTTAGCACGATAGCTTCGCTAGTTCAACTGTATAATATTCCTGTAATTTTTTTGATAAGCTGGCGCGGTCATTTGAAAAATGATGCGCCAGAACATACTAAAATAGGAAGGATTCAGCCCACATTATTAAAATCATTGAGCTTGAAATCAAAAATTCTTAGCGAGAATGGTTGGGTGAAAGAATGTTCATGGGCATTAAACAAGTTTAGAGAAGGTCAATGTTGTGCATTAATAATTAAGAGGGATTTTCTTGATTAGAAAAGAGGCAGTTGAAATAGTATCAAAAACATTGAAAAATCAGCTGGTTGTAGCTGCCAATGGTTACATAAGCAGGGATCTTTTTGAGGTAAGTGACAAACCCTCAAATTTTTACATGATAGGATCAATGGGGTTAGCTTCATCGATAGGTCTTGGATTGGCATTAAAAAATCCTCGAAAAAGGATCTATGTTTTTGATGGAGATGGAAACATCTTAATGAATTTAGGCTCTCTTGTAACTATAGGCAGTTTAAAACCAAAAAATCTTGTACATATAATATATGATAATGGAGTGCATGAGTCTACAGGTAGCCAACCTACTAATTCAAAAAATATCAGACTTGATATAATTGCTAAAGCATCAAACTATAAAGTTTTCAGGACAAGATCTAAACATCATCTAAATTCATTATTGAAAAAAATCAAAAAGCTCGTTGGTCCAATTTTGATTTTGGTAATTATTGAAAAAGGCACGAATGTTAGTAGAAGAATAAATTTAGAACCTATTGAAATCAAAAATAGGTTTATGCATTCATTAAAAAGAATATGAAAGCAATAATTATTTCTGCAGGATCAGCAACGAGGCTTGGATATCATACAAAGAAATTACCGAAAGGACTTTTGAAAATAAATGGAAAAACTATTCTAGAAAGACAGATTATAAACTTTAGAAAACATGATATAAAAAATATAACTATAATAACCGGACCACATAGTGAAAAATATAATTTAAATGATATTACCTATATTCATGATGACGATTATTCAAAACATGATGTACTTGGTTCGTTTATGGTAGCTAGACATCTATTGAACGATGATGTAATTGTATCATATGCAGATATTCTTTATGACGAAAATATTCTTAAAACCATTCTAGATTGTAAATGTGAGTTAGGAATAGCTGTTGATTTAAATTGGAAAGAGGCTTATGAGAGGCGCACTCAACATCCAATAGAACAAGCAGACAATGTCTTGATTAACAATGGAAAGATTATACTAATCAAAAAAAATATAACTTCTATTAACAAAAATAAGTTTTTAGGCGAATTTATAGGAATAATGAAATTAACAAAAAAAGGTTGTAGTATTCTAGTTGAAAAATATAATAAATTAGAAAAAACACACATAGGTAAATTTCATGAAGCACCATCACTTCAAAAAGCATATTTGACTGACATGTTGCAGGAATTAATAGATTCTAAAATTAATGTAGTTCCAATCATAACAAGTGGTAAATGGTATGAAATTGATACTATACAAGACTTAAAAAAGATTAGAAAATTGTTTAATTAATAATTAAATGGAAATACCAGAGCAGCATTAAGATTTATTGGCTTTTTCTTGTATTGATGTTAATTCTTTCCATAATATTTTTTCGATTTCTAGACCTTTATCAATCAAGTTTATTTGTTCAAATGGATCGTTTTCCAAATCATACAATTCTTTTGTATTATTATATTCATTAAAAATCAACTTCCAATTTGATGTCCTAACTGATTTTATATTTGGTTTTTCAGGGGGTCTTTTTCCATCTAATGGATTACCCGTTTCGGAGTATGCTATTTTTTCTTTTAGTGATTTTCCATTAATTAGAGGGAAGAGAGATTCGCCGTCTATTGGTTCATAATTATGATCTACTGATATCTGTAAATAATCTAAAATAGTAGGCATAAAATCTATTGTTCGAACTTGTTGAGAAATTTCAATTGGATTGATTTCAGGATATATAAAATATGTAAATGTTCTTAATGTGTAATCATAGCAAAATGCACCGTATGCACGTTCTCCAATCTTCTCACCTATGCTTATACCATGATCAGACATAATCAAAATTAATGAATTATTATCTAAGTGAAGCGATGTGATCTTTTGTAGTATTACTTGAAGGTATTGTTCTGCTTTTTTAAATAAATTATCATATCTTTTTTTATTTAATTCTATATTGTCAAAGTATTCTTTACCAAAATTATCATAAACTTTTAAAACTTCGTTCATAATACCAGTATGAATATTACTATATTGTAGATAAAGAAAAAAATTAATTTCTTCATCATTTTTTGTCTTCATTCTATCCAATAATGAACTATGGCGCTCAATTAAATTATCTTTATGCTCATCATGAATTAAAAATTCGTCAAATCCTTGTTTAGGAATTACTAACTTATTTACTATATCTGCGCATGTATAGTAGTTTGCATCATGTAGATATTCTGTTAAAGTTTTAAATCGATCTTTTTTAAATTTGTAAGTAGACCAGTAACTATCAGTACCTGTTCTACAACCATAACTACCACTAAAAACAGCATGCATTGCAGCAATGGTATGAGGACCATATGTTATAGAATTAGAAAAAAAAATGGATTTAGTTTTTAATTTATTAAAAAAAAGAGATTTTCGCGCTCTATCAAATCTTCCTCCATCAATCATTATTATAATTACATTTTTTCTGTTCAACAGTTAAACCGTATTTTAAAAATTTAGTATTAAATGTAATGAAACTAATGTAGAATGATTTTATTTATATTAAATTCTTTTTGTATTAAAAACTAAACATAACCCAATTTTTTCAATTCATCTTCTATACACACAGAATCAGTTACGTTTGTATCTACATTTACTGAATTATTTTGTAATATGGTCTGTAAAGTGGTTTCCATTTCCTTGACAACATGTTTATGTGTATCTGCAATGTTATTGTCTTCATAGGGATCATTTATCAGATCATACAAATGGATTCGTTTTGTTGGATCGTGTTTATCTCTAAAGTATTTGTAATGTGATGTTCGTAAACCAACAACATCATTTGATTTTACTTGAATCATAGGACTACTCTCCATATATGCAGGCAATTCGTCCATTTGTTCACCATCAATTAATGGTTTGAGACTTGTACCATCAATATCGGTTTCATGTGATATATCAGCTATATCAGCTATTGTTGGGAGAATGTCAACAGATCTGACTTGTTGAGAGATTATTTTCTTATTTTTTATTTCATAACCGATAAAAAGTAATGGTATTCTAATAAGTTCATCAAACAACACATGCTCAATATTAAATCTTCCCGCAAGAATGGCTCGCTTCTGATGAGGTTTTAATTCTAAATTTTCAATTTTTTTTAATTTAGAATTTTTGCGTATGTTTTCTAATGAAAAAAATGCTCTTTTTTTAAGCGGCTCTAGGAATTTTGGGGTTTTACTTGCAAGTTTTGCTATAACTGCTTGAGTACGTCCGTTAACCTCAAAATTAATTTGTTTATTACCAACAGACATGGATTGAATATATGATCCATGATCTGCACTTATTACAAGTAGAGTATTATCAACGTCAATGTGCTCAAAGATTTTTCCTATCCAAACATCTACTGCAGATAAAGTTTTTTCATAATCACTTTCGCCATACTTTTTATCATTAAATCCAGTTGGAACAATGATTGGAAAATGCAAGTTATATGGATGTACATAAAAAAACCAAGGCTGTCTCATTTGATTTGATTTTAGTTTTTTAATAATTTTTTCTCCTAAACCTTCAAAAAATCTTGGAGTAAGAGTGTAATAGCTATCAATGTTCTCAAATCTAGGGAAGATACTTAATGCTTCTGACATAATTGGTAGATATGCATAGAAATGATATCCATCTTTTTTAAAAATATCAAAATAAGTTACGGTGTTTTCATTTAATTTATTAAATCTAGATGTAAATATGCCTGTTTTAAATGGATATTTGCCAGTGAACATAGCTGTCCAAGAAAGTATTGTAGCATCAGCAGAGCTTATTGCTTGTTCAAAATAAACTCCTTTTTGAAGTAATGAATCAATGTTTGGTGTTATGGAAGTTTTATTTTGTCCATAAAATTTATCGGCCCTTAATGCATCTATTACTAGAAAGAAAATATTTGGTTTCATTGTATTAAAAACTAAACATAACCCAATTTTTTCAATTCATCTTCTATACACACAGAATCAGTTACGTTTGTATCTACATTTACTGAATTATTTTGTAATATGGTCTGTAAAGTGGTTTCCATTTCC
>Ga0194125_10010919_pt1 | contig 12305 bp, 8 predicted proteins | sample TA2KigC250mmetaG_FD_148626 | JGI IMG/M metagenome (GOLD analysis project Ga0194125, IMG submission 148626) | Freshwater microbial communities from Lake Tanganyika, Tanzania - TA2015034 Kigoma Deep Cast 250m | ecosystem: Environmental > Aquatic > Freshwater > Lake | place: Tanzania: Lake... | reverse complement strand
AAATTATCTATTGTTGGATCCGCGCCTTTTTACGCCAGCGCCCGGGCAAGGCGCCTTAGCGCTCGAAATGCGCTGTGATGATCCTCGTCTCGCTATAATTCGCAGCGCGGTGAACGACAGTGCGACCGAAATCTGCGTTCTGGTCGAGCGGCGCCTGCTGGCGATGTTCGGCGGCGGCTGCGCTCTGCCGGTCGGCGCGCTGGTGAGAAGGTCCGGCGGCAATTATATTATGAACGGCTTTTATGTCGATTCAGCAAGCGTTCGCCGGGCTGAAGTCGTTGCTGAACAGCCGGAAGACGGACTTATAAATCTATATGCCCAATTGAGGCCATCCGAATGAGTTTCCCCATCGAAAGGCCGCGCCGGCTGCGCTCAAGTCCGGCGTTGCGCCGGCTGGTCGCCGAGACTAACTTAAGCGCCGACCACCTTGTTCAACCATTGTTCGTAATAGAGAAGTCGAATTTTGTGCAGCCGATACCTTCGCTCGCCGACCAATTCTACTACTCCCCCGACCGGCTGGTTGAAAAAGTAGAGGCTTTGGCGCGGCAAGGAATTCCAGCGGTTATTCTGTTTGGTATTTCGGACCGTAAGGATGCGGTCGGCAGTCAGGCTTGGGCTGATGACGGCGTTATTCAACGAGCCGTGCGGGCAGTGAAAGCCGGATGCCCGCAGATGTTAGTTATGACCGACCTTTGTCTATGCGAATACACCGACCACGGGCATTGCGGGATAATAAAAAATGGCTGCGTCGATAACGATGAGACCTTAAAACTATTGGCGCAAGCAGCCGTGAGTCAAGCCGCGGCCGGCGCGGATATAATTGCACCCTCGGATATGATGGACGGAAGAGTGGCAGCCGTCCGGCAGGGCTTGGACGATGCCAGTTTTGAATTGACGCCAATTTTATCTTACGCTGCCAAATATGCTTCAGCCTTTTACGAGCCATTTCGCGGCGCAGCCGGCTCTACACCGGCATTCGACGACCGACGCGGCTACCAGATGAATCCCGCCAACCGACTCGAAGCCTTGCGCGAAGTGCGGCTCGACCTCGAAGAAGGCGCCGATATGGTGATGGTCAAACCCGCGTTGCCATGTCTGGATGTGATTTATGCGGTTAAACAGACTTTTGGACGGGTTACCGCAGCCTTTCAAGTTTCCGGTGAATATGCGATGCTCGAATCGGCTGCCGCCAACGGCTTGTTGGATTTGAAGCGCGCCGTCTGCGAAACCCTCATTGCCATCCGACGCGCCGGCGCCGATTTCATCATTTCTTATTGGGCTGAACAAGCCTTGCCGTGGATGGGTGAGTTTGCAAGTTGACAGATGAAAGTTTCAAGTTGATAAGTTGGCAAGTTGCAAGTTAACAAGGATGAATGATAGAAAATAGTGTGATATATAAGCGGGCTTGCGAGAGTATTCCGGGCGGAGTAAATTCGCCGGTGCGGGCGTTCAAGTCTGTAGGCCGGCCGCCGGTCTTCGCCTGGCGGGCTTCCGGCAGCCGGATTTGGGATGTCGAAGGTCGGGAATATATCGACCTGATTGGCGCTTGGGGTCCGCTGATAGCCGGGCATAGCCATCCAGAGGTCGTCGCTGCCATCTGTCGAGCCGCGCAAGAGGGCTGCAGTTATGGGCTGTCGCATCCGCGCGAGTGCGAACTGGCGGAAGAAATCAAGCGTCGTGCGCCAGGCGTCGAACTGATTCGTTTTGTTAATTCCGGCACTGAAGCCGCAATGTCGGCGGTTCGGCTGGCAAGAGCTTTTACCGGTCGTTCAAAGGTGGTCAAATTCGCTGGCTGTTATCATGGCCACAGCGATGCGTTTTTAGTTGCCGCCGGGTCAGGCATTGCAACCCATAATCTACCCGACTCGCCAGGCGTAACGCAAGGCGCAGCTGAAGATACCATAATTGCCAAACATTATAATGATTTGGATGAAGTCAAGCGGATTTTCGATGAATTGAAAGACCGGATAGCTGCTGTTATGGTAGAGCCAATAGCGGGTAATATGGGCGTCGTCCCGCCGGTCACAGGCTTCCTGCCGGGGCTTAGGTCGATATGCGATGAATACGGCGCGGTATTGATTTTCGACGAGGTGATTACCGGTTTTAGAGCAGGCGTTGGTGGCGCGCAGGAACTTTACCGGGTCCGCCCGGATTTGACCTTATTCGGCAAGATAATCGGCGGCGGTTTACCGGTCGGAGCCTTCGGTGGAAGGAGAGATATTATGAGTCTGCTCGCGCCGGAAGGTCCGGTGTATCAAGCCGGGACGCTGTCCGGCAATCCTTTGGCGATGGCGGCGGGACTGGCGACTTTAAAACTCCTTAATACGACCGCCTATAATTACTTGGAGTCGATAGGGCAGCGCCTTGAGAGCGGATTAACCGCCGCTCTGGAGAGGCAGAGGACGCCCGGCGTCGTGCAACGTGTCGGGTCGATGCTGACACTGTTCTTCAGTCCGACGCCGATACGGAACTTCGACGATGCAAAAAACGCCGACCATAAAGTCTTTGCTCAATTTTTCAACCGGATGTTCGAACGCGGCGTCCTGTTGCCGCCGAGCGGTTATGAAGCGTGGTTTTTATCGCTGGCGCATCGCCGGGAAGATGTGGAGAGGATTTTGGAGTGTGTGGAATAAATGGACAATATAGACAATATGGACAGAATCATACTAATTCGCATTCAATCGAATATGAATGTTCTGTATCAACAGCAGATTTAACGGATGAAGCAGATGATTAAAGCATTATTTCTGCTAAATCTGCTTTATCTGCTGTTAATTATAGACGGGCAACTAATCGAGATTATTAGTATATAATCGAATGCCATTTGGTATCAATTAGAAATTGACTTTTCAAATCATCAACTTCTTCGCTTTCTCCCTTTCTCCCTTATCACCTTTACCGCAATATATTCATCGGCATACCCATAAGCGGCCAAATCAACAAGACGAACAGCGCCAGGACGGCCATCAGCAGCAGGCTGGCGGGGATGCCAACGAGAAAGAACTGCCCGGCGGAGAACTGGCGGCTTTCGTAAGCGATGGCGTTCGGCGCCGCGCCGACCAACAGCAGGAAAGGCATTCCCGCCGTAACTAACGATGAATAGAACACGACCTCCGGCGCTACGCCGAGATAGGGCGCGATGACCAGCGCCACCGGCAGCGATATGGCGATGGCGGCGACATTCATTATAAAATTGGTCATCATCATCACAAAGAATGCCACTCCCAACACAAACGCCCACCACGGCGCGCTCTGCAGCATACTGAGCCATTTGATAGCCATCCATTGAGCGCAGCCGGTCTGCCACAGACATAATCCGATGCTCATCGCCCCGCCGAACAACAGCACGATATTCCACGGCAGTTCCTCTAACTCTTTAACTGTCAATATATTAAATATGAAAAACAAGACCATCGTAACGAGAATAATCGCGCTCTTATCGAGCGGCTCTAAGGCGGGTATGAAGGAACGCAGGCTTAAAACCGTAATTGCCGAAAGGACAATTATTAAGGTCAGGACTTCAGTTTTTGATATCGGACCGAGATGTTGATAGAGCGATTTAGCGCGCGCGCGCAAGCCGGGAATAGTCGAATGCTCCGGTTTGAAAAAAATTAAAAAGAATCCCCAGAGCAGGATTATCATCCCCCAGCCGATGGGCAGCAGATACTGCGAGAGTTCAAAGAAGGAAATCTCCCGGCCGGTCATATCTCTAAAGAAACCAAGGGCGACGGCGGCGCGCGCCGAGCCGAGCAGGGTAACGATGCTGCCGGCGCCGCAGACGAAAGCCATCCCGATGAACAGACCCTTGCCGAACCTGGTCGGCTTGCCATCCTCATCATACAGCGTATGAATCGCCATCATCAGCGGAAATATCGTCGCAGCAACGGCGGTATGCGCCATAATTAAAGTCAGCAAACCTATCATTGTAAAGCAGCCAAGATAAATCATACTGGTTCGTTCACCGACTAACACTAACATCCGGTAAGCCATTCGTTTGGTGAGTCCGGTGCGGGTAAAAGCCAGCCCGATGACGACCGAGCCGATGATGACCAGACCGACGGGTCCATAAAATCGGTGAACGCCGCTTTCGGCGACCTAATTAAAAACAGAGCCTGCAGAACGCCGATGGCGACGGCGGTGATGCCGATAGGCACAACCTCAAACACCCACCAAAATGCCGCCAATAAAAATATCCCCAGCGCGCCGCGGCCTTCACGGGTCAGAGTATAGGTCTGACCTTTGGGGTCAACCGCGTCAGAATACGACAGTATGTAAGAAGCGGTTATGAACAGGACTAAACCGAGTCCAATGAAAAATATCCGCTTCCAGTCGATTTTGCGAGCCGGTCGGGCGAGCCGAATTTGCTCCGGCATCTGCGGCAAGGTTGACGGATGGGTTTGGGGCGCCAGCGCTGGTTTTCGAGAGAACAGCATTTACTCTCCGCGGCTGCCGGCTTATTAATAGGTGCAGAATAGAGTGTCTTGGGCTTGGAGGGCGGGATTTATCCCGTCCCGCTTCGGGCGGGTTGAAACCCGCCCCCCAAAGGACACTATAAGTTGCCTCAGTTAATAAGATCCGGCAGTGACGATTGTGAAGGTGATAGTGATTATAGCAGAATTTTAGCGATTTCGTGAAAGATGTCAACGGAGCGGATTACGCCGACGATTTTCCCATCGCTAAGGACCGGCAGCAAGGTATGGTCGCCGCCGACCATTTTATAGACGATTTTAGATATAGGGTCGTTCGCATCGAGCGTTACCATAATCGGCTGCATAACTTCGCTGACCAACTGGTCGGCTTGCTCCTGAATTGCCTTCATAATCTTACCTTCGGAGATTTCAAGCAAGTCGATGTCGGTGGAGACTTCGAAGAACTGCCGGCGGCTCGGCGCCGGAATAGTGCGTAGGAATTTTGGCTCAAGTCCGCGCAATATATCGCGCCGCCGCACTGTGCCGAGCAGTTGGTATTGTTCGTTGAACACTAACAACGCCCTGGGTAGCGAGTGCCGGCCTTCGACTTCGATGTCGGACTTTTCCAACGCCGCGATCGCCTGCCGCAGTGTGAACCAGTAAGGAATATGTGGATATTTGTCGATGGGGATCATTATATCCCCGGCGCGTTTGGCGACCATATTTTGACTCTATTTTCCTTTACATTAATTTTAATTTATAGAAGCCGGACAGCAAGGAAGCCGGGCCGCGGGTATGTATGTAATAATTTGATTTATAAATAATTAAGTTGTAATACAATTCTCTAATTTGCCAATTTGCCAACTTTCTAACTTATTCCAAGCCGCCGCCTGAAATAATCCTGATACCATAAAGTAATGGCTTCGCCGCTAAGCGCCATATCGAGTTGTTTTGTCAGTAGTATCAGACGACCGAGCGTCTTCAGGAGTCCGATGCTCTCTTGACAATCGTGATAAGCGTAGAGCGCATCGAGAAAGTCGCCCTGGCTGCGGTTTTCGAAGCCCAGGTCGAGCAAAATTCCAGCCAGTAATTTAATGCGCGCCGTGCGGCGGTCGATGGCTGCGCCGCCGCCTTTATACTGGAAGCGAATATAATTCTTACCTCGTTCGGCAGTGCAGAGGGCTTCGAGAGTCGTGAAATGATACCCCATTCGCAGGCTGAGAAACATATATTCACGGCTGAGTATAGTATGACATTTAGTGGAATACTCGGCTTCCAATTCCGAATAATGCAATTCCGGGTGTCCAATGGCGAGCGGCGGCACGACTTGGCTGCCAGTCGACAGTTTGGCTGGGAAGCCCTCCTCGCGCATACCGGCCCAGAACGCCGTCAGCATCGGCGAGTTAATCTGGGTTTCGGTTATAATCGCTCTTTTGCCCCGCCGCGGTGGCTGCCGGTCGAGGAATATTACATCGACTAACAGGGGAATATCACTTTTCAAGCGATAGCAGATTTTCCATTTTTTCCCCATCTTGTATGCGCTGGCAAACATCTCAGACATCGCTTTCTGATGCGCGAAGCGGGTGATGTCATGTAGCGTCTGGCAGTTTTCAGCCTTGAAATTTGGATCTGCTGGATGCAGCAGATTGAGCGGCGCAATGTGCGGCATTATCGATTGCAGCATCGTCAAACTCAACTCGCTGGCTGGGGAAGCCTGCGGAGGTCTGGACGGCTTTAAAATTGCTTCGACGACGCCGTCATATATTATGCTATTATCGGCATCGACGGTTACACATCGTCCTGACCGCAGTTCGCTTAAGCCGCTTACGCCGACCAGCGTCGGGATATGATACTCGCGTGTCAGCGTCGCCATATGACTGGCAATACCGCCGACTTCGGCAACGAGCGCTGATATGCGACCCAAAGCTGTAATTATGCCTGGAAAAGGATGCCTGATGGCTAAGACGCAGCCTTGTGGCAGCGCAGCGATGTCTTGCTCCGGCGTCCAATGATGAATCGGCCCAGAACCCACGCCCGGACAGACTGGACTCCCCCGCGCCAGCGCTTGGGAATGCAAATCCACTGCCGCTGAAGCAGTGGGAGCAGCGGAAAGAACTAACAATGGCCGACATTGCAACAGGAAGATACGACCCTGCCGGTCGATGGCGAACTCGATATCGCGCGGCGTGTTGTAATGCGCCTCGATTCGGCGCGCATAGCGATAGAGTTGTATCAATTCGTCTTCCGAAACCGCCGGCAGCAATTGATTTCCCGCTGGGACAGCGACCTCCTGCGTCCCTCCTTCAGGATGCATAACAAGCATCGATGGCTTGCGGACGATATTCGACGATAAAATGCAGCCGTCTTCACGCGCGAGTAAAAATACATCGGGCGTTAATCTGCCTTCAACGAGATGCTTGCCCAATCCAAAAACCGCGCTGATGACCATATTCGGATTGCCGGAATCGACTGGATGCTGGGTATAAACGACCCCGGCGGCGGCGGCGTCGACCATCTCAAGGCAGGTTACGCCCATCGGGAAGTCGCTTTCGACCGGCTGCTGACTGAGGGCGTAATATATCGCCTGCGGCGTGAACTTCCCCGCCAAGACAGCGCGGTAGCGGTCGATGATGTCGGCGGAAGGAACATTTAAAAATGTCGCATACTGTCCGGCGAAACTGTAACGGGTATCTTCGCCGACGGCGCTGGAGCGCAACGCGATGCGCGGGTGTCCAATCCGCTGCACAAGGTCGGAGTAAGCGTTACGCAGCATCCCCGCGAAGCCGGCTGGAACTTGCGCCGATGTTATCAAAGAGCGAATTTGTGCGCTGATGGCCTTCAAATCTTCACCGCGCTGGATATCTACCTTCTTCAGCAAGGCTTTTATCCGCTCTGACAAATCGCCGGAATCAATGAAATGCTGATAAGCCCAGCCGGATATGGCGAAGCCTTCCGGGACGGGGAGGCCGATTTTGGACTTCAGTTCGCCTAATTGGGCGCTCTTGCTGCCGACGCTCACGGCGCGGGAACGGTCGAGCCGTTCGAGCGGGATGATAAAATCGTCCTCGACGGCTGAGTTGTAAATCGCAAAATCGCTGTCTATATAAGAACAGACAGTCGCGAGACGTTCTTCGAGCCGCCGGTATTCATCACGGCCGATAGCGGCGAGATTGTCGATGATATTCCCTATGTTATGGCGAAGTTCTTGAACCGACCTGCGAATGTAATCAACATCGAAGCGCGCCTGGCCGTGCAGTTTATCTTCTAAATCGCTGATTAGTTTCAGCGTCCGGCTGTTGTTTTCTAAGAGCGTCTGGAAGCGGTTAAATTTCTCGCGGATGCCCTTGAGAATCTCTTCGACCGGCGCTCCGGCAATGCGTGGCAGTGTAACAGGCATCGATTATATGAATAGGCTGAATTGATTAGATTAATAGACTGAGAGCAGGGAATATATAATGATGGTATAAAACTGCTAATTCTAAATTTGTTAAGAAATGCACAAATACGGAATGGCAGTCGGCCGACAATCTTTAAACGGGTTCAGATGTTCAAAATTTATCGCAACCAACGCACAAAGGCGAGCAGCGCGTCTAGTGTTATGTCAATTGTGCAATGTCGTATGTCATCCTTCACTTCGTTCAGGAGGACGACATCTTACACTTGAAATAGCGCTAGAGGTGACAGCTTAACTTATAACTAATCTAAAATACTAACGAATTAATAATCAGTCAAGCCAGGTTGTTTAATGTAATGAAAAGATTGCCATAAATTTGACTTAAATGGTATTGATATCGATTTGTTAAACATATTGACAATTCAAAAATGCAGTGAATATCTGAAAAGGTGAGGAATCATCATCCCGCTGCGCGGTGCAACGTAAGATGAAAATACACCCCCCTTAATCCCCCCGCAAGCGGGGGGAGAAGCAAACAATAGCCGCAAGCGGGGGGAGAAGCAAACAATAGCCGCAAGCGGGGGGAGAAGCAAACAATAGCCGCAAGCGGGGGGAGAAGCAAACAATAGCCGCAAGCGGAGGGAGAAAATGCATCTATTTTCCGAGGAAACTAACGATAAAATTATCATTACCTTTTGCATCATCATCATCATCATCATCATCATCATCATCATCATCACTATCTGCATCATATTATCATTTGCTTTTCTTTTCTTTCGCCTTCTCTTTGCCGGTAGTTTCGGCGCGTTTGGCGATGACTTTATCGATGATGCCATATTCCTTGGCTTCTTCAGCGGACATAATATAATCGCGGTCGGTGTCTTTGGCGATTTTTTCCAGCGGCTGCCCGGTGGATTCCGCGAGGATAGCGTTCAGTTTGTCGCGCGTTTTTAGCAGTTCGCGGGCGTGGATGTCGATGTCGGCGGCTTGGCCTTGGATACCGCCCATTGGCTGGTGGATGATGATGCGCGAGTTGGGCAGCGCAGAGCGCTTGCTCTTAGCGCCGGCTGCCAGCAGCAACGCGCCCATCGACGCGGCATGCCCGACGGCGATAGTGGCGACATCGCACTTGATATAGCGCATCGTGTCATAGATTGCCATCCCCGATGAGACCAGCCCGCCCGGCGAATTGATATAAAGCGATATATCCTTGTCCGGATCTTCGGCTTCCAGGAATATGAGTTGTGCAATGATGAGGCTGGCGACATTGTCGTCGATGCCGCCGGCGATGAATACGATGCGCTCCTTGAGCAGCCGGCTGTAAATATCGTAGGCTCTCTCGCCCCGCCCGGTCTGCTCGATGACCATTGGAATGAGGTTCATAAGTTGAAAAGTTTGAAAATTTAAAGTTGAAGGTTAAATTGTAGTGTTCACTGCGTCCATACTGTCCATATCACCGCATAATAATTACCTTCGATGTCTTAACTTCATAAGGCAGTTGCAATTGTAAGAAATATACCCCGGCCGGCAGCGTTCCCGAATGTAGCGGCAGTTCGAAAAGACCCGCCGAAAGTCTGCCTTCGTATAGCCGGGCTACCGTCCGACCTTGCAGATCGCGCAGCATCAGCGCGGCTTCGGCTGGATAAGGCAGGTTGCAACGCGCCGTCGTCGTCGAATTGAACGGATTGGGAAAATTAACCAATAGTATATACTGCTCTGGAAGGTCGTTTGGCTTATCGGGGACAGTCACGCGGTAATCGCAGCCCTTTAATATGTTCGCCCCGCGCGCATAAGCAAAATCGAGGAACATATTGTTCATCACATAGAGCGAGGGCGTCTTCTGCTCCGAACCGACTTCCAGACCCAACGGCGCATAATAATGCGCGAAATGGTCGCCGCCGTCGCGGGTGACGATATAACCCTGCGAAGTTACCACATAGCCGATTTGTGGTGTATAGAAGCGCAGGATGTGCAGGTTTTCTAAGGTGTAGGTATTCCGCGGCCGCCAGGTTGCGCCGCCGTTGACAGTCTTAAAGAAGACGCCTTCATCCCCGGCGACGAAGCCGATATTCTCATCGACGAACCATAATCCGTTGACATCTACGCCGGCAACGCTGACATCTGTCCAGTTTGCCCCGCCATTGGTAGTTTTCAAGATTGTGCCGCGGTCGCCGCCGACATAACCTACCTGTGTTGATAGAAAGAACACAGTGTTCACCGAATCGCCTTGAAAGGTGTTTAGCGGCATCCAGAATACGCCGCCATCGTTGCTGAAGAATATCTCGCGGCGGGTTACATACCAGGCGTAGCGGTCGTCGAGGAAGAAGAAGTCTTGGACTCCGGTCGCCACACGATAAGCCGCGGCTTGCTCGACGACATTCATCCGATACATCGCGCGGGCGCTATCGAGGACGAAGGCGTTCAGTCGATTAACCGCGATATGGAATTTATGCACGCGGATGAAGCGTCGGTTGGCGGTCAGCAGCCTGCGCCAGTTATTGCCGCCGTCTTCGGTGTAGTAGGTCGGCGTGCTTTCGACATCCGAGGCTTGGGCGTAGGCAATGTCTTCGGTTTCATAATATATACAGCGCACCGCGCTCAACTGTGATTGCTGAACAATCGAATTCGACCAGAAATTGCCTGAATTCACGGTAAATACAATCCGGCTCTCTTCGCCGCAGGCAAAGCCGATATTCAAACTGTGAAAATCCAGCGCTAACAGCCGCACGCCGACATCGCCCAGATCCTCGATCGAGCCGCCGCCATCGCGTGAACGATGAATGTGTTTGCCGATTATGTAAAAGACCTGTTGACTCAGCGCTTTTAGCATTATCGGCGAATAGCCAATTTCGGCAATTCGGTTGTTGCTCTGGTTGCGGCATAAGGTAGTATCCCACAAAAAGAGAAAATCGGCTGAATTTGGCACTGGCGCGACATCGCGAATCGTCCGGTTAGCATCGACCAATAAGGACGATAACCTGTAAATCTGCCGGTCGCCCCAGATATAAGGGTAGCGAATGCGCTTGACATTGCGATACTGGTCGGCTTCCGGCCAGGCCAAGCCCCATTCCTGTCCGTCCTCATCGATAGACATCACTGCGTAGCGGGTCGAATCGAAAATCAGGGCGGATAAGAGATACAGCACATCTTCGTCGATGGACAGGTCCAGCGGTGTGCAATTATCCGGCGCGGCGCCGTAAAGCCAGGAACGGCCGCGGTCGCGGCTCAGCAGAATCCGCCCGGAACCGACCGCCCAGCCCAACCGCCGGTCGGCGAAGAATTCAATGCGCCTGACGCTGCCGATGAATCCCGGCGGCACAGCCGACTGCCGCCACGATTCGCCGCCGTCGAGACTGTAAATAATGACGCCGTAATCCCCGCCGGCGATTATCGTCAGCGAATCCAATATGGTCACGGAATGGAAACTGCCGCCGAACGGCAGCGGGTTCTTCCAGCGGAAGCCGTCGGCCGTCGTCAATGGCCCTATCTGCGCCAAAGCGCTTTGCAGGCTAAACAAGCCCGCGAAAAATAACACTCGTAAGGAACAACGATACATTTTGATTCCCGGCAAAATTATGATGCTCGTAAATACAACCGCGTATGACGGAATTCTAATTCCGACAGGTTCAAGCCTTTATTTTATTACAATTAATTTAATAATTCGACGTTCATTTCCCAAATCCAAACGGGCAAAATATAAGCCGGACTCAATTCCGCGCGCATCCCACTGGAGCGTCCGCCAGCCGGCTCTGACCACGCCTTTATTCATATAAATGACTTCCCGGCCGGAAATGTCGAACACTCGCAGTGAGACATCGCAATCCAGTGGGAGTGCGTAGTTTATAGTGGTCATTGAGTTGAACGGATTGGGATAAGCCGACAATAGCGCGAGTTCATCAGGAATTGGATACGCTTCTAAATGCATTACTTTGAAGTCGTTAGTCTCGTAAGTAATTTTGGATTTTGGATTTTGGATTTTGGATTGCTCTATTTGCAATTCTTCACCTTCACACGCACCCTCGATCTCCGCTGTCGTCGGGTCGTCGCCGCGGACGGCGATTCCGCAGCGGCCTTGCTGCATAACGCCGGCGCCGACTAATCTTTCGCCGGCATAGACGCCGATTTCACCATTCAAAGGTTCATCGGTCAAAAGCAACAGGCTCATATCGAAGCCGGTCGAAGGCGGAGACTGTAAATAGGTAGGTTTGGACTCGATGCGAAACACATTGAATTTGGAATTTGGAATTTGGAATTTGGAATTATAATTCTGCATTCTGCATTCTGCATTCTGCATTCTGCCGCCGCCCCAGATGAGTTCGGCTGGGCGCGCCATTTTCATCGCGTAGCCTTGCCCTTCGCGGCAGTTGCCAAGCGTGCTGAAGCGATAAACCGGGGAGTAGAAATTGCCGTCGCCGTCCTTGATTATGATTAAATCTTCGCCGAGTCCTTCGACGGCGCGGATGGCATCCATCGCTCGCCGCGGGTAGTAACTGACCAACTGC
>Ga0194125_10010917_pt1 | contig 12307 bp, 11 predicted proteins | sample TA2KigC250mmetaG_FD_148626 | JGI IMG/M metagenome (GOLD analysis project Ga0194125, IMG submission 148626) | Freshwater microbial communities from Lake Tanganyika, Tanzania - TA2015034 Kigoma Deep Cast 250m | ecosystem: Environmental > Aquatic > Freshwater > Lake | place: Tanzania: Lake... | reverse complement strand
AGAGCTTTCTCAGTGGAGCTATTACGACCGTCTATCTCTATTCAGTTTTCAAAGAACGTTTTATATCGAGATCAGATCAAGTTTAACGTATAATCGCCCCTCACCCTCCCCATTGTGACACAGTCTCCAAGGGGGGAGGAAATATTTCTTTGCTGATCATTGGTAATTGCTAATTTTGCAATTTGCAATGACTATTGCTTCAGTCTTTTTTCTTTCTGACGATGGTTCTTTTGTCTTCAGGAAGAGGGGGCGGAACAGGACTGCCTGAAATCTTTGTCACCGCACTAAATTTTGTGGGGCAGACTTCAAGGCACGTTCCGCATTTAATGCATTTCTCCTGTTCAATGACATGGACCTGATTCTTGGCGCTGATGATCGCCTCGACCGGACATCTCTTGGCGCAGGTCATACAGGCCTGGCATTTTTCCGGGTCGATATAGTACGCGATGACTTCGCTGAATAACTTGTCTATCTCTTCTTTGGTAAAAAGCTGATTCCACGTTTCTGGATCTTTAAGGCGTGATGACAACTTATCCCTCGTCACTATTTTAATATAAGGAATCAATCTCTCAATCTCATTGAGTTTGGACTTTAATCCTTTCTCGTCTAATCCTTCGCTCTTTCCAAAAGGTCCGATCGCACCGGCCTTTTTGATAAAGTCATTTACTGTCTCTGCAAAACGGCTTCCTTCAGCAGAAGACATGAATTCGACTCTCAACCTATCTGGGTTGAGCCCGATATGTTCCATTATTTTTTTGCCTAAGAGCACCATGTTCAGCGCATGGTAGTTCCCTTGAGTGATATATTTACATTCATCAAGGCGGCAGCCAGCGATATAGACCCCATCCATTCCGTTGGCGAAAGACCGGAAGATGAACCCAAGATCGACTCTTCCGGTACACATGACACGGACCAGCCTTATTTCATTTGAATATTGCAGTCTGGAAACTCCAGCCAGGTCAGCAGCCCCGTAGCCTCACCAGTTGCATACGAAGCCCATGATCCTGGGTTTAAACTTAATCGCTGCGCTCATTCGGATCTCACTCCTTAAATAGGGTTCGAGGATTCCAGGATTCGAGGGGTCAAGGTTTTAATTCCCAGATAGCTTTTCACTGGAATCCTTGACTCCTTGAACCCTTGAATCCTATCTAAAGATCTATTCCACGGCTGCATCGATTTGGGCGATCAGTTGCTCATCTTCATAATGTTTCAATTGAATCGCCGCCGCCGGGCACTTTGCATTACAGAGACCATCTCCCTTGCAGAGAATGGGGTTCATCTTTGCCTTTTTCCCCTGCTTTGTTTCATAAAGCTCGATGGCACCATAGGTACATGCCTCAACACATGCCCCGCATCCAAAACATTTCTTCTCATTTACCTCGCAAACAGAGCCGGAGGCGATGACGGTATCATGGGAGAGAAGCGTTAAGGCCCGGCCTGCTGCTCCATAAGCCTGACTGATCGCTTCAGAGATAAACTTGGGATAGTGGGCTATTCCGCATAGGTAAACCCCGTCCGTACCAAATTCAACAGGTCTCAATTTGACATGGGCTTCCTGGAAGAAGCCATCTGCCCCCAGGGCAACTTTGAATAACTTGGATATTTCCTTGCTTCCCACAGAGGGAATTGTGGCAGCCGCCAGAGAGACGATATCGGCATCGATCTCGAGCTTGCTTCCTAAAATATAATCCGTTGCCGTGACCTTTAGAACAGACCGACCTTCCTCTGACTCACTTGGCTCCACCTGGGGTTTGTCCTGCGGTTCATAGCGGATAAACTTCACCTCTTTATCCGCTGCTTCCCTGTAATGATCTTCAGCATATCCATAGGTTCTTATATCGCGGAAGAGAATATAGATATCCATTTTGGGATTGATCTCTTTCAGTTTTAATGCGTTCTTAATAGACTCACTGCAACATATCCGACTGCAGTAATTTCTGTCTTCGTTTCTACAGCCAACACATTGAATCATGACAAGGCTTTGTGCGTTAACGATCTTTTCATCTCCCTTGGCGAGTCTCTCCTCCAACTCAAGATTGGTCATGACCCTGTCGTCTTCTCCATAAAGATATTCCGCAGGCTTGTATACCTCAGCCCCTATGGCGATGACAGCTGCGCCGTGCTTGATCTCTGTCATCCCTTTTTCAGACTTCATTTTGGTTACAAAATTCCCAACATAACCAGTGGCCTCGGTGATGGTCGCATTCATATAGACATGGATCTGGGGATGTTGATACACTTTATTTATCAGATCATGCAGATAGGCCTGAACATCCATTCCTTCCAGGGTGTGATGGATCTTTCGCGCCATCCCTCCCAGGACGGCATCTTTTTCCACCAGGTGAACCTCATGCCCCTGGTTGGCGATGGAGAGGGCACACGTCATGCCAGCAATCCCTCCACCCACCACGAGCGCCGCCTTGTTTACGGGGAGATCAAAATCCTGTAACGGCTCCAGGTGACAAGCCCGTGCTAACGACATCCGGATGATATCTTTTGATTTCTTGGTGGCTTCTTCCTTTTCCTTGGAGTGTACCCAGGAGCAATGTTCACGGATATTGGCCATGTCGAAGAAATATTGATTGATCCCTCCTTCTCGAAGCGAGTAACGGAAGGTGGGCTCATGGGTCTTTGGGGTACAGGCGGCAACCACCACGCGGTTGAGCCCTTTTTCCCGGATCACGCTCATGATTTGATTGGTTGACTCTGTAGAACATGAGAAGAGCTGTTCTTGAGCATGAACCACATGAGGTAGAGTTAAACTGTATTCAACTGCAGAGGGGACATCGACGACTCTCCCAATATTTGCTCCACAATGGCACACAAATACGCCGACTTTCGGCTCTTCTTGCGAGACATCCCTTTCAGGAGGATAGACTCTTTCTGTGGTCAGCTTTCCACGCCGGTAATCAAGGAGTTGACCGCACTGGGAACTTGCGCCATTTGCAGTAAATACGGACTCAGGAATATCCATGGGCCCGTGGAAGGCGCCACTTACAAAGATTCCCGGTCGAGAGGTTTCCATCGGATTAGAAGAATCCGTTTTGCAGAATCCATGAGGATTAAGCTCAATGCCAAATTGATTTGCCAGTTCATTTGCATTGGCAGGGGGATTCAACCCAACGGACAAAACCACCATATCGAATTCTTCCTCTTTCACTCCATCTTCAGGGGTAGAATACCGCACGGTGACATTCTTGGTTACGGGGTCCTCTCTAACTACGGATGTGTAGCTTCTGATAAACCGAATCCCGGGAAGTTTCTCTGTCCTTTGGTAGAATCGCTCAAAATCCTTGCCATAGGAACGAATATCATTATGAAAGATCGTGCACTCTGCCTCTGCGTCGTGATCCTTTGTTAAGATGACCTGCTTCTGGGTGTAGGTGCAGCAGACGGCTGAACAATAACTGCTGCCACCCGGAGGATTGACCTGCCTCGAGCCGACGCATTGAATCCAGGCTACTTTATGAGGATGCTTCAAATCAGAAGTGCGCCTGATCTCACCTTCGTATGGTCCTGTGGAGCTTAAGAGCCTCTCATAGTCCATGCTGGTCATTACATTGGCCATCTTTCCATAGCCATACTCATTCCTCAACTTTGGATCAAATGGCTCAAAGCCTGGAGCAAGGATGATGGCTCCTACCTTTATTTCTTTCTTCTCAGGCGTTTGAGTAAAATCGATGGCGTCTTTCTCGCACACCGCTGTGCAGATGCGGCATTTTTTTTCTTTTAGATAGAGGCAGGTTTCGTCAATATAGGTAATCAGGGGTATGGCTTGCGCAAAGTAGATATGGATGGCTTTATTCTTCGATATCTCCTGATTAAATTGATCAGGATATTTAACCGGGCAGTATTCGACACAGGTTGTGCAACCTGTGCATTTGCTCTCTATGACATATCGGGGTTTTTTAAGCAGCGTTACCCTGAAGCCTCCCTTTTCCCCTTCAACACGGTCAACTTCAGTATAGCTCAGGACTTCGATGTTTGGATGCCGGCCGACCTCGACCAGTTTGGGCGAGAGTATTCAGATGGAGCACTCATTGGTGGGGAAGGTCTTATCCAGCTGGGCCATCTTGCCGCCAATGGAGGGGCTTTTGTCAACCAGATAAACTTTAAAGCCCGCATTGCCAAGGTCGAGAGAGGCTTGAACACCGCTGATCCCCCCACCGACAATCATCACATCACCGAAACTTCCTGCCGAGAAGCTTTTACAAAGTTGTTCAAATTGTTCTTTTTCCACCTTCTATACCCCGTGGGCGAATTACACGAATGATAGCGAATTTCACGAATAAAGCCCATTCGTGCCTGCACGCTGAAGCGCTTCGGCGCGCAAGCGTGTCATTCGTTGGAATTCGTGCCATTTAGATTTTCTATCTATATCACTTCCTGTATCACTTCAGTGAGGTCTTTGATCTGTAAAGTCTCACTATCCTTCAAAGTCAACTTGCTGTCCTCAAACTGGCTGATGCAATAAGGACAGGTTGTCACCAACACCTCTGCCCCCACCCCAATCGCCTGCTGCAACCTGAGATCTGAGAATCTCTCCCCCTTGGCTGTCTCCATCCAGATTCTGCCTCCACCCATCCCACAACAAAGGCTCTCCTCCCTCGTATCCGCCATCTCCACCAGTTCCAACCCAGGTATCTTCTTTAAGATCTCCCTGGGCTCATCATAGACCCCATTGTGTCTCCCCAGGTAACAGGGATCATGATAGGTCACTTTCTTCGGGTATTCTTTGGTAATCTGAATCTTCCCTTTCTTAATCAGTTCCAATAGATACTGGGAGGTATGAAGGATTTCAAAGTTGACTTTGAATTCCGAGTATTCGTTTTTGATGGTATGAAAGCAATGGGGGGAGGAGGCAACGATCTTTTTAACTCCATTATCAATAAAGGTCTTGATGTTTTCTTTGGCCAGGCGTTTGAATAGGTCTTCATTTCCTGCTTTTCGTACACTCTCCCCACAGCAAAGTTCCTTAGACCCCAGTACCCCGTAGTCTATTTCTGCCTGATTAAGGATCGTAGCTGTGGCTTGGGATACCTTTTTTAGTCTTGGTTCGTAACTGGGATAGCAGCAGGGAAGGTAGAGAGTCTCTGTCCCTTCGGTAAATTCTTTTACTGACAGATCCTTAGCCCAGTTGAGACGGTCATTGGGCTCTTGTCCCCAGGGGTTCCCCACACTGGCAATACTCGTCATGATGCCCCGAAGGTTGGGGATGCTGGCAGGAACGACTCCTTCTGGCACTAATAACCTACGCATGGCTCTCATGATGTCAATGATTTCTACGCCTCTTGGGCATTTCTGGACACATTGGGCGCAGGTGGCGCAGAGCCAGAGGTCTTCGGATTCAAAGGGGACAGTGCCGAATTTGGCCTGGTTGATCATTCTTCGTACCAGGAATTTCCTCACACGGTTCCAGGGACAGACCGTATCGCATTTGCCACACTGATAGCAGAGTTTGTCTGCTTCTCCGCCTGCCTCTTTGATGCCATCTATCACGACTTTGAAGGGAGTTAGGGGTAAGGTCTCCATGATTTGTCTCATTCCTTCTTTGCCATTCTGGCTACGGTATCCATGACCTTCTGTAATCCGAATTTGTCAATCATGGATTCCAATCCTATCTCCACGTCTTCCAGCTTCACCTCTTCTTTTTCTTCTACCTCTACTTCCCTCTCTTCATAGACCAGGGCATCGTTTAAGCACCACTGAACGCACAAGGGCTTTTCTTGTGGCGGGTCGTCTTCACACATGTCACATTTGAGAGGAATGCTGGAATCGGGTTCTTTGAAAGCGTCACGAGACGGACAGGAAGCCCGGCAGAAATCACATTCACTGTATTCCTTTCCGTCAATAATATATTTGTCCTTACCCATGCATTCGGCTGCCGTATACTCTCCTGCATAGACGGGAAGATAGATGTCTCGCAACGGATCGTGAATCACACGAATACGAGACCTCGCCGGATTATTGCTGCTATATTTCGGTGTCGCATGAAAGGCAGAGCAGACCATCTCGCATGCCCGGCAACCATTGCACTTATCCAGATCGATTTTGATTACCTTTTCTTTCTTCTTCACTTTACTCATTTTTTATTATCCCTCTCTGTTCAAAGTCTTCGCGGATGTAATCCAAACCTAATTCGTTAAGGGTCTCTTTCTTGGGAATACCGTTACGATCCCAACCCTTATATTCGTAATAAGTATCCAGGAGCTTCTCTTCGATCTCGGGGAATCTTTTCTTCCAATGGTCCTCAGGGGGCTTCTCATCCGCTCTACTCAAGCCTCTTCTGATATTGTTGGCTCGCACCAGATTGCGGTTCCTCTGATAGATTTTGTTGAGTCCAGCTTGATCCATATCGATCCCGGTCGCTGCTGAAATAAAGGCAGGGTAATTGTGCATATGATAGGGAGGTTTGAGGGGGAAGGATGATAGGCCGGCGCACACTCCGAGGGCATCGTCGATATAGTGCATCTTCTCCATCCACTCGACGATTTCAGAGGCCATTTGGGGCGTCGGGTAAAGTGGGTTGGCGTTTTCTCCCCTGGGTTCCCAGTCGAGAAAATATTTCTTAAACTTTTCGTCAGGGACCTGAATCCAGTCCTTCACAAACTCCTCTCTCATCTCTCTATTGGGGAAGGGTTCCTGGGGAAACTGCCCTTCAATCTGGGTGATGTTTGCCTTCTCACCGGTGCAATACATCAGGAAGTAAACCGGATTGAGCATTCCAAGTTTGAGGGGGAGCTGCTCATGCTTCTTGATGTTGTTATGGGCAAATTCTTCGGCCCCTTTTCCAATCTGTTTGGCTGCCCAATAGGTGCCATTGGCCAGAATATCTCCGATTCCTTCCCTGCGGACGATTCTATCAAGCAACCAGTAAAATCTTCCCTCGGTATCGGATGGCATTCCCGGCATGTCCTGGTCCGTTAAAATGCCAGCCTCATAAAGCTCAAGGGCGAATGCCATGGTTTGCGGGGTTGAAAACCCGTCCACACCATAGTCCGTGGCCCGTTGAGCGATCGTGAAACCGAAATCGAGGTTTGAAAACGCCGCCATGGTATAAGTCAGTTTCGAGTAACATTTCATCATATAGGTCGAAATTCCCGGGACGGAAATGATGGCCCCACACTTCATCGGGCAGTTATAGCAACTGATGAGTCGCGTCCGCACACTTTCTTGAGTCTCTCTCCACTTCTCTTCAACTTCTTTTGTCCAATAATCCTTTCTCCGGGTGCGTGCATTTCCCCACATGAAACCAGTGGTGTGCCACTTCTCATCAATCAGTTTCATTTCCTGCGGTGATCCAAGTCCTTCGAAGATGGGCTCTACATTCTTAATTGGGTGTTCCGCTCGATACTTTATATAATTCAACACATCGTTACAGAGCCCAATATATTCAGCCGGTCGAGCAATATTGATGTCCTTTGTTCCACGAACGGCAATCGCTTTAATTCCCTTGTCTCCCATTACAGCGCCTACTCCCTGTCGGCTGGCACTGGAGCGGCCCTGCTCAATGGAAGCCATATAAACCTTATTTTCACCGGCCAGGCCGATTGCAGCCACATGGATGTTTGGGTCCTTCAATTCCTGTCGAATCAGTTCAGCGGTCTCGTTAGCGCCTTTGCCCTTCAAATGAGAGGCATCGCGTAATTCCACTTTGTCATTGTTGATCCAGACATAAATTAACTTGGGGGACTTGCCGCGAAAGATGACTTTGTCATAACCTGCATATTTCAATTCCGGGGCGAAAAATCCACCCATCATAGAATACCCCATGAACAATGTCTGGGGAGACATGGTGGAGACAATGGTGCGGTTCGCACCAACAGCAGGTGTGCCACAGAGAAGACCAGTGCCGATGATGAGGAGATTATCAGAAGAAAAGGGATCGGTTTCAGGGGAAACCCGATCCCATAATATCTTGGCATTGGTGCCAAGGCCCCCGAGATGAAGCTCAGTTAACCTCTGATCTGTTTCTACCCTCTCGATGTTTCCCCGTGATAGATCAATTTCTAAATTGAATCCCGTCTCTGCGTACCTCATTTTTTTTCCCTCTAAGTATTAACTTGTTATTATTTTCACGTGTTTTTATATACTAAAATCCTAACCCTCTTTTCAAGACAAAAAATGTTTTTTCGTAAGTTTTTTTTCTGCCATGCAGATTCATCATTAAGAACTCTCCCTTTAGATGGAAGACTTCAATTCAAATGCTTCCTGAGATTGATAAATGGAGAACGGTCAAAACCAATAGCCTTGAAGAATGAAAGCATATCACCAGCATCCCATCGCACAGAGGTATGGATATCGTGGATCCCCTTTTTTCTAAAAAATGAAAAAAGCGTTTCAGCCAAAGTTCGTCCGATTCCAATTCCCATCTGCCGTGGGTCTACTCCTACCACTTCGATCCAACCGCTTTGTTCCAGACCAAATCCTTCTCCTTTGATCTCTCCAATGATGAAGCCGACCACGTGACCGTCCTTTAACGCAACAAAACCCAAAGCCTCCTGTTTTTTAAGATGGCGCCCGACCATTTGAATCCATTTTTTTGAGACTTTTTTCTGTAATATGGATTCCTGGATAGAAACGATTTCAGGGGCATCCTCAGCTTCAATCTTACGGACTTTGATCTCTATTCCCATATCCTATTCAATCAATTCGAATGATCTTGACATGCTTTCCGACCCATTCCGGAGGAAGATAAACACGGCCACTATTTCCGCTCTGTTTGACTTCCTTTTCTATCATCTCCTCTCCATAGACCTCGAACTTGGACTTGTTGTGAACGGTAATCGAAGAAGGCGGGAGTTCGAGGTTGGGCTCTTTTTTCTGTATCATACCATCCCTTAGGCAATCATCCCAAGTTAACTACTTTTCGATTACAACGCATCTATAATAGATGCGTCAAAAAGTTGTCAAGAAGAAAATCGGGAAAAGGCAAATAATTACTTTTTATCTATAAAATAACTACAAAATAATTATAAAAAGGATAAAAAGTGTTGTCAAGCAAAAAATATAACGAAGAATGGGGGTGGAGGGGGAGATAGCTTCTAAAGCATTTTAACGTATCGATCCTGTTCCTGGAAAACCTTTCCCAACTTCATCAGATGGTCTAAATGTTTTTTCATTAATGCCCGCTCGCCAAGTTCGAAAAAGGCCTTGGGTTCTCGCTCTCGACCGTAAATGATCCATGTCCTAACGATCTCTTCCATGGTCCTGGGTTTGACTAAAAAATCGAGTAACTTCCGGTTCCGTTCATGGATGACATTTAAATAATCGTCCCAGAGTTTTCCAGGATCTCCCATAAATACCCCTTCTTCATGGCTGGTCAGAAAGACTTCAGCGGGTATTTTTTTCAAAATGTTGATAGATTCAATCGTCTCCTCGATGTTCGAATCGAGGTTGCCGTACCAGGGGCCAAACCGGGTGAGATCGTAGTCCCCCATAAAAAGCACTTTGGGCTCTCGAAAAAAGAAAGCGAGATGGCCAGAGGTATGCCCGGGGGTGGAGATGACTTCGACCGTGACCCCATCTAGTTGAATGACCTGCCCGCCCTGGAGAAACTGGGTTGGTTTTCTTGGCTTAAAGTGGAACGTTTCCTTAAGAAATTGGATCCAATACTGCTGGTAGTCATGATGGTCTACTCCATACCAACCCAGAAAGAGTTCTAAGCTTGACAGAAGAGATGCTTCTTTATCTGATATCCACAGGGGAAGGTCATCAAAGAGATCGAGGTGCATGAGATGATCCTCATGGGCATGGCTGAGCCAGACCATCTTGACCCCATGATCCTTTCGCAGTTTTAAAAGCCTTTCTCGATCTGAGGCGGGATCGATGAGAACACCTGCTCCTTTGATATACAGGGAATGGCAAAAAGGATACTTGCCTTTGTTCTCACCCGGAATAAACCAGATCGGACCGAAATGTTGCTCTTCCATGATTCTTATCTCCAGAGGGACTTAAAGTCGAACGTTGACATCATAAAAACCTCAAGTAAAAATTTATCCTAACCCTCTGGTTCTTTCTTAAGAGGCTGTGTCGTAATTCCGTTCATGGTTCGAGAACCTCACCACGAACGGATTATCACATGATTAAAAATCAACCACTTAGTCGTTCGTCTCGGTTGCGAGTCGAAGCGACCTGAGTATGTCGAAGGGCGAATGACTAATAACAACACAGTCCCTAAGGAAGAAGGACTTTGATGAGGGTGATGATCATTCCGCGAAAGAGACCAATGAAGGGGTTGAGCAGCCCGAGAAAGAGCAGGCCGATCATGATGAAGAAGCCGTAAGGTTCGATACGGGCAAGGAAATATTGGGTTTCTCTCGGCGCGAACCCCATCAGGATTTTTGAACCATCCAAGGGAGGGATGGGGATGAGATTGAGGGCGGCCAGTGTGATATTGATATTGGCAAGGGTATAGACTACGACAGCGGATATTCCAAAGGGAGACAAGCCTAGTAACCTGTGAATGAGCAATGCTCCGAAAGCCACCAAGATATTGGCAAGTATTCCGGCTGATGACACAAGGATGAGCCCTTTTCGCCGGTCAGGAATGTTGTTTAGATTGACTGGAACGGGTCTTGCCCATCCGAACCCTGCGAGAAAGAGCATGAGCGTTCCGATGGGGTCGAGATGTTTGATCGGATTGAGGCTCAATCTCCCCATCCATTTTGCCGTCGGATCCCCCATCCTGTTTGCTACCCATCCATGCGCCACTTCATGAATGACCACAGAATAGAGAAGTGGAATGACAAGGAGTAGAAAGGCAATCGGATCGTTCATCAAAAGCTTAAAAAGTCCCATCTATTTTCTTTAACCTTCTTTCGGATCTTTCTGTTTCGTCTATATTATGACCACCGGAAACGAAAATAGCAAATGAGTCTGCCCCATTGCAAGGTGATTTATGGAATCCTATGGCGATAACTGAAGCAGAATCCATCATTCATGGTTGGGCTCAGGAACTGATAGCCCTTGGTTTCCATCTCATCGAGCAATCGCCGAATATTGGGAGAATTACGTTTAACCCATGGCTGACTGCTTTCGGTTGCACTGGCAACAGTGGAGGTGAGGGAGATAGCCGCCGAAAATAGAGTCAGAGCCTCTCCGGTTGTTTTTAGAAATTCTCGTCGGTTCTGGGGACGAGCAATCTTCATCAGGTTTCCTCTACCCTTCGAAGCTCCGAAGGAGCGTAGCAGGGTATGCTTCGGCGGGTTTCGCCGAAACTGTGAAGATGCCTCGTGCTTCCGCACGGGGACCTTCACTCGATTTTTGAAGTGGGGTTAAGAGATTTGTTCGATGTCAAAGCTGAACCCGCTACACCTGGCCTTTCGTGTAGGTTTTGAGAAAGAAATTCAGGCGATCTGCCTGCCCGTCGGTCAGGTCTTTAAATTCCACTCCGCAGCGGCTGGTGATCAATTGAATAGTAAGCGACTCATATTCAGAAGGGGTTGAGAGTGGAGAGTCATACACGATTCGGCATGGTATTTTATGGAGTGTGAAGTCATCAATCCAGAGAAAAAGGTTTTTTCTTGAGTCCACCCAGTTTAGCTCTGTGTCATAGATATGTTCAAAAGACAATCCGCCCAAACTGACATCTTTGACCTTCCCGATTCTGTTGAGTCCATTCTGAATCGCGACAATGGCATCTCCTTTAACTAAGAAACGGGGATGTTTTCTCTTAACCATTTTGATTCATGCTCACGTGTCTGTCGGGTGAAGGGTAGAAGATGTCTGCTTGATTTTAAATGTTATTCTCTTTATTGAACCCTGTCAACAAAAAATGGGGGGATGGGTAATGGTTCACTGAAGCGTGGATAAAGTCCTTCAAACAGACTGTCATGTCAGGGGATTTCGTTTTTTGTTGACAGCGCCATTGAGAATCATTAGTTTTATAGTAGGACGAGGTGAAAGGAGGGGTCTATGATGGAAAAATTCCAAAAGATTCTCGTTCCTTTAGATGGATCGGATTGTGCGGAAAATGTTTTTCCCATGGTGGAAAAACTTGCATCAGAACTAAAGGCAAACATCGCTCTTTTACGGGTTGTCCTTGCCCATACCTTTCCCGGTGTGGACCCAACCGAGGCTGAACTGAAAGTCATCCAGGAGGCAGAGGGGTACCTTAAAAAAGTGGAGGATCGGTTGAAAGCCAAGGGATACAAGGTGGATAGCCATGTCCGGTATGGAAATGATGCAGAAGAGATCCTTGATCATGCCAATCAAAAGGATATTGATATGATCGCCATGACCACCCATGGCCGAAGTGGTGTGAAGCGATTCCTCCTCGGAAGTGTTGCAGAGAAGGTGCTTCGTT
>Ga0194125_10010916_pt1 | contig 12308 bp, 12 predicted proteins | sample TA2KigC250mmetaG_FD_148626 | JGI IMG/M metagenome (GOLD analysis project Ga0194125, IMG submission 148626) | Freshwater microbial communities from Lake Tanganyika, Tanzania - TA2015034 Kigoma Deep Cast 250m | ecosystem: Environmental > Aquatic > Freshwater > Lake | place: Tanzania: Lake... | reverse complement strand
AAAACCTCCAGTCCCAGCTCGGCGAGCATGCCGCTGGCCATGCCCGAAGCGGCACCGTTCCCGGGATCGACGACCACCTTCCGGCCTTTCAGGCCGTCCCCGGCCAGGTTATCCTTCAGGAAGCGGAGATAGGTCTCCCTCATCCCCTGCCCCTGCCGGACCACCCCCTGTCGGGCGGCCCGCCGGAAGTCCTTCCCGGCGTAGAGCCGCTCGATCTCCCCCTCCTGGTCCTGGCTGTAGCCTACGGAGTCGGCGTTGAACAGCTTGATCCCGTTGTACTCCGGGGGATTGTGCGAGGCGGTGAGCATGATCCCGGTGTCGAACTTCATCTCCCTGGTGAGCAAGGCCAGCATGGGCGTGGGCAGCACCCCCAGGTCGGTGCACTCGATGCCGCAGGATTGCAGTCCATCGAAGACCGCCGCCTTGATCAGTCCGGCGCTGCGCCGGGTGTCCGTGGCCAGGCAGATCCGGGCCCCCTGGGGCAGGAGCGTGCCCAGGGCCTGGGCCACCTCGCGGCAGAGGTCCACCGTGAGGTCCTGGCCTACTATCCCCCTGACGCCACTGGTTCCAAAAAGGGCCACAGCTTCTCCCTGTTGAGAATATCCTTTGGGCAGCCGGATATCAAGATGATACGGGAACGGGACCGGCCCCAGTCACCCTCACGGTCTGCGGTACCTGGCCTTCCCTTCCTCGTAGAGGTCCCCGCCGTAGATATCGTTGACCACGATGGCCGGGAAGTCCTCGACCTCGATGCGGAGCACGGCCTCGGCCCCCAGCTCGCCGTAGGCGACCACCTCGGACTTCTTGATCTTCTTGGAGATCAGGGCACCGGCACCGCCGATGGCGGCGAAGTAGACCGCCCGGTGCTGCTTCATGGCCTCCTTGACCGTCCTGGAGCGCATGCCCTTGCCGATCATGCCCTTCAGTCCCTCGGCGATCAGGCGGGGGGCATAGATGTCCATCCGTCCGCTGGTGGTCGGCCCCGCCGAGCCGATGACCTGTCCCGGCTTGGCGGGCGACGGGCCCATGTAGTACACCGTCTGCCCCTTGACGTCGAAGGGCAGGGGCTTGCCCTGGTCCAGGGCCTCGATCATCCGGCGGTGAGCCGCATCGCGGGCGACGTAGATCACCCCGCTGAGCAGCACGTCGTCCCCCGCCCGGAGCTCGTCCAGGGTCCGGTCAGTCAGAGGCAGCGCGATCTTCTTGGCCATCTCCCGCCCTCACACTTTCAAGCCTTTGAGAATATCCCGGGTAATGATGCTCCGCTGCAGCTCCATGGCCATGCCCAGAGACCTGGTGGCCAGCATATCACGGCAGAGCTGCTCCATGGGCAGTCCCTCCTGGTAGGAGGGTCCGTTGAAGACGTGGGTCACCCTGTCGGCCACCCGGCCCAGCATCTCCGCTGCAAAGACCTTGACCACGGCCGCGCCCCGCCGGGTCAGCCGGCCTTCATCGGCCTGGCAGGCCGCTTCGTGAACCACCAGCCGACAGGCATGGATGTCCGTGGCCACATCGGCCAGGGCCGCCTCGACGTCCGGCCTCCTGGAGACGAACTGCCCGAAGGACTGCCAGGACTGGGCCTGGGTGCTGGCTTCCTCCAGCAGCCTCTGGGCCACGCCCACCGCCCTGGCCCCCCGGACGATGCGCCGGGAGGGGAGCCACTTCCGGCCCAGGTGGAAGGCCCGGCCTTCCTGGCCCAGCACGGCCCCGGCCGGCACGGAGCAGTCGGTGAAGGTCAGCGCCGTGGGCGCCCTCACCTGGGAGCGCCAGCCCGTGTCAGCCGGCCCTCTGCCGGCGCTGAGTCCGGCCGTGCCGCCGTCCACCAGGAAGCAGGTCACTCCATCGCCGGCCGCCCCGGAGGTCCGGGCGTAGACCACGGCGAACCAGTCCCTGCCGGTGACCGAAAAGGACAGCTTCCGGCCGTTGATGATGTATCTCCCGTTGACCCTCTCCGCCCGGGTGGCCATGTCGGCGCGGCCGGCCGGCTCCCCCGGCTCCATGAGCGCGATATGGCAGTCCTTCCGCCTGTTGAACAGGGGCAGGAAGTAGCTCTCCTTCTGGGCGGCATTGCACTCAAAGAGGATGGGGCTGACATCCCCGAAGGTGAAGGGGACGATGGTCTGGGCCAGCTCCTCCTCGGCCAGAGAGCAGCCCAGCGCGCCCAGTCCCACCCCACCGAGCTCCTCCGGCACGCTCAGTCCCCACAGTCCCAGCTCCATGGCCATGCCCATGAGCTTCTCATCCACCTCAGCGGGCAGGGACCTCCGGGCATCGGCCAGTCCGGCCGCGCGTCCCAGCAGCTCCCTCTCCAGGGGCTTGAGCTGGTCGGTGACGAAGTCCTTCACCAGGCTCTGGATCATCCTCAGTTCTTCAGGCAGGCTGAAATCCACGGCTGGCTTCTCTCCGCTACATCTCCAGGGCTTCTTCGACGAGCAGATCCAGGTCGGGCTCCTCCTCGTCCCCGATGCGCTGCTCCAGGCGGGACATGACCTCCACCAGGCGGCGGTTGACCACATAGTGCTTGATGGTGGTGTCCACCTGGGGGCACATCAGCACGCAGGCGTAGCACTGGTCGCAGTCCTGTCCCACGGTGCTCTCCAGTGCCATGGAGGTCCGCTGCTCCGTCCTGTCCCGGCGGTACGGCTCCCGGAAGAGGAAGGGGCAGATGTCCACGCAGTTGCCGCAGCCCAGGCACTCCTTGTGCCCGGCGATGTTCTCCGAGATGTTCAGGGCGTGGGCCGGGCTGAATCCGCTGGAGAGCAGCCGGCAGCGGGCCACCGGCGGGCTCTTGGTGTTGAGGATCTCGTTCAGGACCGGCTCTATCCGGCTGACATCGACCTGAATGCGTTGCGGCATAGAACGTCCCGATCTCTAGGTCAGCTTCACCCGCTGGACGGGCAGGCTCCGTCTGGCACTGTCAGGCAGGAAGTCGGCCATGGGCCGGGCGTAGTCGGGCAGGAGCAGCGGCGATACGGGCCGCGATCCGGCCAGCCCGGCCTGCTCCAGTCCCTTCTGCCACCGCCGGACGTGGTCCAGGCTGAGCGCCCCCGGCGCCGCCTTCCGGCTCCACTCGGCGGCGGCCTTGCCCGCCCTCCTGCCGAAAACGAAGATATCCAGGGTGGAATTGCCGATCAGCCGGTTCCGTCCATGGACCCCGCCCCCGCACTCACCGGCGGCGTACAATCCGGCCACGCTGGTGGAGCCGTCGGCACTGATCCTGATCCCGCCGTTCTGATAGTGCAGGGTGGGATAGACCAGCATGGGCTCCTTGACAATGTCGATCCCGAAGCGGCCGAACTGGCGGACCATGGCCGGCAGTTCCCGAGCGATGCTGCCCTCGCCCCGGATCATGTCGATCATGGGGGAGTCCAGCCAGACGCCCACCTGGCCCGCCGGGGTGGCGATGCCCTTGCCCCGGCCTTGGCACTCCCGGATGATGGCCGCGGCCACAACGTCCCGGGGCTCCAGGGACATGATGAACTGCCCGCCCTCGGCGTTGACCAGCTGGGCCCCCAGGGTGCGGACCTTCTCCGTGACCAGCTGGCCCAGGATCTGCATGGGATAGACGGCCCCGGTGGGGTGGTACTGCATGGTGTCCAGGAAGATGATCTGGGCCCCCGCCCGGTAAGCCAGGACCAGTCCGTCGGCGGTGGCCCCGTAGTGGTTGGTGGTGGGGAATCCCTGGATGTGCAGTCTGCCCGCGCCGCCGGTGGCCATGACCACCGCTTTGGCCCGGACGACGGTCAGCTCATTGGTCTCCAGATTGACCAGGACCGCCCCGGCGGCGTGTCCCCTGCCGTCCAGGAGCAGCTCCACCGCCGGCGAGAACTCCAGATGCCTGATGCCCTGGTTGCGCACCTCGTCCCGGAGGACCCGCATCTCCTCCAGTCCGGTGTAATCCCTGGCGGAGTGCAGCCGAAGCCGGGAAGCGCCGCCCCCGGACAGCTCGTGCATCGACCCGTCGGGGTTCTTGTCCCAGTTGACGCCCAGGGTCTCCAGCCAGCGGATGACCTCGGGGGCATCCTTGACCAGGGCCTCGACCAACTCCGGGATGTTGTCGAAGTGCCCCCCGCCCATGGTGTCCAGGTAGTGCATCAGTGGCGAGTCATTGGGCCTGTCGGCCGCCTGCGTCCCCGCCTGGGCACCGACGGTGTTGGCGTCACCAAGGCGGAGCTTGGTGGCCAGGAGGACGGTGGCCCCGCTCTGTTTGGCCAGCACGGCCGCGGTGGCCCCGGCCCCGCCACCGCCGATGACCAGCACATCAAGGTCGTGATCCACCCGGCCGAGATCGATCTTGTCCGGGTCGATGCGGCTGTTCCCCTCCAGGAGGTCGGCCAACTCGCTCGGGGTGTACTCGCCCTTGTTCGGTCCCACCGCCAACTGGCGCATCTTCCCGGCGATGAAGTCGGGATGATGCTCCCGAAGCAGCGGCTCCTTCTCGTCGCTGCTCAGCCGCCGCAGGGTCTCCTGCAGCCGCCGGCCCCTGGTGGCCTCCACCTTCCTGATGCTCTCTTCCATGTGAGCAGGATACATCATGCCCTCCGATCAAGCCCCGGCCATCAGGCCGGCTCTATCTCGCGCTGGTCGTAGAGTCGCCGCAAGTCGCCCCGCCCCATCTTCTTCAGCTTGTCCATCTCGGCATCGAACTTGCCCGCCCGGATCTCGGCGATGCGGTCCTCCAGGTGCTGCGAGACGGGGGCCAGGTAGTGACCGTACAGACGGCGGCAGAGCAGGGCCACGTTGTAGGGCACCAGTCCCTGGGGACAGCGGGCGGCGCAGAGTCCGCACATGACGCAGTCGAAGGACTTGACGGCCACCTGGCGGATGTCGCCCCTCAGGGCATCGGACATGAACCACATGGTCTCCAGTTCCTGGGGGCAGCTCTTGGTGCAGGTGTTGCAGCCGTAGCATTTGACGATGTCGGGATAGAGGGCCAGGACCTGCTCGCCGCTGGGCTCGAGGCGGTCCACATCGTAGATGGCCTTGAGGGCGGGGAAGAAGGGTATCTGGACCAGGTACATGTCCTGCTCCACGGTCTTCTGGCATGCCAGATCGTACCTCAGTTGAGCGTCGTTCCTGAAGTTGTACACCGTGGCGCAGGCCCCGCAGAATCCGGCCCGGCAGCCGCAGCCCCGGACCACCCGGTAGCCGCAGTACTCCAGCGCGGTGAGGATGGTCAGTCCCTGGGGAACCCGGTAGTGCCGGCCCATGACATAGACGTCAACCATGTGAGCCAATTCAGCCATTGTTCACCCCGATCCAGAACAAATCCGGCGGTCCCGGCCCGGCGGCTCCCCAGCCGCCTAGCCGCGATCCACCAGCAGTCTTCTCAGCTCGACGACCACTTCCGGGGTATCGATCTTCATGGGGCACCTGGTCTTGCACCGGCCGCAGGTGAGGCAGGTGTAGGCCACGGCCGCCCCTTTCTCCTCGTCCCCAGCCATCATGGCCGCCCAGACGGCGCCCATCCCGGCGAAGTAGCGGTCCCCGAAGTGCCCGGCTGTGACGGCAAAGACGGGACACTCGTAGAGACAGCCGCCGCAGCGGAGGCAGTAGAGCTCCTGGCGCAGGATGGGGTTCTTGGCCAGCTCGGTCCGGCCGCCATCCATGAAGATGACGTGGAACTCCTTGGGACCGTGTGCCCCGTAGGTGGTCACCTTCTCGATGTCGCCGGTCTTGCTCGGTCCGGAGACCAGGCTGACATAGGAAGGCACGGTGTAGTTGGCATAGCGCCAGGTGACCTCGGCCACCTTGTAGGCGTCGCCCAGGGTGGGCACCAGCTTCTCCATGCCGATGAGGGAGATGTGCACCGGCGGCGCGCCCGTGGCCAGCCGGATGTTGCCCTCGTTCTCGATGATGAACAGGGTCCCGGTCTCGGCGGCGACCACGTTGGCCCCGCTCATACCGATGTCCGCCTTGAAATACTTCTCCCGCAGCAACTCCCGGGCTGTGGCCACCAACGTGCCGATGTCGGCGGGCAGCTCCTTCCCGGTGATCTTGGAGAAGAGGGCGGCCACGTCCTCCTTGGGGACGTGGATGGCCGGCGAGAGGATGTGCATCGGCCGGGAGCCCAGCTTCTGGATGATGAACTCACCCAGGTCGGTCTCGTAGACCTCGTTGCCGTGCTCCTCCAGGTGCTCGCGGAGGCCGATCTCCTCCCCGGTCATGCTCTTGCCCTTGACGATGAGCTTGCCCTTGCCCACCAGGTTGTCCACGATCTTCAGGGCGTCCTCGACGGTCCTGGCGATATAGGCCTTGCCCTTGTTGTCCTCCACGGCGCGGCAGGCCTGCTCGGCCAGCTTGTCCATGTTCAGGACGGCCTGGGCCTTGATCTCGCGGACCTCCTCGGCCATCTTGATGGTGTGGGGGAACTTCTTCAGGGCGTCGTTGGTGTTCCCCCGGTAGCTCTTGATGGCCCGGGCCAGGGCCATGCTGATCCGGTCGTTGTGGGCGGCGGTCATTATCTCTTTCTTGTAGTCGGTGAATATGGACATCTCTCTACACTCCCATGGCCGCGGCGACTACCTGGGCCAGATCGAGCACTTCGACCTTGTCGTTCTTCATCTCCTTGAGTCCGCCCTTCAACTGCATGATGCACCCGGGGCAGGCGGTGACGATGATCTCCGCCCCGGTCTCGGCCAGCTCCCTGGCCCGGTTCACGGCCAGGACATGGCTCAGCTCGGGGAAGACGGCCTCGAATCCGCCCCCGCCGCCGCAGCAGGTGGACCACTCCCCGGCGGTCCAGGCCGCGTCAACCAGCTCGATGCCCTTGATGCCCTTAAGGACCTTCCGGGGCGCCTCGGCCAGCCCCAGGTAGCGGGACATCTGGCAGGGATCGTGATAGGTGACCTTCACCTCCCTGGGGTACCGCATCTGGACCGCGCCCATCTTCTCCGCCACCACCTCCACGAAGTGCTTCACCTCGATGTCGTAGCCGTTCACGTGGGGGGCGACCAGGGTGCGCAGGGTGTAGGTGCATGAGGGGACCACGCCGATGATCCGCTTCACGCCGTGGGACTTGAGCTTCTTGTGGACCTCCCGGGCCCGCTCAGCGAAGTCCTTCTGCAGTCCCACGTAGTAGAGCAGTCCACCGCAGCAGGGCTCGTCCTCGCCGAGATAGCCGAACTGGACGCCCAATCCCTTGAGCACGTTGACGGCATCAATGAGGGGCTCGGCTTCGGCGTCTCCGCCCCGGCCCATGACCTTCCCGTAGACCCCGCCCAGGTCCAGCCCGATCTTCTTCTGCAGTCCGGCCATGGCCATGGGCAGCTCGGCGCCGACGACGCTCTTGTCCAGTCCCCGAATGAGGGACATCAGCGACTCCAGCTTCTTGGTGTACTGGTAGCCGCACCCGGCGAAGAAGACGGTCTCCGCCTCCTTAGGCAGCTTGAGGTCCTTGGCCCACTTGGCCCCTCCACCCTTGGTCTCGCCCATGACGTTCTGCTTAGAGGTGATGTTGTCCGCCAGGTAGGCCAGTCCCGGCGGTATCAGTCCCTTGGCTTTCTTATCCATCTGCTGGTCTCCTGCTTCTCTACCTTAAGATCAGAGTCTGGCTTTGAGCAACCTGGGGATGTCGCTGGGCTTGTCGGCCACGGTCACCCCGGCCTCGGTGAGGGCCTCCACCTTGGACTTGGCCGTGCCCACATTGCCCACCACGATGGCCCCGGCATGGCCCATGCGCTTCTCGGGCGGGGCGGACCGGCCCGCAATATAGGCCACCACGGGCTTGGGATACTTGGTGTCAACGATATACTCGGCGGCCAGCTCCTCGGCCCGGCCGCCCACCTCACCGACCAGGACCACGCCTTTGGTGCCCTCATGCTTGCGGAACATCTCCAGCACCATGACGAAGTCCAGTCCGGTTACCGGATCCCCGCCGATGCCGGTGCAGAGACTCTGGCCCAGCCTGGCCTCGGTGATGTGCCAGGCGATCTCGTAGACCAGGGTCCCGCTCCGGGAGGCGATGCCCACCGCTCCGGGGCTGAAGACGTGGCTGGGCATGATGCCCACCTTGACCTTCAGCGGCGGGGCGATGGTTCCCGGCGTGTTGGGTCCGACGATGATGGTGCCCTGCCGCTGGGCCCTGGCGATGAACTCGATGGAGTCCTTCTGCGGTATGGACTCGGTGATGACCACCACGGTGCGCAGTCCGGCGTCGATGGACTCGTTCACCGCCGCCGGGGCGAACTTGGCCGGGACCAGGACCATGGATGTATTAACTCCGTGAAGCCGGACCGCTTCGGCCACCGTGTTGTAGACCGGCACGCCGTGGACCTGCTGCCCCCCCTTGCCCGGGGTGACGCCGGCAGCTACCTTGGTACCATACTTGAGCATGGCCTCAGCGTGGAAGCGGCCCTCGTTGCCGGTGATGCCCTGGACGACAACAACGGTCTTCTCGTCAACTATGTTTCTCAACGGGCCGGCCCTCCCGACAGCCTGATGGCTTCCTTGGCCGCCGCTTCCATGTCGCTGTAGACCCCAACGCCGGCCCGGCCCAGCATGAGCATGCCTTCGCGCTCATTGGTGCCCATCATCCGAACCACCACCGGCTTCTTGTCAGCAATCTCATTGAGGGCCTCGATCACGCCCTGGGCCACCAGGTCGCAGCGGGTGATACCGCCCAGGATGTTGATCAGCACCGCCTTGACGCCGGCCTTGGACATGACCAGTATCAGTCCGTCCTTGATGACCTCCGGCCGGGCACCGCCGCCGATGTCCAGGAAGTTGGCCGCGCTGCCGCCGTAGTGATTGACCAGGTCCATGGTAGCCATGACCAGTCCCGCCCCGTTGCCGATGATGCCGATGCTGCCCTCCAGGTCCACGTAGGCCAGCCCCTTCTGCCTGGCCCGGGCCTCCCAGGGGGTGTCGTCCACCCTGGCGTTGTCCTTGCCCTCGAACTCGGGGTGGCGGAACAGGGCATTGTCGTCCAGAATCAGCCGGGCGTCGGCGGCCACATACTCACCAGAGGTAGTCTTCAACAGGGGATTGATCTCCACCAGCTCGGCGTCGTAGTCCTGGACCACCTTGTACAGGGCGGCGGTGACCGAGGCCAGGCTGCCGATGTCATCTTTGGTCAGTCCGGCGAACCCGGCCATCATGGACTCGGCAGCGGTCCGGGTCAGTCCATCGCCCGGCTCGATCCAGTACCGGGCTATGCGGTCGGGAGACGACGCGGCCACCTCCTCGATGTCCACCCCACCATCGGCGGAAGCCAGGGCGACATACCTTCTGGCCTGTCTGTCGATGGTGATCCCCGAGTAGTACTGAGCGGCGATGCTCAGCTTCTCCTCGACGAGGAGGGTGTTGACCTTGATGCCCTTGATGCTGCTGCCGATGAGGCGAGCCGCCACGCTCTCGGCCTCACCGGGGTCATTGGCGGACTGGATGCCGCCCGCCTTGCCCCTGCCCCCGACCAGGACCTGGGCCTTGAGGACCACGGGCCGGCCAATCTGCCGGGCGGCTTCCTTGGCTTCGGCGGGGCTGCCAACTACTCTGCCGATGGGGGTGGCAATACCATACTTGCGGAAGACGTTCTTGGCCTCGAACTCGAAGAGCTTCATCCCCCCTTCTACTCCGCAGGCTCCAGAAGCTCGACGAGGGCCTTGGTGGCCTTGGGATGGAGGAAGGCTATCCTGGCCCCTTCCGCGCCTATCCTGGGCTTGCGGTCCACCAGGGGCACTTCCTTCTTCTCCAGCGCCTCGAGCATGCCCTCGATGCCCTCCACCTCCAGCGCCACGTGGTGCAGTCCCTCCCCCCGGTTCTTGATGTGCTTGGCGATGGGCCCCTCGGGGTCGGTGGACTCCAGCAGCTCGATCCGGGCGTTGCCCACCGGGATGATGGCCACCCTGACCTTCTGATCGGGGACCACCTCGATGCCCTTCAGCTTCAGTCCCAGCGCCCCGGTGTACAGCTTCAGGGCCTCGTCGATGCTGTTCACGGCTATGCCGATGTGGCTGACCTTCTTGATCATCTGCTATCCTCCCGCTTTCGCCCTGATGAACTTGGCTATCTCGTCCAGCGAGGTCCCCGGCCCGAACAAGCCGGCCATGCCGGCCCCGGTCAGTTTGGGGACATCCTCCTTGGGGATGATCCCACCCCCGACGACCAGCACGTCCTTGCCCCCCTTCTCCCGGATGAGCTTCACGGTGGCCGGGAAGACGGCCATGTGGGCCCCAGAGAGGCAACTCAGTCCCACCACATCGGCGTCCTCCTGGATGGCCGACTCGGCGATCTGCTCCGGCGTGAGGCGCAGTCCGAGGTAGATGACCTCGAACCCGGCGTCGCGCAGTCCCCGGGCGACCACCTTGGCCCCCCGGTCGTGTCCGTCCAGCCCCGGCTTGGCTACCAGCACTCTGATCTTCTTGTCGCTCACGGCACTCCTTGTCCTACAGTATGCTCGGCTCCCGGTACTCGCCGAAGACCGACCTCAGGGCGTCGCTGATCTCGCCCAGCGTGGCGTAGGCCCTGGCCGCTTCGATCATCACCGGCATGACGTTGTCGTCGGTCCGGGCCACGCTGCGGACCTGCTCCAGCACCCGGGCCACTTTGGCATTGTCCCGCTCAGCCCGGAGCTTCTTCAGCCTCTCCCTCTGCTTCCTCTCCACCTCCGCTCCGATCTCCAGGGTCTTGGGGGTGTACTCATCGGCGGTAACATAGCTATTCACGCCGACGATGACTTGCTCCTTGGAGTCCACGGCCTTCTGATAGTCATAGGCCGAGTTGGCGATCTCCTGCTGGACGTAGCCCTTCTCAATGGCCTTCAGGGCGCCGCCCATGCCGTCGATCTCGGCGATGTAGGCCATGGCCCGCTTCTCGATCTCGTCCGTCAGCCGCTCCACGTACCACGATCCGCCCAGCGGGTCCACGGTGTCCGCCGTCCCGCTCTCCTCGGCGATGATCTGCTGTGTCCGCAGGGCCACCTGCACCGCCTGCTCGCTGGGCAGGGCCAGCGCCTCGTCGAAGGAGTTGGTGTGCAGGGACTGACAGCCTCCCAGCACCGCGGCCAGCGCCTGCAGGGTGACCCGGACGATGTTGTTCAGCGGCTGCTGGGCAGTCAGCGTGAAGCCATCGGTCTGCACGTGATACCTGAGCATCATAGAGCGGGCGTTCTTCGAGGCGAACCTCTCCTTCATGATCCCAGCCCACATCCGGCGCAGCGCCCGGAACTTGGCCACTTCCTCGAGGACATTGTTGTTGGCCGCGAAGAAGAAGGAGAACCGCGGCGCGAAGGAATCCACCTCCATGCCCCGGTCCAGCATGGCCTGAACGTAGGCGATGCCATTGGCCAGGGTGAAGGCGGCCTCCTGCACGGCGGTGGCCCCCGCCTCACGCATGTGGTAGCCGCTGATGCTGATGGAGTTCCATTGCGGCAGCTCCCCGGCGCAGTAGGCGCAGATATCGGTGACCAGCCGCATCGAGGCGGCCGGGCCGAAGATGTAGGTATTCCGGGCGATGTACTCCTTCAGAATGTCATTCTGGACAGTCCCGTTCAGCTTGGCCTTGTCCGCCCCCTGCTTCTCGGCGGCAGCGATGTACATGGCCAGGATGATGGGCGCGGTGGCATTGATGGTCATGGACGTGCTGACATCGGCAAGCGGGATGCCTTCCCACAGCCTCTCCATATCCTGCAGCGAGTCTATGGCCACCCCGCACTTGCCCACCTCACCGGCGGCCAGCGGGTGGTCCGAGTCGTACCCCTCCTGAGTGGGCAGATGGAAGGCCACGCTGAAACCGGTCTGCCCCTGCTTGAAAAGGTACTTGAACCGTTCGTTGGTCTCCTCAACGGTCCCGAACCCGGCGTACTGCCGCATGGTCCACAGCCGGCCCCTGTAGCCGGTGGGCATGATGTGCCTGGTGAACGGATACTCCCCGGGCAGCCCCAAGCGCTCCTCTTTGGAAGCGGGCACATCCGCCGCAGCATAGACCCGGTTGACCTCGATGCCGCCCACTGTGGTCTTGAAAATCTTCTTCCGCTCAGATGACTTCTCGGTCATGCCACCCCTCTGATCGTTCCTGTCTCGATGCCCTACAGATGCAGAAGTCCTGCCTTATTCTGGCAGGACTTCCTCATGAAACCAGCCGCGCCTCAGCGCCTCACGTCTCATCAGCTCGTCAATCTCAAGCCGGCGGGTAACCAGCGCGCTCTCAACCTGTGCTCAAATCTAGCATCTATCGAGTTTCCGTGTCAAATTGAGGAGCGTGGGGGCGGTCGAATTCGACACACAGAGGACTACTTGCAATCCCGGCGCGGTATCTCCGGTTCAAGTCCAGCATAGTGGGCTATACTGGACGAAAGGCAGAACTCGGAG
>Ga0194125_10010914_pt1 | contig 12309 bp, 10 predicted proteins | sample TA2KigC250mmetaG_FD_148626 | JGI IMG/M metagenome (GOLD analysis project Ga0194125, IMG submission 148626) | Freshwater microbial communities from Lake Tanganyika, Tanzania - TA2015034 Kigoma Deep Cast 250m | ecosystem: Environmental > Aquatic > Freshwater > Lake | place: Tanzania: Lake... | reverse complement strand
CCAGGCCTTCCGGTTCATATAGCCCAACATCAGCACCTCATGGGTTGCCTCATCCTGAATGATCACCGGAATGAGCCCATCCCCTTTTTTAAAATCGATCTCAATCACGCTTCCTCCTTTTTAAGGGTTCAAGGATTCAAGGGTTCATGGGTTCAAGTATTTTTCAACTAACTCGGACCCTTGGCCGCTTGACCCCTTGAATCCTGTCAGTTCGTCAGCAGTCTGGCCATCTGGGCCGCATTCTTGGCTGCGGAGCCGGCATGACAGTTATTGAAAAAGACAAAAGTCTTTGCCGCCTTTTTCGAGATATCCTGGATGTCCGGCACGAATTCTTTTAACTCCTTTTCGCTGTAGAAATAGTCATACCTCACCGAAGATGGCACATTGAACCAGTTGGGATTCCTCCCATGGAATCGAAAATAACCGATCTCCGAAGTGGCTCTCGGAATGTAGGGCATCAGCTTTGGAAGTTTGGGCTCATCCACAATGCAAAACCCAACCCCGTTTTTCTCCAATAACTCGAAGGTTCCGTCCTTCAGCCAGGTCTGGTTCCGGAATTCGAAGACAAGGGGCACGTCTTCCATCTCCCCTTTGAACCTTTCGAGGTAGCCAAAATTTTCCCGGCTTGGGAAAAAACCGTATGGAAACTGAGCCAAGACAGAAGCAAGTTTTCCTTGTTCAACGAGAGGGGTAAGACTATATTTAAATTTCTTAAAGGTTTCTCGGTTATCGATCATCTCACCTGTTTCTCTGTTCCGAATCTCATGGGTCATTCCCTTGTAGGCTTTAACCACAAATTCAAAATCAACCGAAGTCTTCTGGGACATGGCTGCAAAACTCTTCTGAGAAGGAAGAGTATAATAGGTGAAGTTCACCTCAAGGGCATTAAATCCCAGCTCCTTTTCATAAAAAGATAACATCTCCTTATCCCGGAGGCCAGCAGGGTAGACCGTCCCCTTCCAATCCGGAAAGGAGAAACCGCTTGTGCCAACCCTAATCATATAATATAAATAGTAATACCCCAATGGAGTGAAAATTTTTATAAAATCCCCTCTAACTCCCCTTTGCCAAAGGGGAGAAAAAAATTATCATCCCCCTTTGAAAAAGGGGGAATGAGGGGGATTTTAAAATGTGACCATAAAATCAATAATGGCTTAACCATCAGTGAAGCAATTCAATATAGGGTTTTTTTCGCTCAATTAGGGCAATATTCTTCAGCCGGATACATTATAAATAGATGAACAGGACAGTATTGTCAACTCTGATATGCTTGCTTTTCTGCCTTGGACTTCTTCCATTGGGCTTGGAATGGGGACAATGTCAGGAGATACAAATCAGAGACAAGATCATTTCGGAATTTACCCCGAGGATCCCAAAAGAATGGGGAGAAAAAGTTAAAGGGGTAAAAACAAGGCTCCATACGGACAGAAAGGTCATCGCCTTAACCCTTGACGCCTGTGGCGGACCCAAAGGGGGTCGTTATGATGCCAGGTTGATGAAATACCTTGACGAGGAGAAGATTCCTGCCACCCTCTTTCTAAGTGGTAAATGGATCGATGCCAATCTCGAGATATTTAAAAAATTGACGCAGAATCCTTTATTTGAAATCGAAAATCATGGTTTGAACCATAGGCCCTGTTCAACCATGGGGCGCTCAGCCCATGGAATAGAGGGAACAAAGAATGTAGAGGAAATTTTTAATGAAATAGAACCGAATGCTTTAAAAATAGAGACCCTCACCGGGCGAAAACCTAAATATTACCGTCCAGGGACGGCCTATTCTGATGAGATCTGCGTAGAGATTGCCGGTGCGTTAGGGTATGAGGTGGTGACATTCAGCCTCCTCGGAGATGTGGGTGCCACTTTGAAGGGTAGTCAGGTGAAAGAAGTTTTGCTCAGTGTTCCCCCTTCCTCCATCATCCTTCTCCATATGAATCGCCCTGAGTCCGGAACCGCAGAGGGTGTGATGGAAGCTATCCCCGAATTGAAAAAGAAGGGATTCAGTTTTGTCAAATTATCGGATCACACCCTAAAATGAAGATTCATCTTTGATGAAGGAGCAAACCATGAAAAAGAACACACTCACCAGAAATCCAGAAAAGTCCATAGAGAATGCCATTACTAAATTCATTCAGGAGAACCCTGGAAATCGGCGCAAAGTGGACAGAGGAAAATATTGGGACCTGCCTATCGTTGGATTTGCCTCTGGAGATGACCCTTTATTCAAAGAATACAAAAAGATCATCGGGGAATTCCATCATACGCCTCAGGAAATTTTTGAACTGACTTTTGGGAAGGAGAAACCTTCCAAGGAACTATCCGTCATTTCCTGGGTTCTTCCAACCTCTGAAGATATCCGTAAAAGCAACCGTAAAGAGAAGAAGTATCCCTCGCTCCTATGGGCTCACGCCCGAGATTTTGGGGAACAATTTAATGTCAAACTGAGAGACCATCTGGTCTCCGTCCTTAAAAAGAAGGGAATTCGGGCTGTTGCTCCTATGAATTCTCCTTTTTGGAAACGTCTTATATCCCCTCGGGTTGGCATCGCATCCAGTTGGTCTGAGCGCCATATTGCTTATGCCTGTGGCCTCGGAGCCTTTGGATTGAGCGACGGGCTGATTACCAAAAAAGGTAAAGCCATGCGTGTGGGTACGATTGTGGCAGAACTATCCCTCAAACCCTCTCAAAAAATGTTTCCTCATCACCATGCCAACTGTCTCTACTATTTCAATCAAACCTGTATGGCCTGTGCTTCCCGCTGCCCTGCCGGAGCCATCACAGAAAAAGGTCACGATAAGGATAAGTGTTTCGAATATACTTATCATGTGGTCATGCAAAATAAAAAGGATGAATACGGGGTCAAGATTGCTGGTTGTGGTCTATGTCAGACCAAGGTTCCGTGTGAATTTGAAATTCCAAAACTGATTCAGAAAGAATATCTTAAATAAACCGGTCAATGATATAAATATGAGTATCATGGATGATGGAGGCAATCAGGATCATCGCCTCTTCCCAACAAACGGATCCTTTTGACTATTTGAGCCATCCATAATTTTTCTTGAGTCCTTCCGTGGATTAGCCTATATTGTTAACCATGAAGAACGCCATGGTCATGGAATTCCATATCTCCCGTAAGGCACGGGACTTCTACCGATTCGATGAATCTCTATTTACGGTGAGCGGAAATGCGATCTTTCCCAATTTCCGTGCGGTCAGATTATTCGTCCAGAGGATGAATGAGAGAAGGGACCTCGTCAACTTTCCCGAACAGGCCATTCAACCCGGCCAGATGAACGCGATGGGGCTGATTGATGAGATTCTCCACTACATCATCGGTCTCTACAGAGATGAGAAAAATCCTCAGACGATGAAACAGGCGCTCGATTGGCTTTATGAAAAACTGGGGAAGATAGGAGTGGATGAAGCCTTATTGACATTTTCAAACCAATTTCCTTCCTTGGCTCTCTATCGAGGAGAAATAGAACTTGAAAGCTATTTAGAGGCTGACACAGCAGGCATACCCAACCGTCAGATCATCCTTGAAGAGATGCTCATGCTCTGGATGGCCAATAAGAATCTTGCCTTCTCTCCTTTTATCGAACTTTTTGACCACATCTCGCTTGAAAAAGAGACCTCCTATGGTCAGATCATCGAGCACCTCTACACCTTCTTTGCAACCCAGCCTTTTTTTGGCCCTGACCATCAACATCTGATCGATATGCTTCGTAGCCCTGCCATTGCCATCCCCCATTCTCTCTCGGGACAACTGGAATACATACAGGAAAGATGGGGATCTTTATTGGGCAAATACCTATCCCTTCTCCTCAGCAGTCTGGACCTCATCAAAGAGGAAGAGATTGCACAGATGCGAAGGATAGCACACTGGACCCGTGGCCCTGCTCCTGTTTATGAATTCACCGGCATGGAGGGAGAGCCAGAGCGCTTCAGTCCCGACCTGGAATGGATGCCAAGGACAGTGCTTCTGGCAAAAAATATCTATGTGTGGCTCCATCAATTATCAAGAAATTATCAGCGTTCCATCTACCGGCTCGACCAGATCCCTGACGAAGAGTTGGATCGCCTGGCGAATTGGGGTTTCACAGGGCTATGGCTCATTGGACTGTGGGAACGGAGTCTTGCGTCAAAAAGAATCAAGGAGCTTTTAGGGAGTCGGGATGCAGTGGCCTCTGCTTACTCCCTTTTTGACTATCAGATCGCAGGCGACCTCGGGGGTGAAGAGGCCTTCCAGAATCTGAAAGACCGTTCGTGGAAGCGAGGGATCCGTCTGGCAAGTGATATGGTGCCCAACCATGTGGGCATTGACTCGAAGTGGGTCATTGAACATCCGGACTGGTTCATCTCATCAGAAGAGAGCCCTTTCCCTGCCTATCATTTCAGTGGGCCAGACCTTTCCTGGCATGGAGAGGTGGGGATCTATCTCGAAGACCACTACTTCGATCAGAGTGACGCTGCTGTCGTTTTCAAACGGGTGGATCGAAGAGCGGGGAGTCAAAAGTTCATTTACCACGGAAATGATGGCACGCGAATGCCTTGGAACGATACCGCGCAACTTAACTTCTTGAGGGAAGAGGTCCGAGAGGCTGTCATTCAGACCATCCTCCATGTGGCAAGAAAATTTCCTATCATCCGTTTTGATGCGGCGATGACCTTGACTAAGAACCATTATCAGCGGCTTTGGTTCCCTGAACCAGGCACCGGGGGCGCAATCCCGTCACGGACAGAACATGGGATGACCCGAGGAGAGTTTCATCGTCAGATGCCAGAAGAATTCTGGCGTCAGGTGGTAGACCGCATCGCTCAAGAGGCGCCTGATACGCTACTGCTTGCTGAAGCCTTCTGGCTGCTCGAAGGATACTTTGTCCGGACGCTCGGGATGCACCGGGTTTACAATAGCGCTTTTATGAATATGTTGAAGGATGAAGAAAACGCCAAGTACCGTTCAGTGATGAAGAACACTCTGGAGTTCAATCCGGAGGTCCTTAAGCGTTTTGTCAACTTTATGAGTAATCCAGACGAAGAAACCGCGGTTGCCCAGTTTGGCAAGGAGGATAAGTATTTCGGCATCTGTACAATGATGGCGACCCTGCCTGGACTTCCCATGTTTGCACATGGTCAGGTCGAAGGATTTACTGAAAAGTACGGGATGGAATACCGCTATGCCAAATGGGACGAACAACCTGACTCGCATCTGATCGAGCGACACGAACAGGAGATCTTCCCATTGATGAAACGACGCCATCTCTTCGCCGACGTGAAGAATTTCTTGCTTTACGATTTCTTCACTCCAGAAGGGTATGTGAATGAAGATGTATTTGCCTACTCGAATTGCATTGGAGATGAGCGCGCTCTTGTAATCTACCACAATAAGTATGCCTCTGTCCGAGGATGGGTTCGAACATCGGTTGCTTACTCCGTAGAAGAAGGAGATAGCCGAAAATTGATCCAGAGGCAGTTGGGAGAGGGACTCGGATTACGTAACGACCCGAATACTTTCTGCCTCTTTCGAGATCATGTGAGCGGTCTTCAATATATTCGAAACAACAGGGAACTGTGTGAAAAAGGTCTTTACGTCGAGCTGGACGCTTTCAAATATCATGTGTTCATCGATTTTAGAGAGGTCCGGGATAACCAGTGGAATCATTATGCACACATAGCAAACGAGTTAAACGGCCGGGGTGTGCCCGGTATTGAAGAGGCATTCAAAGAAATGCTGCTGCAGCCTCTTCAAAATGCCTTTAAAGAATTGGTCAATGCAGACCTGTTCCGCCGCTTAACGGATGCACGTATCCGTCAACCGCAGGGCCAACTCGATCCGGTCCTCATCCAAGAGATAGAAAAGAAGACTATCAACTTCCTCAGAGAGGGGAAATGGTTCAGCGGGGGAAGAGAAGATGAGAAGATGGTTGCCTGCGAAATTAAACAAAAACTCGAAGCCATCCTTTATCTGCCTGCCATCACCAGCCGATTTCAGGTGCTTCAACCCAGAGGGGTTAGGGCCGTGGCTGAATACCTCTACCAGGTTCTGATGGGTGGAACACCGCTCTGGGGAACAATCTTTACCTGGCTATTCCTCCATCCGATAGGCAAGATGGTGAGTCCGGAAGGTTCTCCGGAACGGAGTCACGATTGGATGATGGAGTGGAGACTGGACCAGATCATTTCCCAAACCTTCCAGGATTCAGGCCTGGATGAAGGAGGTGCCTGGAGGGCAGTGACACTCATCAAACTTCTTATCCGCTATCAAAGATGGTTTGAGGAGGAACCCGTTTATCGGGTTATGGAAACCCTTCTAAAAGACAGTGACGCCCGGCAGTTTTTAGGGGTGAACCGATACGATGACATTTTCTGGTTTAACAAGGAAGCCTTTGAGGAGATGCTTTGGTGGATGATGCTGACGGCGGCATTAGAAATAGGTTCTGATCCGCTTCGCCCTGCCAAAGAAATCATCCGGGGGTTGGAGAAAGGCTGGACAATCATCCAGAAACTTCAGGAAGCCGAAAAGAAATCCGGCTATCAGGTCGGAAAATTGCTGGAATTCGTTAGAGGGTTTTAATAAAATTTATATATTCAATAGAGCCCTGCCCAGGTTACAGTCCAGTCCCCGAATTTTTCGTTCACACGGTCCATGGCATGAAGCAGGTGATCTTTCTTTTCTCTTTTCTCAAACAGATCCTGCTGACACCACTCTTTTTTCAACAACGACATTCCCACCCCGAGGAGCCGAATCGGTTTGGGGTGAGAAATCGATTCAAAAATTTCAAGGGAGTGACGGAAGATCTCACTCCCGTTGTTCATCCACCGGGATAGGGTCTTCTGTTTTGAGAAGGTATAAAAATCGGAATAACGGACCGTAAGCACCACCCGGCTACCATAATATCCCTCCTTCCTCATCCGTCTAGAGACTCTTTCAGAAAGCTGTAGAAGGACCTTTTTTATGAGTTCCAAATCCGAAGTATCCTCTTCGAGCGTGACGCTATGGCTGATGGACTTGGCGTCTTCCTCTTGGTCAAAAGGGATGACCGGGCTTTCGTCCAGCCCCAGTCCCATCTCATGAAGTCTCTCGCCGATCACTCCAAATCTTTTAATTAAGAAGGAGACCGGGAATCTTCCCAATTGGCCACAGGTGAAGATGTTGATCGACTTCAGTGCCTCCGCAAGTTTTGGACCTATCCCGTGAAGCTTGGATACGGGAAGGTTTTCGAGTATCTCCTGAACCTTCTCTTTTTCGATGATCGTTAAACCATCTGGTTTTTTCAACCGGCTTCCCAGTTTTGCAAGCAACTTATTCGGGGCAACCCCAATAGAGCATGTTAATTGCTCCTTTCCCCGGATTTTTTCTTTGATCAACTTTGAAAGGTGAAGCGGTGTTTTAAAGAGAAGTAAAGAATCGGTAATATCGAGATAGGCTTCATCAATTGAAGCGATCTCCACCAGGGGAGTAAATTCTTTAAGAATGGAAAAGATTCGAGAGGAAGTCTCAGTATATTTGGAATGATTTCCCTCCACGAGGATCAAGTGAGGACATTTTCTTTTGGCTTCCTGGGTGGGCATCCCTGCCCGAATGCCAAATGGCCTTGCTTCATAGTTGGCTGAGGTCACTACGCTTCTTGATAAGGAACCACATACTGCAGCAGGTTTGCCCCGCAAAGCAGGGTTATCCCTCTCCTCCACAGAGATAAAAAAGGCATCCATGTCAATGTGTAGAATAATGCGATGGTCCATTTTTCATTTCGGATTGGGGATTTCGGATTGCGGAATCTAAAAATCAGATTTTAGGGTTCTTGCTTTATTCCGAAATCCGCATTCCGCAATCCGCAATCGGTTCACAGTTTTCTAAATATCCCAACCACCTTTCCCACAATGGAGACTTTTTTCTCCCCTTTTTTTACGACAATCGGTTCCATATTTGGATTGGCAGGCTCCAAACAAATCAGGTCCCGTTTGAGAAATATCCTTTTAATCGTCGCCTCATCTTCAATTAAGGCAACAACGATCTCTCCATTTTCGGCATTGGATTGGGGCTTCACTAAGGCGAAATCTCCATCCTGAATATGTGCATCGATCATGCTGTCTCCCTGGACACGGAGAAGAAAGACATTTTCTCCAGAAGCCAGGCTATGGTCGAGATTGATATAGCCCTCAATATTTTCAATGGCGAGAATCGGTTCTCCGGCCCTAACTCGACCCAGAATGGGAATAGATACGATGTTTTTGGAAGAAAACCCCAGAATTTCAATTGCCCTCGATTCACCTGTTTTTTTTCGGATATACCCTTTTCTCTCGAGGATATTCAGGACCTTTTGGGGCCCCCTTGGTCCCTTAAGTTCAAAATGGGCGGCCATCTCTCTGAGGGTGGGAGGAAACCCCTTCTCCTTTAAAAAATCCTTTAAAAAATCCAATAGTTCCTTCTGCCTTCGAGAGAGTTCACTTTCCATCTTACTTTTCCCATCTCTTATTTTTGATTTATTAAGGTCTACATATGTAGACCTTTTACCTTATAAAAAAATATTTGTCAAGAGAAAAATCAGGGAGCCCTGAAAAACAACCTTTGGCTCCCTGATTACACAGATTTTAAAAAAATTGATTCCACAGATTTCTATTTAGTTTTCAATTAACCTATAATCGTCGTAATCTTTTTTAATCACCGTAATCAGAGATTTCTGCCTTTTTAAGAAATCTCAAATTCTCATTTAGCAACAACTTGAACGCTTAGAGTCAGAAGAACACTCAGGGGGATTCGCTTTCCCTTTTGATGGCTCAATATAACAACAGGATTCTTTTTTTCTGCCGATCTTTGAGTTAATCACGGCGGCCGCACAACCTACACCTGATTGAACACTTAATGCCTCCGCAGGGCAGTTCCGGGAACATGCCCCACATTCCATACAGGCGTCCCGGTTAACAATTGCAGCAGTGCCATTGGTCAATCTGAAAACGGCATGAGGACAAACGAGCAAACATATTCCACACCCCACACATTTTTTCTCATCGAGTTTCAAGGTAACCACATTTTTCAGATAGATCAATTGATTCATCGCTCGAACTCCTTATAGAGAAATTCTTTTTCTGATTACACAGATTTTAAAAAAGGATTACAAAGATTTCCAAACCTTTAACAAATCTCTTATGTGACGAAGAGGGATCCTAACCAGAGAATGAGGCCAATCACTCCAGCCCCAATCTGAAACGGGACAGCCCATCGCATCTCTTTTTTTACTCCGGAGAGAGAGGTGTAAGTGGATGCCCCCGTAAAATTCATCGCCAAAAAAGCCGAAAGTGCCGGGACAAGAAAGAGCCAGGCAACCATCTCAAATCCGTTTCCTCCTGCGCTTGACGCACTAAACCGCAAAGTGATTAGAATGATCGCAGTAATCAACCCCATCACGAAGCCTTTTATTGAAAAAGCCCGTCCTGGCAACCAGGGCAATAAGGCAGGGGTTAAAACAGCTCCAGCCAGAATTCCTGTCAGAATCCCTATCGCCGAGAAGAAACTGTGATTGAAGGCATTGACCCAGCCCTCCCCTGCTCTCCTGATAATAGTGATAAGAAACAGAAGGGCAATGATGGCAAGCCCTGCTTTCATCGCAGCGACCAGCTCAATAGGAATCAGCGCTATCCTTTCCAGGATCGAAAAAGTTTTGAATCTCATCTCAGGTGTAGCTTTCAGTCCGTTATCCAGAAAAGCCGGTAGATCAATGGCACGAATAGGACCATAGGTCACCTTAAACCCGGATATTTTTTTAACTTCGTGAGCAGCCACACCAGGGCCAGCCAACTGCGGGAGAATTAATTCCCGGTGGGAGACGATCTGCGCTAAACCGCTCGATTCGATTCGGCTCACCAGTTCCATTGTCCCAAACGTCCCCTTTCCCGCCGCACACCATACATTGATCCCTTTTGTATCAAGGACAAGAATCCACATATTTCGGCCTGTCAAGGCTTCTCGGAGCCTATCAAGGCTCATCTTGTAATTGGCAGTAACCAACACCGGGGAGTGCTCATCAGGTTGGCCCAGAGCATAAAGCCCTGGCTCAACCGTATAATGCATGCGGCCTATTCCCCAGCGTGCCTTGAAACTCCCCAGACGATCGTTTCGGGTCAGAGAGGATGAAACCTGTGGGACCAAACCTACCTGGGTTTGAATGGAGCCAATAACAAAGGGCTGTTTTAAAATAGAGAGGCTCACCTGAGCCTTTGCCTTTGGGGGTCAACAACTCGTGGCCTGAGAACAATCGCCCTTTTCTGCTTGGATATAACGTTCTTCTTTTTCCATCATTTCCTCCTAACCGGCGTAACTGGCGCTAAATTCCAATATCCAAATTTCAAATTCCAAATAATTTCAAATCACCAAATGACCGAAATTCAAACAAAACCCTTTTGGCTCATTCGAAATTAGAATTTGGATATTATTTGTGAATTGGTGCTTGAAGATTGGTGCTTCTCTACACCTAACCTTCTAAATTTCCTTCATCATGGGTCCGAGAAAATCCTTCACGCGTTCCCCTAATTGCTCTGACTTGATCAAATAGAAGCAGCAGATCTCTCCGTCTTTATCTAGGCTAACAAGTGCCAATTTATCCCCTGGACGAATATTTGCTCGATCTCTCAAGTCCTTGGGAAGCACCATCTGCCCCCGTTCATCAACGCTGATGATTGATTCGACCTTACAACAAGATATCCCCTTACCTATGGGGCCGCAGAAAGATCCTTTTTCACTCTTCTTTGGCATGTCCTCGCCTCCAACATAGTTTTATCTGATAAGGCAGATTAATCAGAATTATCAGATATAGCTGATACTAAGCCATATCAAAGTATTTGTCAAGTAAAAAACCAGAAATCTCTTAAAAAAACTTAAAAACCAGCCTATGGAGCCCCACGGGTAAGGCCCCTGTCTACCGGCAGGCAGACATGGTCCTCTTGGTTCGGGATAGAAAAGAGAAAGAAGCAATACGACAAATTGTCACTTCTGTGCGAAATTTTGGCAAAAACACGCCCTATAAATTCCCCTCCTCTTAAACAATATCCTTAAATTTCAATAGGTTAGTATTGTTGTGACTTGGCATGGCAATTGCTTGAATTAATTTTGAATAGATTCCCTATACTCGAATCCGTTTTGATAATTAGGCCATGATAGACTCCCCGGGAAAATTTTTAAAAAAAGAAAGAGAAAGGCTGAACATCCCGCTAGAAAAAATCTGTTCATTCACAAAAATAAAAGAGCATCATCTCAAGGCTATTGAAGAGGAAAAATTTGAACTGCTTCCTCATCCTCTTTATGTCAAAGGATACTTAAAGAGTTATGCCAGGTATCTTACCGTGGATGAAAAAGATATTCTTCTCCAATATGAAAATTATCTAAAAAGCCTTCTCCCTCCTGAACCCCCCGAACCAATGCCAGAAGCTCAGCCACCGAAAAAAAATATGAGATCATTTAGGCTCTCTCCATTCGTCATCGCTGCCCTTATTTTCGCATCACTTTCCATCACCTATCTCCTCCGCGAATCCATGGATGAGAAGCCTTCCACTTCCCTGCTCTTCCCTGTACAGCCTGCAACGGCTATCCAGAGAGAGGAAGGGAAACAGGCCATTGATCTGGTCCAACCAGTGAAGGGGGTAGATCTGGAAACGAAGAAGGTCGAATCACGGCCTGCATCTGTTTATGAAATTCTTGAGGCGGGTATTGGAACAAGCATTGAGAAAGAGAATGACCGGCAGTTCCTTACAGGGAACGCTTTGGATTTTAGTTCAAATAATCAAAGGGGTTACTTCTTCACAAGAATCAAGACTCCAAAACCTGGAAAGATTGCCCATGTCTGGCTACGGGAGGGGAAGGAGTACCACCGAATAGAAATGGAGGTCAAGTCTCCTGCATGGTCAGTTTACAGTTACCTAACCTTCCAACCACAACACATTGGAAACTGGAAAGCTGAAGTCAGGGAGGGCGATCAGACCCTGACGAGCCTCAACTTTAAAGTCCTTCAATAGAAAGGACGCGAAAATAAATCCTGCCATTTGACATTTCAAGTCTCTAACAGAATAAGGTCCGGGTCTTCGAGCCGGGCAATGACCGTGTTGAGAAACCGGGCTCCTTCCCCACCATCCACGACTCGATGGTCAAATGAGAGAGCCAAACTAAGAATTTTACGAACTACTAACTTGCCATTCTTCACCACCGGTGTATCTTTAATTTTCCCCACGCCCAGGATGGCCACCTCAGGATAGTTGATGATCGGAGTGGCATAAATTCCTCCTAACGCCCCGTAGTTGGAGATGGTAAAAGTCCCTCCT
>Ga0194125_10010907_pt1 | contig 12323 bp, 9 predicted proteins | sample TA2KigC250mmetaG_FD_148626 | JGI IMG/M metagenome (GOLD analysis project Ga0194125, IMG submission 148626) | Freshwater microbial communities from Lake Tanganyika, Tanzania - TA2015034 Kigoma Deep Cast 250m | ecosystem: Environmental > Aquatic > Freshwater > Lake | place: Tanzania: Lake... | reverse complement strand
AGCCTAGGGGGAAAGGACCATGCATGCGGGTTGTCAGCTGCTGGGAAGGCGTATTGCTGGGGACAGAACACTTGGGGTAAGCTCGGGATTGCCACCCCGTCGTCAAGCTCGAACCCAATCGAGTTGACAGCTTTGCCTACAATTGGCCTCATCATTGCGGGCCCTGATCACACCTGCGGCGTGCTGCAAAACGGGAAAATCACGTGCTGGGGCTCTAACATATCGGGCGAGCGGGGTAATAATAAAACGGCAGAACGAAAGGTTCCAGGAGAGATTGTAGGTGGACAACAGTTCACGTCAATTTCAGTTACCTATGGATCTTCCTGTGCACTCGATACTTCGTCAAAGGCGTGGTGCTGGGGAGGGCCCGGATGGTCCTTCACAAATGAAGGAGAAGTCATTACTTCACCAGTTCCGATCGCAGGAGGTTTGGCTTTTGCGGAATTAGTGAACGCCGACTACACAAAGTGCGGTCGGACGGGGACTGGGCAAGTGTGGTGCTGGGGTGCCGGGTGGAACGGCACGCGAGGTGATGGAACGAATAATTCTGGGCCCTACCCCTCTCGCGTGTCGCTCACAGAGGCGGTAACGCAGATTTCCGGTGGGCACGAGCACATCTGTGCCATCACCGCGGCAAATGCATTGTATTGCTGGGGAAGAAATGAAAATGGTCAACTAGGTGACAACTCGACGACTAATCGTAACGTTCCAGTGAAGGTCGTTGGTACTTTCGTGCAGGTGGCCGCTGGCGGGAGACATACGTGTGCGCTCACCGTGGACGGATCTGCATTTTGTTGGGGTGGTGGTGCCGCTGGGCAATTGGGCACGGGCACTGGAAATGACTCGCGACTGCCAGTAGCAGTCGCGCTCAACATCAAGTTCTCTAGGTTGGCCGTTGGTTGGGATTACTCCTGTGGCATCGCGCTTCAGCCTGCCGGAAAAGTCTATTGTTGGGGCGACAACAATACGGGCAAACTCGGAACCGGATCCACGTCTCAGCAGTTCCAGGTTCCTGTCGCCATGAATTCCACCCTGACCTTTGATCGCCTCGCGACAGGACAGCAGAATATGTGTGCGAGGTCGACGGGCGGCGCGTGGTACTGCTCGGGGCGAGGCGATTGGAATCTTTTTGGATCAGCAGGGTTGACGGGAATTGGCGGACCTAATGGATCATCGAGCCCAATCCTTATCGGTGGGGACCCTGGGATCAACGAACTGTCACTAGGTTCGGAGCATGCTTGCGGCATTAAAACGTCCACGAAACAGACCTATTGTTGGGGCAGGAATCAGTTCGGCAAGTTGACGGCAGCATTTGAGGGTCCGACTGCCGTAAGTTCAGCGGCGATTTTCCGTAGTTCGCGGTGAGCTAGGCGGAGTGGCTCGTGGTCCGACGGTCGGTTGACGTTCCAGATGACTGACCGTCGGAGTGTCCATGCCTTGTTCCAGTTTGAGCATGCACGGAAGGAGACTTTGTTAGAGAGGATTCGCAAACGTTGCCCTCTGCGCATTCTTTGCGAGTGAGAAGGCCACGCGTTGCGGCTCGCCTCACCGCATCAACTCCCGACACTCCTCCCTCAGACTTGTTTCGAACATCGTCGGGTTATCTGAGTTGACCTTCACATTGAGACGCGTCGCCATCGTATTCGGGCAGTACTTCGCCTGTTGGCTGACCTCAACGGGGCAGACCCATCGCTGGGGTATGTATCGAATGGGTTCGGTTACTTCAAAGGCTGAGGCCCCATCGTCGGTCTCGACTTCGACGGTGTTCCGCGGGTTCGCGGTAGTGTTGACCTGATCGTTTTTTTGTGGTTGGATGCGGGCCGTCCGGCGGGAGCCGGGCGGCCCGCATGGCATTTCAAAGCGAAATTCCTAGTGGTCAACGGAATCGAGCTGTTTGCGTCGCCTCAGCAACATCAGTCACACCGCCTCGCGTAAGCCCCCACCGCACCAACTCCCGATACTCCTCTATCAGGCTCGTCCCGAACATCGGCGGGTCATCTGAATTGACCGTCACATTCAGCCCCGCCTCGATCATCTTTAGGATCGGGTGCGGTGCCCCCTTTGGCACCACCCCCGTCCGATAGTTGCTCGTCGGGCAGACCTCGATCGGGATCTGCCGCTCCTTGAGCATCGCGACTAAGCTCGGATCTTCGAGACATCGGATCCCATGCCCGATCCGCTCGGCTTTGAGCGCCTCGACGGCGCCCCAGATGCTCTCGGGGCCCGCGCCCTCGCCCGCGTGCGCGACCACATGTAACCCATTTGCCCGCGCCTCGGCGAACTCATCGACGAAGAGCTCGGGGGGATACCCAGCCTCCAGCCCGCCGAGCCCGAGCCCGATGAAGACGCCGGCCTTCTGACCGGCGAGCGTGAACTCGAGCACCCGGCGCTTGGATTGGGGGAAGTTGCGCGCGATATCCGGGATGAATCGGACCTCGACGCCATGTCGCTCACGCCCTACAGCGCACCCCTCGGCGAAGGCCTCGAAGAGTGCATCCCACGCAATCGAATCGACGAAGAGCGAGGCGCTGAGGAAGGCCTCGGTGTAGACGATGTGCTGGCTCGCCTGATATTCGTGGAAGGCGACCGTCATCTCGTAGAAGTCGCGCGCGGTCCTCATCGCCCGACTGGCGGCGATGTAGACCTCGATGAAGTGCGCGAAATCGCGGAACTCGTAGAAGCGCTTCCACTCCTCGAGGGAGGGGGCCGGGAGGGCGATGCCATTCCGCTGGGCCATGGCCCAGATGGTCTCGGGGAGCTGGGCCCCCTCGAGATGTACGTGGAGCTCGACCTTCGGCATCGCGACGATCCAGGCGTCGAGCTCGGGGTTCAATCCCCCGACGCTCGCGGTGAGCTCCTCCGGATGCCGCGCCGCCATCACTGATACTGGATGTACAGGACCTTGGGGTTCAGCTTGGCGATCGTAGAGATCGGGGTCCGCGGATTGTCGTTCTTGGGCTTGTAGAACTGCTTCCACCCCGCGAACTGCACGGGCTCCGCCTTCACATACTCGCGATAGCTGTCGAGCTTGAGCCAGGGCGCCCCGAACCCGTCCATGTGCATCACGATCTGCACCTCGGGACGGAGGGTGATGTTCCTGTAGTTGGTGACACCGTTCCGCGTGAAGCGATGCACGACCAGCAGTTTGGGCGGAATCTTGTGCTGTTGCACGAGCCCCTGCAGGAATTCGGTCGCATAGTTAATGTCGGCGGCATCGTAGGTCCCGATGCGCTTTCCGGGGACGCCACCGTTCTTCATCGAGAACTCGGGATCGATCCCCAGGTGGAAGTTCGGCCGCACGAGGAACTTCGCGAGCCGCGGGAGCTCCTGCTGCAACGTCGAGAGGCCAACCTGCACATCGAGGAAGACGAGCGCGTTCCGCGACTCGGCCCAGCGCGCGACGCGCTCCACCAACGAGTCCCCCATCCGCGCGCGATACTTGCCATCGCTCCCAGGAGCAGCCTGCGCGACCACGGCGATGAGATGCAGCGCGGGCTGCACCGGGGTCTCGGGATCGGCCTGCTCCCATGCCTTCACCTCGGCGTCGAGCATCTTGAGCATCGCCTGCGGCTCGTATTCGCCAAGGACGCCCATGCGCTTCGAGAGGGGATTCCCGTAGTAGGCGATGATGCGCTTCTGCGGGAGGATCGCGCCCGGGAGGGGCTCAGGCCCCTTCACCGGCCAGAGACTATCGAGCTGCGCGTTGCGCCGCGCGTACATCGACTCGCGCGCCATCCCCGTGGGGTCCTGCCGCGAGGCGGCGTCCGAGGTCACGCGCGGCTTGGACGTCTTGGTCGACGTCTTCGCGGCAGGCTTGGACTGGGTGGCCGCGGACTGTGCAGCCGCCGGGGCGGGGAGGGTCGCGAGCGCGACCGCCAGAAGAAGCGAGAGGTGTCGGGTCACGAAGCGGAAATGTAGTGGGCGCCGCGCGCGCGGCGAGGGGGGATCACCCTCGCGCCCTACGGCGCAACCACCGTCAGCCGGCGATCGGCGCGAACGGTGTACTGCCCCGCGACATCGATCTCCAACTGCACGAGGTAGTCGCCGGGCTTGAGCCCTGAGAGATCGACCTCGACCGAGCGTGGGGAGGTCCGCTTGCCGAGGGCGGAGCGATCCTGCACGGAGAGACTCACCGGGGTCGTACCGCGCGAGAGACGGAGTGCTCGAGAGGCGCGCGCGACCCCGCCGCGTTCGTCGGTGGTCTCCGGGGCGACGACCAATGAGATGGTCATCGGCTCACCGGCAGGATTCGTGTTGTACGCCTCCCAGTAGATCCCGAGCTTGCGATCGGCGCGCACCTTCTGCGTGGCGATCGCATGCGGGAGGACCTCCTCGACGGTGCTCGGGTCGGCGCCGTACGGCGAGAAGAAGAGGAGATCGGAGAGGGAGACGCGTGCCCCGATCGCGAAGGGGGGGCGGATCCCATACCGCGCGCGGATGAGGGTAGCGGTGGAGTCGCTCCCGATCTCCGCGCTCATCAGGAGGGGGCCCCAGGGCGCGCGTACGGTGAGGGTGCCCTTCGCGGGGATGTCGCGCGCGATGGTCGACTGCCCCGCCGGCGTGGTACCCGGCGTGAGGACCAAGGCGCCGTCGATGCGCAGACCCTTCAAGCGCTCGACCTTGGAGACGTCGTAGGCGAGGACGACGAGCGCGGTGTCGCCGCGGCGGAAGAGGCCCTGCTGGTGCTCGAGCATCAACAGGTGCTTCGCGTACGGCGGGTGATAGCGGGCGATCACCGGGGGGAGCTGCACCGCCCAGTCGATCGAGTCCGACGCCGCGGGGCTGGTGAGCACGTTCGAGGGCGGGATGAAGCGATGCGCTGGCACCGGTTCGGCGCCGATCACGCTGACTCGCATCGAAGGATCACCAGGAGCGTTCATGCCCCCCATCATCATCCCGCTCGGCGGGGCCGGCTGCAGTCCCTCTGTGGCCCACTGCCGCGGCCACCCGAAGCGGATCATCAGCTCACGCTCCGCTTCGTCGAAGCCTCGACCGTACGCGCTCATCGCGTCGCGCATGATCATCGCGTACGTCAGGCGGGAGAAATGCTCGGTGCGGGAATCGTTCCCCGCCATCCCGTAGCGGGTGCGTGCGAACCACCAGACGCGCGCTTCGAAGGCGTCGCGCTCGGGGGTCCCACACTGCGTGCGGATGTAGACGCGTCGCGTGTCCTCGTCGAGATACGGCGTGAGGTCACGCCAGGTGCAGCGCTCGCGCGGACTCAACCGCGTGAGGATCCGATCGAAGGTCGCCTCCGACTCGGCGTAGCGACGCATCTCATGGAGGGAGAGCCCGGCGAGGGCCTCGCACCACCACCCGACGGTCTTACAGGCGCGGGCGACTTCGAGGGCCTTGGCGGGGCGACCGTCCTCGATGTAGTAGCGGACGCGCTGCCCACTGATCCAGTTGTCACCGGGGTGGGCGTCGCCCAGCGAGTCGAGCTTGGTGAGCAGTGCGCGGCGCGACTCGGCGATCTTCTCCGGCTCGGCCGGCATCGAGGCGGTGGTATCGTACCAGTAGCACCAGTTGAGACCCACCGGTTCGGGGCAGGCGCGACCGCGCGGGACCTTGCCTCGGTAGCGGGGGAGGTTGAGGCGGCGGAAGCGTTCGAAGTCGGATTGGGCGGTCTGCGCGAGGGCGCGTGGATCCTCGGGGAGCTCGGCGAGGGTCGGGACGGTGCGAGGCGCGGCCGTTGAGTCGGTGACGATCTGGGCGCCTGCGCCTGTGCCGGATGCGGCGAGAGCGACCAGCAGGAGCGCGAGTGGCACCGAGAGGTAGGGCAGGGCCCGAAGTCGTTTCACGACTGAATGATACACGGGGCGGGGGAGATGGCTCCCAGCCGTATTCGTGGTCCAAATATATTGCGTATTGACAATAAATGTGCCCTCAGTTATTATCTATACATAACAATAAACCTGCTTGAGAAAATTCATGGCTCCAGAAAGAGTTCCGGGCCCCGTCGTTCCTTCCCGCGCACAGCTGCGCCAGGGGCCACTCGCCTCCGCCTTCGATGATCCGTCGATGGAGCGGTATCGCACCTCGCAGGCACTACGCCGGATCAGCGTCCTGCAGGTCGGGCTCACCCTCGTCCTCGTGACGGTCCCGATCCTTCTCTATCACTGGCACCAGACCGACCCCGCGATGCCACTCTGGGCCTTCGCGGTCGCGGCCGTCGTGCTCTTCATCCCCTGGATGTTCGTGACCGGGATGTGCAACGGGAGCGTGTCGGGGATCTTCGACCTCCGTGATGCCCAGCTCGATGAGATCGAGCGGCAGGACCGTGATGCCGCGTACCGGACGGCGTATCGAGCGCTCATCCCGGTGACGATGGTGCTCCTCGGCACCGTGAGCGGGCTCTCCGCAGCGGGGCGGGGGATCTGGGTCTTCTGGCTCGTCTCCCTCTTCTTGTGCGCGCTCCTCGGACTCCCGCAGCATATCGCCGCCTGGCGCCTCGCGGCGCGAGGGGATGCCGACGCGGCGCAGGCTGACGGGCCGTCGCGCGATGCATAACCGCATCGCCCTCTTCCGCGCCGAGCGCGGACTGTCGCGCAAGGCGCTCGCCGAGGCGGTGGATGTGAATCCGCAGACGATCGGCTTCTTGGAGCGCGGCGATTACAGCCCGAGCGTCGAGCTCGCGCTGCGACTCGCGCAGGTGCTCGGCGCGCGCGTCGAGATGCTCTTTGCGCTCGATCCCTTCCCCTCACTCGCCGACCAGCTCGGCGCGACCGCTGAATCGGAGACTCCATGATGCTGCGCAAGACGACGACCAAGACCAATCGCTACGCCCTGGCGATCTCCCCGCGTGTGGCCCGCGTGCTCTCGGTGCTCAGCATCGGATCGCTCTGGGCGTGGTTCTTCCTGAAGTTCTATCTGACCGCCGAGTCCACCTGGCTCATGAGAGCCGTGGGGGAACTTGCCCTCCTCGGTGTGGGGGGGAGCATGATCCTTTTTGCCACGCAATACCTGAACCAGGCGTACGGTGAGGACCATGAGATCGATGAGCGCGAACGATCGGCGCGGGATCGGGCGTACCGCGTCGCGCTGAACTATGTGCTCTGGGTCTTCGTGCTGACCTTCGTGACCCTCGAAGTAGCCGGGGCGCGCGACGTGCCGAAGGCGACGGGGTCGGCGATCGGCTTCCCCGCGGTCATCTCCAAGGGGGTCGTGGAGAACTTCCTCGTGGTGCTCTTCTTCACCACCTTCGCCCTTCCCCCCGCCATCCTCGCCTGGTGGGACCGGGGGGAGTCGGACGAGGGGTAGCCACCCCTCAGCGCTTGGAAGGCTCTGGACCCAGCGTCACGCGACGTTGGAACCAAATCCCGAATGTTTCGTACGGACTCATCGATACCCCTGTTCGACGTGTTCTCACCCCCATCGCTCACCATGACCGCTCGCCTCCTGCGACACGCCCTCGCGCTCCTCCCTCTGATCGCGACCACGGCCTCCGCCCAGTTCTTCACCACCCCGCACTCGGCGTGGGAGACGATCACCACCCCGCACTTCCGCATCCATCACCCCAAGGAGCTGGGGGCGTGGGCGCGCGACGTCGCAGGACGGATGGAGGAGATCCGCACCGCGGTGGGAACGATGGTGGGGTACACCCCGCCGCAGGTGATCGAGATCATCGTCGAGGATCCGGTCAATCAGACCAATGGGTCGGCGCTCCCGCTGCAGCGGGGCCCGTCGATTCGGCTCTGGCCGGTCCCGCCGGAACCGGGCCAGCTCGGGCATTACACCGGATGGGGGGAACTCGTCGCGGTGCACGAGTACGCGCATCTCGCGCATCTGCTCCGCCCGGGGCGCTCGCCGAAGAATCAGATCGGCGACAAGCTCTCGCCGATCGCGGTGAGTCCGATGGTGATCAAGGCGCCGGCCTGGATCTTCGAAGGGTACGCGACGGTGATCGAGGGGCGTCTCACCGGGTCAGGCCGCCCGAACGGGGTCTTCCGCCCCGCGATCCTGCGGCAGCTCGCGCTCGAGGGGAAGCTCCCGACCTACGATGCGCTCGATGATGCGACCCCCTTCCTCGGCGGCGCGATGCGCTACCTCGTCGGCTCGGCCTTCCTCGAATGGCTCGCCGATCGCGATGGGTGGGCGACACATGAGCAGCTCTGGCGCCGACTGACGGCGCGCAAGGACCGCAGCTTCATCGAGGCCTTCGAAGGGGTCTATGGCGAGAAGCCTGATCGTCTCTATGGGCGATTCGTCGCCGAGGTGACGGCGAAGGCGGTCGCGGCGGAGCGGGTGATGGCCTCAGCGGGTGAGGTGCGTGGGCGGTACTTCCAGCAGCTCGATTGGTTCACGAGTGGGGCCTCGGTCTCTCCTGATGGGAAGATGGTCGCGGTGCAGCGGAGTGCGCCGGGAAAGCCCGCGGCGGTGACGATCTGGTCGATGGAGACCAAGCCGGAGACGGAGAAGGCGAAGAAGGCCCGTGAGGAGGCGGCGAAGCGCGACCCGGAGGATGTGGCCGCGAAACGGATCTTTCCCGCGCCGCGCGATACGATCGCGACGCTCGCGCCGATGCAGGGCACCGGGTGGGATGACCCGCGTTTCTTCTCCGACGGTCGCCGGCTGCTCCTCCTGCGCAACGAGACCTTCGAGGATGGGACGAGTGCGCGCGACCTCTGGATCTGGGATCGGGAGACGAAGGGGGTACGGCGTGTGACGCACAACGCCGCGATCCGCACGGCAGATCCCTTTCCCGAAGGCGATCGCGCGGCGGGGATCCGCTGCCGAGCGGGGACCTGTGATGTCGTGACGGTGGCGCTCGATCATGGAGCGGCGGGGGCGCTCTCGGTCCTCGCGCCCGGCAGCTTCGAGGCGAATTTCGCCGGGGTGCGCGTCTCCCCCGATGGGAAGTCGATCGCGACCGCACGGCAGCAGAATGGGCGCTGGCAGATCGTGACCATCGAGGTGAGCACCGGCGCGGTGCGCGTGGTCTCGCCGGACGATGGGATCAGTCGCTACGAGCCGACCTGGACCCCCGATGGCGCGGCGTTGATCGTCGTCTCGGAGGCGTCGGGGACGCCGCAGCTGGAGCGACTCGCGCTCGATGGGTCGACGCGTCCGGTGTCGCGCTTCGCGGGGCTCACGAGTCAGCCGGAGGTGAGCCGTGACGGAACGGTCTGGTTCCTCGCGCTGCATGCGCGTGGGTACGACCTCCGCACCCTCGCGCTCGATAGTGCGGCCACTGGCCGTACGGTGGTGCTCGCCGATTCGCTCGCGCCGGTCGCGCCGCGTCAGCGCACCGCCGACGCACGGCCCTTCCCGACCTCCGAGGTCACCTCGAAGCCCTATGGAGTCGGCCGACTTGGCGCCACCTGGCTCCCGAACGTGAACCTCTCGGCGGAGGGGCAGAGCCAGGAGGGTGCGGTGACGGTCTCGGATGCGGTGGGACGGTTCGGCGCGGTGCTGCAGGGTGGGTATGGGGATCCGGCGGTCTGGCGCGGCGGGAGTCTCGCGCTCACCTGGCGCGGGGTACGGCCGAGCCTGACGGTCGCGGGGTTCTCGACGCGCCACATGCCGTCGCGGCAGGAGCTGGAGCCGTCGGGCACGGGGGCCTTCGATGCGGAGTATCGCGGGGTCTCGCTGGTCGGTGAACGGGCGGTGTATGGGACGAGCGGATCGTTGACGGTGCGGACCGCGCTCTCGTCAGGGCGGCTCACCTCCTTGGCGCTGCTGCCGGCGCCGTGCATCGAATGTCTCGCGTCTTGGGCGCCAATCGCGGAGTCGACGCGTCAGCTCGTCGCGGGGCAGGTCGCGGCGGTGCGGACCTACACGCCGAAGGGGCGCGCGCGGATCACGCCGTCGGTCGCGGTGGATGCCGCGGCGGGGAGCACCTTCGACTCTGGGTGGCTGCGGACGCAGGTGCAGGGCCGGCTCGCGATCTCCAATTGGGCGGGGGTCGGGCTCGACCTGCAGGCGACGGCCGGCCAGCTGACCGCCGGCGCGCCGACGTACGAGCACTTTGCCTTGGGCGGGGCGGAGTCGCCCTATGTGGATCCCTTGCTGCTGCAGGGGCGGTGGGCGGCGCCGGGACAGGCGTTCGGAGCGCTCACGGGGACGAGCGCCTTCCGTGCGCGGGCCGCGCTGATGGGGCCGATCGCCCCCTTCGTGCAGGTCGATCGGGTCGGGTCGGGTGGGGCGGGGCAGGAGCGGCGCCTCGTCGGGTTCGAGAGCGCGGTGAACACGCCGGCGCTCGCGGTGGCGCGCTTCCCGGCGACGCGGTCGACGTTCGGGATCGCGATGCCGCTCGATGGGCCACGCGCCAAGCAGGCGGTGTTCTACACGACGATCGTGCTCACCCCGTGAGTGGCGGGACCGGCGGCGAGTGATCGGTCCGGGTGCGAGATTTCCGCGATGCCTGAGATCCTCTTCGAACCGTTGCACCCGGGCGTCGTCCCCCCACAGCGGGCGACGGCGCAGAGCGCGGGGCACGACCTCGTGCTCTGCCTCACCGTGCCGACGGTGCGGGTCTTCCGTGATGGGGTGATGGAAATTCGCGCCGTGGAGGTGGATGGCGCCGAACGCCGCATCACACTCGCGCCACGCGAGAAGGCGCTGCTCCCGCTCGGCTTCAAGGCCAGGCTTCCCGAGGGCTATGAGGCGCAGGTACGGCCGCGCTCCGGGACGAGTCTCAAGACCGATCTCGTGATCGTGAACAGCCCTGGTACCATCGACGCCGATTACCCCGACGAGTGGTGCGTGCCAGGGGGGAATGGTGGCACCGCGCCGCTCGTGCTCCGTCATGGGGAGCGGATCGCGCAGATGGTGCTCGCGCGCTTCGAGGCGCTCCCGTTCACGCTGGGCGAGGTCACGCAGAGCACCACGCGGGCCGGTGGGTTCGGCTCCACCGGCTCGTGAGTCCATTGTCGCACCATTCATCGTCGTCCCCTTTCCGAGGATCCCCGATGTCGCTGTCTCGCTGGTCCACCCGCGCCGCACTCGCCGGCGTCTTCGCGCTCGTGGCGCGCCTGGCACAGGCCCAGGCCCCCGCGACCGTCGCGATCGAGTCATACACCCTCCCTAACGGCCTGAAGGTCCATCTCGTCGAGGATCACTCGGCGCAGGTCGTCGCCGTCAACGTCTGGTATGACGTCGGCTCGCGCAACGAGCGCGAGGGGCGCACCGGCTTCGCCCATCTCTTCGAGCATATGATGTTCCAGGGCTCGGCGAACGTGAAGAAGGCGGAGCACTTCCAGCTCGTCGAGCGGGCCGGGGGGCAGATGAATGGCTCCACGCAGCCCGATCGCACGAACTACTTCGAGGTCGTGCCCTCCAATCGCCTCAATCTCGCGCTCTGGCTCGAGGCGGATCGGATGCGCTCCCTCGCGGTCACTGCGGAGAACCTCAAGAACCAGCAGGAGGCGGTGAAGGAGGAGCGTCGACTCCGCGTCGACAACCAGCCCTACTCGGCGGGGTTGGTCGACTCGCTCCCGACGATCTTCGACCGCGCGACCTGCTTCCCCTACGCGCACTCGATCATCGGATCGATGGATGACCTGAATGCGGCGAAGGTCGAGGATGTGAAGGCCTTCTTCGATCTCTACTACGCACCGAACAACGCGACCCTCGTCATCACCGGCGACTTCCAGCCGGCGCAGGCGAAGGCGCTCATCACCCAGTACTTCGGGGAGATCCCGCGCGGGCAGACCCCGCCGCTGGTGACCTGTGCCCCGCAGCAGGGGACGGGGCGCGAGCAGGTGAAGCGGATCGCGGACAAGAACGCGACCCTGCCGGCCGTGCTCATCGGCTATCGCGCGGTCCCGCCGGCGCATGCCGACTTCCCGGCGCTCGAGTTGCTCGGGACGATCCTCGGCAGCGGGGAGAGCTCGCGGTTGAATCGCGCCCTCGTCCGCGAGCAGAAGCTCGCCGCTGGCGCGCAGGCCCTCGTGAACCCCTTCGGTCCGATGCGGGGCGCCGGGATCTTCGGCGCGCTCGCGATCGCGAACCAGGGGGTGAGCGCCGATTCCATCCGCGCCGCGCTCGTGCGCGAGATGGCGCAGGTGGGAGGGGGCGTGACCGCGGAGGAGCTGACGAAGGCGAAGAACGCGTGGCGCGCGCAGACGATCTTCGGGCGGCAGTCGGCGCTCGCGATGTCGGAGGCGGTGCATTACGCGGCGCTCTACCTTGGCGACGTGAACGCGGTGAACCGCGACGCGGCGCGCTTCGAGGCGGTCACGCTCGATGACATCCGTCGTGTCGCGACGACCTACCTGCGCGCTGACAACTCCCTCTCGCTCCTGATCCTCCCGGAGGCCCGCTGATGCGTACGCTCCCGTTCCTCACGGGCGCCGTCGCGACGGCGCTCACCACGATGCTCG
>Ga0194125_10010899_pt1 | contig 12328 bp, 11 predicted proteins | sample TA2KigC250mmetaG_FD_148626 | JGI IMG/M metagenome (GOLD analysis project Ga0194125, IMG submission 148626) | Freshwater microbial communities from Lake Tanganyika, Tanzania - TA2015034 Kigoma Deep Cast 250m | ecosystem: Environmental > Aquatic > Freshwater > Lake | place: Tanzania: Lake... | reverse complement strand
ACGGGCGGGGGCCCGGATGATAAGCGTACCATAAATCCGGCTGTTGCGGATCGTCAGATCCTGGCCCTCCGTGTCGATCAGATACAGGCCGTTCGGGTCGGGGGTGCCCAGGGTGTTGCAGCCCGGCCCCAGCACCACTCGCTCGATCAGCGCCGCATAGGGGACGGCGGTTGCCCGGCGGATGTAGTCCGGGAAGACTCCGGCCGGAGGCATCGGCCGCACGGGGCCGGGCACGGTGGGCGTGACCGTGAACGTGCCCGTGCCGGCGAGACTCTGGGCCTCGGCCCGGCCGTCGAGCGTGCCGCGGTTGTCGAGCTGGCTGTTCGTGGCCACCGGGGCGCCCACGGCGGTGAGGCGTTTGTCCGTCTCGATCCGCAGGAGGCCCGAAGCGCACAGACACGTCTCCAGGACCGCCAGCGGCTTGATGACCGGCGTCAGGGTGACCTGGACCTTGTGACGGGCGATGCCGCGGCTGCCGGTGCCCGTCAGGACCAACGGGTCGTAGGCGGAATCGCTCAGCACGCCATCCACGGGGTCCGTCCCCGCCAAGGTCAAGCGGCCGGCGCCCAGCGGCTTATCCGCCAGCCAAACGCCGTTCGGTTGTGTCGTGCGCCAGTCGGGATTCTGCTGGACGTGCAGCAGGCCCAGCTCGAGGGCCGAGACGGCACAGGCGCGGGCCTCGGCGCAGTCGCGGGCCAGGCGGGTCGAGCGCATTTGCAGCCGCACCGCCGCCAGCGAACCCAGCCCCAGGATCGTGATCAGCAGGGACGAGGCCAGGACGTGCAGATAGATGCTGCCGGTGCAACGCCCGGGGCGGCGGAGACGACGGTCCATCACTCGAAGTCCCCGGCCGCCGGAGGAACGGGAAGCCGAAACACCGGATCGGAAGCACCAAGTCCGAAGAGAACTCCAAATTCCAGGCACCAAAGCTGCGTAGCGCGGAAGCTCCAAGCACCAAATTCCAAATCTCAAACAAATCCAAAATCCAAAATTCCAAGGCTCAAAACGCTGGCGCCGCGCGGGAGAACCGGCGGTCCCGGGCGATCCGGGGCTCGGCGCGAGAGGTTTTGAGTTTTCTTCGCGTTTGGTGCTTTGGATTTGTTTGAGATTTGGAATTTGGAATTTGGTGCTTCCGCCCCTGGGGCGGCGTTTGGGATTTGGAATTGATCTCTCCGCATGTGCGGTGTGGTGCTTCCGCCCCCCGGGCGGCGTTTGGTGCTTCCACCCCCGGGGCGGCGTTTGGGATTTGGAATTTGGTGCTTGGACTTTGCGCGCCGCGCGGGCCGGCGCGGTCGGGGAGGTCTGTCTTGGATCTTGACTCTGGATCATCTTCTAATGGTTCGTCCGCAAAGCCACCACCGTCGCCTGCGGCACGTGGCGGAACGCGGCGACGACCGTGATCCGCTTGACGCCGGTTTCCGTGCCGCTGACCTGTTGCGGGTCCGCCGGCAGGACCCATTGGACCGTGACCGTCCGGCTCCAGTGCGCCGCGTTGGGCAGGGCCGTGCCGTCCTTGGCGGCCGGAGGCGATTCGGTCCAGCCGTGATAGTCGTCCACGTCATCGTAGGCGGCGCGGACCGTTTCGGATTCGCCCGCCTCCCGGCCGAAGACGTACGTCTCTCCGGGCTCCTGATAAGCCTGTTGCAGGATCTCGGCCAGCAGCGACTCCGCGAGCAGGCGTCCCTGGCTGATCCGCGAAGTCCGGTATTGCGTGAGCCGCGCGGCCCCCACGGTATGCACCGCCGCCACGAACATGACCGCGACGATCGCCGTGGAGATGACGGCCTCCACCAGCGTGAAGCCGAGCGGCATCTCGACGTTCGAACTTCGGACCTGCCCGATCACGGCGTCACCTCCGGCCGGTTGAGGGTCCGGACGCGGGTCTGCACGGTGGCCTGCTCGTCCAAGCCGGCCCGGAGCCGCAGCGTCACCGCATTCAGATGGTGCGTCTCTTGAATTTGAGGGGTTCCGGCGGTCGTCACGGTGCCGTAAACCCAGAACAGCAGGGATTGCCCCGCCAGCGGCAACCAGGAGACGCTCTCGTCGGTGGAGCGGGTCAGGGCGAGGTTCGGCTGTGCCACGTTGCGGTTTTGCCCCAGCAGCTCGCAGGCCACGTCGCCGGAGGCCCAGCGAAAGACCAGGCACAGCCCCTCTTGGGGCGGCAAGTCCCGGACCTGCGTATAGGTCATTTCCTGCAACGCATAGACCAGCGGCCACAGGGCGGACTCCCGGAGCGTCTGCTCTTGGAGCACGATCCCGGTCGGCAGCTTTCCCACGGTGGCCCGCTGGAGCTGGACCCTGGTCTCGCCGTTGGCCGGCTCGGACTGCCTGGCCCAGAACCTCACCCGCGTGACCTTCCAACTGACGGCGTCGGCGGGCAGGACGGGACGGAAGTATTCGGCATATAGCTCCGTTTCCCGGATCGGGTAATCGCCATAGTCCTGCTCGCTGTTGTAGGCCGCCAGGAGCGTCTCGGCGCTCTCGTTGCTTTGTGGGATCTCCGTGCTGACGGTCTGCGTGTCATAGGACAGGCTGAAGTCCCGGACGTCGGAAAGCACGGGGAGAGCCGTGCCGCCATTGTATTGCCGCGTCAGGGCCTCGCCGGCCGCGCCGGACCATTCGTAGCGGATGACCTCGGGGGTCCCGTCGCCACTGCGATCGGCCACGGTGAACTCGATTATGCGCCCGGAGCGATGCAGGATGGAGACCGCGTATTGCAGCTCGGCGACCAGGGGCTCGAGGGCCTCGGCCCCCGCCACCGGCGCGCGGGCCGGCCCCTGCGCATCGGGCATGGCGCGGGCGGCGATGAGCATGGCCGAGCCGATGCCCAGCATCAGGACGGACGTGACCGCCACGGCCACAACCGTTTCCAGGAGAGTGAAGCCCATCCCCCATCCCCTCATGGCACACTGACCCTCCCGGTGGCGCCCTCGACGACCACGGTCCGCTGCAGGGAGCCGGCCGAGACGACAACGGCGCCGCCGGCGTTGGGCAGTCCCCAGCCGTTGAAGACAACCTGCGTGCCGCCGTTGAAATCGACGCTCATCAGCTCCGCGTGATACGGTGCGGCGGACAAAACGACGGTATAATCCCCCGGTTTGCCGTCGGGAGCCGGGACATTCAACAACTGATACTGCCCGGCCGCGGGGGAGAACGACATGGTTCGCGGCGCGGAGGAGGCCTTGGCATGGGCTTGCGCCAGGCGCAGGTCCGCCACGATCCGGCGGGCCGCGAGATCGGCCCGGTACCGCCCGAGGGCCAGGGCATACCGAGGAGCGGCGACCGCCGCCGAGACCCCGATGATCGCCAGCACCAGAAGGACTTCCAGCAGGCTGAAGCCGCGACCGTGCCCCGTGGCCCGTGGCCCGTGACCCGTGACCCGTGGCGCGTGACCCGTGTTCCGTGACTCGTCGGGACAGGAGTCACCGGTCACGGGCGACGAGGCCGCCGCCACGACGGAATATGGACCGGGCCACCGGCGATCGTCTCGCCCGTGGCCCGGATCAGGTCTGTTCAAGGCAGACACGACATTCACCTCCGGGAGACGCGGGCCTCCCCAAGGCGACCTCACGCATTCGGGGACCGGACCATAGAACCGGGGACCGACGCGCCGTCAGGACCGGCTCAATAGTCACTGTAGAGCTTGCCCGCTTCGTCCTTCTCGCCCTCATTGCCCGGCACCGTATTGGCGCGAATCTTGCCTTCGGTGGCATCGTAGATCCAGCCGACCTCGTCGCCGGTAGCCGCGGCGATACCGGTCTTGCCCTTCTTGGCCCCTACCGGCAACGGCGGGATGGACCGCATGTACGGACCATAGAGGAACGTGCCGGTCTTCGTGGCGTTCACCGTTCCCGTAGCGCTGGTGTACTTGGTCAACTGATCGGCGATCTTGTCCGCTTCGGGATAAGCGCCCGCATGCTCGGCCGCATACAGGTCGATGGCGTTGCGCAACGTCGCGAGGCTGCCGGTCAGGGCCGAATCGCTCGCGCCGCGGGCGCCGCGGCTCATGCGCGGGATGCCAATGGCGGCCAGAATCGCGATGATCGCCACCACAATCACCACTTCCAACAAACTGAATCCCCACCTGCGTGTACCTCGGTGCTTTCTCATGTCTGCTCTCCTATCACTGTCGGTGCATGTCTTCGCGGATTGAGGCGGGACCCCAGAGACGCAACGTCCCATTCAGGAGGTCCTTCTCCCGAACGGCCCAAAGCGTCTGGAGCCCCCACACCCTCTTCCGAGATCGTACTATGAATTGTCTATCGTCCAGAAACGGATACCACTTAAATATTTGTACGTATCTTGTCATCGGGATGCGCCAGGGTTGGGAGACCGTGGCATACTCGGACCCTCTTTGTCCACCAGAGGAAGGACCGCCTGGCGTCCCTCGCGCTCGAAGACGGCGGAACGATAGCCCACGGAGATGAGCGTGAATCCCTCGAGGGACTGGCCGGGGACCAGGAAGCTGTCGCCGACCAGCGCCCAGGACTGGCGCCCCTGGACCACGACCGCCTTGAGCTGGTGCCGCTGGGTGAATTCCTGAACGGCGTCGGGCCTCTTTTCTTCCTCGGTCTGGCCGGTATCGGACCAAGAGGCCGGCAGAGAGAAAGGATCTCGCGACACACCCGCGCCGATTCCCGGGCTGGCCAGCAGGTTATTCAGACGTTTCGTCAGCGTGGCACGCGCCGCAGCGCCGGTCTGGGGCACCTCACGCGCCAGGACCACCGAGGAGATCGCCGGTCCGGCAGAGCTCGCCCCGGAGCCGGCGGACGCCGCCTGCGGGCCGCCTTGGGGACGCAGGATCGTACGATCCGCGGCCACCGCCACCAGGCCGACCAGGAAGACCACCGATAACCCTTTCTGCCGTTTGGTGAGATTCATAACACGGGACTCGCTCTTCACCTTACACCCTCTTATGCCCCAGACCGCTCGGGGCCGCATACCAAAACAACTCGATCCGGAACTTCCCCGCTTCCGCGCCCTGGCCCGGATTGCCCGCCAGCTCGAGGCACACGACGCTCATGTCCGGATAGTCCGCGCACAATCCCCGCAGGAGTCCGGCGCACTGCTGGTAGGCGCCGCGCCCGACAATCGTGATCGGCACGAGATCGTACTGCCAACCGTTGGCTACGGAACCGGTCTGGACGTCGTCCACGTGCAGGGCGCAGCCGGCGAACAACCCGGTCAGGCCGGCGATGCGCCGGTTGACGTGGGCGGTCGATTCCAGTTGGATCGCGCCGGCGGCCAATTCCTGCCGGAGGCTGTCCAGACGTTCCTGGGCCGTGGTGAGGGCCGCCTTCAACTCGGCGGCGTCTTTCTGCCGGGCCTCCAGGTCGCGGCGCTGTTCCCCGGCGGCGGAGCGCTGCTGCAGGAAGGGACCCACCAACGTCAAGTACCCGATCAGCGACGCCAGCAGGCACGCGCCGATCCCGGCGGCATCGATCCAAACGAGACAGGACTGCTTGGGCACACTTGGCGATGCCATGACGATCCTCTAAAAACGGCATTCCACGACGAACGCGACCGCTTCGCCGGTCAGGAACGTCTGCCGGGAGCGGTTCATCAGCCGGACCAGGTCAAACGCGCCGGACCCTTCCAGCCGCAGAACGAATTGTGAGACGGATTCCTGCGACTTGCCGAAGCCATGCAACACCATCAGATGCCGGCACTCGGTCAGAAACGCCCCCAGGGGCAGAGCAGCCAACGTCCCGCCCGCATCGGCGTTGACGACTTTGTTGTCGGCGGTCAGAGTCGTCAGTTGGCATCGGCTGAGCACGATCTCATCACCAAGCTGCGCACTGAGTCCAGTGAGCAGCTTGCTCCAATCCGCCCGGTCGTGCAGCGCCTGGGCCGCATCCAGGGCGGTATTGGTTTCGGCGAGTTGGCGGCGCAGATCCACCATGGCCCGGTTGTCCTGCTCGATCTGCCCGGCCAGGCTGTCCAGTTGTTCGGCCGTGCTGCGTTCCTCATCGGCCCGGACGACGCGGAAGGTCAGCGCGCCCGCACCGAGCAGCAGGGCGTACATCCCGCAGATCGTTGCCCACAGGAACAGCCGCGTCCTGCGGCGTCTGGCGATCAGCCGTCCGGCCGGGATCAGATTCACGTCACCCATCATCTCACCCCCTCGAATTGTGCCAGACCGACCGCGCACGTCTGCGCCGGATTGCCCGCCTTGGCCAACAACTCCGGCGGGCTGTCCAGCAGGTCGCCGGGAGCCGCCCGCCGGACCTCGATCCCCAGCTTGGCCTCGAAGTAGGATGCCAGACCCGGGACGCCGGCGCCGCCGCCGATCAGCAACAGCCGCTGGACCCCCGCGCCGGGGAATTGATGATTCGCATAGGAGAGGGGCACTTTGAGCTCCTCGAGCAGCTTGTCGAAGTGGGCCCGGACGTGCTTGCGGATCACCGCGAGGCTCTCGGCATCATAGGACCCGGAGGGCTCCTCCGTACCGGGACCGATGGTGCCGATGATCTGGTAGGCCGATCCCGGGCCGATGGCGAAGACCTCGGTGAACCGGGCGGTCAGCTCGCCGACCGGGGCCCCCGGGACGGACCGCTCATAAACGAGCGAGCGGCCGCACACGAAGAGCACCGAGGTGGAGCGCCAGCCCAGATCGACGATCGCCGTGATTTGCGGCGCCGGCGCCAGCAGCGGACCGCAGGCCCGCGCGACGGCCGCACTGCGCACGTCCAGGGCGGCGACCCGGAACCCCCCGGCCTCGAAAAGATCCAGCAAGGCGTTCGCGGCGTCATGGGGGCAACCAACCGCGAGCGTCTGCGTCATGGGCCGGGAGTTCGCTGCCGGCCGGAACTCCCAGTAGGCCATCTCGAACGCATCCGGGGCCACGCTCTGCAAACGCGCCAGCTCCATCCGAATGACCTGCTCCGCCGAGGCGCCGGCGACTTTCGACGGCACCTCCAGGGTCGCCCGCAGCAGCATCCGGTCCGGGGCGGCGATGGCGATGCGATGGCCGCTGAAGCCGTGTCGCTTGAGGCTCTTGCGGAGGGCCGCCACGTCCTCGGGGCCGATCTCTTTCTCTGATTGGGGCCTGGGCAGAAGCGATAGCGCGAGGATGCGGCGCTGTCCGGCGCCGATCTGAAGCTGAGCGGCCTTGATCGTGTGCCGGCCGATATCCACGCCGATGACGGTTCGCGATGAACGTCTCATCTTCACGCTCCCCCTTGCTGGGTCATGGACGCCAGATCGAACAGCGGCATGAACATGCAGATCGAGATCAGGCCAACCAGCAATCCCATCACGATCAGGATTACCGGCTCGATGATGCTCGTCAGGGACCGGAGGATGACCTCATTCTCTTCATCGAGGAAGGCCGCGATGTTGAGCAGCAGCCGGTCGATCTCGCCGCCGGCTTCGCCGCTGCGAATCGCCTCGTAGACGGACGGGTTGATGAGGCGCGGGTCCTCGAACGCCGCGCTCATGGCCTCGCCTTTGGCGACGGCCTCTTCGGCCTGTACGATCAAGGCCTGGTAGCAGTTGTTGCCGGTCGATTGCCGCACGTGCCGCAGGGCCTCCAGCACGGGAATCCGCGCCTGCATCAGCACGCCGAGCAGGGAGACGATCCGCGCCGTGGCGAGGCTTCTGACGACGGGACCGATGTACGGCAGGCGGAGCACCGCGGTATCCCGGAACAACCGGCCCCGCGGCGTGCGCAGCGAGGCGATCAGCGCGCCGATCCCGCCCGCCGTCCCCAGCAGGATCAGCCACCAGTAGCCCCGAAAGGCCGCGCTGGCGCCGAGCAGAACGGCCGTGCTCGCCGGCAGCGGGACGTCCATCGTCGTGAACAGGCCCGCGAAACGCGGGATCACGAACAGCAGCAGCAGGACGAAAATCGCCACGCCCACCGTCACCAGCATGCAGGGATAGATCAGGGCGCCCACCACGGAATTGCGGACCTTCAATTCCTTCTGCTTGAGGCCGGCCAACCGGTCGAACATCTCGACGAGATGACCGCTCGATTCCCCCGCCGTGATCAGGTTGCGGTAGATCGGATCGAAGTAGGCGTCGTGCGACTCCATGGCCGCGGCGAGGGACATCCCCTCTTCGACCCGCGTCCGCAGGTCGGTGATGGCCTGCCGCCAGAGACCGGGGCGGGCCTGGCGCTCCAGGGCGTGCAGGGCGTCCGCCAGGCGCGTGCCGGAGGACACCAGGACGAACAACTGGCGGGAGAACCAGGCCACGTCCTTGAGACGCTGGCCGCGCGAGGCTCGGCGTCCGCGCAGGCGGGGTCTTTCTTCCTCCGTGGGGATCGACGCCTTCACTTCGGCCACGAAGAGCCCCTGGCGCCGCAGCAGATCCGTCGCCCCGGGCGCATCGCCGGCATCGACGATGCCGGTGACCGCCTTGCCCGAACCATCGTAAGCTTTGTAGGCCAGCTTCATGCGCTCCCCCCGCCGACCGTCGCAGCTTCCCCACTTCCGGCCTTCTGGCCTTCCGGAGGCATGCTCGTGTCTTCGCTGTGCGTCACGGCCAGCACTTCTTCCAGACACGTCTGGCCGTCCAGCGCCAGCAGGACTCCCTCTTCCCGCAGGGTCAGCACGCCCTTGTGGTGCAGCAGCTCGCGGATCTCGTGGGTCGGCGCCGCGCGATGGATCATACGCCGCACCTCGGAGGTCACTTCCATGACGGCGTAGACCCCGGCCCGGCCCCGGCAGCCGGAGTTGTGACACTCCTTGCAGCCCGCGCCTTTGCGGAACGGACGGCCCGGCCGGTCCAACAGGCCCGCGTCCTCCAGCACGCTCGGCGCCGGGATATACTTAGCCGCACAATGGGGACAGACCTTGCGTGCCAGTCGTTGCGCAATGACGCCGTTCATCGCGCTGGCGAGAAGATACGGCTCGATGCCCATATCCAGCAACCGGGCCACCGCCCCGGGGGCGTCGTTCGTGTGCAGCGTGGCCAGCACAAGGTGCCCGGTCAGGGCCGCCTGCACCGCCACGCGCGCCGTCTCCTCGTCGCGGATTTCGCCCACCATGATGATGTCGGGGTCCTGCCGCAGAATGCTCCGCAGGGCCCGCGCGAAGGTCATGCCGATCGCCTCATGGACCTGGATCTGGTTGATCAGGTCGAGCTGGTACTCGACCGGGTCCTCCACCGTGACGATGTTCTTCTCGGGGCTGCGGATCAGGTCCAGCGCGGAATACAGCGTGGTCGTCTTGCCGCTGCCGGTGGGCCCGGTCACCAGCACGAGTCCGTACGGCTGGTGGAGCATCCGCTGGAAGGTTTCCAGGGTCTGGCGCCGAAAGCCCAGATCTTCCAGGCGAATCCGGAGATTCGCCTTGTCCAGAATGCGCAGCACGATCTTCTCCCCGAGCAGCGTGGGCATGCTGGAGACGCGCAGATCGATCTCGCGGCCCTCGGCCACGATCCGCACCCGGCCCTCCTGGGGCAGGCGCTTCTCCGCGATGTCCATCCGGCCGATCACCTTGATGCGGGAGACGATGGCCGCGTGCAGGCCCGGGGGCGGTTTCATCAGGTCGCGCAGCACGCCGTCGATGCGATAGCGGACGCGCGTGCCCTGCTTGTCCGGCTCGACGTGAATGTCGCTGGCCTTGTCCTTGATCGCCGTGAGCAGGGCCACGTTGACCAGGTTGATGATCGGGCTGCCCTCGACCATCCTGTCCAAGTTGGTGGCCGGCCCCTCGTCGACCGATTCCTTCTCCACCACCTCCACTTCGCTCTCGGAGAGGGAGGCGAGAAACGAGTCCACGTCCGTGTTGCCCGAGGCGAATTTCTTGACGTACTCGAGGATGTTCTCGCGCGGGGCCAGCACGGGGCGAATGCGGCAGCCCGTCAGTTGATGGAGCCGGTCGATCTTGGGCAGCGACTGCGGCTCGGCCATCGCCACCGTCAGCGTGTCGTGCACCTTGAACATCGGAATCGCGGCGAGCCGCCGGGCCTCGTCCTCCCCGACCAGGGACAACAGGGAGAAATCGACCAGGCCGTGGCGCAACTGGCAGAACGGCACGCCGAGCTGCTGCGCCAGGAACCGCAGCATGCGGGGGCTGTCGATCATGCCACGCTCGATCAGCAGCTCGCCGAGCATCCGGCCGCTCGTCCGCTGCTCGGCCAGAAGCTGTTCCAATTGCTCCGGCGAGATGGCCCCTTCGGCCACGAGGGCCGCCCCCAAGCGAGATGCCGTGCCCAACTCGGTCACAGGAAGCTCCTTACCGCCGTGTGGGTGTCCTCGAAGTGCTCGAACTGCGGCGCCAGGCCGGTCAGCTCGATCACCTGGCGAAGCGTATCGTTGGCCGCGCACAGCTTCAGGCCCTTGCCGCTGAGGGCCATCTCCTCGGCGATATCGGCCAGCGATTCCAGGCCCTTGCTGTCCACGTAGGACAACGCCGAGGCATCGAGAACCACCCGCCCCAGGTTCTCGCGCACGAAACCCTGGACCGCGGTCTTGAAGGTGTCGGCGTCGGCGCCGGCCAGCGGACCGGCGGGTCGCACCACCAGCACCGCGCCCCGGTATTGCGTCTGGATCTCCATGCTAGGCCGAAGCCTCCACAAGGGGCAGAACCAGCGTGAACGTGCTGCCTTTGCCCAGCTCGGACTCCACCGTGATGTCGCCGCCGTGCAGCCGCGCGATCTCGCGGGCGATGGGCAGGCCCAGGCCCGAGCCTTTGACGCTGGTCGCCAGGGGGTTCTGGGATCGATAGAACTTCTCGAAGACCTTCTCGGCCTCCTCGGGGCCGATCCCGATTCCCGTGTCGCTGACCGCGATGCTGAGCCGGCCGTTCTCGACCTGCGCCGACACCGCGACGCGGCCGCCGTCGAGGGTGTACTTCAACGCGTTGCCGACCAGGTTGTGCAGGGCCTGCGCGATCTTGTCCCGGTCCGCCTGGAGGACCGGCAGCTTCGGCGGCAGGTCGAATTCGTACGCGATCCGCTTTTCCTTCGCCTGGACCTCGTGATCGATCTTGAGCTTCTGCAGCAGCTCGTCCAGGCGGACATCGTCGCGCTTGAGCTCGAACGAGCCGGCCTCGATCTGCGAGACCGACAGGATCTCCGCAACCGTCCGATCCAGCCGCTGCGTCTCATCGTTGACGACGTTGAGACACTTGCCCGTAGCCACCGGGTCCCGCTCGGAATGCTCCAGGGCCTCCTCCACGAAGAGGCGGATGTTCGTCAGGGGCGTGCGCAGCTCATGCGCGGCCTTGGCGAGAAAACTGTTCATCGCGCCCGCGGCCACGCGCTGCTGCGTGATGTCGTCGATCGCGATCAACGCCAGGCGCGTCTCGGCCTGGCGGATCGGCAGGACGCTGAACCGCAGGACTCCGGCGGCCATGGCCCCGCCCTGCTCGACCTCGACGACCACCCGCTTGGCGGCCGGGTTCTCCGCGGCCTCGCGCACGGCCGCCAGCACGCGCGGCTCTTTGATCGCCTGGGAGATCGGCGCATGACTCAGTTGGGTTCGCCCGGTCTGCAGGAAGATGGCGGCGGCGCCGTTGGCGTGCTCGATTTCCAGCTTGCCGTTGACGAGCACCAGCCCGGAGGGAACGGCGTCGAAAGCCGCGCCGAACGACTCCGCCGTCCCGGACTTCTCGTGGACCACGTCCTTGACCTGCTGGATCGCGCTGCGGACCTGCGTGGTCTGCCGTTCGCCCAGCAGCTTGTTCCAGGCCACCGCTTCGCGCCCCAGGCGCGGGTCCAGCTCCAGGTTGGAGATGTCCACGCCATCCTCCTGAACCGCCAGCAGGACCTCGTGAATCGCTCCGATCGCCTTGAGCCGGAACCGGGAATGGCGGTGGACCAGCAGCATGCTGGCCAGCGCCAGGCAGGCCACCGCCATCTGGGCCGTCTGGGGGACCAGGGACGCTTCCAGATGGTCGTCGACGCCGGCGGCGATCTTCAGCGTGGCATTGCCCCGGCCCGGAATCGTCAGGGCGTAGCTGAATCGCGCGGTACGCCGGGTGAACTCCTCGGCATACGCCGCGACGGTCCCTTCCCAGGAGGCCGGCAGCTCGATCAGGGTAATCGACGCGGGATCGGCATCCGCGAGAATCGCCCCGTTGGGCAGAATGATCCGGCAGGTCCGCAGGTGGTACTCCAGCGCCGTCTCGGCGACGGTGCGCCGCAGCAGGGACAACTCGTTGGCGCTCATCAGGGACTCGGCCGCTTTGGCCAGCACGTTGCCCACCGCCTTGGTCCGCCGCACGCTGGCCTTCTGCTCGACGTCCTTCTGGAATTCGATGTTCCGCCAGACGGAGGCGACCAGATTGAACAGAAACAGGGCCACGACGGCAAAGATGATCACTGCGAACAGGGAATCCCCGCGCAGCATGTCCTTCCGCACGGCAAACAACTTGCC
>Ga0194125_10010887_pt1 | contig 12334 bp, 10 predicted proteins | sample TA2KigC250mmetaG_FD_148626 | JGI IMG/M metagenome (GOLD analysis project Ga0194125, IMG submission 148626) | Freshwater microbial communities from Lake Tanganyika, Tanzania - TA2015034 Kigoma Deep Cast 250m | ecosystem: Environmental > Aquatic > Freshwater > Lake | place: Tanzania: Lake... | reverse complement strand
CTTGGCACAGTTGGGCAGCGCAGCCATCAAGTTGGCGTGCAGGGTGCTGGTGTGGGAGCGGTGGGCCTCGTCCACCAGGAGCAGGATCTCCTCGGACTCGTTAAGGGTGGGAAAAGAAGGGATACCTTCGTCCTCCGCTGACGCCTCGTCCAGGCTCTGGGCTTTCTGGATCATACCAAAGACCAGTCCTGCGCCAGGTTGCCGTAGGAATTGATGGAACTCGGTGACTTTCTCGGCTCGCTGCAGGGGCTCGCCGGTGAGGGTGGCGGTATCTCTCAGTTGCTTCTCTAGTTTGACACGGTCGGTGACGGCGACAACCTTGAACCGGCGCAGTTCGGGCAGGGTGCGCATTTTGCGCACCAGGAAGACCATCGTCAGGCTTTTGCCGGAGCCCTGGGTGTGCCAGATGATGCCGTCGCGTTGATCGGCTTCTCCATGTTGGCGGCGAGTCTGGCCGTGGGTGAGGCGTTGGATGGCTTTGTAGACAGCACGGAACTGCTGGTAGCGCGGTACGATCTTGACGATTTGCCCGCTGACCTCGGTGAACAGGGTGAAGTTGCGGACAACGTCGAGCAGGTGTGTCCGGCGCAGCATCCCGGCGACGAGCATCTGCTGGCCGGAAAGTCGCTCCACACCCAAGTCTTCCGCCACGCGCTCCATCGGCACCGGGTAGGTGTCCTTCCACTCCAGGTAGTGTTCATAGGAAGCGCCGACGGTGCCCACCCGCGCCGTCTCGAAGCAGGTAGCCACCATCACCTGCGCGTAATGGAACAGCCGCTCAGCTCCTTCTGGCTCTTCCACCTCCTCGCGCTGGTTGGAGTAACGCAGGAGTTGGGTGATGGCTACGGTGAGCGGCTCTTCTTGATCCCAGTGCTTGCACTCGACCACGACCAGCGGGATGCCGTTGATGAACAGGACGATGTCGGGCACGATGTAGTCGCGCCCGCCGGTGGCCCAGGGTGGATCAACGCGGAACTGGTTGACAACCAGAAAGTCGTTGCGCTCCGGATGCTCGAAGTCCAGGTATTGAACGGTGACGTTCTTGCCGTCGGGGCCTTCGACCTGTGTCCCTTTGATGAGCAGGTTGGTGGCGACCTGGTTGGCCTCGATCAGTTTGGGCTTGCCCAGCCGCTCCAGGTGGCCCACGGCCTGGTTGATGCGCGCATCGTCCAGCCAGGGCTGACCGCTCTCGTCCAGGTTAATGCGCTGCAATGCCTCGTGCAGCCGGCTGGTGAGCAACACCTGGCGGAAGTCCTCCCGCTCGGTGAGGTAAGGGACGCCGGTATCGCCCTCCAGATAGTCCCAGCCCATCGCTTGGAGCTGTTGGATAAAGGCCAACTCGACCTCGACGTACTCAGGAGACGATTCAGGCATGAGCGCACTCCTTGACCGGGTTTTAACACGGACCGATTGAAAAAGACCGCAGACAATCATCTGCGGTCGGGATCTCATCAAATGTTCTCAGACAGGGCCGGAGGTATCAATCCAGGCTGCGAGGCAAGGCTTTATTTTGACCAACAGGGTACGCAGGTTCTTGTAGGACACCAACCCTTCATAGTGTAGCCGTCCCAGGACGATGCCGGGATGCCTCTTCTGGCTCTGCGCGAAGGCGGTGATCTTGGCCCTCGAAAAATAGGGCCGGGTTGCAGCCACAAACTCAGCAAAAGCCTCGGCATCAATGAGCCAATCCTGCGCCAGTTGGTTCGCCTCGGCCTCCACATCGCTACCATCACGCTCATCCAGGTTATCCAGGTAAAGGCCCTCATGCCCAGCGACGATGTGCGCCAGTTCGTGCAGCAAGGTGAACCAAAAACTGTCAATCCGGTCATGGCGCAACGTGAGGGCAGTCACAGGGCGGCCTGCAAAGGTGAAGGCGGCCCCATCCAGGTAGGTATGGGGCAAGTGCGGCACGATTACAAAGTGGATTCCCAGGCTCTGCAGCAGTGCGGGCACCTGAGCCACATCTTCGGCCTCCGCTGCGCAGGCCAGCAGGTCAGGGAGCGCGGCTTGCACCTGGGCCCGGTCGAACTCTCCCACGTTCTGTGCACTGACCAGGTGCTCCACCCGCCTGACCCAGGCAACTTGCGCGTTGACTTCTGGCTCCCGCGCTTGCGTGTATCGGAAACTGGCAGCCAGACGGGACTGTTGATCCGGGGAATCAATTTCCAAGAAAGCACAGATCTCCTGTTCTAGCTCCTCGACCGAGCCCGCGTCCCTGATCCAGGCGCGCTTGGTCAATTCGGAAACAGGAACCAGGCTGTAAAGGCGGCTTTTCCGAGCGATCCCGGCTTTGTCATGCTCTTCACGGGCCTGATAGAGACGGTAGTTGGTTTCCAGGTTGATCCATAGCTCTGGTGAGGTGCCAAAAGCAGCCGCCAGTTGCAAAGCGGTCTCAGGCGTGATTTGCTTGCGTCCCTGGACGATCTCGCTAACCGCCTGCGGGGGACGCCCCATAATCTCTGCCAGGTCCTTCTGGGTCCAGCCCCGGGCATCCAACTCACGCTTGATGATGCGGCCTGGCGGTGCAACTCGGGCCGGTCTAAGGTCCGTGCTCATCGCTGCCCTCCTTGTTTCTTCTCCCAGCGGTTCTTCAGTGATAATCCTCGATATCAATAATCAGCAAATACCTTCCCTGGTTATCTTTCTCCCGCTCGACGATCAAGCGAAACTGGTCATTCAGGCGGATCGAGTGCTGTCCTTTTCTGTCGCCCTTCAGCTTCTCGTACCTCAGACCTTTGAGACTGTAGAGATCGCGCTCGTCCACCGCGGCGGAGATGATGGACATCACCTCGCAGAAAGCATCAACGACCCCAGGTGGATACTTGTGCGCTCCTTTCTCTCCAGTGTAAACAGCTTCAAGCCTCTTGTTCTTGAAACAAAATCGCAAGGGACTCTCCCAGGTAGACGGGATGGCAGTTCTGTACATTGATTCAGCGATTCACCCCAGGGGAGAATCATGCATACACATTGTAGCACAGATTGGGTGGAATGTCAAGGATGGGGGAGGCAATCCCCCTTTGTAGCTCAATCAATGACGCTAAACCCGCACTCGTCCTGTGAGCAAGTCGTCCATCAGCCCGCGCTTGGCCTAGAACAACTTGCCAGAAGCGGATGGATTAGTTCTTTCTGAGATCTTTTAGGCGTTTCCTAAGTGCTTCAAAAGCCTCAATCTCGTCCAGTAGCGTCTTGGGCGTTGGTTTCTGTGCTCCCAACGCATTACTATGCAAATGCCCTTCGATGTATCTTGAGAGAAGCTCGCATTTCACGGTTACCTCGTCTGCAATCGTTTTGTCCCACACAACACCTTTCAAGCGTCCAAAACTCACGCGCTCATCGAAACGCAAGACAACCTCATTGAAGAGTTCGAAGATAATAAATGCCTCGTAGCATGTTCGAAGCGCGCCAAAACCGTCCCGCAGCAAAGCCTCTTGCTCCGCCGCGGGCGACTCCTTGGCTTTCACGTAGATCTCGTGAGCGCGCGTTGGTTTGCGATATTCACGTTCCAATGCAGGACTGTTATCCAAGTAGACGTAGCCTGGCCTATCGTCGTGGTCCCCCCGCTTAATCCAATGCGTAGCAATCTCAACTCCCTCTTGCTCACACTGTTGCTTGAGGAAATAAAGAAAGGGAAGATCATGTGTGAATACGATTACCTGCCGTCGTTTGGCTTCTTCACCGAGAATCGTTGCAATCAACCCTTTCCATTCCAAGTCGAGAGAGGTAACCGGGTCGTCCAGTACGACGGCATTACTCGTTGTATCCAGTGCAACCTCGGTCAGAAAATCGGCTAGTGCCACTGCACGTTTCTCACCCTCGCTCAAGACCTTGTCTGGTGTCGCCATGTCCGTTGGAGCAGAGGGGTCAGTTTCCACTACGATCTGTTTGTACACTTCGCCCTTCTTGCCTTTTGTTTTCACCTGGACTCGGAGCGACCGCCCCAAATCTTGCAATGTTTGTTTGAATAACTCGATGTACCGATCAGTGACTAGCTGGCCGAATAGCTGATTGTGCTTTCTCGTTATATGCGCTGTGCTTCCCCCAACCTTATCCGCTCGTTGCGCCCAGATTCGCCTCTGCACATATGCCTCGATCTCAGAAAGGCGCTCGCTAAGCAAAACGCGGTGCTGTAAGGTCCGCATCTGCTGTTCCAGCCGCGCAATCTCTTCGGCAGGGTCTCTCTTTTGTAATTCACTACGCTGTACTTTCAACGATCCAATGATCATCTCAATGTCAGGAATACCGTCTGCAGGCAGGGAAGGGGCTTCCACTACTCCACCTGCAGCGATGGCCTCAAGAACACTTCCGCGTCTTGCGCGACAAGCTGCGACGAATGCCTTCACTATTCCCAGCAGGGCTGGGTCGTGTTCCTGCAAATGCCTGTATGATACGGACTGGTCATCGAAGAAATCGAGAGGAATCGCCTCTAGTGAGGCTCGTCTTTCTTCCAGGGCTGTCTGTGCCTCCTCCAACCTGGCCTGTGCTTCTCCCTCCAGGAACGCCCACAGTCGAAGCAACAAATCGCGCGCTTCGGGTGACAGGGGCTGCTGGCAGAGTAGGCAGCGACTATCGGGCTGTGGATAGGGTTTGTCCGGGGCTTGCTCGACATTGGCCAGGGCCTTCGCTGCTGCGATGAACTGGTACCACACGTCACTGCCAGTTTGCGTGAAGTGCTCCGACCTGAACTGATCTACACTGACGCACTGGGCCGCGGACTGTCGCTCCTGGTAGGTTCTTATCGCGTGACCGACGTCTTCTACCGCCTTGTCACTCAGCCCCTCCTGCGCTTCACGCAACTGGCTGACCAGGCTGTCCAAGTCGTCTATCCTCTGCGTAAGCTTTGAGACTTGTTTAGAGACGTCTTGGGTTTTGAGGTGAGCAATCTCAAGATCTAGTCCCTTGATCCGTTCCCTTTCCTCTGGCAACAACGCAGCCGTCTGGCGCAATACCTGGAGGTCGGTGTCAGGACCAAGGTTGGCAATCAACTCGGTAATCTCTGAGTCCCCCTGGAACAAGACATCAAAGCAGTGTAGTTGAGAGCATTCTTGCACCCGAGCTTTCAGACGAATTCTAACCTCGTCGGTCACCTCTGCCAGGCGGGTGAGGTAGGAGAGGCCCGCTGGGGAGAAACTGAGCGCGTTCGACCCTGTCAGGTGAACACGCACACTGGTGCTATCGAAGACATAACAGGAGGCAAGCTCAGGACATTCTCTCCCAATCTCGTAGTGGATGACACGTCTGGAACCCGCTTCCTCAATATCAACGTCGGCTGACAATGTGATCGTGTCGTCAATGGGGCGGGTCACGTCGGGGAGCACCTCCTGATCGCCGCGGGTGAAGCCGGCGCACCCGAGAACCCGCGCATAACCCGACTTGCCGGAACCGTTTCCTCCGTAGATCGCCGTCATCGCCAGCCCGAAGGTGAGGACCTGGTCTGGCACCAGGGCGTTGATGTTCTGGAGATTGGATATCTTGACCAACCGGACCGGTGCAGTTGGCTGAGCATCGGCATCGAAATCTCGGGGGAAGCGTAGCACCGGACGCGGTCCTTTTGGTTCTGCCAGGCCGGCGTCCTCCAATAGATACTGGAGAAGCTCGCCGTAGTCTGCATCGGTGAATCTCACCCCAGCCACTACTTTCTCCAGCGCTGCCCGTTCCCAATACGGCAGGGTCGTCGCCCATTGGCTCAACTCTTGAAGAACATTGGTCATACCTGCACCCTCACTTTCCCTGTGAGCAAGTCATCCATCAGCCCGCGCTTGACGTGGCGGAGCTTCACCAGGCCAGCCTCCTCGGCACGAATGCGGGTGTCGTGGGTGTCAAGGACAGCTGCAATAGCTTTCTGTTCGCTATATGATGGCAACGGAACGGGAATCTTAGCCATCACACTGTTCATCAACTTCGGGTTACCAACATAGCTAACGTACTTGCCTGTACGGGTGGAGAGGGCTGAGGCAAGGTACCTCATACTCAAATCATGAGATTTCGCCTGCAGAGTCCCGCAAACATTGGTGCAGCTGAACCTACCGCAACGGTAGAATACCGTCCCAGCATACGCGCCATCAGTCGTCCAAGTGACATACTCGCCGTCGAAATCGAACGTATTCAAGTACCCAAAGACACCCTCGTCCTTGCTTTGTGATGAATACACCGGATAAGGCCCTGGATTCTGATCAAGGTCGACTTGGCTGATAACGCGTCCTCGCCCCAAAATGCAGATTTCATTGACCCTTGAGACTTCCCACTCCGTCGGAATTCTCCCCAGCGGCGAGTCCTTGAACTGCTCAGGATGGGTCTGCGGGTCACGCAGGCGGCCGTGCTCGTCCAGGCCGCGGGTGAGGAGGTCGTGCAACAGCCCGTCCCTGACCGCCTTGAGCTTGGCGATGAGTCGCTCCGTCTGCCGGATGGCCTCGTCCGCCGCGTCCAGGATCTCGGCGATGCGGCGTTGTTCGGGGAGGGGCATGTCGTAGATTTGGTACCGATCTATGATAACACTTGGATGTGCTTTGTATGTATAGTCGAAGGTGAAATGACTATGCTGCAGGTCCAACAAGTAATAGACATACTTATAATCCAGTGAACTGGTCAAAATTCGCAAATAACCTGCAACATTCGTGATGGAGAACTTGTGCTTGGGCCGATAGAAGAACCTCCCACCACCATCCACTGACCAATTTATCAGTTCTTCATCAAACATGTATTTGCCGTAAGCACCGATTCTACCATCGCGAGCGGCGGAAGATGAATAGACAGGATACTTGCCTGGATCCTGAGCCATGTCTATGTGAGAGATCACCTTACCGCGCCCAAGTTCAATCATCCCGTTTTCAACGTAATAACGCAGTTTTCGAGATTTCCAACGTGGTGGCAAGGACGGAGTTTCAGCGAACATAGCCCAATTCCTCAGCAAACCCGTTCAAACGCACTGTCGCTGTCTCTCGCTCAGCCTCAATTTCCCTCAGCGAGACGCGGTACTTGTCCCACCAGTTTTCCACGGTGGCGATGATTTTCTGCCGCTGGGCGGTGGCGTAGCGCTCCAATTCCGCTGCCAGTCGCTCCCGCTCAATCTCCAGCACCAGCGCCTGAGCCTCGTCGGGTTCCATCGCGGCTCGGGCGGCATCTAGGCGGGCCAGCAACTCGCCCTGGAGGGTCTTCAAGTCGTTCCGCCTGGTGTGCAGCTCCCGCCGCAGCGCCTTGATCTCATTGGCGCTGGGACGTTCTTCTTCTCCTTCTTCATCCTCACCCGGCTCTCGCTCCGCCTCGGCAATCCGGGCCTTTAGGTCGGCCACCGCCGCCTCCAACGCAGCCAGCTTGTCCAGGTACTCCGGCAGCAGGTACTGCACCAGGGGGTGCTCCAGCGGGTCGTCGCTGTTCCGTTTCCCCTCGCCCTCCATCGCCGCCCGCAGCGAGGCGATCCAGCTATCCACCAACCCGTAGAAGCCCTGGGCGGCCAGTGTCTTCAGGTCGTACTGGATGGCGTTCCACCAGGAGGCCACCACGCCCGCCACCTGGAAGCGATCCAGCATCCCCACCGGCAGCAGCGCTGCCTCAAAAGAGGCCAGCAGGTCGGCGCGAACCTCGAACAGGTTGTTGCTCCCCGGCAGCGCAGTTAGATGCTGCTCCTGCGCCTCCCACCAGGCAGCAAAGGCATCACGCAGTTGGCCAGCACGGGCCTGGATGCCGGCGTCAGCCTCAATGCAGGCTTTGATCTGGGCGCGGTCGGTAATATCGGGCCGGAACTCAAGGTAGTCCTGGTCCCGTTCGGCAAACACCGCGGTCGAGTTCAGCCCAACGGCCTCCAGCAAGGGACATTGGGCTTCCACTTCCACCTTGGGGATGCCGCCCAGCAGATGGGCGCGCACGTCGTGTGGCTCAGGAGGCGGGGCGTTGTCGGCGTAGCGGCGGATGTTGAGGTTGTAGTCGTTCTCAGCCAGCTCGGCCAGCGTCACCACGCGGGCGTAGCGCTCCACGTCACGGAACGCCTCAAAGGTGGAGACAATCTTCTCGATGTGCTCAGGCCGCAAGAGGTTCTGCGCTCGCCCGGCGTGGTATTCGGCGTCGGCGTTGATGAAGAGCACCTTGCCCTGGCGCTGCGGCGGCTTGGCACGAGGCGCTCGCAGCACCAGGATGCAGGCCGGGATGCCCGTCCCGTAAAACAGGTTGGGCGGCAGGCCGATCACCGCCTCCAGCAGGTCTTCACCCAAGATGCTAGCGCGGATCTCCTGCTCCGCCCCACCGCGGAAGAGGACACCGTGGGGCATCACTGTGGCCATCATCCCGCCGGAGCGCAGCACGGCCAGCATGTGCTGCAGGAACATCAGGTCGGCCTTCTTGCCCTTTTCTGGGCAGAAGCCGTGGCGGAAGCGCTCAGGGAACTTCATCCCCTGCCGATCATAGTTTTGCGAGAAGGGAGGATTGGTGATGACGCGGTCGAAGCGCATCAACTCGCCCTCCTCCAGGTGGAGGGGATTGAGCAGTGTGTCGTCGTTCTGGATGTCGGCGTCGGGGATGCCATGGAGGAGCATGTTCATCTTGCAGATGGCCCAGACGCCACCGTTGGCATCCTGGCCGTAGAGGGCCAGATTGCGCACGTCGCCACCGGTCTCGGCCACGTACTCTCGCGAGAGGATCAGCATACCGCCAGAGCCCACGCAGGGGTCGTAGATGCGCATGGCTGCCTGGGGCTTGAGCAAGCGCACCATCAGCCGAACGACGTCGCGGGGCGTATAGAACTCGCCACCCTTCTTGCCCGCCGAATCGGCAAACTGCGCGATGAGATACTCATACGCCGACCCCAGCATGTCAGGGAACTCGAAGTCCTCGTCTCGCAGGCGATAGCGACTGAAGTGCTGGATCAATTGGCGCAGCTTGAGGTCCGAGAGCCTGGTGCGTCCCACCTGTCGGTTGAAGTCAATGTGAGTGAGCACACCCTCCAGGGAAGGGTTGTACTCCTCCAGCTCGCCCAGCGCCTTGTTGAGCCCGTCGCCCACGCGATCGTGCATCTCGTCCCGGATGTACGGCCAGCGGGCACGGGTCGGCACGTAGAAGGTGTCCGCATAATTGGCGCGGCGGTCGGCACGCAGCCGTGCTTCCGCCTCTGTGCGGCCGTACACCTCCCGCTGCTCATGGAAGATCCTCTCGCGGCGAGCCTCAAAGACGTCGGAGGCCCGCTTGAGGAACAGCATCCCGAAGATGTACTCTTTGAACTCGGAGGCATCCATCTTGCCGCGCAGAATGTCGGCTGCGGCGAAGAGATGTCGTTCGAGTTGAGAAAGGGTAAGCCTACTGCCTGCAAAGGCACCTGTACGAACGTGCGCCTCCGTTCTATAAGCTGGCGATAGCGGAAGCTGTAGTTGTGAAGATTGCTTCCTGTTTCTCAATTTGGACTCTCCCAAGAATACTAAAGCCGCCCCCACTTGCCCAGGACACGGCTTTGTGCTACAATTTCTCCCAGCCTTCTCCTGGGCCTTTCAGGAGTAGGTGTTGGGATTACCGAGTCCGACCTCTGTAATCCCTTTTTATGTCGTTGCTAATAGTATATCATCTTTCGCCTCGTTTGGCAAAAGCAAAAAGCCACCGTGCAGTTGACACAGGTGGCTTTCCCTCTTTTCACCCCTTTACAAATCACGCGCCGAAAACACACCTCCAGAGCCGAAGCGCTCGCGGTGGTAGCCCTCTCCTTTCTCACCTCCTTCGCCCCCTCTCCCCTCTCCCAGGCCTGGGAGAGGGGAGAGGGGGTTGGGGGGAGTGGGGTGAGGGCCTTACCGGCCTGCTTCCTCAAGAGCCCTTTCCAGCAGGGCGGTCACACCCAACTCAACAGCCATGCGCCGCAGATAGTCCCGGTCGAGCCGGTCGCCCTGCACTTTGAGCACACCCAACACGTCGCGCCACTGGCGCTCGGAGACCTCGCCGCCCATGCGATACCACTCCAGCTTGGAAAGGATGGTGTCCTCGGCGCTGGCGACATAGGCCGTGCGCTCTGGATCAATGGCGACGAGCTGGGCCGCGCGGCGCTCGAACTGCGCCTGGTCAAAAGGGCGCTGCTTGCGGACGAAAACATCCACCTTGAACATCGTCTCCAGATGGATGACGTTGAAGCTGCTGCGGTGGCGAATGGCATCCCGGATGGATTCGGCATCCACGTAGAAGGCGTCGCTCAAAGCCTGGGCCAGTTGTTCTGCATGTTCAAGACGCAAATCGGCTACCAGGTCGGCGTCCATGGTTGCCCGGGCCACGCCGTGTACAGCGCTAGCCAGCGACCCGCCAATCAGGTACGGCACGCCCAATGTATCCAGTGCCTCAATCACTAACAACGTCACGGCTACCGGTTCAGAGAGCATCAGGATCCTCCTGTCCTCCCAACGGGCCATAAACCTGGGCGGCCAGATCGGGACCCAGTAGCAAGTCGGCCAGGCGACGGTGCAGCTCTTGAGAGGTAGCCTCAGGATGGCGTGTGCGCAGCCCGCTGAGGGTCAGCGTGCGCACGGCCTGGTTCAGTTGGCCGACTATATGCAACTTGCGCCACGGTGGAGCCTGGCGCAGCAGCCCAATGAGTACCGCCTCGGCTTCGGGGCGAGTGTCGGGGAAGAGAACACCCGTCGGAGGCTGTGAAATGTCCTGAGCCGTCGGCTTGAGCCTGCCGAAACCTTTCATGTTCCCTCTTCCTCTACCAGCACTTCGGTCGGGTAGCAGGTGGTGAGGACGGCCACGACTCGCTCCCGTTGTTCCCGGTCCAGCGTGACCAGAGTGCTGCCAAAGCGCAGGGCGACGGCGGCGTAGACGGCATCGCTGCCCCGCAGGCGGTATTGGGCGGCAACGTCGGCGGCCTGGTGCGCCAAGGTGCTATCGAGCGGGATCATCGTCAGGTGAGGCAATCGGCTTAGCGCGACGGCGAACTCGCGGGCCAACGCTTCGTCCTCCCGACCCCGGCTGATGGCAGCGGCTACCTCCGGCAACAGCAGCGTCGGTACGATGATGGGAATCGCCCGCTCCTGCAACCGAGCCAGGAAACGATGGCTCTCTCCGTGTCCTGCTTCGTAGGGGTTGAAGGCGTTGAGAAAGACACTGGCATCCACGGTGTATGTCTTGGTCACAGGCAGCCTCCTAGCGACGCATCTGCGACAGCAATTCGGTGCTTGTCAGGGATGAACGCCATCCCCGGCCGATCTCTTCCCCCAGCCGGGTCAACGTCTCCCAGGCGCTTGCCTCGGGTTGTCTGGCTGAGAGCGGCAATACAGGATGGGTCTCGTCCAGAGGCATCAGTAGACCCACCGGCCGCCCCCGATAGGTGATGACATAGCGGGCCCGCTGATCCCGCACGTTGCGGATGATCTCTGAAGCGCTGGCCTTGAGTTCTCGCACTCCAACACTTGTCCTGAGCATAAGCGAAGGATCTGGCATCGTTCTCTCTCCAATCATAGTAGTCTCTTTTGTGACTACATTATACCTGGATCGCCGGGCAATGTCAAATCGCCGGAGGTTATGTCTTCCCAGACTTGTCAGGCCTAACCACCGCTGATAGCCGGGAGAAAGTGGACCTCGCTCGTCTCTGTCAACTCGTGGCGCAGCCGCTGCGAACTCACCCGGCCGTCCACCACCACCGAGATGTTGGATCGCAGCCGACCTTCCTGGCACAGCCGCGCTTCGATGCCCGGATAGGCTTTCTCCAGTTGGGCGATCACCTGGTGCACCGTCTCCCCCGGCACCGTCACCTGTGCCTGTCCATCGGTCAGGTCACGCAGCAAAGCCGGAATCCACACCACAGCCATGCCAATCTACCCCTCTTTGGCCCGTTTTTCCCACAACGCTTCCAGGATGTTCGTCGGTGACATAGGGAGCACGTTCATGCGCACGCCCACGGCCCGATAGATGGCGTTGGCGACGGCGGCCGGCGGCGGCAGGATGGGTGGCTCGCCTACACCGCGCACGCCGTAGGGGTGGCCTGGGTTCGGCACTTCCACGAGGACGGTATCAACCATTGGCAAGTCCGGGCAGGTGGGGATGCGGTAGTCCAGAAAACTGGCATTGAGCAAATGCCCCTCTTCGTCGTAGACGTATTCCTCGTTCAAGGCCCAGCCGATGCCCTGAGCCACACCGCCGTGGAGCTGGCCCTCCACGAAGCCGGGATGGATGGCCTTGCCGACGTCCTGAACGGCAGTGTAGCGCAGGATGTCCACCTTACCCGTCTCTGGGTCTACCTCCACGTCCACGATGTGGGTGCCAACGCCGGGACCAATGCCCTCGGGAAAGACCGTCGCGCTGACCATCATTGGGCCGCCCGTTTCGTCCAGCCGGGCGGCCAGCTCTTTGAAGGTGATACGTTCCCTTTCACTGCCCA
>Ga0194125_10010883_pt1 | contig 12335 bp, 8 predicted proteins | sample TA2KigC250mmetaG_FD_148626 | JGI IMG/M metagenome (GOLD analysis project Ga0194125, IMG submission 148626) | Freshwater microbial communities from Lake Tanganyika, Tanzania - TA2015034 Kigoma Deep Cast 250m | ecosystem: Environmental > Aquatic > Freshwater > Lake | place: Tanzania: Lake... | reverse complement strand
TACCTCCTTGGACACCGTCTTCGAGATATCGCGGGCGCTGAGCCCCCCTTTGGTGACAATCGCGAGCATCTCCCTTGTTTGCTCTACGTCTCCACCACAGGCATCGAGGATCGCCAGGGCGTGACCCATATTGATCCTCTTCCCAGCCAGGGCCTTGATCACCTGGTGGGAACAATTCAAAAGCGATTCATAGCGATCTTGCTGAGTACGCCCGAGGCCAAATGATTCCTTGATCCTCTCTGCCGACCAACCTCGCTTCTTAGCGAGGAATATAGCCCTCGCGATGTCCAGGGGCTCAAGGGTCCTTCGCTGAAAGTTCGCTGAGAAGGCATAGCGAAGTGCGTTGCCATCGGCCGAGTCGAGGACAACCGCCTTCACCGTCTGGTGTCCGAGCGTTTTGAGCGCAATGAATCTACGGTGTCCGTCGATCAGGAGGTGAGTGGTGTCCCTGCCAACACTGTCTGGGCTGACAACCACAGGAGAGAGTTGACCGTGATTCGAGATGTTTATGATGAGGTCCTGAACCGGAAGATCAAGCACCTTGTCCTCGCGCCCCACTGGAAATCGAACCAGAAGGTCGGGATCGCGACGGATCTTTTGAATATGAAGCTCGATGACTTTGTCAACCGTCGCAGTGCTCGTCATGAGTTGTCCTCCAGAGTATAGGCTCCGCCTATGAACCCCCGATGGGCAACTTACCACAAGTGTGTGGTCCCGTAGGACTTAGATGCGTTCTGGTACTAAACCCCCCGAGCCTTCTTCGAGGCTCAGCGTTCTTACTCCTTCTTGCTCTTGAGTGATTCGATCTCAGCGAGGACCTTCTCGAGCTCCTTCTTCAACCAGGCGAGATGATCGGGGCTGTCGGCCTTGGAGAACGAGAACTTGCGGACAAGCCGCTTCTCTCCGTTCCCACTGATCAAGCTCTTCCTCGACTTCGGCTTCCCACCCTTCGGCTTGCCGTACTGCCTGTGGATCTTGTTGCCGGAGAGCCCATTCTCCATCACGATCGAGAGCACCTCGCTCACTTCCTCTTGCCTGTTCCGAGTCACATCCAGGATGGCAAGGGCCTGGGCCATAGAGATCTTCTTGCTGGCGAGGGCAGCCCTGACGCCCTCCGGGCAATCGAGGAGGTATTCGTAGCGCTGGATCTGGGTACGCTTGAGCCCGAAGGCCTTCTCGATGTCCTTCCTCTTCCAGCCCTTCTTCCGCGCCAGGAGGATCGCGTTCATGAGATCGATGGGTGAGAGGTCCTTCCGGCAGTTGTTCAGGGTGAACGCTTGCCTCAGGGCCTCCTTCTCGTCTGCCTTCACAACAACAGCCTTGATCGTCGGGCTCTCCATTTGCTCGAGCGCGGCGTATCTGCGGTGCCCATCGATCAGAGTAAACGGCTGGCCCTCGGCACCCTTCTTTGGGAAAATGCAGACAGGGATGAGCTGCCCATTAGCGCGAAGGTCGTCGACGAGGAGCTGGAGCGACTTCTTCTGGCGATCGCCGTCCAGTGCCCCATCCTTGTCGGCAGTGCTTGAAGTATGCCGCACCTGGAAGTCGGGGTCTCGGAAGATGTCGCCGAGGGGGATGTTCAGCACAGCCTCGCCGGCCTTCGCTCCATTCCTTCCAGTGCTCTTCTTGGTCTAAACGCGCTTCAGGTTGGTAGTGGTGGCACTCATAGATCCTCCGGATCGCAGTCGAAGCCAAGGTCAACGGATTTACGGATTAGACTGGCTTTGAGTGGCTTGGGGGCTGGCTTCCCGCTGGAATGAACTTCCTTGTAATAGCGCGCCTCCTTCCCTGTATAGAAACGCGAGACATTCACTGAGATTTCGCTTGAGTCAATCTCCTGGAAGACAAGAACATTGTCTTCGATGAAGCCTCGATGATTCTTATCCATCCCGACCCCGAGGTCCGTCCAGGAGTCGGGGCCATGGTATCGAACCACGCGAATAGAGAGGCCCTTATCCTCGCTATGGTAGGCGATGAGGTAAATGCTATCGGGCCTGAATTTGGGTGGGACGGCCCAAGCTGTGGGAAGGGGATCACTGTCCATCTTGTTCTGCCCTCCATGGTCAGGTCTCTCAAGGACCAGCGCGTGAATCATATCATCGTGAGCGGTCCGCTCGAGAGACAGCTCGCAGCAACAGTTGAGAGAAGTTCCAATACGGTGCTGACAAAAGTCACTTTTTTCGTCTCCGCCCACTATGCTTTCGCAAGCTCATAATTATCGCCATGATTGACCTCGGCCAGGATCGGTGCACTGAACCTGCCGTCAAGAAGAGGGTTCATCTGCATCGTCTTCAGTAGAAGCTCAGTGAACTCTTCGACATCCTTGCCGTTCTTCTTTACTTCATAGACCAGCTCGTCGTGGACGCAGAAGAGAAGTCGGGGCCGCGAATGCTCCTCGGGCCACCTTTCCTCTATGGCTTCTCTCATTCGGATCATCGCGACCTTGGCTATGTCCATGGATGTCGACGAGATTTCATAGGACGAGAGCTGTCGGAGAGCCTCCGTAAGCTTGCCATAGTTGATAAAACCAACCTCTTCGTCCAATTGAATGAGCTCAATGATCTGATGTTTCACAAACACGAATGGCAAGGATTCGAAGGGCGTCCTGTTTCGTGCCTTGTATCGATCCGCAAGCACTGAATCGAATGCCTCGGCTGCCAGGATACCATCACGCTCTGAGTACCTCCGAACCCAACAGCCGGGGAGCCGGGATTCGAACTCACCGAGCTGAGCATCAGATGGGTCGCAGTATGCGCATGTACGACGTATCAGATCTTCCCATTCGTTGGACTTCAGCTTGAAGAATGGGTGCTGCGGCCTGAGATCCGAATGCCCTTCCTTCCACTTCTTGATTTCTCTTTGACTCGGTGGTTTCTCTTGATTCAGCAGCACGCGGCACGGCGGGTCAATCTCCCAGGCATTGAAAAGGAGGCACTCCAGTCCGTCGGCGAACAGCCCGCGAATGCCGACCTCGATACGGACCTCACCATTCTTCCCCCGAAGGTCGAGGAGGACCTTGCGATTAGGATCGAATGCGAGGCGGCTGAAGATCGGCACGTGAAGGGCTCGCCCGAATACATTCAGCATCTGGCCTCTCGAAATGGCCGACTTTCGGGCATCTTCCTTGTAGACCGGCATCCTCGCGTACCGGGCGAAGAACTTGGTCACGATGCCCTGGCATTCGGCAAGGGTCCAGATCTTCATCGAGTCCAGGTTATCGAGGTCTTCTACGTTCTCGACATCATTGAGCTTCAGCTGGAGCCCGGCCGCTCCCATCCCATAGGAGATCCCGAAGTTCACTGCCTTCATCTCTGTTCGAGCAGCATTCAGGTTGTTGAAGGACTCCCCGGAGATCTCCACCTCGCTCTTGTCCTTCTTCAATACGACCCACCGCTTTGAGCCATCGGGATTTGTCAGCTCCTTCCGGCCAGCGACATCCTCGGCCTTGATTCTATGCTCGCAGAGACCTTCGAGCCGTGAGGGGTCCAGAAACGCCAGGGCGGCCAAGTGGAGGTCCCACCCATTGTCGAGATACTGCTTCAGAAGTGGGTCTTCAGAGTAGTGGGCAATACACCGCATGTCGATCTGAGAAAAGTCCGCCGTCACGATCTCCCAGCCATCATCGGGAATGATCAGGCTGCGAATCGACCACTCGTGCGGAACACCATCGACGGAGAAGCAACTCTTCTTCGGAAGGCCCAGGATATTTGGGAAATTGCAGCGATATCGGCCACCGATCGAGATCGATGTCATGTTCGGATGGACTCTCTTGGTGATTGGATTCTCTCTGGCCGGGAAGGTGTCGAAGTACTTCGAGATGAATCCTCGGATCTTCCGGTACTTGATGATGTTCTTCACCAGCTCGCGCGCATCTGGCCGCATCTTGGCGAGATTGACCAGAGCCGCCGAAGCGGTTTCGTGGGAGCCGCTCTCGCCGAGCCAGTCCTTGGCCCGCCGCCCCTTCCTTACATTCATCCCGAAGAGGGCCGTCTTCAGCTGGGGGGAAGACGAGACATTGAAGACCATTTTCACGTGGGGGTCAGCGTGAATCAGTTCTTCAAGTTTCTCGAGGGCCTTTTCCGCAGCTTCCTTTTCTGCTTCCAGCCTCGCGGAGTCAATCCGGACCCCGTTGAACCGCATCTCCACGGTGCTCCACTGATGCATCATCTCAACCTCGTGGAAATAGTCGAGCGCACCGAGTTCCTTAAGCTTAGGGTTGAGAATCCTGTAGATCCTGAGCGTGCACCAGCTATCGAGGCCTGCATAGACAGCGGCCACCTCCGGTTCGACATCCTCGAAAGAGCCACCCTTTGCCGTCTGGGCGAATGTGGGTTGATCGGCTACGCCAAGTTCCTTGGAAAGCTCCTTGAGGCTATATGACTTCCCCAGACGGCCCCTTGTACTGTCATAGAGGTTGCAGGCGGAAAGCGTGTCGACGATCTTGTGTCGCATCGGGAAGCCTTTGTCCCGAAGCACCACGATGTCAAAGGGGGCGTTGTGGTAGACGATCGTCTGATCCCTATTCCCCAGAAACGGAGATAGCGCCCCGATGACCGCACCCTTTTCCTCGTTCCCGGCCGTGAGTGTTTGATGCCCGACCGGGACATAGAACGTCACTTCATCGGAGGTGGTAACGGAGAGCCCAACCAACTCCATCTGTCGAGTCCGTAGCCCGGTGGTCTCCGTGTCCAGAGCGAAGGTCTTCGGATCGCTACTTAGCTCGATTACCTTCACCAGCTCTTCCAGAGTGGCTGGATGCGCTTGGGGGCTGTCTGGGAGACCGTCGATTCGGAAGATCATTCCTGAGATTCCTCGGCCTCTTCCGCCTGCGCGGTCGAAGGCTCCACCGGTGCCCCAACCCCAATTGCATTCTCGTCAGACGGCTCCCCCGTGGTTGAAGGTTCCTCTACGGTGTCAAAGACGTCCGCGGCCTCATCCTCGCCTTCCTCGTCCTCTGGCTGATCCTCGGAACTCTCTCCGAAGATGCCTGGCATTTTGGCCCAGGAGAATTCGTCGATGAAGTGGAGATCGGACTCCTGAAGCACTCCAGCGATAATCAGCTTCTCCTTCATCTTATTGACGATCTCGATCATCTTGGCGAGGCTCTCCGGAGAGGTCCGGAGGAATCTCAGCCGGTTCTCCATGTCCAACTCGTGAGCTTTCTGCTGCTCACGACGATTACGCTCCCGCAAACGCTCCTCGTCGCTTCGCCTTGCGACTTCTTCTGCGACGATTCCCCGAAAGACCTCAAGCTCCAGATCTCGGACATCCTCACATTCTTGGGTGCCTATCCGGTCCTTGTATTCTCTGGCCCATTCGCAGTCCTCGAGTAGTCCGTAGGCCTTGGCAATCTTGTAGGGATGTGCGAAGTTCTCGGCATTGAACCTCCGGATGAACTCCTTGTATTCTCGGCCATAGAGGATGGGTTGAACCTCCAATGGCTCGGGGACCGAGGCCGGGCTTTGGCCAGACTTGAGTCGGAGTCGCCGGAGAAGGGCCTTCATTTTTTCCGCGACTTGGCAGATCATGTAAGTCACTTCTACGAATTTTGAAACGTCATTATCGTCGGTACTACTTATGTTAACGCTCACAGCAGGAATACTGATATGATTCTTCGAGCACTTGACTTTATAGGTGTACGGCTTGAAGGTTTGGTGGACTTTCCCGTCAGCACTCCCGTGAAGCCGGATGTTGTAGATCCACTCCTCGTATAGTTTCGCCTTGTAGCCTCGCCATCGGAATGCCGGGGCTCCTTGCTTCTCCCGCAGCTTCCCAACCTCCTCCCGAACTGCCGAGAGGAATGTGCCGACCTTCTCCGGGTCATTGCCGATCTGCTTCGCGACGACTTCGGCCATCCGCCTGTCGATGATCTTGAACTTGTCGTGAACGGTCTTCCCGGTTGGGTCACTGGGGTCAGTCCCCATTACGGCGGCATAGAGTTCTGGGTTGCTGGCGATGCTGAACCTCCGGAGAGATGCCTTGTACCCTGCGGATTGCATGCCATGAACCCGACTCTGCTCCCCCATCAGATTCAGGATGTCCGTATGGGAGCATACCCCTTTCTGGTCCTTGATCATCTCGAAGAGGTTCTTCGTGAGACGGAGCTTGTCATCGGGTGAGTAGCCCTTGAAGAAGGCATTCGAGGAAGCGACAATCTTGGTGAGGGCAAGCTCCCAGTAGCCTCCGTTGCTACGCTCGAGCTCAGATTTCACGACCACCTGAACCTCGATCCCACGGTCGGGGTCCTTTGCCTCGGCAAGGTGGCGACGCAGAGCCGTGAGCCGCCGATATCCTATAATGATCTCGACCTCTGCCCCATTAGCCTCAAGCCTCTCCCGAATCTTCTCGGTAGTCACGGGCTCAACTGGTGGTTCGTCAGAATACAAGACGATCAAGGGGTCAAGGACATCGAGCCGCTCGATGCTATCTTGGAGGGCGAAGAGGTCATTATCAGCAAGACCCCCCTGGGCTTCGGAGCGGGTTCGGGCCATCCATCCTCGGTCACTGTTCACCTTGATGGAGGAGCATGGAATCTTCAAGAAGTGGTATGTGATCGAGACCTCTTTGGCCACAGCACGCCTCCAGCGATTGAGTTGAGGCTCGATTGCCAGCCGGTTGGAGAGTCTGGGATAGGATCGGCTACCTATCATCAGGACGTAACCCTGACCCGCGTCTCCTCCTCCTCCGCCCATGATGGGCAATCGGCCTCAACCTATTGTATTATCAACACTTATCGGTCATTCGGTCCCAAACCTCAAGCTTCCTGCGATAACCGTCCATATCGAGAGGGAGATTCACATTGACCACCCCCAGCTCAGTCATTCAACCTGAAGTCGTCGTCACTGAAGGCGCCCTCGATACCGTTGATCTTCTCCTTATCCCGCTCCCGAAACGCCATGGCCTTCTCATCGTCCCCAATACCCGCAGCGCCTTTCCCCTCATTCTGGGCCATACTGAACTCGCTGTGGAGGATCGCGTCGTAGTAGCTCTGATGGTGGTCTGTCAACGTGATCGAATGGGAGGCACAATCCCTCCCCTTGATCTCGATCAGATTCTCCTTGGCCAGATCTTGCAGCGCGTCCGTAATCAGGCGTACACTCTTCGCCGAGTCACCCAGGGCCATGGCAAGGGTCTCCCTGCTTGCCGAGCACTGACCCAATTGCTCACAAATCCGTCGAATCAGATTGTAGAGATGGTGCGCTCGATGGTCCATTGTCCAGCGCCTTTCCCATCCGGCAACTGCCCCCCTGCTCTCTGCCAAAGGAAACCCCATCGCAATTCTACGATGATTCGGTCGAGATGGGGAACCAAACGCCCGCGTGGAGGGAAGAGTTATCGGACCAACATCAGGAATGAATGGAGGGTCTTGAGACTCATCTGGTCAGAGGTGCGCCTGAGAGCCATGAAGAGCATAGAACCTACTGAACCCCAAGACCCCTCTTGGCCCGCCCAACATTCAGGGCCGATCACTATAGTGGACGGGACCTTATATCCTTGAAGGCTTGTTAGGCTAGATTCTGTTTTCTAAAGGCGAGAGTCTTCGATTTCGCGTAGCAATTGGCCAGTTCCATGACAATCGCAAAGTTTGTACTTGACATTAACAATGGCCTCCTTATAATGCCAAAAAGAAGTGAGGAGGCCAACGACATGCGTCCGAAATACAATCACCAGCTCGAATTTGAGTTCGGTCCGTCTAATCTCAAGGTTACGAACGAGTACTTTGGCACTCTCGACAGGATTTCGGAGGCGCTCGATGAGAACCCTCGGATTGTCGACCTAGTGCATAGGGATATCACAAAGCGTGACGGGAAGGCAAAGCAGGGGCGAGACCACACGTACGCCTCGGACACGGCCTTGAGGATCATCATCTGTCACATCTTTCTTCGGGAGTCGCTGAGGGACACTGTGGTGCACGTCGACGACAGTCGCTACCTCCGGAAGTTCGTCAGAATCTACGGCGGGAAGATGATGGACTTCTCTACGCTGGACGATCTGAAGAATCGGATCAAGCCCCGGACGTGGCGGAAGATAAATCAACTGCTGAATGAATATGCTGTGGAGCAGGGACGGATTGATGGTGATGCCCTTCGGATGGACACGACCGCGAGCGAGACAAATATTCATTGGCCGACGGACTCCAGCTTGCTCTGGGACACGTACAGAGTTCTGGCGCGCCTGGTGCGTGCTGCCCGCCAGATCGATCCTGACATCGGTGGTGACCGGCGCCTGTTGGACAAGAAGGTCAAGAGGATGATGGTATGGATCAGCCGAAAGACGAGGAAGAAGACGGCATTGACGCCTGCCGTCAAGGAGCGCTACAAGGCCCTAATCGAGCTCGTAGAGGGCATTCTGGGCTGGTCTGGCCGGATCGTGGATGATCTCAAGAGGGGCATCGAGAGTCACCAGTACGAGTTAATGGCTGAGTCCGCCGCCTCGGAGCTGGTGCGCCAATTCGAGCACTTCCAGGATCTCGGCGGCCGCGTTGTGGATCAGGCGACGCGAAGGATCTTCAAGGGTGAGACGGTACCTGCCACGGAGAAGATCTTGAGCATCTTCGAGCCGCACACTGAGATCCTCATAAGGGGGAAGGCCGGCAAGCCTGTGGAGTTCGGCCACATGGTTCATGTTCAGCAAGACAGAAGCAAGTACATCACGGGGTACGAGGTATTCCTCATGAGGCCGAACGAAAACGAACTCGTCGATTCCGCAATCGAAGGTCATCGTGACCTATTCGGCCACTATCCCAATGAGCTTTCGGCAGATAAGGCGTACTACGAGAGCATGGAGAAGATCCGAGAGCTGGAGCAGAAGATCGGGGTCGTGTCGATTGGCAAAAAGGGTCACAAGAACGAAGAGGAGGCAGAGCGAGAAGCCGACGAGGCTTTCCGGGCTGGACAGAGATTCCGCGCCGGAATTGAAGGAACTCTCTCGTTCCTCAAGAGGAAGCTAGGCCTGGATCGCATAATGACCAAGGGCCCAGAACACTTCATTTCGACTGTGGCTACTGCGGTGTTTGTACACAACCTGATCATCCTCGCGAGGGGGGTACTCTGACCCACACCACAGTTAAGCACGAGGGCGAGGTGGAGGCGGAGGAAGAGAGGAAATATGGGCAGAGGCGGCATGAGACCGGGAGTCTCGGTGTGGATGGCCGAGAAATGGCTGATAGCGACCTTCTGCGACGAGATCGGAGAGCCGCGACGGCGGCATGCTCGTCGCTTGCGCGGGGGTGTTCTTCAAAAAAGGACGTTTAGACAACAGAATCTAGGCTAAATAGGTAATCTATATGATATCTGGATAGTAGGTATAGGTAGTAGGTATATCGCGTCCACTATAGTGGACGGCTTGTAAGAGACCCCGAACTGACGACTCTCCCGGTCCTCCCTTCCTCGCCCACAATGATGCCCCCTCCTTATCGCGGGCCATCCACCTGCTCGAAAGAGGCTGAGGATCGAGGCCTCGGCCCCAGCGCACGGAGCCCTTGGCAAACGCCAGCTCGAAAGAGTACACATTGAGCCGAACTCACCCGGTCAGCCCGACGGGTCATACGCGGTTCGTATCAACGGACCGGATCTGATATGGATTCGCGCATTCTGGGGATACGGGGAAATCCAGTGATAACCCTGCGAGCCAAAGGGGTCCCTCCTCGGATCCTGATAAGGAAATCGACAATAGGCGAAATCCGGAGGAATCCCCTTCCTGGGCCTGCTTCATTTGGTGGGTAGCTCTCCATGACACGTGGGACTAGGGACCTATGGCATCGCTCCGAGAATCATAGCCCTTCTTCGAGATTGATATAATAGAGGGCGGATCTTCTTGCAAGCCCCCCGAGTTCAGAAACGTCATATCGACGTCGAAGTCGCACCGACCGCGAATAATCGCGTGTTTCTCTCTCCTATTTCGGTTCCGACAACTCGCGTGAACAATAAGTCGTTCTCAGCTATCGGAATCGCTCTACGGAGAAGATACAGCTTACATTCCGCTGAATTCGTTGGCCTTTTTCTGGGAATTTCTCACCTCCCTCTGAAACTCAGCCAGCGCCGTATTCGTTCCTCGGCACGCGCAGCAGGCGCAGCACCTCCCTCTGGACCGGGGTCAGGGCATCCCAGAAGGAGTCGACCAGAGTCCCATCCTCGAAGAGCCGGCTTCGCCGGATCCCATCGAACAGCTGGAGGACCTTCTCAGTGGTCGGGCTCTGGCATTCCCGCTCTTCTGGGTAGATCGGAAGCGAGCTCAGCTCCTCATCCCGCATCGCGTTCCTGATCTCTCGCTCAATGAGACAGGAGACGAGCAGCGCCAGGAACATCAAGGTGAGGAACGAGGCGATCCGCTCCGGGGACTTCAGCCACATCGGCACTACGTTCAACACGTTCTTCAACTGTTCGTTTCGTTTCTCCAGGTAAGGCTGAAACTTGTAGATCTCCAAGATCTCTTTCGGAGAAGCACTCTTGCTGTTGGCCTCAAGGGGGAAGATGCCGTCCATCCGGCTGTCCCACTGGACTGTATCGGGGCGGGTCCGCCAGCTGAGTTCAAATTCGTGCTTCATCTCCCTGCGGTACTCTGTATCCTTGCCAGGCCGCCCTGGCCCCGTCTGCTTGTAGCTGGGCTTGTCAATGACCCGAACCTCTACCGCAAGCCACCTCCCGACGCCTCCCACCTTCAGGATCTCGTCAACGGCCTCTCGGATCTTCTTCTCTGTTTTGAGACCCCTCCGCCCCAGTCGCGGGCGCAGGGCATCCAGCGCCCGGGCCGCCCTCTCGATCTTGCCCTCTCGGCTCTCCCGGTCCAAGCGGGCCTTGTCGGAACTGTGGATCCAGATGATCCGGAAGCCGCCGCTGGACAACAGGGGATCCTCGTATCCCCGGAAGACCTGCGGCGGGCCATCCTCTCGACGTGAATCCGGTCGCCGGATGAGCTCTTCCCAGGGCGGTTCATGGCTCTGGATCCATTCCTCGAACCGGGAGTACTCCATGTGGTTGGCCGGCATGACCGTGACGAAGGTCCCTCCGTTTCCCGCGATGTGACGGAGGCTCGTCTCATTGTCGAGCTTGCAGTCCGCAACGTAGGTGAAGTTCGGGTGTCCGACGATCGACCGGAGCGTGTTCCATATGCCGATATGGATGTTGTCATCCGTCGTATTCCCGTCGAAAACTTGGTGATGGACTGGCACTGCTCCATCGCGGCTGACGCAGAGGGAGAAGACCAGTTGCTTGAGATCGTCGCGGTGGTCCTTGTTTCTGCCGAGCGTGATGATGAAGGGGGACTGGCAACCCGGGGCCGCAGTCAAGTACTCTCCAAAGAACGTGAGGCTTGTCGTGTCGGAATGGAACTGGCTCAGATCGAGGTTGAACCGCTTCGCCATGTCGACGACAACCCTGGTGACCAGCGTGCCACGATCTACTTTGTAGAACCAGTCCAAGCTCTTGCCTACCCGGTCATCGTGGAAGAGCAGGCTCTCATCGGGCGTCAGCCCGAGCTGCTCCGGGACAAAGCCCGCGACCCAGTCCTGGAATCGGTAGAGAGGCAAGCGGCTGGTCACCAGGTTCCTGATGACAACGCACAGAACTCGCCCATGGGGAACCGCCGCCTTCCGTCCCCGGGGCGTGAGAACGGCATCGACGGCCTTGTCGATCTCCTCCTCGATGCCCAGGCGTCGGATGACCCGATTCACGATCGGCATGGCTCCGATGGCCTTCGATTCCAGCATCCTCTCTACCATGGCGTGCGCAGTTATACGCGCAACCGGCTTTCACGTCAACAACGTTTTCTCCAGAAGGTGTTCGGTCATCATAAGTTCCATCGCCATCATCGGTTACATACATCCGAACAATTTTACTTGCATCTTGCGGTGCCGCGTGTCATCCTCTGAGACATGGAGAGGCGGAGAAAACGGCAGAACACCGTCGGGAAGATCGGAAAGGAGGACCCCCGGCAACAGGTCACAGGGCGCACGGCAGTCGTCCCTATCCCCACCGTCGAAGAGGCGCCGATGGCATATTGGGAGGGGCCCTTCGCCGACCCTGACCTCCCGTGGGATACAGGCCATCGTACCCACGAGCACCGGCTGGCTTGTCTGTCTCGCCGCCATTGCGAGTCTGGCCGCAGAGGGAGGGATGTGCCAGGTCAGGAGGATCAAGCTACACCGAGCCTTCCTTCACGGCTAACGCCACACTACGGCGAAAAGGGCAACTGAGGTAGTGACCCCAGCAAGCCCGACATAGAGACGCACTCGAAAAAATCGCGCGGAAACTCTCTCCCAATTCAGCGGAAAATAAGATACAGGGGGTAATCGCCGATCTTTGAGGAAGGATTCACAACCTGCTTCAGGTGGAATC
>Ga0194125_10010875_pt1 | contig 12341 bp, 8 predicted proteins | sample TA2KigC250mmetaG_FD_148626 | JGI IMG/M metagenome (GOLD analysis project Ga0194125, IMG submission 148626) | Freshwater microbial communities from Lake Tanganyika, Tanzania - TA2015034 Kigoma Deep Cast 250m | ecosystem: Environmental > Aquatic > Freshwater > Lake | place: Tanzania: Lake... | reverse complement strand
CTGGCGCTGTGGCGGCGATTCTGCTGGCGTTGCTGTTCATCGTGGCCGGCGTGTGGAAGATCACCGATCCGTTCAGCGCCTCCGTCCGCCTGACGCAGGCCCTGGTACCCGCCAGCCTGAGCCTGCCCGCGGCCATCCTGCTGGGCATCGGCGAGACCTTCGCCGGAGTCCTCATCCTGGTGCCCCGCTTCCGCCGCTGGGGCGCCTGGCTGACCGGCCTGATGCTGGTAGCCTTCCTGATCTACATCGGGGTGAACTACCACGCCCTGCGAGGCGAGGAATGCAATTGCTTTCCCTGGGTGAAGCGGGCGGTGGGGCCGGCCTTCTTCGTCGGAGACCTCGTCATGCTGGGGCTGGCCGTGATAGCCGGCGTGTGGAGCCGGACTTCGGGGAGCGTTCGCGGAGCGGCGCTGGTGCTGGGCGCCGTCACGGTGTTCGCGCTGGCCTGCTTCGGCGTGCTGGCCGTGCGGCAGGCCCCGGGTGAAGCGCCGGAGAGCATCACCGTGGACGGCCGGCCCTTCCCGCTACGCCAGGGCCGCGTGTTTCTGTACTTCTACGACCCGGAGTGCTCGCATTGCGACTCCGCCGCCCGCCTGATGGCGAACTACCACTGGAAGGACACCACCGTCATCAGCGTGGCGACCGCACAGGCGCAATTCGCCCGTGAGTTCATCCAGACCACCGGTTTGCGCGGCCTGATCACCACCGACGCCGATCTGCTGCGCAAGACGTTCTCTTTCGTGGATTCGCCTTACGCCGTGGCGCTGGAGAACGGCCGCGCGAAAGCCGCCTTCATTCAGTTCGACCGCCAGCAGCCCGAGACGGACCTGCGGCGGCTGGGGTTCATTCACTAGCTAACGGCCAGCGTTTCCGCCTCCGCCTTCAGCGGGAGCCACAGGCCGAACACGCGCGCCGTTGCGGGCACGCTGGGCGGCGGGGCGGCGCCGGGTGTGAGCTGCGCCCAGGCTTCGCCGGAACCGTCCGGTGTGCGGATCGCCGCACCGCTCCAGCCGGGGTGTTGCTTCCACTCCACATCCAGCTTCTCGGCGGGGCCGCGCACCACCATCAGTGCGGCGATGCGCGTCTCGGCAGCCGGTTGCCGCGTGGTCGCCTTGAAGTGCCACTGATTGGCCCGCTGCTCGTGATACTCGGTAGGGTTGCCCTCGTTGTAGGGCGTATCGAACTGGTCGGTGAGATGGAAGGCCAACCCGGCTTCACAGTCCAGCCGCACGGTGAGGGAGACCCCGCCGCGCATGGCCGTCACCATGCCGGCCGCCTCGTCCACCTGCATCTTGTCGATGGCGTGCAGCAGCCAGTCGAACCGCGCCGGCGCGGGCGCTTCCAACTCGTCCAGCACCACGAACAGGCCGGGGCGCAGGAACAGCACGTGACGCAAACAGCGCTTCAGCTTGCCGCCGTAGGCTTCCGTGGCGTCGCCGCACACGTAAGTAAGCGCCTTCTGATGGCGGAAATCGACGATGCGCCCACGGGCTTGCGCTGAGCGCACCACCTGGCCCTCGCCGTTCACCAGCACCGCGTTGTTGGCCTTGGTCTGGCGGGTCCAGTCGGCGTGGTGGGGCATGCTGTAGGCCGGTCCGTAGTAACCCGAAGCGATGGCCAGCGCGCGCCCGCCCTTCAGGATGCAGAAGGAATTCTGGTCTGCGTGGCTGTGGCTGACGCTGCCGAAGGGACTGCTCTTGAACAGCAGGAAGGTGTCTTCTTCCGGACGGTCCAGCGCGCTGTGCAGCGCGGCCCAGCCGATGCCGCGAAAGAGGGCCGCGGCCGGCAGATTGGAGGGGGGCGCGGGTTGGACGGCGTCTTCCGTCATCAGAGCCACCAGGGGATCGGATACGCCTTCCGCCAGCCCGCCCGCCTGCTGGGCGTACCACACTGCCGCCGGGTCCTGGAACCGCCGTCCGTGATGCATCATCAGCACCGCGCCAGCCGGGCCTACGCCGGGGCTGTCGGCGCCGTCGCCGAAGGGCCGCATCTCGCCCTTGGGCGCGGCGCAGTAGAGGAAGAAGCGCCGCACGCGGCGGAAGAACGGGCGCTTGTAGAGGTCGAAGCCGGTGGCTGTGCGCAGGGCCTCGATGGCCGGCAGATACAGCGTGTTGTAACTGAGCGCGTAACTAATGCCCTCCGCCCATCCGCCGTCGGAGTCCGCCCAGTGCGGGTAGAAGGTCGTGAAGGCGCTGAGCGAGAAGTCCAGCCACTCGGCGGCGTCCGGCGCCTCCCCCTGGAGCACCACGGCGTACTCGCTGAGGTAGGCTATCATCCGTCCGTTGTGGCTCTCCGCCGGGGAGTGCAGATAGTCGGCCCGGCGCAGCCGCTGTAGCACTTGGCGCGAACGCGCCACGGTCATCTCCCGGACGCGCCGGCGCTCGCTCTCGTCGAACAGGTCGTAGAGCCAGTCGTAGGCGCGGTGCCCGTGGCGGGCCATGCTCAGCCCAGGCTCGTCGCCGAAGGGCGATAGCACAGACATAGTGCCCTCGACGCCCCAGGTCTCCACCTCCAGCAGGATGCGCTTGGCCGCCAGCCCGTAGCGCTCCTCACCCGAGAGCAGGTACGCCAGCGCCAGCGGGCTCATGGCCCCGTCGATGTGGCGGCGGAACTCGCGGAAGTAGGTGGTGTAGCCCATCCTCTGGCGCGTCTTGCCCTCGAAGGTGTCGTAGAGCGGACGCTTGGGCAGCGGAGTCTTCAGCGCCCGGTCGGCCGCGCGCTTCAGTGCCTCCCAGGCCGCGCGCCGCCCAGAGGTCAGCGACCGCCGCACCTCGGGCAGGGCGCTCTTGGGGAAGATGTAGCGCGGATGGCCCGCGGGCACCCGGGCCAGCAAGGCCTTGGGATCTTCCCACGGCAGCTCCGGCAGGCCCTGGGCGATGCGGAACTTCCAGACGCCTCGCCGGGCCAGCACCCGGCCCGCCTCGTCACGCGCTTCGACATCCCAGGTGTAGTCCCGGGCGGCAGCGTGCGCGCAGGCAGATGCACGGGGTCCTTCAACCCGGCGGCTTCGCAGGCCACCTTGCCCGCTGCGTCGCGCACTTCCAGCCGATAGTGGTGCGCGCCCGCGGCTCGCCACCAGGCAAAACCCGGCGGATTGACGGCCGGCTCCGCGCCGTCCTGCGGCTGCATGAACAGTGCCCGCTCGGACTGCTTCGCGGGGAATCGCACCTCCGCCGCGCTGGCCGGCAGCCAGAGCGCCGGGCCGGCGGTGGGGACGAACTGAAGGAAGGCACGCCGTGAGGATCGCATGACGGTCTATAATCGCATTTTCGAGACAAGCATCATGAGCGCGCACGAGACCTTCCACTTCCAGACGCTGGAGGAGGTCCGCGCCCGGATCGCCGAGCTGGGGTTGGATCTGCCGCTGAGCGAGGATCTGACGCCGCTGCTCGAGCCGTTCCAGGCCGGTCCGTTCCGGCTGGCCAACCGGCTGATCGTCCATCCCATGGAGGGCTGCGACGGGCTGGCGGACGGCTCCCCCGACGAGCTTACCTTCCGCCGCTACCACCGCTTCGCCGGCGGCGGCGCGGGCCTGCTGTGGTTCGAGGCCACCGCTGTGACCGAGGAGGCGAGGGCCAACCCCCGCCAGATCTGGATCCGCGAGGAGACGCTGCCCGGCTTCGCCCGCCTGCTGGAGGAGACCCATCGCGTGGCCCGCGAGAACTTCGGCCCGCAACACCGGCCCCTGTGCGTACTGCAACTGACGCATTCGGGCCGCTACAGCAAGCCCCTGCGCCACCTGGCCCCCATCATCGCCCACCGCTCGAAGTACCTGGACCCGGCGATGAAGCTCCCGCCCGACTACCCGCTCATCACCGACGACGAGCTGGAGCGCCTGGAAGACGTCTACGTGGAGGCGGCCCGCTGCGCCCAGCGGGCCGGTTTCGACGGCGTGGACGTCAAGGCCTGCCACCGCTACCTGATCAACGAGCTGCACGCCTCTTTCACCCGCGAGAACAGCCGCTACGGCGGTTCTTTCGAAAACCGCACGCGCTTCTTCCGCAACATCGCGGGCAAGATCCGCGACCAAGTCCCCGGCCTCCTGGTCACCTCGCGCATGAACGTCTACGACGCCATGGCCTACCCCTACGGTTTTGGCGTGGATAGGGACGACCCCTCGAAACCGGACCTGAGCGAGCCGATCGAGCTGGTGCGCTGGCTGGCCTCCGGCGGAGCGCCGCTGGTGAACATCACGGTGGGCAACCCCTACTTCAACCCATACGTGAACCGGCCCTTCGATCTGCCGGTGACGGGCGCGCCGCTGCCGCCGGAATCGCCGCTGGAGGGCGTGGCGCGCTTCGTGCACATCGTCCGGGGCATCCAGACCGCGGCGCCTGGGATCGCAGTGATCGGCGGGGGCTACTCCTGGCTGCGGCAGTTCTTCCCGCACGCCGCGGCGGCGGCGATCCAGGCCGGCTGGGTGTCGCTGGTGGGCGTGGGGAGAATGGCCTTCGCTTACCCGGACTTCGCCCGCGACCTCGTTGAGAAGGGCGCGCTCGATCCCCTGCGCGTGTGCGTGGCCTGCTCGGCCTGCACCCAGATCATGCGCGACGGCGGCCGAACGGGGTGCGTGCCGCGCGACTCGGCTATCTACGAACCCATCTACAAGAGCGGCCGCGCCGAGGCCCTGGACTCGATCCAGGAGATGGCCAAGACCTGCCTGCAATGCAACGATCCCACCTGCGTGGGCGGCTGCCCGGCCCGGGTCAACATTCCCAAGTTCGTGGGTCACATCGCGGGGGGCCGCTTCCGGGCGGCTTACGATACGCTGCGCGAAGCCAACGTGCTGGCCGCCGTGTGCGGCTACGTCTGCCCCGCCGAAACGCTGTGCGAGGCCGGCTGCATCAACCAGCACTACACCAAGACGGTTCCCATCCGGCACCTTCAGCGCTGGGTGAGCCGCAAGGCGGTCGAGGAAGGCTGGAGCGCGGAGCCGAAGCCCGCCGCGCCCGACACCGGCAGGCGCGTGGCCGTGCTCGGCGCGGGCGCCGCCGGGGTCTCCGCCGCCGCGACCCTGGCTTCCTACGGCCACGCGGTGACGCTGTTCGAGCAGGGCGCGGCGCCGGGTGGGATCGCCCGCGAGACCATTCCCGCCGAGCGCCTGCCCGATGAAATCATCCGCCAGGAGATCGACGACGTGCTGGCCTCCAGCGGGGCCGTCACCCGGCGCTACGGCGCCGCACTAGGCTCCAACTGCACGCTGGATCAGGTGCTAGGCGAAGGCTTCGACGCCGCGCTGGCGGCCCTGGGGCTGAGCGATTCCGTGCCGCTGCCGGGCGCCAAGAAGCCCTCGAGTGGCGTCGAGGGCGCGCTCGAGTTTCTCCGCCAGACCAAGGCCGGCCGCCGGGTTTCCGGCACGGTGCTGGTGCTGGGCGGAGGCAATACCGCCATCGACGCCGCGCTCTCGGCCACGCGCGCCGGCGCTGCCGACGTGTCGATCGTCTATCGCCGCTCTTTCACCGAGATGCCGGCCTGGCCCGAGGAGCGCGACCAGGCCATTCGCGCGGGCGTCAACTTCCTCATCCTCACCCAGCCACTCGATTACGTGACCGATGCGGAAGGGCGCCTCACCGGCCTCAAGGTAATTCGCACGCGGCTCGGCCCGCCGGGAGCGGACGGCCGCCGCACGCCCGAGCCGTCGCCCGGCTCCGAGCACGTGCTACCCGCCGACCTGGTGATCGAAGCCATCGGCCAGCGGGTCAGCGACGAACTCAAGGCCGCCCTGCCCGGCGTGCGCCTGACCCGCGCCGGCCTGGTATGGACTAAGGAAGGAACCCTCGAAACCTCGCGCGAGGGCGTGTTCGCCGCCGGCGACATCATCAACGGCGGCGCCACGGTGGTGCAAGCCGTGGCGGAAGGCGCGCGGGCCGCGCGGGAGATCGACGCGTATCTGAAAGGAACATGAGAAGCACCGGGGACAGGCTGCCCTGTCCACGGGGGGACAGGGTGGCCTGTCCCCGGTATTCTGAAAGGAGTGTAACCGTGTCCTGCAAAATCGGCTTCATCGGCCTGGGCATCATGGGCAAGCCCATGTCCAAGAATCTGCTCAAGGCTGGACATTCATTGGTGGTTCACGACATCCGGCCTGAACCGGTCGAGGAGGTGGTGGCGGCCGGCGCCGAGAGCGGCGCATCGGCCAAGGAAGTGGCCGCACGCGCGGAGATCATCGTCACCATGCTGCCGGATGGTCCGGACGTTGAGCAGGCCATCCTCGGCCCGAGCGGCGTGCTCGAAGGCGCCAAGACGGGCTCAATCGTGGTGGATATGAGCTCGATCAGTCCCATCGTGGCCCAGAAGGTGGGTGCAGCGTGCGCCGAGCGCGGCGTCGAGTTCCTGGACGCGCCCGTCTCCGGCGGCGAGCCTAAGGCTATCGACGCCACCCTCGCCATCATGGTGGGCGGCAACCAGGAGGCCTTCGATAAGGTCCTGCCGGTGCTCAAGGCCATGGGCGCTTCCGTCACTCTCACCGGGCCTGTGGGCGCGGGCAACGTCACCAAGCTGGCCAACCAGATCATCGTGGCCCTGAACATCGCCGCCATGGGCGAGGCGCTCACGCTGGCCACCAAGGCGGGCGTCAGCCCGGAGGTGGTGTTCAACGCCATCAAGGGCGGCCTGGCGGGTTCGACCGTGCTGAACGCCAAGGCCCCCATGGTGATCGCCCGCAACTTCAAGCCCGGCTTCCGCATACGGCTACACCACAAGGACCTGCGCAACGCCCTGGCGGCGGCTTCCTCGCTAAACGTGCCGCTGCCGCTGACGAGCCTGGTCCAGCAGGAGCTGGTCGCGCTGCTTAACGACTGGGACCACTCCGGCATCGTCACCTTCACCGAGCGTGCGGCGCAGGTGGAGATCAAGTAGGCGCCCACGGGGACAGACGGAAGCGTCCCCGCGGGGCGGCTCGCGGGGCGGGTGGCGCTGAGGGTACAATTGAGGAGCGATGAACCGGCTGCGCCTGACGGGAGTGCTCTGGCAGGAAGGTGACGCCTTCGTGTCCAAGTGTCCCGAACTGGGCGTGGCTTCCTGCGGAGATACCCTCGAGGAGGCCATGGCGAACCTCCGGGAGGCAGTCGAGTTGTATCTGGACAACGCGGAGCGTTTGGGGCTTCTGGAGTCGCTGCCCGTGCTTACCTCGGCCGAGCGTTTCACCACCCAGTTCGAAGTCTCCCTTCGCTGAGGCTGGACATGTCCAAGCTGCCGGCCCTGTCGTCCGAAGAGGTTATCGGCGCCTTGCGCAGGGCGGGCTTCCGGTACGCTCCGAAGCGCGGGAAGGGAAGTCACAGCGCCTTCGTGGGAACGGATCGCGCGGGACGCATCCGGCTGGTGATCGTTCCTAAGCGGAAGGCGGTTCCCATCGGCACGCTGCTGTCCATCCTCGAACAAGCCGGCCTGTCACGCGACGAGTTCCTGGATCTGCTCTGAGCGTCCCCCCGGGGACGCTTCCGTCTGTCACCCTTCAGGCGCGGTAAGCTGAGGGCTTGTGCCTCGTCTACTGCAACTTACCATCTTGAGCGCCGCGGCGCTGCTGCTGGCGGCGCAGGAACCGCCACTGCGCGGATACTCGGCGGAGGCGGCACGCCTCCAGCGGCAATGGGAGGCCCGCTTCCGCGACATCCCCAGCACCGAGAACCTCCGCGCCTACGTCGAGCGCCTCTCGGCCCGCCCCCATCACGTCGGCTCGCCCTACGGCAAGCAGAACGCCGAGTGGATGCTCGCCAAGTTCAAGGAGTGGGGCTGGCACGCCCACATTGAGACCTTCCAGGTGCTTTTCCCTGCCCCGAAGGAGCGCCTGGTCGAGCTGCTCGAGCCTTCCCGCTACCTGGCCAGGCTCCAGGAGCCGCCCGTGCCGGAGGACCCCACGTCGGACCAGCAGGACGAGCAGTTGCCCACCTACAACGCCTACTCGGCCGATGGGGACGTCACGGCCCCACTGGTCTACGTCAACTACGGGGTACCGGAGGACTACGACCAATTGGAGCGCCTGGGTGTCTCCGTCAAGGGCGCCATCGTCATCGCCCGCTACGGCGCTTCCTGGCGCGGGATCAAGCCCAAGGTGGCCGCCGAGCGCGGCGCCCTGGGGTGCCTGATCTACTCCGATCCCCGCGAGGACGGCTTCTTCCAGGGCGAAGTCTTCCCTCAAGGCCCCTACCGCCCGCCCCACGGCGTGCAGCGCGGCAGCGTGTTGGACATGCCGCTGTACCCCGGCGATCCGCTGACCCCCGGCGTCGGCGCCACCGCCGGCGCCAAACGTCTTCCCCTCAGCGAAGCCCGGACCATCGCCAGGATCCCCACGCTCCCGCTTTCCTGGGCCGACGCCAGACCCCTGCTGGCCACCCTCAGAGGCCCTGTCGCCCCGCTGGCCTGGCGCGGCGCGCTGCCCCTCACCTATCGCCTCGGCCCCGGCCCGGCCAAGGTGCGCCTGCGCGTGAAGTCGAGCTGGGACCTGAAGCCGGCCTACGATGTCATCGCCAGGCTCAGGGGCGCGGACCGCCCCGACGAGTGGATCATCCGCGGCAACCACCACGATGCCTGGGTGAACGGCGCGGACGATCCCTCCACCGGCCTGGCCGCCCTGCTCGAGGAGGCGCGCGCCTTCGGCGAGCTGCTCAAGCAGGGCTGGAGGCCCCGCCGCACACTGGTCTATTGCGCCTGGGACGCCGAGGAGCCGGCCCTGCTCGGCTCCACCGAGTGGGCCGAGACCCACGCCGCGGAGCTGCGCCGCAAGGCCGTGGCTTACATCAACACCGACTCGACCGGCCGCGGGTTCTTGCGCGGCGAAGGGTCTCCCACTCTGGAGAAGCTGCTCAGCGAGGTGGCGCGCGACATCCCGGATCCCGACACGCGTTTCAGCGTATACGAGCGGGCGCGGCTGGCGCGCATCGCCTCGGCTTCCCCCCAAGAGCGCCAGGACATCCGCAAGCGGGCCGCTCTGCGCATCAGTGCGCCAGGCTCCGGCTCCGATTACACCGCTTTCACCGCGCATCTGGGAATCCCCTCGCTCAACCTGGCCTTCGGCGGGCTGGACGGCAGCGGCATCTACCACTCGATCTACGACGATTTCTACTGGTACACCCGCTTCGCGGATTCCGACTTCCGCTACGTGCGCACACTGGCCCAGACGGCTGGAACGGCCGCCATGCGGCTGGCCGACGCCGAGTTGCTGCCGCTGGAATTCACGGCTCTCGCCGAGAGCGTGCGCCGCTGGGTGCGGGAGCTGGAGACGTTGTTCAGGGACCGCCGGGCCGAGATCCAGGAGCGCAACCGGCAGATCCAGGAAGGCGTCTTCGCGGCTCTCGCCGATTCGCGAAGGCCGTCGGTGACGCCCTCGGTCGAACCGCTGCCTCCGCAGTTGGATTTCGCCCCGCTCACTGCCGCCTCGGAGGCCCTCCAGCGTGCCGCGAAACGTCACGAGCGGGCGCTGGTGTCCTGCTTCTCAGATGCATCGACAATGCTGCCTCGTGGGGCAGGCCTTCAGCCTGCCGCGCCGCAGGCGGAACCGCCTGCGCCACGGGGCAGCCCGTGGTCAAGGGAAGGGCAAAGCAGGACACTAGCCGGCGCTTCGCCGCGCTCCTTCGAGGCGGTCAACGGCAGGCTGATCGGGGCCGAGCGCCGCCTGACCGACCCGGTGGGTCTGCCCGGCCGCCCTTGGTTCAAGCATCTGGTCTACGCGCCCGGCCTCTATACCGGCTACAGCGCCAAGACCCTGCCCCTGGTGCGGGAGGCCCTCGAGCAGAAGCGGTGGCGGGACGCCGAGGCCGGTATCGCCCGCACCGGCGGTATCCTCAGGAATATGGCAGCCTTTGTCGAGGCCACGGCCGCCGAGATGGAGAAAGGGACGCGCTAGGTGACGGGCAATGCCCAGTGGCGGGCTTGCATCGAGGAGCTGGCGCAGGCGGCCGGCGCGCGGGAATGCCTGCGCTGGTTCACCCGCGAGAAACAGTGGGTGAACGAGCGGCACCTGGAGATGTGTCGCATCCCCGCGCCCACTTTCCTGGAGCGCGCGCGGGCCGAGTGGATGGCTGCCCAGTTCCACGCCATGGGCTGCGAGGCGTGCCTCGACCCGGCCGGCAACCTGCTGGCGCGCCTCGAACCGGACCGCGACCCCACGCAGCCGCTGGTGGTCCTAACCGCCCACCTGGACACCGTGCTCGCGCCGCGCCAAAAGGACGACATCGCGCTGGAACCCGACGGCACGTTGCGCGGGCCGGGCGTCAGCGATAACGGGGCCGGCCTGGCGGGCTTGCTGGCGGTGGCCCGGGCGCTGAAATCCTCGCCGCCGCTGCCGGAGGCCAACGCGGCCCTGCTGCTGGCCGCCACCGTGGGCGAGGAGGGCGAGGGCAACCTGACCGGCATGCGCCACCTGGTTCACGAGTCCCCGCTGGGCGAGAGAACCCGCGCCTGGCTGGTGCTGGAAGGCGCCGGAACGGACCGCATCATCCACCAAGCCCTGGCCAGCCGCCGCTTCGAGGTGGCCTTCTCCGGGCCGGGCGGACACAGTTGGAGCGACTCCGCCAGCGCCAATCCCATTCATGCGCTGGCGCGCGCCATCACCTTGTTCAGCGAACAGTGCGGCCGCGCCGCCCTCGAAGGCCCGCGCTCCTCCTGCCATTTCGGCATCGTGGAAGGCGGCTGGAGCGTCAACGCCATTCCCAGCCTGGCGCGCGGCAAGGTGGACCTGCGCTCGGAGGACGATCGCAAGCTCGACGAAATGGCGGACCTGCTCACCGTTACGGTCGAGCGCGCGCTGGAGATCGAGAACCAGCGGGCGGGCGATGGTAAGCTCGCTGCCAGGCTCAAAGCGATTGGCGCGCGGCCCGGCGGGCAGCTTGAGGACACCTCTCCGCTGCTGGCGGCCGTGCGCGCCGTGGACGCCCACCTGGGCTTGCGCACTCAGTTGGTGTGCTCCTCCACGGACGCCAACGTGCCCCTGGCGGCGGGCCACGCGGCCCTGGCACTCGGCGCGGGCGGCCGCGGCGGCGGCATCCATTCGCCCACCGAGTGGTTCAGCCCCGAGGGCCGGGATCTGGGCCTGAAGCGCATCCTGCTGCTGGTGGCGTGGGCGCTGCGGCAGGAGAGTCCCGCTTGACCCTCCCCGGGAGCCCCGCGCGGCCGGCTGCCTGGCGGGCCGACCTCGCGCTGGTGGGAATAGCCTTCATCTGGGGCGCCACCTTCGTGGTGGTCAAGCAGGCCCTCCAGGACGTCTCGACGCTGCTGTTCCTGGCCCTGCGCTTCAGCCTGGCGGCCCTGGCTCTGACCGTGGCTTTTCGTCCTCTACCCAGCAAGTTCGCCCAGCCGGGCACCCTGTTGCGCGGAGGCGTGCTGGCGGGGCTGTGTCTCTGGGCAGGCTACGTGTTCCAGACCGTCGGGCTGCGCTACACCACTCCCTCGAAGTCGGCCTTCATCACCGGCCTTTCCATCGTCATGGTGCCCCTGTTCGGCGCGGCACTGCGCCGCAAGCTGCCGGCGGCGATCGAGATACTCGGCGTGACGGCCGCCACGGCGGGGCTGGGGCTGATGACCCTGAACCTGGATACGCTGGAGGTCGAGCGCGGCGACTGGCTCACGTTGTGGTGCGCCGTCGGTTTCGCCGTGCACATCCTGGCGGTGGGCCATTACGCCCCGCGGGTCAGTTTCGAGGCCCTGGCCCTGGTGCAGATCGCCACTGCTGCCGGGCTGTCGCTGGGCGCCTGCTGGTGGGTCGAAACTTCCGCGATCCGCTGGAGCGCGGCGGTGGTGGCGGCGCTGGCTGTAACCGGATTGCTGGCCACGGCCCTGGCGTTCTCCGTCCAGGCCTGGGCGCAGCGGCACACCACCCCGACCCGCACCGCTCTCATCTTTGCCCTCGAGCCGGTCTTCGCCTGGCTGACCTCCTTCGTGCTGACCGGCGAGGTGCTCTCGGCGCGCGCCGCCCTGGGCGGGGTCCTTATCCTGGCCGGGATCCTGATCGTGGAGTTGAAGCCGGGTGGGAGGGGCTGAGAAGCGCCGTCCTCGGGGCAGCCGCCGGGGTAGTATGCTGTCCGCTGACACTTAGAAGGTGTGAAGGAATCTCCGGCCCGACCGCTCGCTGACGCTCGCGGCTCGGCCAGTGCCTGCACGCGTAATGAGATGCAACCGAGCCACGACCGGCAGGGAGTGGTCATGGCTTAACTGAACGGCATTGAGACTAGTGGCAATGCTGTTCACTTTGCGTAAACCCGACCGCTCGCTGACGCTCGCGGCTCGGCCAGTGCCTGCACGCGTAATAAGATGCAACCGAGCCACGACCGGCAGGGAGTGGTCATGGCTTAACTGAACGGTATTGAGGCTAGTGGCAATGCTGTTCACTTTGCGTACACCTGACCGCT
>Ga0194125_10010873_pt1 | contig 12341 bp, 8 predicted proteins | sample TA2KigC250mmetaG_FD_148626 | JGI IMG/M metagenome (GOLD analysis project Ga0194125, IMG submission 148626) | Freshwater microbial communities from Lake Tanganyika, Tanzania - TA2015034 Kigoma Deep Cast 250m | ecosystem: Environmental > Aquatic > Freshwater > Lake | place: Tanzania: Lake... | reverse complement strand
GCCGTTGCCGTACTCGTGCTTGCCGGACTTCTCGTACGGGCGGATGTGCGCGGCCTCGAGAACCGGGAGGGAGTGCTCGGTCGTCACGGCGCACGCGCGGTCGTACGCGTCGAGGATCGCGGCGCGGAACGAGCCCTGGCCGAGACGAGGGTGGATGAGCGCCGGACGCCCGTAGCGCTCTCCCTCGGCGATCTCGCGAATCCGCGAGCGAAGCTCCATCGGCGTCGGGATCGACGCGGCGCGAACGAGGCACTCCTGCCAGATGCGCTGCCCCTCTCCGACCGCGAGGTCGTACGTCTTCCCCTGCACGATGGGCGAGCTCCAATCGCGCGGTTGCTCGATCCACTGCTCCTCCGCGAAGAAGACCGGATCGCTCACCATGAGACGGCCGATCGTGGGATCCTCGCCCGGCTCGAGAGCGCGTTTCCCGCGCTCGCGGTACCGGAGGATCTGCCGGAGCATCTCCTCGAAGGTCGGCGCGCCGTTCTTATCGCCGAACGCATCCCACGCGAGCGAGGCCGGAAACCTCGACGCATGTGCGAAGAACCCGAACCCGCCGATCGCATAGTACGGTGCTTTCAGCTTAAACAAAAACGGCGCCCCCGGCGGGATCGCACCAAAACCGCTCCCACCCCCCGGCTGCCAGAAGTTCACCTCGTCCAGATCCGGCCGCGATCGCAAGAACCGGAACCAGTCGTGATCGGTGTTGGCGAGGTAGCCGCGCATTGGATTCCGCCCTGCCGCTCTCTCGAAGAGCCGCAGGGTCAAGCCCCGCTCTTTCGCTTCTTCTTTGTCCCGGCCCGGTTGGTCAGGGCCTCTCCGCCGCCCGTTGCGAGGTCGGCGACCGGCATCACGCTCACATTCGCTCCGAGATCATAGCGTACATCCCCCGGATAGAGCACGGTCAGCTTCTCGAGTCGGAGGTCCTCCATCGCGATCCTCATGGAGCTTGTGAGATGAGGCGCGTCCTGGAACTTGATCTCGACACCGAAGCGCTTCCCGCCGCGGACGAGGAGGAGATCGAGCTCGGCTCCCGTGTGCGTCGCCCAGAAGTATGCGCCGTCCACCTCGGCCGCTTTCAGGACTTCCTCGATCGCATAGCCTTCCCACGAGGACCCGACGGCCGGATGCGACAGGAGATCCCGCTCGGTTCGAATCCCGAGAAGAACATGGAGGAGCCCGGTATCCCGAACGTAAACCTTTCGGGCTTTGACTTGTCTTTTCTTGAGGTTCGCGTGCCAGGGCTGGAGCTGTCTGACCATGTAGAGACCCGCGAGCAGGTCCAGATAGCGACGGACGGTCGGCAGGCTCACACCGAGCGAGCGAGCCGGATCGGCCGCGTTCCAGACACGCCCGTGGCTGTGGGCGATCATGGTCCAGAAACGAAGGAGCGCCGTGGACGGAATCGTGATGCCGAGCTGCGGTAGGTCTCTCTCGAGGAAGGTCCGGATGAACTGCTCGCGCCAGGCGTAGCTATCGTTCTCCGACCGGGCGAGCGTGGAGGGAGGAAAGCCACCTCGCCTCCAATGACGTCGCAAGTGCTGCGCCCCAATCTCGCCGAGCCCGAACCCGGAGAGGGTCACGATCTCCAGGCGTCCGGCCAGAGTCTCCGTCGATTGACGGAGCAAATCGGGGGTCGCGCTCCCTAGAATGAGGAAGCGGGCGGGAAGCGGGCGGCGATCGGAGAGGACCCGGAGGACAGGAAAGAGATCGGGGCGGCGCTGGATCTCGTCGATCACGACGATGCCCCGAAGAGGGGAGAGCGCGGTCATCGGCTCGGCGAGGCGCACGAGGCTTCTCGGGTCCTCGAGGTCGAAGTAGGATGGGGAATCAATCGGGACGATCTGGCGGGCGAGCGTGGTCTTCCCCGATTGTCGAGGGCCGACGAGAGCCGTCACGCGGCTTCGCCTGAGCGCGGTCCTGATCTTCCGCAGCCATTCCGTACGCTCGATCATGCTCCCATGTTACCACGAAAATCGAACATCGGATGTTCTTTTTTCAGGGTGGGATTTCGGCGCTCCGGCGGGCCTCCTGTCGGTCTCGCGGTGGTTTCCTCGCAACAACATGGCCGTTCAGACGCTCACTTCAGGTCCGCGACCATGCGGACCGAGCCATCCTGGTAGATCCTTGCGATGAACGGCGGATCGTTCCTTCCCGTGAAACGGACAATCCGCCTCGCGGCTCGGCCAACAATCTCCGCGACCTCCTGTCCCGTGCTGTTGGCCGCAGAGACCACGAAGAGAGCGACGCCGTGCTTTCGGACGACCGCTTTCGCCCCCTCTCGGTAGCGGATCTTCTGATCCTGCGTGAGCGCGATCCATCTCGCACGGCCCGCAGCGGCAAGCCACTCCTCGTCCCGCGCGTCCGGGGCGAACTCCTCGTCGTGGACGATGACGGGGTACCCGAGGGATCTCAGCCTCGCGGGCACCACCTTCCGTCCCATCGACCGGTCGACGAAGAACGTGGGGGGATCACGCCGCGTGGAGGAAAAGCTCGCAGCGGATCGCCTCTTGGATTTCTTGGTGGGAGCGGCCATAGTCCTCGGCCAGGTCCTCGATCGACTCGCCGGCCTTGTAGCGTTCCGCGATGACGGTGGTGGGGATTCCGGTTCCAACCAGGACAGGCCTGCCGAAAGCAATCAGCGGGTCGATCATCACGGTCTTCGGCGCTTCGGGGACGGCGGCCCGTGTGAAGGGATAGAGTCGGAACGGGATGCCCCTCGCGTCCCATTCCACGCGCTTCAGGTGGGCGAGCAGAAACTCTCGGATGCCGAGCTGGCCGCTCTGCGAGATGTTGATGAGCTGGCCGAACTTCTCGACAAAGAGATCGACGCCGTCGGAGGCGAGCCTCTGATCCGCGAGAGGATGAGGCGACGCGAAATGGCGCTTCAGGTAATCGATCGCCGACCGCACGTGCAGCAGGCGCACGTTGTGCTCCTTTCGCACGGCCGAGAGGACATGGATCTCGACAAGGTTGACGAATGAGAGAATGAGCTTCTTCGAATCCGCGGGCGCGATCACGGGCGAAAAGCGGCGAACTCCCGACTGCGTCGGGTACGGACGTCCCGCGACCCACGAACGGACCGTCGCCGGAGGGACGAGAAGGTAGCGCGCGGCATCCGGGATGGAGTAGGAGGGAAGAGACCGCGGATCGTCCTCTCGAAGTTGACCGAAAGATCTGGGCATGTTGAAGGGGCCCCCCTCGATCGTGGATCGATCCGCAGCGCTCGGAGCGCCCGGACCGAATGGCGAACTCATTCTAGTCCGTGCTCGGCCCGGCGGCAAGGGGGAGGATGTTCCCAAGCTTCATCCTGATGCTGCCGACCGTTTACGACGCCGTCTCGGCCTGCGCCTCGTCTGCGTCCCAGTCCTCAGGCTCTTCGTCGTACGCCTCGGGGACCACCCCGGCGCGGAATAGGTCCAACTCCCGGGTGATCTTCTTGCCTGTGGCGGCTTCGATCCGTTGGATCAGCGCCTCCGCGCGCGACTCGAAGAACTCCCAAAAACGGTCCGTGCGAAGGTCTTCCGGCGAGATGCAATGAGATCGCAGGATCGCATCCATCCGCCCGGAGTCGATTCCAGCAGCCTTCTCGATAGCAGGAAGGTACTTCGACGGCGCACGACCTCCGATCTGCCGATTGGTTGTTGCCGAGAGAGCCGTCTTGTTAATGATGCTGTTGTAGATGCTTCCATCGAGACCGGCCGCCTTGCACCACTGCTCAGGAAAGATATGATGAATGTCGATCTTCTCGTCAAAGAAGGTTTGTGCCTCGATCGGTTCGCCGGTTCGGAAGTCCCGGCCGCCGTCGCGCATGAGGAGGGCGTACAGTCCCTTGTACGCGGAGCTGTTCCGTGTGCGCAGCGTGAGGAGACGGTTGGTCTGGAAGCTCGACTCCTGAATCGTGATGGGTTCCGTCGCGTCGCCGCGAACGAAGGCAGTCACCTCCGGCAGGTCGCGCGCGAATCGGCTCTCAATCGCACCGCCGTAGAGCTCTCCAAGCACCCCGCACCAGTACCATCGGGCAATCTTCTGGCGCGCGCCCTCGGTCTCACCTTCTCTGTCCAAGTCCGCGAGGATTGCGGCGAGGGGCACGAGTTGCGTGCGGTAGGGGAGATCGCGCGCCTTGAAGATCTTCTGGCCGTAGAGGAACCGTGCGGCCCTCGTGAAACCGTCCTCGACACGATCGGCCCAAGCTTTCCAGTCCGCGACCTCCAGCTTCAGTATGTCTTTCCTCTTGCAGCTGATCCCGGGTGCCTTGTCGATCGCGGCGGCGGTCTCGATCGCTTCGCGCCGGCGCGTCTTCGTTACCAGAAGAGACACGGCTTGAAGGAAGTCGTCGCTCTGGAGGCCCTTCAGCACGGGATGCCGGCTCTTGAGCTGATGTTCGCGAGCGTTCCAGTCATCCCGAAGCTGGTAGTCGTCGGCAGCGAACGATGCCGTCAGAAGCTCGAACACGGTCAGGGCCATACCTTTGGTGTTCACCCGTTCGAACACCAGGCACACGGCTTCCTTCGGCGTCTCCTTCTTCAGCTCGATCACCGGCACCTGGTACTGCTCGAAGCGTTTGATGACCTCACGCTCGAATGTGTCAAAGAGCTGTATCTTCTCCGGGTCATAGCGCCAGTGCCGGTTGTACGCCTGACGCCATTCCGCACTTGCGAAGATACGGTTCGCCGGGAACATGTCTTGCTCGTACTCGCGCTCGGCCGTTCTCACCTCGAGCGCGATCTCCCCACCGAAGGTCTTGACGAGCCGGTCCTCGGGGACGCTAAGAACAGCTTCCTCCCGATCGTCTTCGTTCGCGAGCGCTCTCTTCATGTCAAGGTATTACGGGGAGCAGGATGTAGTTGACATTCTCACCAGGCGGCATACTGGACCTCGGGGGCGTCGAAGTAGCGACGCACAAGCTCGGGGCGGCGCTGGGTACTTCTCAGGTACGAGCGGACCGAGCGGATCATGAGGTCCTGATTGTGTGGACGCTGGCGGCCGACGGCATTGGTCTTGACGTCTTGGTTGAGGTACTCATCGGGATTCAGCTCAGGGCTATACCCCGGCAGGAAAAAGAGGCGGATCTCCTGGCGATGATCCTCCAGCCACTTCTGGACGAGAGCCGAGCGATGGACCGGGTGTCGGTCTACGATCAAGAACACCGGGCGGGCTGTGTGTCGGAGAAGCCGACGCAGGAAACGGAGGAAGACCGCTCCGTTGAATTTGTCCCGGAAGACCATGAACGCCAACTGCCCTCGATTCGTGAGGGTCGAGAGGACGTTGCACCGAAAGCGCTGCCCGGTTCCGGGGATCACCGGTGTCTGCCCGCGCCGACCATAGGAACGTCCGGCCTGATGGTCGGACCGGAGACCCATCTCGTCCCCCCAGTGGATCTCGGCTCCCCGACGCTTCGCTTCGGCCCGGATGGCCGGATACTCCTCCTCGAGCCAGCGCCGCACGGCTTCGGGGTTCTGTTCGAAGGCCCGCCGCAACGGCTTCTGGGGAGTCAGACCCCAGCGTTGGAGGTACCGCCCCACCGTCCAGACCGAAACCTCCAGACCAAAGCGTTCGCTCAAGAGCATCTGCACCGCCGGGCGCGTCCACAGAGCGAAGGGGAATCGGAGCTGATCCGGACAACGACCGAGGATCGTGCGCACTACGAGCGCCGCCTCATGCGGAGCCAGACGCGACCGCCGCGGCCGACCCCGCGCGCGAGCACGCAGAGCCCGAAGCCCCGACCCCTCCACCTGGCGCATCCAGTTGTGAATCGCTTGGCGCGACACCCCAAAGACACGAGCGGCCTCCGACGGACCCATCCCCTGACGAATCGCCAACACGACTCGCCGCCTCAGATCCTCTTGGGCATTCGCAGGCAGGGATCGCGCATCCGGCCTCTTCATGTCTACAAGTATACAACCCAGGTCCCCATCTGTCAACCATATTATGCTCTGATTAGTAACCCTCCGCCCAGCGCGAAAGGAGTCCCTCGCTTGAGTCTGCACGAATCACTTTCCGGAGAAGCTCCACGCAACGCTTCCAGCGAGCGCGAACCGCGTCGTGAGGAACGCCCAATTCTTCCGCGACGCTCTTCCAGTCGCGGGAGAGGAAGTAGAATCGAGCCAGCTCGATACAGGATGAACGATACCGGTGGAAGACCTCGATCACGATGAGTTCGAGCCTTTCGAGAGGATCCCCGAAGTGGTCCGGAGCGTAGCGGAAATCCGCGTCCAGAGCATCTACCGTTTCCGACTCGAGAGGCTTGAAGCGCAGGCGTCTTCGGGTTTGGGATCTCAGGTACTGGGCGACGACCCGCCCAACAATCACCGCAATAAGGGCACTGGTGTTTGTTGCCCCCTCTCTCCGCACGGCTCGCAGAAGACGGATGACGGATTCTTGAGTAAGGTCTTCGAGATCCGGCGACTCGGCCACGCCGAGTCGATAACGGATCCCGCGCCGGATCGTCTCTCGAGCTTTTCCCCAGTCGATTTCCTGCTCGTGTAGGATCTTCCCGTCAGACATCACTTCAGCGAGGCCGATGGGGCACCGCACAGGTTCGGCCCGAGCGAACGGCTCCTGTCGGCGACCCCGGCCGAAGTTTCGTTCGAGATTGTCGAGGGACAATCGGCCGTCTTCACGAAGATCAGGATAGACGACTCCGCGAAGTCTCTTCAAGATGGAATGATAGCCGCATAGGCTTGCCGTCATTGCGAAACTCCGCGGGTCCTCGCGGACCCCGAAAGATAAGTCGCCGCAGGAGGATATCTGTGACGATAAGCCGCGGGATACGGGAGCTCTGGCCCGCGAGGCGGGCTATTCGTACGACCCCACTTGAATGAAGCCGGCCCAGTACCAAGGATCCGCGTAGAGACGCTTCGAATCGTGCGTGCCGAAATCACGGACTACTTGCTTGGCTCGGCGGAGTGCGGAAGCAACCGCGCTTCCCGTGATGGCGGGCTCCGGAACAGCGCGTGCGTCGCCGCTCGTTTCCGTGTCGAGAAGATGCCGATAGAACGATTCCATGAGGAGCGACGTCGACGCGTCGTCCACCTCCCAGAGGCTAACGACCAGGTTGCGCGCGCCGGCTAGAAGAAAAGCCTGAGAGAAGCCGACATAACCTTCTCCCGGCACTTCCTGCCCAAGGGCTGTTTCGCACGCGCTCAGCACCACGAGATCCGCCGCAAGCCGCCACTCGCGAAGGACCTCCCTCGCGGTCCATCTCCCGTCGAGGATCCGCTCTCCCTTTCGCGCTCGATCGAACGGGTCGGGAAGTCCTACCTGCGAGAGGATAAGAGCGCTGTTCTCGGGACGGCGGTTGTCCATGACGACGTGCGCGGAAAGGTGAATCACGCTGTACCGATCCAAGCGGCCGGACCAATCGAGAAGAGACTGCTCCGAGGCGTCGATGCCCAATAGGACATCGACTCGATCTCCGAACAGACAGCCCGACGATTCCACTTCTCGGCGCGATCCAAGAAGTCGTGGAAGCGCCATCAGGGCCTCCGCTCTCCCTCCACGCACTCCTTCCGCGAGCTCACGGTCGGATTGCCATGTCGAGTCGGATCCCGCCTCGTGCTCGGGCGCGGGAGACCGCATCGGATCCCGCGAGCTTGGCGAGACCCAGGCAAGATGCTCCTCCCGATACGGCGCGTCCCCGACGAAGAGCGCTCGGAGCTTCTGTCTTCTCCTGTCTCGATCGGCCTTGGCGTGCTCCGCGATCCACGCGAAGACGGTTGCCGAGGGAGCGTACAGGATCTCGAACCGATCGCACAAATAACGGCCTTCGGTATCGACGAGGGTCTCGACGGGAACGCCGATCATCTCTCGGGATGGAACGATGACGAGGCGGTCCACGCCCGACAGAGCGGGTTCGATTGGCGTGAAGCGTTCTCGATAGAGTCTCGTGCTTTCCTCGACAAGGTCGGGTCCTCTTGCGAACGGGCCTCGCGTACTTCTTATGCGGTCTCGGTAGTTACGGATCCGCTCTCGTCGGTCGGTCTTCCCGATGTTCTCCATCGGGAACCACTTCACATCGCCTTGGTCGCGGACGACATAGGCCCACGCCGCGCCGAGGGAGTCGGGCCCCGGCCACGGATCCTCGAGCCAGCCCACGATTGCCGTTCCCGGTCTCAACGACGCCTGCACGCGCGATCGGTCGAACGATCCGCCTTCCAAGGCCGGGTACTTGAGGGAGAGTGCCTGTCGATGCTCGGCCAGGGAGGCTTCGGCTCGGAGCAGCCTGGTCCGAATCGCTCGAGCCTCTCGATCCCACGAGTCCGAGGAATCCCGGGCGGCCCGATCGTAGCACGCAGCCAGCATGTCCTGGAGCGCCCCCAGATCGTTCAAGAGAGAGTCCTCGATCGCCTTCTCCTCCGCGGCGAGGGGTCTCTGGTCGACGACCATAAGAAGGTCGGCGAGAACGCGTCCCCTGCTTCTCTCCACTGCCTCCCAGGCCTCGTCCGTCTTCCCCAATCCGACCAGCACCGCAGCGAGTTCCTCATAGGGAGACACGGCAAAGGTTGCTCGCTCGATTCCGCGACCCGCGCGCAACCGTCCGGCTTCGAATGCCTCGCAAGCATGAGCTAAGAAATCCTCGGCCGCCAGGATGTCTCCCTGGATTCTCCTGAGGCGGCCGAGGGTCGACCCGGTCAAGACCATCTCCGGATGCTCTCTTCCCAGGCACGCCTCTCTCCGCTCCAGGGCGATTCGGCAAAGGGAATCCGCTTGCGTGTACTCTCCCTTGTCCATAAGACAACAAGCCAGATTGAAGAGGACCTTGACGGTTTCTGGATGAAACGATCCCGAAAGCCTCTCTCTCATGTCATGTGCTTCCCGGAAGCACCTTTCCGCTCTCTCGAGATTGCCGGTCATCCGGTGCACCGCCCCTACATTCATTAGGGCGAGGGCAACGTCAGGGTGGTTCTCCCCGAAGCTCTCTCTTTGAATTCGGAGAACCCGCTCCAGGACCGGGCCGGCCTGTTCGTAATCACCTTGTTCCACGAGTAGAACGCCGAGATTCCCAAGGCAAGATGCGAAATCGAGACCGTTCTCGCCCTGGATTCTCTCTAAGATCTCCAGGGCCTCGCGGTAGAGTTCTTCTCCCTCGTAGTCATCGCCACGCATGTCCAGCAGAGCTCCGAGGTTGATCGCAGCCACCGCAACGTCGTAAGATTCCTCGCCCAAGAGCTCTCTTCGTTTCGCGAGCGCCTTTCGCAGGACCGGCTCGGCGGTCGCGAAGTCCCCCTGATACGCCAGCGCCGTACCGTAGTTGTTCAATATGGTGAGGTAACCGGGGTCGCCTTCGCCCACAAGGTCCGTATAAAGGCCCAGCGCCTCTCGGGATAGGGACACCGCCTTCTCGTAATCGCCTTCCGCCAACTCAAGCATGGACAGATCGGAGAGGAGCCCGGCAACCATCGGGTGCTCATCCCCGACTTCGTTCCGGCTCGTTTCCAGCGCCTTCTCTGCGAGCTCTCGAGCGCCGGAGAAATCCCCCCTGCAAGAATGGAAAACAATCAGAGCGGCCAGACACTCAACGGTCTCCAGATGGTCCTCGCCCAGGATTTTCCTTCTGATCTCCATCTGACGGAGAGCGGCCTCTTCTCCGGATTCGCAGTCCATACGGATCCCGTGCTCTTCGATGGTGGACGCGAGGGCATCCACCTCCGCGAGATTCGCTTGTGCCTTCTCCGGAAGCGTCATCGCATATTCGAGGGTTGCCGCGAGCCTTCGGGCGTCTGCGATCATCCACTCTTCTCGCGAGGAGTCTGCCTCGAATCCCGCGAGGCGAGCACGAGCGGTCTCTGCCGCTTCGGAATAGCGACCGCGTGCCCGAAGATTCTTGATCTCGCTGAGAAGGGAGTCGTTAACGTACCAGGGCTGTCCAAGGGCGATGTTCGTCGACAAGAGGCTGGCAAAGAGAAGAACAATCATACGCGCCAGGTTCTTCCCCGCCGACCGTCTTGGCGAGGAGATCCGTCTAATCGGAGTAGATCGGACAGGATACAAGTCTCCTCCTCCGCCCACCCGAAAGTCGCCGGGCACCGTGCATGATGTTCGCCCCGCGCGGACCTGTCGGTCGTTCGTCCCACCGGTCCGGGCGAAGGTCAACCTTCGGTTCCGGGGCCTCGGTCCTCCCGTTGCGATCGATGATATCAGGAACACACGCTCGAGGGAAGGCCGGGTGCTCGCTCCGGGGTTGCGGATTCCGGGGGGTTTCTGAGCCGGGTCTCTCGCAAGTTTCGCTTCTTCCCGTCACACCACAATGCATCCGGCGACTACTAGGTCGAAGAGAGATCCGAGAGCATCAGCCCCTGTGAGACGGGCCACGGCCCGTTGAGGCCGGACACGGAGGAGGAAAAGGAAAATGGGAAACGGAATCAGGACGTTACGACTCGTGACCTTTGTACTTGCCGGGTGCATGTCGACGGTCGATGCGGGATTCGAGGGCCGCCCGATCACGACAAACGCCTTCCTTCCCACCGGCTACACGCTTCACGAGGGGGAGTTCACGGTGGGGATCGGTTCGATCAACTACGGAGCGACCGAACAACTTCAGTTCGGCACGAATCTTCTCTTGTGGATATTCCAAGTAAAAAACGCAGACGCGAAGTTCTCCCTCTTGAAAGACGAAGATCGCGCGGTCGCGATCGGACTCGGCGCCTCCCATTTCTCCTTGAACCTCCTAAGGGTGGATGGCAACGGACTATGGGGCACGGACGAGGCTAGCTTCACGACTCTGGTCCCATACGCCTCTGCGAGCCTATCGATTGGCGAGCGGACAATGGGGCATCTCGCCGGTCAGTTCGCCTATTTTCGATCCGATTACGAGACCGACGATGTCGAAGTGGCCGCATGGGCGAGCGGCACAGGCCTTACTGTTGGAATCGAGCAGGCCCTGAGCGACCTGACGCGTCTCCTTGCGGATGTAGGATACGACGCGACGTTCTCCGGCGTTCGCGTGGCGGGCGGCGTTCTCTTCGGTTGGGACAAGTTCCGTCTTAAGCTTGGCCTGAACTACTACTCCGCCGGTGATGGTTTCTTCTTTCCCCTGGTGGGGATCTGGTGGCGATTCCATTCGTAACGGTTGCCGGCCCAGTGGGATCCAAAGCAGCGTCCGTCATCGACGGCGAACAGGATTGACACAAGATCCATGCATGGTATAATGACGCTGCCTGATCGGCGATGCCCTTCCTCATGCGAATGGACCACGCTTACAACACCGGGTCGGGCTACGGCTCAGGAGAAGGGTTCGGCTGAATCCACCGCCGGAACTTCTCTCCACCAAGGAAGGGGGCAGTCACGATGAATGCTCTCCGGCGTTCTCTCTCCCGGATCGTCCTCTCCGCGCTCACGCTTGCAGCTCCGGCCGCTCTCCACGCGAGTCCGACCGTCCCGGACACGACCGACATCGTCTATGACACGGTAGTCCATGGGCAGATTGATCCCGTGGGCGATGTTGACGCGTATCGGTTTACCGGGGCTGCGGGGGACTCGGTGATCATTCGTGCGGGTGGGGGCGGGAACGATTTTCAGAAGCGTGTGGAGCTGTTCGACTCGACGGGAGCTCGTCTTGCGTCGGTGGGGGGAAGCTTGGGGAGTTGGGGTCAGGTCGATCTGTATGCGTCGCTTCCGGGGACCGGCCGCTACCACATCTTGGTGAGCGCTCCGCAGGGGAACGACACGGGGAACTACTGGCTGAGCCTTCATTGTTGGAGCTGCCAGTTCGTCCATCCCGACACCCTTGCTTACGACACCGTGATCCGCGACACGATCGAGACGTACGTGGACATCGATCCGTTTGCGTTCGCGGGTTCTGCGGGGGACTCGGTGATCATTCGTGCGGGTGGGGGCGGGAACGATTTTCAGAAGCGTGTGGAGCTGTTCGACTCGACGGGGGCTCGTCTTGCGTCGGTGGGGGGAAGCTTGGGGAGTTGGGGTCAGGTCGATCTGTATGCGTCGCTTCCGGGGACCGGCCGCTACCACATCTTGGTGAGCGCTCCGCAGGGGAACGACACGGGGAACTACTGGCTGAGCCTTCATTGTTGGAGCTGCCAGTTCGTCCATCCCGACACCCTTGCTTACGACACCGTGATCCGCGACACGATCGAGACGTACGTGGACATCGATCCGTTTGCGTTCGCGGGTTCTGCGGGGGACTCGGTGATCATTCGTGCGGGTGGGGGCGGGAACGATTTTCAGAAGCGTGTGGAGCTGTTCGACTCGACGGGGGCTCGTCTTGCGTCGGTGGGGGGAAGCTTGGGGAGTTGGGGTCAGGTCGATCTGTATGCGTCGCTTCCGGGGACCGGCCGCTACCACATCTTGGTGAGCGCTCCGCAGGGGAACGACACGGGGAA
>Ga0194125_10010870_pt1 | contig 12344 bp, 10 predicted proteins | sample TA2KigC250mmetaG_FD_148626 | JGI IMG/M metagenome (GOLD analysis project Ga0194125, IMG submission 148626) | Freshwater microbial communities from Lake Tanganyika, Tanzania - TA2015034 Kigoma Deep Cast 250m | ecosystem: Environmental > Aquatic > Freshwater > Lake | place: Tanzania: Lake... | reverse complement strand
GGATTTCCGGGGCTTAACCGTCCCGGGCCCATAGTCACCCGACAGGGGAAAACAGTAGGCCGACATCGGGGTCTGGAGCATTATACGGTGGGCCAACGCCGGGGGTTAGGGGTGCCGGGGCCGGCGCCCTACTATGTGGTGGAACTGGATCAGGCTGCCAACCGCATTGTCGTGGGTTTCAAAGAGGAACTCCGGTCTGCGGGGCTGGAGGTGGAGGACATCAACTGGCTCAGGCCAGTACCGGCAGAACCACTCCGAGCCGAAGTGAAACTGCGCTACCGCCATCCGGGGGCGGGCTGTCTGATAACGCCCCTGAGCCATACCCGGGCCTGGGTGTCCCTGGACCAGCCCCAAACTGCCATTACCCCCGGTCAGGCTGCGGTTTTTTACCAGGGGGAGCTGGTTCTCGGGGGAGGCTGGATCGTTAGAGGGGATGCGCCATGACAAGCCGGCCTGGCACCTCGGATCACGGCCTGGGCCTGGGTTTTGCCACCTTCGGCTGTAAGGTGAATCAAGGCGAGTCGGCTTATCTGGCTGAAACCGCAACCCGATTAGGTTTTAAGCCCACTGCGCCCCAGGTGGCCGACATACTGGTGGTCAACACCTGCACGGTCACCGCCCGGACCGACGCCCAGGTCCGCCAGATGCTGCGGCAGGCCAGCCGGCGGTCGTCCCTGCAGGGTATTATTATCACCGGGTGCTACGCCCAACGGGCGCCCCAGGAATTGGCGTGCTTCCCCAAGGTGCGGGCCGTGTTGGGCAATGCTGAAAAATCCCTCTGGCCGGACCTCCTGCCCGCCCTCGCCAACCGGCAACAGCCTCTAGTGCAGGTGAGGGATATGGATGCCTGCCGAGAATTTTCCTTCCTGCCCCTGAGGAACTTTTACGGCCATACCCGGGCTTTTCTCAAAATTCAGGACGGCTGCCGGCATGGTTGTGCTTACTGTATTGTCCCCCGGGTCCGGGGCCCGGAACGCAGTCTCCCCCTCCAGAACCTGCGTCAACAGGTGGAGGATTTTGTGGCTGCGGGATTTAAGGAAATCGTCTTGACCGGCATCAATCTGGCCCGCTACGGGCCTGATCTGCCCGGCCAGCCGAGCCTAACGTCAGTAGTGCGTCTCTTACGGCAGGCTTCCGAACCGGTGCGGTTTCGCCTGAGCTCCCTGGAACCTCAGCATATCAACCCGGATTTACTCCAGGAACTGGCGGAGTGGCCACAATTCTGCCCCCACTTTCATATACCTCTGCAAAGCGGCGCCTCCGCTGTGCTCGCCGCCATGCAGCGGGATTATCAGGCTTCCTGGTTTGCCGCCCTGATCCAGGAGATAGCCGCCATGTTTCCGGCAGCCGCCATCGGCCTGGACGTGATGACAGGCTTTCCCACGGAGTCGGCCGCAGATTATTACCAGACCAGGGAACTAATAGACCGCCTGCCCGTTTCCTATCTGCACGTTTTTCCTTACTCCCCCCGTCCCGGCACGGTGGCCGCCGGTTTAAGCCCCAAAGCCACACCCGCCGAAATACAGGACCGGGCCAGAGACCTGCGGGCTTTGGGTTTACAGAAAAAGGCGTTATTTTATCAGGGCCAGGTGGGGCAGGTGGTGGAGGTGTTAGTGGAAGGGAGCCTGGCCGGGAAGCCTGGGTGGGTAAAAGGCCTCACCGGCAATTATCTCCGGGTGCATCTGCCCGGACCGCCGTCTTGGGTCAATCGTATGGTCAGGGTCAGGCTGCGGGAGGTTGCCGGCCAGAGCCTCATCGGGGAGGCGTACCCCTGAGCTCCCACTGGGGTGCAAGCCGGGAAAGACAATAAAGTAAAGACCGAAGGGCTTATCAGGCCATGGCGACCCGGAAAGGCAGAGGCGCGGGAGCCTGAAGCGGAGCCCGCCAGGAAGGCTGGGTCTCGGGGATAAACAATCGCCAGGCTTCTTGTTGCTGCAGCAGGGCTTGCATGAACTGCTGGTGCAGGGCGTGGGAGCCTTTGATCACCCGCAGATGCCCGAGAACGGGCCATCCCAGCAGGGCCAGATCGCCGATGAGATCCAGGATTTTGTGGCGCACAAACTCGTCGGGAAACCGCAAACCTTCCGGATTGAGCACCCCGTGGTGATCCAAAACTATGGCGTTGTCCAGGGACCCCCCCAGGGCCTGGCCATTGGCCTGGAGTCTTTGGACGTCCTCCAGGAAACCAAAGGTCCGGGCCGGGGCTATTTCCCGGCAGAAGGTCTTGGCCCGGGGCTGCAGGGTCATCTTTTGGCGGCCGATGCGGGGATGGGGAAAATCTATGGCATAGCTCACCTTGAACTCCGGGGCCGGTTCGATGCCGATATACTTGTCTCCATGAGAAATTTCTATGGGTTTGTGTATGGCAAAGAAGGCCCGGGGCCACCGCAGGGTCTTGAACCCCGCCTGTTTCAGCAGGGACACAAACGAGGCGGCGCTGCCGTCCAGGATGGGAACCTCGGGTCCCGACACCTCGATGCGGGCGTTATCCACCCCGAGACCGGCCAGAGCTCCCAGCAGATGCTCCACCGTGGAGACATAGGCCTCTTGGCTGCCCAGGGTGGTGGCCAGACTGCTGTCCACGACCCGGGAGGAGCGCGCCGGAATCACGGGCGCCCCGGGCAGATCGGCGCGGACAAAATTGAGGCCGCTGTTGGCCGGGGCCGGATGTATCACTAATTGAACGGGACGACCGGAATGGATGCCGATACCCTGACAAGAAACCCTGCGTTTGATGGTCTGCTGAAAATACATGCTTTCCCTCCCCGCCTGACAGCTCTTGCAATCACCATACCAGTCGGCGGGAATCTTCCAAATATATTTATTCTTTTATTATCAATAAATTAAATAACAAACAAGCATTTTTTGAATGCATCCGGAGGGAACCCTGTGGCAGATTAAACACATAGTGAAGCTTTTTCGGCAAATATGACACATCTGTTGCGGTGCACTGAACCCCGGTCCGGCGGAGTTGCCCATTACCGGGCGGGGGAGTTCATAAAGGTGTTTGCCAAAAAAAGTAAGTTGTGTACTATAAAAGAATCATCTGATGACACCTTTGCTTTGATTACCGGAGTTAACTATGTCTTCGCAGAATTCCCAGGAGATCGAGCCCGTTGAATTGACTCCTGAGGCCCGTTTCAGATTTCGCTGTCATCCCGGAGTTGCCTGTTTCAACCAATGCTGCGCCCAAACCACCATTATCTTGAGTCCTTACGACGTGTTGCGTTTAAAGCGGCATCTAAGCTTGACCGCCGCAGAATTTCTGGCCCGCCATACCCATGAAATGGTCGATGATTTTTCCGGTCTGCCGCTGGTGGTTCTGACCATGGCCGACGGCACCCGAAACTACTGCCCTTTTTTAACCCAGAACGGCTGCGGCGTCTATGCTGACCGTCCGGCCACGTGCCGCTATTACCCGGTGGGGGTGGGCAGCCGCTGGACCGAACAAGGCCTGGAAAATTGCTATGTCTACATCCGGGAGGACCATTGCCAGGGTTTCCAGGAAGAGGGCGACTGGACCCTGGATTCCTGGCGCCGGGCCCAGGGCCTGGATGGCTATGAGGAGATGGACCGGGAGTGGAAAGCCATTATGCTGCAGGTGGGGGCCCGCCCCGGAAAACCCATCAGCTCCAGGTTCGGGGAGCATTTCCTCCAGGCGGCTTATAACCTGGATTGGTTCCGGAGTTTTGTCTTTGATACTGATTTCCTTAAGGTCTTTGCGGTGGAGCCGGAACTGGAGGCCCGTCTCAAAGCCGACGAGGAGCAGTTGCTGCGCTTTGCCTTCCGTTATCTGAGATATATGCTGCGCCTGGACGGGGCCCTGACCGTAAAAATGCCCCGGGGCTGTCCGGCCTCCCAAGGCCCAGAGGAGGAAAGATAATGGCTTACCAGGACCCGACGCCTTGCGGCCTTAACGCCAGTCCGGAGGAAATTGCGGCCATTGTGCGGCGCTATCGCACCGTGGCGGTGGTGGGGTTGTCTGCCGACCCGAAGCGCCCCAGTTATCAGGTGGCCAGTTACCTGCAATCCCAGGGTTACCGGATCATTCCGATTAATCCGAATTGCCAGGAAGTCCTGGGAGAAAAATGTTATGCCAGCCTGCCAGAGGTGCCCGAGCCGGTGGAGGTGGTGGATATCTTCCGGCAGACGGAGGCCATTCCCGGCATCGTGGAGGAAGCCATCGCCGTGGGCGCTAAAGTTGTCTGGATGCAGCTGGGCCTGGAGCACCCCCCGGCGGCGGCCCGGGCCCGGGCCGCCGGCCTGCAGGTGGTCATGAACCGCTGCCTCAAGATCGAACACGCCAACCTGTAGCGCCTATTTTGCCCTGCTTCCCCCTAAATGCCATAACCGTATACCCTGCCAAATGGCGACATTGACATTCTCGGTTTGATGCTTACCACTAATGGGTAAAGGGGCAGGTGCGGCGTTCGCGGACCGCAGCAATCGGGTGACTGGATTCCGGCCTGCGCCGCACTCATAAACCGAGAGGATGCCCATGGACGCCGCCAGCCGACCCAACCGCCTCATTAACGAAGCAAGCCCCTATCTCCAGCAACACGCCTATAACCCGGTGGATTGGTACCCCTGGGGGGAGGAGGCCCTGGAAAAGTCCCGCCGGGAAGATCGCCCCATTCTCCTGAGCGTGGGCTACTCCACCTGCCACTGGTGCCACGTCATGGCCCACGAGTGTTTCGAGAACCCGGAAATCGCCGGCCTGATGAATGAGATGTTCGTCAACATCAAGGTGGACCGAGAGGAGCGGCCGGATATAGACGACATCTACATGAACGCGGTGCAGATGATGACCGGCCGGGGAGGCTGGCCTTTAAATGTCTTTTTAACCCCCGAGCTGAAACCCTTCTACGGCGGGACCTATTTTCCCCCGGAAGACCGCGGCGGGCTGCCGGGATTCCCCCGCTTGCTCCAGGCCCTGCACGATTCCTATAAGAGCAAACAATCCAACATCCAGAATGTGGCGGACCTGCTGAACCACAATCTCCAGATCCTGGGGCAGACCCCGGACCTGGGCCAGGAACCGGGATTGGCCGCGCTGGACAAGGTCATTGAGCATTCCTGGCATTATTTCGATGCCGCCAACGGCGGTTTCGGCGGCGCCCCGAAATTCCCGCCCTCTTTGGACCTGGGCTTCTGGGCCCGCTACTACCACCGCACCGGCAGACCCGAGGTGATGGACAACCTGCTGTTCACCCTCCGGAAGATGGCCGCGGGTGGCATCTATGACCAGTTGCGGGGGGGATTTCACCGCTACACCGTGGACGCGGTCTGGCTCGTGCCCCATTTTGAAAAAATGCTCTACGACAATGCCCAGCTGGCCCAGCGCTACCTCGAGGCTTATCAACTCAGCGGCGACCCTGCCCTGGCCGAAATTGCCAGGGAAACCCTGGATTATGTCCTGGCGGAAATGACCTCGCCGGAGGGTGCCTTTTACGCGGCCCAGGACGCGGACAGCGAAGGGGAAGAGGGCACATTCTTTGTCTGGACGCCGGAGCAGGTCGCCCAGGTCCTCGGGCCGGAGCGGGCCCCCCTGATCTGCCGGGCTTTCGGCGTGATTCCCGGGGGCAATTTCGAGCACGGTGCCAGCGTGCTGCACCGGCCCCGGACCGCAGCCGAGCTGGCCCAGGAATTTTCCCTTACCCCGGAGCAGGTGCACGAAGCTTTGCCCCAGGCCCGGCAGCAGTTGCTGGCGGCCCGGGAACAACGGATCCGCCCCCACCGGGACGAGAAAATCATCACCGCCTGGAATGGCCTGATGATCTCCGCCATGGCTTATGGCGCCCAGGTATTGGGCCAGGAGGTTTACCGCCAGGCCGCCGGCCGGGCCGCGGCCTTTATTCTGGAGAGGCAACATCAGGGGGGGGGCCTGCAGCGCATCTGGGGAGCGCCGGATAAAAAGGGGAGCGCCTTTTTAGACGATTACGCCTTCTTCATCGCCGGTCTGCTTGACCTTTACGAGACCGACTTTGAGGTTAACTGGCTCCGGGCGGCCCTGAGCCTCACCGAGGAGGTGGAGGTTTCCTTTTATGATCACGAAGCCGGGGGCTACTTTTCCACCCCCCAGGACCATGAAAAACTCCTGGTGCGGCCCAAGAACTTCCACGACCTGGCCCTGCCCTCGGGAAACTCGGTGACCGTGCATAATCTTATCAGGCTGCACCGTTTCACCGAAAATCCTCACTTTCTCTCCCGGGCCCAGGAGATGTTGTCCCGGTTGCAGACCCTGATGGTGGAAAACCCCCGGGCCCTGACTCACCTGGCTTCGGCCCAGGAAGAGTTTCTCGCCCCCACCTTGGCCATAACTTTAGTGGGTGATCCCGCGGATGAGATTCTTCAAGACATGCTTGCCGGGATTCATCGGCGCTACCTGCCCCATCGACGCCTGGTGGTAAAAGACCCACGGGCAGGCGACGACCTGCTGGCCCTGGTGCCCGCAGCCCGGGATTACAACCAGATCCAGGAAAAACCCACGGCTTTTGTCTGCCTGGACCAGACCTGTTTAGCCCCGGCCCAGAGCCGGGAGGACCTGGATAAGGTGCTCAACAACCTGCCCCAAGGTGCCTGACAATCCTGCGAGAGGATTTTCCTGCGGGTTACCTAGGTTGCACCAGGGGTACGAAGGCCACCGGGCAGAGGATTTCCTCTGTAAAGGTGTCTCCCTTCCTGGTGAGGCACAGGAGATTCTGGGGCCCATAGACCGGCCCCACGGGAATGACGAGACGGCCGCCGTCTTTGAGTTGATCTTTGAGCCGGGGGGGAATTTCCGGGGCCGCCGCGGTGACCACGATGGCGTCGAAGGGGGCGAATTCCGGCCAGCCCTGGTAGCCGTCCCCGGCCTTGACCCGTACCTGCTTATAGCCCAACCGGGCCAGCCGTTCGGCGGCGCTCCGGGCCAATTCCGGGACCAGTTCGATGCTGTAAACTTCATCGGTGATATGCGCCAGGACCGCGGCCTGATAACCCGAGCCGGTGCCCACCTCCAAAACCCGCTGGCCGGGCCTGACCTGGGCCGCCTGGGTCATCAAAGCCACGATATACGGTTGCGAGATGGTGGCCCCGTGGCCGATGGGCAGAGGACGGTCATCATAGGCCCGCTGCTGCAGCTCCGGCGACACAAACAGGTGCCGGGGGGTTAGTTCCATGGCCTTTAAGACCTGGACATCGGTAATGTCCCGGCCCTTGAGATCTTTTTCCATCATGAGCTGCCGGGCCGCGGCATAGGGATCGGCTGCGGCGGCGGCCACGACACTGCCCAGAACGAACAGCATCAGCCCCACTCCATAACTCATTGACCGCATAGGATTTCTCCTTGTAAGTGGCAAGACCCTCCGCCCTGCTGAATACTTTCCTACCCTGGATCGAGGGCTAATTTTTCTTTGGTTCGTGAGATGAGGTCCCGCATGGCCGCGATGGCGGTTTTGTAGTCTGCTTCACCGAAGATGGCGCTGCCGGCCACAAAGATATCCGCCCCGGCCTTAACCAGGGCCTCCAGTGTGCCCAGGTTGACGCCGCCGTCCACTTCGATGGCCACCGGGAGCTGGCGAGCATCGATGAGCTGCCGCAGCCGGGTGATCTTGGGAAGCACGGCCTGGATGAATTTCTGGCCCCCGAACCCGGGGTTAACCGACATTACCAGCACCATATCCACTTCTTCCAGGATGTATTCGATGGCCTCCAGGGACGTGGCCGGATTCAACACCACTCCGGACCGGCAGCCCAGTCGCCGGATTTCCGTCACGGTCCGGTGCAGATGGGTGGAGGCCTCCACCTGCACCGAAATGGTGTCAGCCCCGGCCTCGGCAAAATCCGCCAGATAGCGTTCCGGCTGGGTAATCATCAGGTGAACGTCAAAGGGCCGATCCGTTACCGGGCGCAGGGCCCGAATCACCGGCGGGCCGATGGTGATGTTGGGGACAAAATGCCCGTCCATTACGTCAACGTGGATCCAATCAGCTCCGGCTGCCACAACTGCATTTATTTCCTCCCCCAGGCGGGTAAAATCCGCGGACAGAATCGAGGGGGCGATAATGGCCATATTCACATCTCCTTCAGCTGCTCTGAAAGCTCCATTACCACAATGGCGCGGCGAGATTTCGGCCCCTTGCCTGAATCCAGCCTCTGCTATATCATATCAAGGCGTTAAGGGCTGGCAAACCCAAAAATGGGCCTGGGATTGCCAAGCCACCATGGTTGTGCAACCAGAGGGAATCTCATGCCGTTAATGATCTTGGCCGTCAACTGGGCCGAAAAGCTCGCAGTGCAAGGCTCAAAGGGCTTAGGAACGGGAAAGCGACGCGCTGAGCGGCTGCCTTCAGGCAGGCCCGGGGCATCGGACTCATTTGCGGGCTACAGGGCGGGTCTGCCGTTAAACCGCAGTGTTGGCCCTTTCAGGGTCTAAGAGTTCCCGGCGGAGGAAGGCCACCAACTGCAGGCGCAACTTATCCCGCACCTGTCGGAAAGCCGTGCTAATCTCCTCTTCCGTGCCAGTGGCCTTGGCCGGATCGGGAAAACCCAGATGGACCAGACGGGCGGCGCCGGGGAACATGGGGCACTCTTTCTGGGCGCTATCGCAGAGGGTGATGGCCAGGTCGAACTGTTCGTCTTTAACTTCATCCACTGATTTGGAGTGCTGTTGGCCGATATCAATGCCCAGTTCGGCCATGACCTGAATGGCCCGGGGGTTTACCCGGCCGGGCCGCACGCCGGCAGAATAGGCCTGCACCTCACCCCTGAGATCGTGGTTGATGAGGCCTTCCGCCATCTGGCTGCGGCAGGCATTTTCAGTACATAAAAAGAGAACTTTTTTCATGGGTCTTCCTTGTCTTGTTTCCCTCCGGGCGGCCGGGGACGACCATTTTTTCCAGAAAGAATCGAAGCGGGGTAATTCGAGGAGCCGTTTCCGGGTGCCTGCCTCGATCTGATCCCGCACGGCCCGGAATGTGGCCAGTTTCTCCTTTTCCGAGGCCGCGGCCGGGTCATCAAAGAGCCAGCCCCCGGCGCTGAAAACTTCCAGACGATTAAAGTTACATAGTCGGCTCGATATGATTGATTCCTGAATTTTTCGATAAGTTGACTTCAGTCATTGTGTCTGCCGCAAGCTGACTGCTGATGGCTGAACACCATGGTTGATTGCATATCAGCCTTTTCTATGATAAATTTCTAAATTAATCATATTATAGAAAAATCCGCGGCAATGCCAGGACAAACCCGAGGCGGCCCACCGGCTGGCTGCGCGGCCGTGTATCCCCTACCAGGAAGGAATAGCTCATGCCCCAAGACCAGGTGCAACCCGAGGTGACTGAATTATCGGAACGGCTCTGCCAGATCGTCAATGAAATTTTTGCCACGTTCAACCAGAAGAATGTTACCCCGCCGGAGGCCGGCACCATTATTTTGGCCCTGATACACCGGTTGATGGGAGTGCTGGCCGATAATCCTGATTCCCGGCGCGACTTTGTGGCATCCATAATCGAAGTGGTGAACCGGCACCTCCTGGAGTCCCTGGAAGGCGACTCTTCGCCGCCTTGCCAGACGTAAGATAAGAACTGTAAGGGCCGCCTGCAGTAAAAGATTTTTTGTTTTCAGGCCGGTTTTGCCGGTGGTGGATGCCATCAGCATGAACAAAAATGGCCCCGGAACCATGCCGGCTAATCTGTATGAATGAGGAGTGCGGCCGTGAAGCGCTGCTACAATAATATCTTGGAACTCATCGGGGATACGCCCCTGGTGCGGCTCAATCGCCTGCCCGGCAATCCTAAGGTAGATATCTATGTGAAGTTGGAGTATTTCAATCCGGGAGGTTCCATTAAAGACCGGGTGGCCTGGAACATGATCCATGACGCGGAACTCCGGGGCGAACTTTTTCCCGGAAAAACGGTCATCGAAGCCACCAGCGGCAACACCGGCATCGGTCTGGCCTTGGTCTGCGCCGTCAAAGGTTATCCCTGTCTGCTGGCCATGTCGGAGTCGGCCAGCGAGGAGCGTAAACTCATCCTCAAGGCCTTGGGCGCCCAGATATTGCTTACTCCGGCCCCCCTGGGCACCGATGGAGCCATCGAGGAGGCTTATCGTCTGGCCCGGGAATTCCCCGACAAGTACTATTTGCCGGACCAGTTTAACAACCCCAGCAATCCTTCGGCCCATTATCACGGGACCGCCCAGGAGATCTGGGATCAGACCGAGGGCCGGGTTACCCATGTGATTGCCACCTTGGGCACCAGTGGCACCTTGATGGGCCTATATCGTCGTCTTAAAGAACTAAATCCGGCCATCCAGATTATCGGGGTGGAACCCCACATGAAGCATAAAATCCAGGGTCTCAAGAACATGAAAGAGTCCTATAAACCTGGAATTTTTGATAAAAATCAGGCTGACCGGATTATTAATGTGGACGATGAAGACGCCTTTGAAACCACGCGACGTCTGGCCCGGGAAGAGGGCCTGCTCCTGGGCATGAGTTCCGGGGCCGCAGTGACCATCGCCCTGAAATTGGCCCAGCAGTTGCACGAGGGCTTCATCGTGGCCATCGCCCCGGACAGCGGCGAGCGTTACCTTTCCACCCCCCTGTTTGTGGATAAGGAAAAACCCACCTTATGCTTTTTCAATACCCAGGGACGAAGCAAACAGGCGTTTCTGCCCCAGCATTTAGGGCAGGCCAGCATATACACCGATGGCCCCACCATGGACGGCTACCTGACCCTGACGGAGGCCCGGCGCCTCCTGGTGGCCGATCTGCTGCGCCGTTATCTGGAATATCGCGGCTTTCAGATCAAGCAGGTGGTGAACCTCACCGACCTGGATGACCGCACCATCCAGGGAGCCGAAGCCGCCGGACTCCCCCTGAGCGCCTTCACCCAGCACTACGTCGAGGAATTTTTCAAAGATATTGATGCGCTCGGACTGAAGCGGGCCCAGGCCTATCCCAGGGCCACGGACCATGTGGAGGACATGGTGGCTCTGGCCAAGCGCCTGCTGGAAAAAGGCTATGCTTATGAAAAACTGCGCTCCGTGTATTATGACATCTCCCGGTTCAAAGGCTACGGCAAGTTGTCCCACGTCGACCTGGACAATATCCGGGTGGGCAAGACCGTGGATCTGGACGACTATGAAAAAGACAACCCCTGCGATTTCACCCTGTTGAAACGCGCCAAGCTGGGGGAATTGAAGCGAGGCCTGTACTTCCCCACCGAATGGGGCAATGTCCGGCCCGGCTGGCACCTGGAATGCGCCGCCATGGCCCTGCACCATATGGGAGATTCTTTTGACATCGTCACCGGGGGCGCCAACCTGATTTTTCCCCATCACGAGAATGTCATTGCCATCTGTGAAGCTGCCACCGGCAAACCCCTGGCCCGCTACTGGCTGCATAATGAACCGGTGTTGGAAGCGAAAAACCCGGGAGAGGCCACGGATAAACCGGTCACGATGCGATCCTTGCTGGATGCCGGCATTTCCGGCGAAGACCTCCGCTATCTCCTCCTGACCACCCACTACCGCAAGACCTTGCACTTCTCCCCGGAGGCTTTGGAAGGCGCCCGGCGGTCCCGCAAACGGTTAAATCTGTTTGTCGAGCGTCTCAGCCGGGTCCGCCGGGGAGAGTCCTGGGAAGACCTGCCGGAGCATCTGGCCAAGTTGGCCGGGGATGTTACCTCTGCCCTGGACGATGACCTCAATATCGCCGGCGCCCTCGCGGTCCTGTTCAACTTCCAGCGGGAGATCAATACCCGGATGGATCAGGAAAATTTAGATGAAGCCGGAGCCCAGGCTATTATCAAACAATTTCAGGAAATTAATCAGATTTTGGGAGTGATGCGCTTTCCCCAACAGGCTGATGACGCTGCCATTGAGGCAAAACTGCAAGCCCGGGAAGAAGCCCGCCGGCAGAAAGATTGGACCACCGCAGATCGACTGCGGCAGGAATTACTGGCAGAGGGCATTGAAGTCCTGGATACCTCCAGCGGACCTATCTGGCGGCGGCAATAATACCGTTTCTGGTTTCCCGTTTCCGGTTTACCTCTGCTCCAAAAAGTTACTCAGGCCGCTTCCAGCACAATGTAGGGCGGGAAAGCGGAGCGCATCCCGCCGTTGAACAAACTTTTCATGCTTTGCGGGTGGGCCCCTGGCCGAAGCAATGGTAACCGGTGGGGACGGCCGGACCGAGACATACTTTTTCCTCACCTGCCAGCACCGAGGAAAAAGCCCCCCAGTTAAATTTTTTCTTTGCCTGGCACCAAGAATGTATTAAAATCACCGCATAAAGACAAAAATGTGCCGGAGTGGTGGAATCGGTAGACGCAGGGGACTCAAAATCCCCCGGGCCTTGCGCC
>Ga0194125_10010868_pt1 | contig 12347 bp, 6 predicted proteins | sample TA2KigC250mmetaG_FD_148626 | JGI IMG/M metagenome (GOLD analysis project Ga0194125, IMG submission 148626) | Freshwater microbial communities from Lake Tanganyika, Tanzania - TA2015034 Kigoma Deep Cast 250m | ecosystem: Environmental > Aquatic > Freshwater > Lake | place: Tanzania: Lake... | reverse complement strand
CGCTCTTCGCTCTTCGCTCTTCCCTCTTCCCTCTCCCGACTCCCCGCTCTCCTCCTCTCCGCTCTCTGCTCTCCGCTCTCTGCTCTCTGCTCTTCCCTCTCCGCTCTTCCCTCTTCCCTCTCCCGACTCCCCCCTCCCTGCTCTCCGCTCTCTGTTCTCCGCTCTCCGCTCTTCCCTCTCCCGTCTCCCCCCTCCCGACTCCCCCCTCCCCGCTCTCTTCTCTCCGCCCTCCCGCCCTCATCCCCCGCGCAGGCGGCGCAGCGTGGCGGTGGGGGGGCGGCCGCGGTGGCGGCGATAGAGGCGGGAGAAGTAGTAGGGGTCGGTGAAGCCGAGTTCGAAGGCGGCCTCGCGGACGGTGAGGCCGGGGCGGGCGCGGAAGAGGTCGTCGGCGACGTCGAGCTTGTGGGCGATCTGGTACTGCAGGAAGCTCGTGCCGGTCGCCTCCTTGAAGATGTGGGCGAGGCTGGACGGGCTGCGGTGGAGGAGGCGCGCGGCGTCGCCGGTGGAGAGGGTCTCCTGCGGGTGCTCGGCGAGGTAGGTCAGCAGGGGCTCGAGCGGGTCGAGGCTGCGCACGGCGATCAGGCGCTGCGACACGATGAAGTTGACCAGCACGGCGAAGAGGCCCATCAGGTCGCGGACCTGCGCGCGGGAGTAGAGCGGCACCTCGGCGAAGGCGCGGTCGAGGTCCTCCGCCACCCCCAGGCGCCGGGCGAGGGCGCGGACCGCCGGCGCGGGCGCCGCGCGCGTGCGGAACTGGCCGATCATCATGTAGCCGAGCACGCGGGCGCCGGAGCGCACCGCCATGCAGCCGTCGACCAGCCCGGCGTGGCACCGGTACCACACCGCGCCGCCCGAGTGCGCGGCGCGCTGCCAGCCGGCGTGGTCGGAGGCGGCGCAGCGCTCGTTGAGGCCCAGCCGGTGGCGGACCATCCGGCAGAAGCGGCAGTGGGGGAGATTCCCGCCGACCTCCAGCTCGCGGCCGGTCGGGGAAAGGAAGCAGAACCGCACGCGCATCAACCGCGAGAAATGGTCGAGCACCCCGCGGATGTCCCGCTGGAACACGAAGCGCATCTCGTGGGTGGACATGGTGCGAATCTATCCGGTTCGTGCAGGATCGTCCATCCATTGTGCAGGCTCATCCATTCCCTCCGCCCGGCCGCCGCCGTACGGTGCGCGACGGTGTCGGGGGGGCGTCCGGCGGGGCCGGGCGCCCGGTGCGCGCCGCCGGGTGCGGCGGCGCGGTTCGCGGGCCGGGAAGCGAGACGAGGTGACGCCGTGGGAATCCGGTTTGGGTTGAACGCGCTGGTCTACACCGCGTCGTTTTCCGGGCGCGAGACCGACCTCGTGGACCGCGTGGCGGCGATGGGCTACGACGGCATCGAGGTCCTCTTCGGCAACCTCGACCTTCTCGACGCGAAGGCCGCGCGCGCCGCGTTCGCCTCCGCGGGCCTGGGCATGACCGCCTGCTGCGTGATGACGGAGGACGCGAACCCCTGCAGCCCCGACGCGGCCGTCCGCGCCGCCGCGCTCGCCCGCCTGCGCCGGATGATCGACCTGACCTCCGAGATGGGCGGCGAGGCGATCGCGGGGCCGCTCTACGCCCCGGTGCGCTGGCTGACGGGCCGCGCGCGGACGGGCGACGAGTGGGGCCGCGCGCGCGACGTCCTCGGCGAGGCCGCCCTCCACGCGCAGCGCGCCGGGATCGGCATGGCGATCGAGCCGCTCAACCGCTTCGAGACGCACGTCCTCAACACCATCGGCGACGCCGCCCGCCTGTGCGCCGAGGTCGGCAGCCCCGCGCTCGGCGTGCAGGTCGACACCTTCCACGCGAACATCGAGGAGAAGGACACCGGGGCCGCGATCCGCGCGGCGGGCCCGTGGGTGCGGCACGTCCACGCCTCCGAGAACGACCGCGGCGTGCCCGGGACGGGGCAGGTCGACTGGGACGGCGCCTTCGCGGCGCTGCGCGACCTCGGATACGCGCGCTGGATCACGATCGAGAGCTTCGCCACGGGCATCGTCGACCTCTGCGCGGCGGCGTGCATCTGGCGGCCGATCTACGACTCGGCCGAAGCGCTGGCGCGCGACGGCCTGGCATTCTTGAAACGGAAGACGGCGGAACACCGCCTCGAACGCGAAGGGAGTCCGGCATGAAGGTGCAGTCCGCGGCCGAGTGCAAGATCGTCGAGACCAACGTCCGCGCCGCCGCCTCCGCCGCCCTCGAAGCGGGCGGGGGCATCGTGAGGCTCGCGCCCAACTGGGTGCCGCGCTCGTTCTGCGTCCCCGGGCGGCGGATCAAGCTGCATCCGGACGACTACTACGCGCTCGGCGGCGAGCGCGGCGGCATCGACGAGCGGTGGTTCTCGTCGACGACCCCGGCGGACAACGGCCCGCTGACCGGGAAGCACGAAGGCCTGAGCTTCATCGTCTTCGAGCACGGCGCCGACCGCTGCCGCATCCTGCTGCGCGACGCCGTCGCGGAACTCGGCGCCGCGCTGCTCGGCGAACGGATCTGGAACGCGCACCGGTGCTGGCCGATGTACTCGAAGTTCTTCGACAACAAGGGCGCGCTGCCGTTGCACATCCACCACCAGGACGTGCATGCCGCGCAGACGGGCCAGAAGGGCAAGCCGGAGGCCTACTACTTCCCGCCGCAGGCGAACAACTACGGCGGCGACTTCCCGTTCACGTTCTTCGGCTTCGCGCCGGGGACGACGAAGGACGACGTCCGCCGCTGCCTCGTCGACTTCCCGAGGGGCGACAACCACATCACGAGCATCTCGCAGGCCTACCGCCTCGACCCGGGCACCGGCTGGGACGTGCCGCCGGGCGTGCTGCACGCGCCGGGCAGCCTGTGCACCTACGAGCCGCAGAAGGCCTCGGACGTGTTCTCCATGTACCAGTCGGTCACGGGCGACCAGGTCGTGCCGGACACGCTGCTGTGGAAGGACACGCCGAAGGCGCGCGAGCGCGACGTGGACTGGCTGATGGAGATCATCGACTGGGACCTCAACGTCGACCCCGACTTCCGCCGCAACCGCTTCATGGCCCCGCGCCCGGTGCGGCCGTTCGCCGGGACGGAGCCGGAGGGCTGGCGCGAGACGTGGATCTGCTACCGGTCGCCCGCGTTCAGCGCCAAGGAACTGACCGTGCTGCCGGGCGCGACGGTGACGGTCCGCGATGCGGCCGCCTACGGACTGATCGTGATGCAGGGCCACGGCCGGATGGGCGCGTGGGACATCGAGACCCCGTCGCTGATCCGGTTCGGCCAGCTGACGGGCGACGAGTACTTCGTCAGCGAGGCCGCCGCGCGCGCGGGCGTGACCATCGTCAATCCGTCCGCGACCGATCCGATCGTCATGTTGAAGCACTTCGGGCCGGGCAACCCCGACCTGGGACTGTGAACGGAAGCCTGAACGAAACGCGAGGAGAGACACCATGAGCGGGAAGACCTATCCGAAACTGCACAACGCGACGTGGCCGGGCGTGGTCGGCAAGGGGCCGGGAACGCCCGAGGAGATCATCGGCCTGGACACGATGATCGAGATGACGGCCGCCGCCCGGGTGGACGGCGAGGCGTTCGACGGCGTCGACCTGTTCCTCTGCGCGCCGCACGTCAGCATCGACTCGACGGACGACGACCTCCGGAAGCTCGCCGACCTGCTCCGCTCGAAGAAGCTCGTCGCCGGCTCGCTCGTCGCGCCCGTCTGGCCGCCGGCCGGCGGCGGCACGGCGTTCGGCGACGCGGCGCAGCGCGCGCAGTTCGTGACGCAGGTCCGCAAGGCGTGCGTCATCGGGCAGAAGCTGACGAAGATGGGCGTCCGCCCCGACGGCGTCATCCGCATCGACTCCGCCGGCGGTGTGGCCGACTGGGCCAAGGACCCCGCGGGCAACACGAAGCTCATCATCGACACGTTCTCGAAGGCCTGCGCCGTCGCCGCCGATCACGGCGAGCGGCTGGCGGCCGAGGGCGAGATCTGCTGGGGCGGCATGCACTCGTGGCGGACGATGCTCCGGGTGCTCGAGGGCGTCGGCCGGCCGAAGGTGCTCGGCTTCCAGGCCGACATGGCGCACACGCTGCTCTACATGCTCGGCTACAACGCGCCGGAGGACCGCCTGGTGCCCGAATCGTTCGACTGGAACGACACCGCGACGTTCCATGCGGCGTACCGGAAGCTCGCCGCGGCGTTGCGGCCGTGGACGATCGACTTCCATGTCGCGCAGAACGACGCGACGGTGAAGGGGCAGGGGACGCACGACAAGACCGGCCGGCACTGCCTGCCCGACGACGCCAACGGCAAGCTCGACATCGCGTGGGCCGCCGGCCAGTGGCTGCGCGACGACGCCGGGAACCTGACGAAGTCGATCCGGCACCTCTGCTGGGACGGCTGCATGTTCACCAACGAGGTGATGCGCAAGCCCGCGACGTGGAACTCGATCCTCGGCGCGATGCGGAAGGTCCGCCAGGCCCACGGGTGGGCCGAGTAGGCCCCGCCTCCATCCCGTCATCCACCCATCCAATCCATCCGGGGGAATCACGATGAGCGCAACGAAGAACCTGAACATCGGCATGATCGGCTACGGCTTCATGGGCCGGGCCCACTCGAACGCGTGGCGCAAGGTCACCAACTTCTTCGACGTCCCGTACCGGCCGGTCCTCAAGGCCGCGTGCGCGCGCGACGAGGCGAAGCTGAAGGCCTTCGCGGACACGTGGGGCTACGAATCGACCGAGACCGACTGGCGGAAGCTGGTCGCGCGGCGCGACATCGACGCGATCGACATCTGCGTGCCGAACGACCTGCACCTCGAGATCGCCGTCGCCGCCGCGAAGGCCGGGAAGATGATCCTCTGCGAGAAGCCTCTCGCGCGGAACACCGCCGAGGGCCTCCAGATGGTCAAGGCCGTCGAGAAGGCCGGCGTGCTGAACACCGTGTGGTACAACTACCGCCGCGTGCCGGCGGTGACGCTCGCCAAGAACCTCGTGGACCAGGGCCGCCTCGGGAAGATCTTCCACTACCGCGCCAACTTCCTGCAGGACTGGACGATCTCGCCCGACCTCCCGCAGGGCGGCACCGGCCTGTGGCGGCTGGACGTCAAGGCGGCGGGCAGCGGCGTCACGGGCGACCTCCTCGCGCACTGCATCGACACCGCCATCTGGATCAACGGCCCGGTCGAATCCGTCTCGGCGATGACGGAGACCTTCATCAAGAAGCGCAAGCACACGCTGACGGGGAAGGTCGAGGCGGTCGGCATCGACGACGCCTGCGCGTTCCTCGCGCGGTTCCGCAACGGGTCGCTGGCGATCTTCGAGTCGACCCGCTACGCGCGCGGCCACAAGGCGAAGTACACGTTCGAGATCAACGGCGAGAAGGCCTCCATCGCCTGGGATCTGCACGACCTGCACCGCCTGCAGTACTTCGACCACGCCGACGACTCGGTCGTGCGCGGCTGGCGCAACATCCACGTCAGCGACGGCGACCAGCCCTACATGAACAAGTGGTGGGTGCCGGGCCTGCAGATCGGCTACGAGCACAGCTTCGTCCACCAGGTCGCGGACTTCCTCCAGGCCGCGGCGAAGGGCGAGTCGGCCGGGCCGACCTTCCGCGATGCGCTCGAGACGACGCGGGTCTGCGACGCCGTCCTCGCCTCCGCCGCCAGCGGGAAATGGGTCACGCTGAAATAGCGGAACCACGGATCGCACGGATCGCACGGATGGGGACTGTCCCTCCGGGGTTTCCCTCATCCGTGAAATCCGTGTAATCCGTGGTGTCCGGGAGTCCGGAACGCGGAACCACGGATAGCACGGGTCGCACGGATTCAACCAGGACAGCCCGGAGGATGGCCAGCGAATGGGGGCAACCGAATGGGGCCGCCGGCCGGGAGGGCCGCGCTCCGCGCGGCCGCAGGCTGAACCACGGATAGCCCTGATTCGATGAGGACAGCCCGGAGGATGACAACCGAATGGGGGCAACCGAATGAGGACGCGGCCGGGAGGGCCGCGCTCCGCGCGGCCGCAGGCTGAACCACGGATAGCACGGATCCCACGGATTCGGTGAGGACGGCCCGGAGGATGACAACCGAATGGGGGCAACCGAATGGGGACGGCCGGGAGGGCCGCGCTCCGCGCGGCCGCAGGCGGAACCACGGATAGCCCTGATTCGATGAGGACGGCCGGAGGATGACAACCGAATGGGGGCAACCGAATGAGGACGCGGCCGGGAGGGCCGCGCTCCGCGCGGCCGCAGGCTGAACCACGGATAGCCCTGATTCGATGAGGACAGCCCGGGGGATGGCAAGCGAATGGGGGCAACCGAATGAGGACGCGGACCGGGAGGGCCGCGCTCCGCGCGGCCGCAGGCGGAACCACGGATAGCCCTGATTCGATGAGGACAGCCCGGAGGATGACAACCGAATGGGGACAAACGAATGGGGACGACCGGGAGGGCCGCGCTCCGCGCGGCCGCAGGCTGAACCACGGATAGCACGGATTCGATGAGGACGGCCGGAGGATGGCAAGCGAATGGGGGCAACCGAATGAGGACGCGGCCGGGAGGGCCGCGCTCCGCGCGGCCGCAGGCTGAACCACGGATAGCACGGATTCGATGAGGACAGCCCGGAGGATGGCCAGGGCAGACGCATCCTGTTCCTGTCGAAATCGAGCCGTGTGCGCGGAATCCTCAGGATTCCCCTTCCATCGCCGGGAAAGGGAGATCCCAGCCGAACGATCCTTGAATCAAGGCAAAGGCGTAGCCGCGGCGCGCACCAGGTGGCCCCGAGCCCGCGAGGGGCCCGGCCGGGAACGCGGCAGACCGCCCCGGATGCAAGGCGACGAAGGGGGCGCAGGACTCGTGTCCGCGCCCCCTTCGGCAACGCCGCAGGCGGGGCGGGATCCCGCGCGATCCGGCCGGCCTGGTGCGCGCCGCACCCCCGCAACCGCAAGGGCTCCCGCGTCCACCCGCCACTCCGCGCTCCGCCGACCGAAAGGCGCCACCACCTCGAGGAAGATGCGTCTGCCCTGGGAGGATGACAACCGAATGGGGGCGGCCGGGAGGGCCGCGCTCCGCGCGGACGAACGCGGACCTCGGAACCCCCGGACGAAAACGGTCCATCCGGGGCTTCCCTTATCCGTGGAATCCGTGTAATCCGTGGTGTCCGGAAGGGGAGTGAACGCATGAAAACCGATCAGCGCCGGGGAATCGTGGCGGGCGGGAACTGGATCATCGACCACGTGAAGATGATCGACAAGTACCCCGACCAGGACACGCTGGCGAGCATCCTGGGGCAATCGCGCGGCACGGGCGGCTCGCCCTACAACGTGCTCGTCGACCTCGCGAAGATGAAGGCGCCGTTCCCGCTGGCCGGCGTCGGGCTGGTCGGCGACGACGAGGACGGGCGGTGGATCGTCGCCGACTGCGCCGACCTCGGGATCGACATGTCGCAAGTGCGCCCGACGACGGCCGCGGGAACGTCGTACACGGATGTCATGACGGTGCGGGAGAACGGGCGCCGCACCTTCTTCCACTCGCGCGGGGCCAACAGCCTGCTCGACGAGTCCGACTTCAAGCTCGAGGCGTGCACCGCGCGGATCCTCCACCTCGGCTACCTGCTGCTGCTCGACCGGATGGATACGATCGGGGCCGGCGGAACCACGGGCGCCTCGCGGATGCTGCGGCGCGCCCGGGCGCTCGGCCTCAAGACCTCGGTCGACGTCGTCAGCGAGCACGGCGACCGGTTCCCCGCGGTCGTGACGCCGGCGCTGCCGCACACGGATTACCTCATCGTCAACGAACTGGAGGCGTCGAAGTCGACCGGCATCGCGGTGCAGCGGGACGGCGCCCTGGATTTCGCGCTCGTCGTCCGGGCGGCCGCGCGCCTGCTCGAACTCGGCGTGAACGAGTGGGTGGTCGTCCACGCGCCGGAGGGCGCGCTCGCGCGGCACCGCGACGGCACGATCCATGTCCACGGCAGCGTGGCCATGCCGCCGGGGCGGGTCGCCGGAACGGCCGGCGCGGGCGATGCGTTCGCGGCCGGAGTGCTGCTCGGCCTTCACGAAGGGTGGCCGATGCCCGAGTGCCTGAAGATGGGCGCGTGCGCCGCCGCGACGAGCCTGACGCACCCGACCTGCACGGGCGGGATGCGTCCGGCCGCGGAGTGCCTCGCCTTCGGCGCGGACCTCGGATTCCGTCCGCCGCCCGCGGCGTGATCCTTCGAGCGACGCCGCGTCCCTCCGCGCACGTTCCGCGCGCCACTTCGGCCTTCCGCACGCGCGTTCGCGCGGCATCTCGTTTTCCGTCGCAGGTTCTCCGGCGGCCGATCAGTTCGCAACATATTCTCCATCATAGCATTGCAACCCGCGCCGGCGGCCTTCCGCCACGGACCATTTGATGGCCACTAATGTGTTGACTCCCAACAGGGTGTCTGGCACCTTGGATGGCAGGTTGGAAGAGAAAAAAATTTTGGGCGTACAAGAGATGAGATCCGCGAGTTCTGTGTTGTCTGCCGTCGGCGTGCGTACGGAGGGTCCGGTCATGAAGCATTTCCTCACCATCACCACCATCGTCGTTCTCGCATTGTCGTTCGGCGCGACACCGTCGCCGGCCGCGGACGGCACGTGGACCGCGGACGTCAGCACCAACTGGGGCCTGGGCCCGTGGATCGGCGCGGTGCCGATGGGCATCGGCGACGTCGCCGCCTTCACGAACAACATCACGGCGGACCGCACCGTGTCGAACGAGGCGACGCGCAGCGTCGGCGCGATCCTCTTCGGCGACACGACCGGCGGCAGCGCGTTCACGATCCTCGGCTCGGCGCTGACGATGGACGTTGCCTCCGGGCAGGCGCTGATCGGCAATCACTACAGCGGGGCGTCGAACCGGATCAGCGTCGCGAGCCTCACGCTCAACGACGATCTCATGGTCACGAACAGCGTTGCCGGCGGCTGGCTCGTGTTCCAGACGCCGGTCGGCGGATCGGGCCGGTCGATCACCTTCACGGGCAACGGCGCGCAGAACGTCGGCCAGTTCTCGATGCTGAGCAACAACACCTACAGCGGCGGGTCGACCGTCCGCTGGAGCCGCGTGCGGCTGCATACGGCGGGCGGTCTCGGCACCGGCGCCGTCGTGATCGAGCCGACCGGCCAGGTCTGGCTGGCGGGCAACGTCGTGCTGACGAACGCGGTGACCATGTCCGGCCCCGGCTGGAGGGAGGCCGCGGGCAACCTCGGCGCGTTCCGGATGGACAACGGGTCGCGCGTCGCGGGCCCCGTCACGATGGTCGGCGACAGCCGCCTGACGGTGTGGAACGGTGGGGATTTCGGCGAGGTCTCGGGCGCGATCGGCGGAGCGTTCACGCTGGAGAAGACCGGCCCCGGCACGCTCTTCCTGACCGCCGACAACAGCTACGGCGGCACGCTGATCTCGGCGGGCACGGTGCAGGTCGGGCGCGCGACGTCGACCGGAACGCTGGGCTACGGCGCCGTCACGCTCAACACCAACGCGGTGCTGCAGTTCCTGCGCACGGCGGACCTCACGGTTTCGAACAACGTCCAGGGCACCGGCTTCATGCGCCAGTTGGACGGCTCGGGCACGGTGGTGCTGCTCGGCAGCAACACGATCGGCACGCTCATCGTGTCCAGCGGCCGCGCCGAGGCGCCCGTCGTGTTCGGCCGGGGTTCGACCAACCTGGTCACCGGCAACATCCAGGTGGGCTACAACGCCCCCGGCGACGGAACCATGGGCCGGCTGGTCATCGCGGAGAACACGACGCTGCGCGTGAACGGGAGTTTCTTCCTCGGCGACCAGAACACCCGCACCGGCGAGGTTCTTCAGGCCGGGGGCGACGTCAGCATCGGCGGCCGTCTCCAGATCGGCCACTGGGCGAACAACCTCAGTTCCTATGTCATGAACGGCGGCACGCTCCGGACCACGGCGAACGTCGGGGTGAACCCGTTCGGCGGCGGCGAGCAGAACGGCGTCATCTACCTCGGCATCGACGGGTCCGGCTCCTTCCGCCAGAACGGCGGCGACGTGATCACGGCGGCGGTCGTCCTCGACAACCGCGGGAACACGGTGCCCGACGTGGACCTGTACACGCTGGCGGGCGGCAACCTCTTCATCGGCCTGTGGGGGATCCAGGGCAACCAGAGCACCCGGTTCGACGCGGGTGGCGGGTCGATCATCGCGTCGAACAACCTCGCGATCAACGTCCCGCTCAACTTCACGAACATCACCGGCGCGACGAAGATCTCCGTCCCCGCCAGCGGCTTCGTCACGCTGAGCAATGCCTACGGCAACGCGGATGTCATCGTCACCAACGGGACGCTCGTGCTGGCGAACGTCGGCGGACGCAAGGCGCTCGCCGGCGACCTGTCCCTGCTCGCCGGGACGGAGATCCGCCACGTCGGCAGCGGCATGACGCTGCTCGCGGGCGAGAACGCGGTCGGCGGCCTTGTGGTCAGCAACGGCACGCTCGGCTACGCGGTTGAAGCCAGCGCGGGCGGGCCCTCCTCGCCGATCAACGTGGCCGGCGGCATCCTCCAGATCGACGGGACCACGGTTCACCAGGTCGAGACCCACGCGGTGAACTGGTCGTCGTTCAACGGCGGCATCGACGTCGCCAGCCCGTACAACACGGTCGTGCTGGCGACGAACATCGACGGCACCGGGTCGTTCACGAAGGCCGGGGCCGGCACGCTGGTGCTGACCGGCGTGGACCACGCCTACCAGGGCGGCACGATCATCAGCAACGGCACGCTCCGGCTGGTCGGCGGCAACGATCCGCTGGCGGTCGAGGGCGAGGTCCGCGTCGTCCGCGGCACGCTCGACCTCGGCGGCCGCTCGCAGGAAGTCCAGGGCGGCGTCAGCCTCTACGGCGGCGCGGCCGTCAACGGGACGATCAACAACACCGGCCTGTTCGGGTTCGACGTCAGGGCCGGGATGATCGGGGTCAACCTCGAGGGCAACGTCGGCATCACGAAGACGACCGACGGGACGGCGACGCTGTCCGGCGAGAACACCTTCACGGGCGACGTCACGATGAACGGCGGCATCCTGCAGGTGGTTCGCGACGCGAACCTCGGGGCCGGCGGCGACCTCAACTTCCAAGGCGGCCGGCTGGCGATCGTCGGCTCGGCGATCAGCAACTTCAACGGACGCGGGGTCAACTGGGGCACCTTCAACGGCGGCCTCGACATCGTCTCGTCCAACTACACCTTCACGCTCAACAACATCATCGGCGGATCCGGCTCGTTCACCAAGGGCGGCGCCGGCACGCTGGTCATGAACGTCGCCCACACCTACGCGGGCAACACGGTCATCAGCAACGGCACGCTCGTCCTGGCGGCCGACCAGGCAACGACCGGCGGCACGATGATCGGGGCGGGCGCCGCGACGCTGCAGATGGGCGCGGGCGGCACGGCCGGCTGGATCGGCGGCGCGATCACGAACAACGGAACGCTGAACTTCCTGCGGTCGGACACGGTCGTCGTACCCAATACGATTCTCGGCGGCGGCGCCGTTCGCCAGTCGGGCTCCGGCACGATCATCATCACCAACGCCCTCACGGCCGCGACCTTCTTCCCGCAGCGGGGCACGGTGGTCATCACCAACGGCGGCGTGGTGCAGGCCAATTCGTACACCAGCGTCGGCCAGCTGGCGGGCGACAACGGACGGCTCGTGGTCAACGGCACCGGCATCCTCCGGTCGGCGGGCGACATCAACATCGGCGACCTGGCCGGGTCGCGCGGACTCGTCCTCGTCCAGGATTCCGCGATCGTGACCGGCCGCAATCTCTACGTGGGCAGGTCCGGCGACGCGGTCGGCGTGCTCGTGATCAGCAACGGGCAGGTCCGCATCGCCGGCGGCGGCGAGCTGCGCATCGGCGGCGGCGGCGGCGCGGCCGATGCCAGGGCGTACGGCTACATCGGCCTGTCCGGCGGGAAGCTGTTCACGGCCAACAACTTCCAGTTGGGCGCCTACGGCATCGGAGCCATGGACATGACCGGCGGCATCTTCAGCAACGCCTCGTGGATCACCCCCGGCCGCTGGCCGGGCGGTTACGGTCTCTTCAACGTGATGGGCGGCACGGCCTACGTTCACAATACCGGCACCGGTATCATCGTCGGCGAGATCGGCACGTCGGACATGAACATCCAGAACGCCAACGTCATCATCGACGGCCGCCTCCGGGTCGGCGGCGGCGGAACCGGCACGGGCGTCGTCAACCTGGCCTCCGGCGGCGTCCTGGCGACCCCGTTTGTGGAGACGTTCGGCGGACAGAGCCTCGTCAACTTCCACGGCGGCGCGCTGCGGCTGACGGCCAACTCGGCGACGGCCATGCAGGGCCTCAAC
>Ga0194125_10010862_pt1 | contig 12352 bp, 6 predicted proteins | sample TA2KigC250mmetaG_FD_148626 | JGI IMG/M metagenome (GOLD analysis project Ga0194125, IMG submission 148626) | Freshwater microbial communities from Lake Tanganyika, Tanzania - TA2015034 Kigoma Deep Cast 250m | ecosystem: Environmental > Aquatic > Freshwater > Lake | place: Tanzania: Lake... | reverse complement strand
GATACTATCCTGGGAATACCGAAGCCAATGGCTTTCGCCATTGAATCCTTCCTGGCCAATGGCTTTACGGGCCTTTCCCCCTCCTCAAGATATACTTATTTCGTCGCAGTTTTTGATTGGATTGCGGGCTTAATCACCGTATCAACGTTAACAGCTGTTGTCTTCTCAAAATTGAGCTGCAACGCAATGCCGCTATTGTTCAGCCGACATCTCTGCATATCGAATATCGAGGAAGGCCATTTATTTTGCAGATTTGTGACAAACAACAGAAGCCAGTGGCTTAACGTCAGTTATACGCTTTCACTGATCTTTGATGACGAATCTGAACCGGGCCTTTGGCAGCGACGAATTGTGCCACTGACAACCCTGAATTCGGGAACCCCCCAACTGAGCCAGACCGCAACCCTCACCCACGCAATCAATACTGAGAGCCCTATCCGACAAATGGGATTGAATGAATTAATGCAGCGCAACGCTGTTATCATGCCGCTGGTCGAGGGTGTCGATGAGACAACAGGCTCGTGTCTACTGCAAACACACCTTTACGCCATGAAGGACATCCTGATTGGCTTTCGCTATGGGGATCTTGTCAGTACCGACAACCATGGAAGGCGAAGCATCAGCATGCAGAACCTCAACGCTGTTGTGGCACAAAAGAGTTATGAGAGTTGAACCCTTCAGCGCCCTCCAGGCCTTGTCATGGACACGTCGTAATGGACATCGCCCCGCTGATCTGCGACACCAACCAGCGCAGCAGATCTGCAGCACTGTTGACGGCATCCGAACCGACGCGTCGCGGTACCCCACCTCAAAGGTTAACGACGGGAACTGTCCAGAAAAACCTGACCACCTCAGATCTATACCGAGCTGCTACTACATATCACAGAAAGCCTGTGATACTCGAGCCAGAGGCACTTCCGTTCGGCCCTGGCTGGAGTGCCAACCTGAAGTTAGGGTAACGTTACCAAAGTCGTTCATCAATATGGTGCCCGCGCAATAGGGGCTGTGTCTGAGCCCCTGAATCAATTTTGCTGACGACTGCACCTAAGCATTAACAGTTGAGCCATGCCTCCATTCGAAAGCTCTGAAGCCTCATCTCTAGAGCATCGCTTGTTATCTGAAGGCTGGAGCCTAAGCCAAAGGCTGGACTGGATTACGAACCACGAACTGCAGGAAGATAATGGCTGCCAGGAAGAAGACCCACTACAAAGCTGGAAAAGGATCGTAGCCCCTCATAACCATGAACATTTTGATAGACGTCTAGCGTGGGATGGAATATCGCCAGAGGCGGCCGCATCGGTATTGCAGCCGAGTCAGGCGAACTTTCCGACCAATCCATCATGGTGGACAACCCTGACATCAATACGTCAGGCTGCCATCGAACGACTTGATCCACTAGAGCTTAAGGAACGTTGCGCTGGAGAGCCCTTTGTGCACGCCTGGAGGCCCGCTGCTGCTTGGGCGCTTCAAACATTGAAGGAGCGCTGTTGCAATCTCGAGCCCACGTTAACGCTGTGCTCAGAAGCGTGGCTTGATCTTGTTGAAGGCCTTCTAGTACGGCTATGTAATACGGCCGGACACGCTCTATGGGAAAAGTTTAATGAGCGACGCAGCCCAGGCCGGATGTTGATCGCTCACCTCGGAGCCAGCGGAGATAGCAGTGGTAAGCCCACCCGGGAAGTTTACGACACCTTTATTGCCGAGCTGCTAGGCAGCGGTTATGCACTGCTCCTGTTTGATTTCCCAGTTCTGGGACGCCTGCTATCACAGGTTGTTGAGTTTTGGCTTGAAGGCACCTCAGAGATGCTGCAGCGTGTAGCCGCCAGCCGAAGGGACCTTCACAAGCATTTTGGAATTGATCCTGAAGCAGCTCTGCGCAAAGTGCAGTTGGGTCTTAGCGACCCCCACCGCGGCGGCAGAGCTGTTGCGATTCTTGACTTTAGCAGTAAAGCTAACAAGCATAACAAGGTTGTGTACAAGGCGAAAGATATGCAGCTCGACCAGGCCTACCAGGACTTTCTGCGGACGATCAACCACTTCTCCGCCATGCCGCCATTAAGGACCTTAATGGTGCTGCCTCGCCACGGATACGGATTTATGGAGTGGGTCGAGCATCGCCCATGCAGCAGCGAAGATGGGCTTGCGCGTTTCTACACCAATGCCGGTCGCCACATCGGGTTGCTGCATCTGTTGGGTTGCAGCGACTGTCACCATGAAAACTTAATTGCGTGCGATGACCAGCTGATGCTGATTGATAGCGAAACGCTATTAAATTCCTCGCTTGTAAATGTGAGTAGCGACGGAGATGCTCCTCATCATCTGTTATCGAGTGTGCAGATCTCTATGGAGGACTCAGTATTGCGAATCGGACTGCTTCCTAATTGGACAATCGAAGGTGCTGGAAACAAGCACGCATTTGATATTAGCGCCTTAGGTATTATACCGACACCTGAGCGCGAAATGCCTGGCTGGCTTGCCATTAATAGTGATGGGATGATTCCCAGCAGATTAAAGCAGTCCTGCAAGCTGCCTACCAGCTTGCCTATTGGAATGGGAAGCCAGCCAAGGCTGACTGAATTTGTCGAACAGTTGTGTGCTGGATTTACCCAGCAATTACTTGAGGCTATGTGTGAGAGTGCCACATTGATAGAGGCGCTAGCAAAGTTCAAAGGCCTTCCTAGACGGCAGCTAGCGCGTGGAACAAGGCTTTATTTTGCGATTCAACAAAGGATGCTGAGGCCCGCATCACTGCGAAACGCAGTGGCTCATGGTCTCGTCCTCGAACAACTGAGTCGTTGCTTTATTGCCATCAATAAAAGACCGAACAGCTGGCCAATGTTTAAGGCCGAGGTTCTGCAGATGGAGCAGCTAGATATCCCGCTATTTGAACACCTTATCGACAGCGACGACCTCCCCTTGCCCCATGGTTTGGCACCGATCCGGGGATACTGGTTAGCAAGCGGTCTGGAGTCGGCAAAGCGTCGCCTATTAGAACTTGATTGTGATGAGATAGGTTTTCAGGAACAGTTGATTCGTGGCTCCATTACCGCCAGCCAGCTCAAGGCCGATCAGCGGGGGAACGACGGTAGGTACATCCCGGATTCTGGTGCACCCCAACTCACAGAGGAATTGGGCATCTGCGCCTTTTCGACCGAAGATTATCGGCATGAATCATTCCGGCTCGGCGAGGAGCTTTGGAGAGATGCCATTCGTGACCGTAAGGGCCGCCCTGAGTGGTTAGGCCTCGACCTGGGAGCAGATGGATTTTCCTTCAAATTTGGACTTGTAGGAAACTCTCTGTACTCAGGCGCTACTGGCATTGCCCTGCTTTTTGCAAGATTGGCCATGTCCAGCCCTAATCCCACAAGTGCAGCCTGCTGGCATGAACGTGCCTGGTGCTGTTTCGAGCGATTAGCAGAACTTTCAGAGGGCAACAGCATGGACCCGCTGTTTAGAAAGTTACCTTACTTGCCTTGTGGGCTCCATGGTACCGGCGGGATCATATTGGCCATCCAGCTACTCTCTCAGGCCAAGAAGACAACAAAGGCTTCACAGCTCGTCGACAAAGTAATGCAGCAACTGAGGCCGGAACGACTGCAAGCCGATGAAAACTTCGATGTGCTTGGCGGGGTAGCCGGCCTAATTGGCCCCTTATTGCTCATGGGAACCCCGCAGGCACTTGAATTGGCTTCGATCTGCGGTGATCGACTGGTAGACCAGCAACTGGACAGTGGAGGCTGGGTTTCGAGCGCTTTTGCCAGCAAGAGTCGCCCGGCTCTGACTGGTTTCTCCCATGGAGCTGCAGGTATAGCCGCTGCCCTGTCCCGCCTGGCAAAGGTCACAGGTGAGAATCGCTATGCCGAGTCTGCGCGTCGTGGTATCGCCTACGAGCGCGAAGTGTTCGTAGCGGATGAAGGTAATTGGCCTGACTTTAGAAGCAGCAGTGAGGCAAACGAATTCATGCTAAGCTGGTGTCACGGTGCCCCAGGTATATTATTGTCTCGACATATTATGAGGTCTGCAGGTCTAGCGGACGCTGATCTTGAGTATGAACTCCATATCGCTCGAAGAAGCACATTGGCGAACCTCGAAAGCCGGAAACGCAGTTTTGGCAATCCACCAGCTCATCTGTGCTGTGGTGTTCTCGGATTGACAAGCCTGATACGGCTAGTTGATTTCTCTAATGGAACGTTGCTCGATCCAGCGGTTCCAGATGCCGAAGCTCTCGTGATCAGTCGAGCGCGGGCTAGTGGTGGTTACAAATATGTAAGCGTAGGCTCCGAAATGCTAAACCTACCCGGCCTGATATCAGGAAAGGCCGGTGTAGCACTGGCCCTTTTGGAAGCAGCAGAGGGTCTGCTTTGGATTCCCCAAGTTCTTAGCGCAGGGCTATATGAGTCCCCGTAATAAATTCACCGCTATACGAATCGTTTGATGATCATTTTTCTACATGTATGGGTATGCCTGGAATAACCATGTACTTCAAGTAGCTGGAATTACATACATGAAACGATTGTTAGAACGTATGGCATAATAGATATATTTAGTTGGCACAGATTACAGAGGTGAAGATGCAGTCATGACCTTTTCCGACAAGAGCCCCGCTAAAACGCTGAATAAATCTTAATCAATAAAATAACAATAACTACGGCTCAGATTCATGGATCTTGATGTAGTAATAGCATACCAAGATAGTGACATTAATGAATTAATCAGTACGCAGTCAGGTAAGGAATTGCGCGATAAGATTATGAAGTAACTACCGTAGCGTAAATTACTGATTACGCAAAATAGACAACGTAGAACAATGCACCGTCGAGAGCACACACTTCCTTCATCCTACAGCAAAGGATGCGAGATTAAAGCCTTCCGAGTCGGATAAACAGCTGTGAGATGCATGCCAAGGCTATCAAGTACTAATTGCAGCTCAAGTCTATAGAGGTGTCGATCTAAAATGTTTAAGCGCTCATCGATTTACCTTAGATCCTAAACTTGGACTTGCTTGGCTGAAAAGCATGCCTGGCATAGTATCTGAGAATAGATCCACAATCATAGGCCCGAAATCCTGTCATGCGGCTGATACTCGGATTGTATTAAGTATTTCAGGACGAAGACAAGAAGAGTCAATAAAGATAAGTTGCGACCTCAGATCAGCTCTTCATTCGACTAAGATAACCACCTGATTTGCCGCTTAGTTCTGTATAGGTACCTATCTCGCTGATTCTGCCCTTGTCAATAACAACAATCTGATCGGCAGATTCGATCGTCGACAAACGGTGTGCGATTGCAATCCGGGTAATAGGCAGGTTCTCTAGAGTTCGAGTAACAACTGCCTGGGTTGGCGCATCCAATGCGCTTGTAGCCTCATCCAAGATAAGAATCCTGGGTTGGCCAAGCAAAGCCCGTGCCAGAGACAAGCGCTGTCGTTGTCCACCCGAGATGCCCATGGCCCCTTCACTGATAAGTGTCTCGAGGCCCATAGGCATACGATCAACATCCTCGTTGATTGATGCTTGTATAAGGGCAACCAAAACCTCATCACGAGTATAAGCTCGGCCAGCTCGCACAATCTCATAAATCGAGCCAGCAGCCAGAGGGGAATTTTGCAACACAACTCCTATCTGACGGCGGTAGTGGCGCACCGCCAGCTCGCTAATGTCAACATCGTCGACACTGATAACTCCGGCTTCTAGATCCATCAGGCGCAATAGGCAACGCATCAGAGTAGTTTTTCCGCAGCCCGAAGCACCAGTGATTGCGGTGTATTTCCCTTTGGGTATCGTCAGATTAATGTTGGTTAGCACAGGGTTGGCGGCACCAGGGTACCGGACCGTCAAGGATTGGATATTAAACTGACCTTGCAACTCAAGAAACCTAGTGTTGCTGACTTGGCCTGCTTCTGGGGTTGCATACATCACTACGCTGCTGCGTTGCCAAAGAACCGTCAAGCGGGAGACTGTGTTGGCCACCTGTACTGCTAGTGCCGATAGCTGACTGTTGAAGGCAAAGTAGGCTGCCTGGAAAGAAATAAATAGAGCAACAAGCTGTGTAGGTTCTAGTAGACCTAGTGAATCCGGAGGAAGTGCAACTGCTGGATTCGATGAAGCCAACACTTTCTTTGCTTCAATTAGCATTCTGATCAAAGCTAGGAATATAATTACCTGACTTAACGGTGTCAGCACCCTGGCTAGGATTTCAATAGAGTTATTAGCGGCCTCACCACGACGCATCATCCCAGCTAGTCGCACCACTTTATTGATCCATTGCTCAAACACAAATGGTTCAGAACCGCTAACACGAATTTGAGGCATGCCCACCACTGCCTGCAGACCCATGTCATTGACAAGTGCCTTGCCATCTTGAACGGATTTCTCAAGGCTGCTAGCCTGAACAACGAGCACCACCATGAAGAAGGCAATAACCATGCTGAACGAAAAGCCGACAGTCGCCAATTGTGATTGGATCGTAAACATCAGACCCAAGCTTGCAGTCGAGAACAGCAGTCCCAAGCCAGCGGACAGTAGCCCGCTACTTATGAGCCGGCGCATTTCACTAATTGATCCAACGCGTGCGACAAGGTCAGCGGTTCCAAGTTTTTGAAAAAAGTTCAAAGGCAACCGCATCATGTGGCTCCACAAAGCCGTCTCAATGCGCAGGTTCACTAGTGACTCCATTCGCACTGTTGCAAGGCTGCTGATTATTTGTGATACAATAGTACTTAAGGCAACTAAGAGGACCACTAGTGAGGTCTCCAGAAGTAACCTCATGTCGCTAAATGGCAACACTGTGCCTACCAAGAAAGAAGTCAGTACAGGTATACTGAGATTAAAGACTGCTACCACAATGGAGCTGAAAAGTACCGCAAACAGTGACGCTTCGATATCGGTGATAAACCCGGGGGTGTTGCTGGTTAGGGCAAATCCCAAAAGCTGTTTAAGTGACTTTAGTGGTGCTGGTAGTGACGCATAAATCTCGTAGGCGAAGGGCTTGAGCTCCTGGTCTGGATTCAGCGGCATACAAAGGTTATTGGCACTGTCAAAGGCCACCGTTTGCACCCCGAGTTGGTGGACCACTAGAGGACGGCCATCCTCAGAGGCGAACACCACCATTGTGGCTCGAGTTGTTCTTGACAAATCCACAGGAGTTCTGACTTGGCGATGAGTAATGTTGTTTGCTTCGAGCAGATCGGTGAAGTTCCCCTCACTCGTGATGATCCTCCTGGGATCGCCTAAAATAGTCATGGCATAGGTCAATGTCGCGACTCGGGCATCGTTACCACCGGTCAGGGGGACTATTTCAACGCCTTGATTTTGAATTGAGCCAATACCCCTGAGAAGAGCCTCTTGACGGGAGCGCATAAAGCTCATACTGGCCTCCCTCCGGAAGGGCCGCTATTCACAAGCTCGGCCTCGAGCAAACACCTATATTGGCCGTCGGTCGCAGCAAGGTCAACTGGGTGCCCTTGCTGGATGAGTTGACCCTGTTCCAGCACCAGTACCCAGTCGCTGATCTGGGCTGCATGCATGCGGTGGGCTACCGTAACCAGGGTTCGGGGCTCATTCTTAACAGCTTTCATGATTTGGCGTTCGCGCCGATCGTCGAGAGCACTCGTGGCCTCATCCATGAGGAGCAAGCTTGGCTTTCGAAGAAGGGCCCGTGCGATTTCAACACGTTGACGTTGGCCACCGCTGAGGTTACCTCCTCCTTCCCCTAAATGTACATTCAAAGCGGCTGCCCCGCCCAACTCTTCGAGCAAGCCGGACTGCGATAGGGCCTCTATCGCCTGGCTAGCGTTGTAACGGGGATCCCAAAAAGTTAAGTTCTGCTGGAGGGTGGCTGGAAACAAAAAAACATCCTGGGACACCAAAGCTATAGAGGTGCGCAGGGTAGAGTCATCCCAGTCAAGCCAATTCCTTCCGTCGTACAGGACGCTGCCCTGTGAAGGATGGTGTAGTCCAGCTATCAAACGTAATAATGTAGATTTGCCTGAACCACTACCACCTACGATTGCCAAGTGCTGACCAGCCATCAACTGAAAATTGAGGCCACCGAACAACATCGGTGTGTTTTTGCTAAATTGAAAACCGAGATCACTCAGCTTTAACTCGCCACGTAGCTGGCGGGAAGGTGTTGTTGTAGCACTTGCAACCTGAAAGCTGCGCACTGTTGTATCTACGTTAGTATCAATCACGTCATTGATACGCCCAACTTCTCCATCCATTCGCTGTAACTGGCTGCCCAGAAAGCTTAGCTGAGACAATGGTGCCTGAATCATGCCTGTTAAGAACTGAAAGGCGATAAGCTCACCTAGAGTAATTTGGCCAATGATGATTAATACCCCACCGAGCAACAATACACCTGAAGTGAGCATAAAGCTGGAGGTGGTACCCACTAAGCTCACCAGAGAGTTGGCAAACGATTGCTTTTGTAATTCTATTAGAAAGTCTTGGAACTTACCTGACCATTGAATGAAGGATTCGTTCTCAAGGCCGCTAGCCTTAATGCTCTCGATGGATTGAATAGCGTACATAGCCGTTCCTGCAGCTTTCCCTTGAACAATGGAAAGTTTGTAATTGGCGTCTTTCCGTAGCTCCCGAATCCATAGGGCTAGAGCCGCGTTTCCGCCAGCAATGGCAACGGTTAGCAGGGCTAGCCAAGGAGAAATCAGTACACCAACAATGAGTGCTAGCAGAGCAGAGCCAGTGGATAATGCAAAATTTAAGACGACTGTGACGCTCTGCTGCACTAGTGATAAAGGGAGGATCAATCTTGTTGACAGCTCCCCACGCATGCGCTGCAAGTGGTAGCGATAAGGAAGACTAAAAAGTGAAATATATATAAGGGAGCTGATCCTTTTGAGCAGCATATTGCCTAGGCTGCGTACCAGGAGGTTCTGCAGGCTCAGCAGGATGATAAGCACGACCGCGGAGATTCCTGAGATCCAGATCACGGGAATCGCGACAGCCTGGCGTTGGTTTTGCAGAAAGCCGTCGATAAACTCTTTCGCAGAACCGGCAATAAACAATTCTGGCACGGATCCCGCCAGCATCGTCAGAGCAAGCCAGGGCAACAAGCTGCGGTAAGGAGCAATCAGTGCAGGTGCCCACCGGTATAAGCTGGGTTCGTTGCCGCCAGGTTGGAAGTCTTCGCTAGGGTGAAGCTCCAGAACCACACCAGTGAAGCTTGTTTGGAATTCATCCCAGTCAACTCCGCGGCGACCGCTTTGCGGATCACTTAGGTAGGCCTTGCCATTGGCGAAGCCCTCAAGCACCAAAAAGTGGTTAAATTCCCAAAAGAGGATGCAGGGGAATAAACCTTTCTCGAGTAAGCGCTTGGCGCTGCAACGAAACGCTTTGCATTCGAGTCCGAGGCCAAGAGCTGCTTTCTTGATTTGCACCGCGGTGACCCCGTCACGGCTGATTCCGCATTGTTCGCGTAGGTCAGCAAGGGACACAACCCTGCCCAAATATCCCATAACAATCTTGAGGCTTGCTGCACCGCATTCAACAGCCTCATATTGAATCACCGTGGGAGTTTTTACACGCCTTGATGATAAATTCTTCTGTGTAGTTGTATTTCTCATTTTTTCTTCGCTTCTTGATTGTCGACCACCATGCCTAGTGCTTTACGCAGAGCAGGCATAACGAAATCCACAGGTCTTCGGTAGACAGTGGTAATCTGAACGTCGGCCAGGGTACCAAGCCGCACTGGATGTGGGGGCAATCTTCCCGAGGACCATCGATAACAACGATATGACAAAGCCTGCTTGCAATATTTTGGCTCATCCTTTTCAAGTTTTATAATAACTAAATATTGAGTTGGCAATAATTTTGTGATTGCTGTAGCCAGGGAGCGGCTCCCAACGGCGCCGATAACCCCCTCGGCTGGCAGCGGAAGTTGAATTACTTTGACCACCTGTCCCGGGATCCCCCCGTACTCCGCTCTAGAGATACCTTTGGGGGTTACCAGTACCTTATTTCCTGCATCGACTTGCTGGGATGAGATGCCGTCCAGAAAAACAGGAATCGTAACTGGCAACTCAGGCGGCTTGGTGGAGTAAGTCATCAATTCATCGCCCTGCCTGACGTAGGAGCCATCTCGATAGCTCTGAGTTAGTAGATAAAATCCACCTTCGGGGACAAAGCTGGCAGTTTTGCCAAGATAGTGAATAAGTTGATCCTCAACCTTGTTACGAGTTTCAATATCAGTAATATTTGCCTGATTGGATTGTCTAACCTCATTCAATGAGTTGATATCGATACTTAGCCTGCTGGAGTCGGTATCGAGGAGTTGGTTTTCCAGCTGGTTCACGCGGCCCTTCGCGTCAAGTAATTGGGTTTCGGATATAAATCCTTGTTTCCATAGCTTCTGCATTCGAAGAAATAGATTGCGCCTTTGCTGTAGCTCGCGTGAAACCACAAGTCTCTGTTCTGAAGTTAACTTTCCCAGGTTGCGATATTGGCCTGAGCGCTGAATGTGGTCTATCTTGAGTTTCCGCTGCAAATCAACCATAGGCATGCCGCCCAGAAGAGCGGAATTTAGCTCCTGGTTTGCCATCGGATCAGCTATCCGAGCAAGTAGCGTACCTTCTGGATAGGTCACCAAATGTCGCCTTCCTGGCTGGTCAATCACCTCGTCAGCCTTAAAATCTTCCTGTAGCAATAATGCCTGTCCCTGCACCTTCGATAATGCTATATTTACAAGATTCCGTAGTCGGTCTGCCTGATCCACCTCAGATGTAAATTTCCTGACTTGGTTACGCCAATATAAGCTCAGTACCTTGTTTTGTCGTTGGACCTCGGCAGGTAAGGCACTAGGGGCAAGGCCACTCACTTGGAAGTTCAGCGTCCCAGAGGTGCCTGCTATTAGGCTCCCCATGCCGTTACTAGGGACGAAAGCACCGATCCCATCGACTTGGACCGGTATCTTTGCCAAAATAGACCAAACTATTCCCATCCCTGCTATAACGGCTGCTGAAATTGCAGCCAACCTCATCGGCAGGGGCAAAAAAGCCGCTGGTTTGGTAGTGTCAGATCCAGTTTGCAGGCGTTCAAGTGCTACAGCTTCAAAGATCTGAAAGCGGTCAGCGGCCTTCGAGCTGTTGCCATCAACTGCACCAATCTCCTGATCAGTAGGCTGATAAGAGCTCGCAGCTGAATTCTTAGGCATGATCGTGTTAAGACATCGGTACAGCCTTTGCTTACAGTAAGTCTTTTTCGAGAGCTGGTATGTGCGTTGTCACTGATTGAGATTGTTTGTACGGTGTTGGAGTTGTGTTTGAGTTCCCTCCGGCCAGCGTGCCGAAGTGCGGTACAGGCGGGCCACGGCGCTGTTATGGCTCCGAGTTGCTGTTGCATTGGCACTAGCAGCCTCTATCGCTCGGCTTAAGGTTTGGACGACAGACGCCATATCAGACACGCCCACGTCGTACCTTGCCTGCACCGCGACCAATGCCTTGCGTGCCGCTTGTGCCTGGGCATTCGTGCTCAGCAACGCAAGTTGGCTGGTTAGGTAGGTGCTGTAGGCCTGCTCCACTTCGCGAGTTATCTTTAGGCGGTCAACTGCTGCCTGCTGTTTAAATTGCCTCGCCTGGGCCTGACTCGCCTGCGCGTTGGCGGCGTTAATACCACCATCAAAGAGCTGCCATGTGAAGCCCAACCCCACACCGCCATTCCAATCGCGGGAGGATGTTTTAGTGGTTTCCTGTCCGGGGGCGTCGCTGGTGTTGTTGGCTGAAGCAGCAGTACCGCTTGCTCCTAGGTTGAACCTTGGCCAATAGGTATTGAACAAGGACGTAGCTTGCCAGCTGACACTTTCTGCCGCTGCTAAACTCGCCTGGATTTCTTCGCGCATCCGGAGTGCTTGCGCGATTGTTTCAGGCAATGGCTCACTCCAGCTACCAAACTTGCGAATCGAGTCTGCAGGCAACACAATGGTTCCAGGTGGCATTGCCAAAGCTTCGGCAAGCTGAGCACCGTTTTCTAAAACTTTATTGTATGCACCAATTAATAAGTTAAGATTGGAATATTGCTGAGTCCTAATCTGTTCAAGATCGGCAACACTTATCAAGCCACCGTTAAACTGAGCCTCTGCAAATACCACTTGCCGGTCTGTATAAGCTTGAATATCTTCATAGGCTCTAACCAACTCTTCAAACTCCTGTAATAAAAAATATGTTTCCTGGACCCTCAACACTAGGTTGCGAGCACTGACGTCAAATAGAAGCTTCTGTCGACGCAAACTTTCACTAGCTGAGTTGATATTTGGACCGCGTCTGGGGTCGAAGAATGTCCATGCTAGAGTGAGTGTAACACCGGCAGTTAAGCTTCTACTATTTGTGGTACCGTCTTTA
>Ga0194125_10010860_pt1 | contig 12353 bp, 12 predicted proteins | sample TA2KigC250mmetaG_FD_148626 | JGI IMG/M metagenome (GOLD analysis project Ga0194125, IMG submission 148626) | Freshwater microbial communities from Lake Tanganyika, Tanzania - TA2015034 Kigoma Deep Cast 250m | ecosystem: Environmental > Aquatic > Freshwater > Lake | place: Tanzania: Lake... | reverse complement strand
CATCAATCCTGTTCAAGGTCTCTACCCGGGTTGCCCCCTGGTTCACCCGCTTCACTTCCCGGGACATCTGGCCCATATTCATTTCAGGAACCAAAACGGCCCTTACCTTCCGCAGATACGGCTCCACCAGGGGCCGGGGGAAAGGCCACAGGGTGACGAGCTTCAGCAGCCCGGCCTTGACGCCCCGGTCCCGGGCCTCCTGCACCGCCCGCCGGGCGGAGCGGGCCACGGAGCCGTAGGCGATGACCAGCACTTCCGCGTCTTCCGCAAGCACCTCCTCCACCATCATGATGTCCGCGAAGTGCTGGTTGATTTTGCGGAAGAGCCGGCTCATAAAAGGCACGATTTCATCGGGCCGCTCCGTGGGAAAGCCCCGGACGTCGTGGATGAGCCCGGTGACGTGGTAGCGGTAGCCGTCTCCGAAAATCCCCATGGCCGGGACGCCGGAGGCAGTGTCTTCATAAGGAATGTACCAGTCCGGTGGCACCGCGGGCTGGAGGCGGTCCACCACTTTTATTTCCTCCGCCGGAGGCAGAATGATTTTCTCCCGGGTGTGGGCCACCACTTCATCCAGCAGGAGAATCACCGGGGTGCGGTATTTTTCCGAAAAGTTGAAGGCCTTCACTGTCAGGTGGAAGCAGTCCAGGGTGGTGGCCGCGGCCAGGACGATGATGGGATGGTCGCCGTGGGCGCCCCACCGGGTCTGCTGCACGTCTCCCTGGCTCACCGCGGTGGGCAGGCCGGTGGAGGGTCCGCCCCGCATGACGTTGACGATGACGCAGGGGACTTCCGCCACCACCGCAAATCCCAGGTTTTCCTGCATCAGGGAAAACCCTGGGCCGCTGGTGGCGGTCATGGACTTGGCCCCGGCCAGGGACGCGCCGATGACTGCGCCCAGAGAGGCGATTTCATCCTCCATCTGGATGAAGGTTCCATCTACGGCGGGCAGGCGCCAGGACATGGCTTCGCTGATCTCCGTGGCCGGGGTGATGGGATAGCCCGCGAAAAAGCGGCACCCCGCGGTCAGGGCGCCTTCCACCACGGCTTCGTTGCCCTGCAGGAGCTTGGGTGTGCCGGTTGGTTTGACTGTCATGTCCCCCTAGACCTGCAATTAACTAGTTATCCTTCAACCATCAGCATTTTATAAAAAAGCTTAATAATACTTCTTAGGTTTTTGTAGAGTGCGTTTTACGCCCCACGACTATTTTTGAGCGCGTAAAACGCACTCTACGAATGGCAAAATCTATGTAGGGTGGGCAAGGCCCACCACCTCATCAATCAACTTCTTCCTTGGCCTTTTCCGCCACCAGCTCCTTCACGCAAATGGCGAAGTCCGGGCAATGGAGTTCGCACCAGCGGCAGCCGGTGCAGCGCTGGGCGGCGTCCACCACCGGATGGCCGTCCGGGTCCATGATGATGCATTTCTTGGGGCAAAACGCGGCGCAGATGCCGCAGGATTTGCACCAGTCCGGGAAGATGTCAATTTCGTAATGTTTTTTCTCCGCCGCCTCTTCAGTTTCCCCCGCAACCGGTTGGCTCGGTGGGGCCGGGTCGGTTACTGAGGCTTTGGGTTCCATTAATTTCTACCCCCACGGAAAATTTATCCGGCTACGGCATGGGCTTATCATCATCTGGCTATCATATGCAGGAAAATATAAGCCGCGTATAAAAAAGCCATAAAAAAGGCCCCAGCGCTTATCCACCTTAGCGATTTCTTTTTCGGCCGGTATACCAGTTCCGCCCCGGCTATGCCGGTCATGATAATCGCCAGCACCCCCGTGGCAGCATGTTCCGGCGCCACCGACTGGAGCAAAGGGCCGGGGAAATAGAGCAAATCCATTAATCCCAGCAACGCGAGATTAATAAGATTGCTGCCGAAAAGATTGCCTACGGCCAGGTCTACCGCCCCCAATCTCAGAGCCCCCAGGGTGACCGCCAATTCGGGCAGGGAAGTGGCGACGGCCACGAAAATAGTGCCCACCAGGGAAAGGCGCCAGCCCATGAGGCCGGCCAGGTCGTCGGCCACCCGGGCGAGCCAGATGCCCGCGGCCACCACCACTAGGGCATTTATTCCAAACTTTAATGACGCCGCCGGAAGACTTATATAATCATAAACCGTCTTTTCCTCTTGTTCGGCTAAAAATGCCGCCCGCTCCCGCCGCTGGTAACGAAAGATGGATCTCATGGCCACCAGGTAACAGAACCACAGCACCGGGGCGCTGAGGCCGACATGCACCAGAACGATGCGGGATACCGGGGATGGCGGCGGTAGCAGCCCCATGACGGTCACCCCTAGCATTATCGCTCCAAAGGCCACCCCCAGAAGGTGGCCGCGATCCGCGGCGGTGAGCGCCGGACCGGGAGGATGGAGCAGGTCCACCATCGCCAGGATTAACAGATTAAATACGCAGCTTCCCAGGAGGTCCCCCACCGTGATGTCGGGTGCATCCACCCACGGCACCGCGCTTATGCCGGTGGACATTTCCGGCAGGGAAGTCACCGAGGCCAAAACCACCAGCCCCAGCCAGGTTCTGCCCATGCCCGTCTTTTCCGCCAGAATATCCCCGTATCGGCACAATTTGGCCCCCGAGAACGCGATAGCTCCCCCCAGCAGCAGAAACTGGCCTCAGATGGTCCATCCCGACAAATTCTCTCCCTTCCTGGTGACTAAAATTCCGGATCAGGTTTCCTACCATTTTATGTCATGATAACCGATGAATTTGCCCCGTTATTTGGAAAGATACGCCATCCTTGGGCGAAAACCGCTCATGATCAACCGAAAACCGAAGACCGAAAACTGAAAACCGAAAACTGCACCTAACCTCGCTGGCGCATGAGGAAGTTGCGCAAGATGTTGATGCCTTCCGTGGTGAGAATGGATTCGGGGTGGAATTGCACCCCGTAAACCGCAAATTGCTGGTGCCGCAGCCCCATGATCTCCCCCACCGCGGTCTGGGCCGAAACCTGGAGGCATTCGGGCAGACTCTCCCGCTCCACGATTAAAGAATGGTAGCGGGTGGCTTCAAAGGGCGATGGAACGCCCTGGAAGAGGTCCCGGCCGTCGTGGTAGATGAGGGAGGTCTTGCCGTGCATCAGGCGGGGCGCCCGTATGACCCGGCCGCCGAAGGCCGCGCCCAGGGCCTGGTGGCCCAGGCACACCCCCAAAATGGGCAGACGTCCGGCGAAATGCTGAATCGCGGCGATGGAGATCCCCGCCTCGTTGGGGGAACAGGGGCCGGGGGAAATGACCAGCCAGGTGGGCTTGAGTCGTTCCAGCCCTTCCAGGTCTATCCGGTCGTTGCGAAAGACCTGGACCTCAACTCCCAATTGGCCGAAGTACTGCACCAGGTTATAGGTGAAGGAATCATAATTATCAATCATTACCAACATATTTACCTCTTACCACAATTAGCCTCTTATAGCACCCTCCTGTTTTTGCAGGAGGGGGTGCGGGGGAACCTTACTTCTTAATGTAGAACAGCCGCCCCGGCTGTTCAGGCGCAGGCGAGGGCGCCTGCGCCACATATGAAAGGCAGGGTTCCCCCGCATCAATAATCCCCCCTACTCCAACCCTTCCTCCGCCCGTTCCAGGGCCCGCATCAGGGCTTTGCCTTTATTCACGGTCTCTTCGTATTCCCGGGCCGGGTCCGAGTCGGCCACGATGCCGGCCCCCACCTGGAGGTAGACCTGGTCCTCATGAATGGTAAAGCTGCGGATGGTGATGCAGAAGTCCAGGTTGCCGCCGAAGCCCAGGTAGCCCACCGCGCCGGCGTAGGGCCCCCGGCGAGTGGGTTCCAGCTCCTCGATAATTTCCATGGCCCGCACCTTGGGGGCGCCGGCCACGGTGCCCGCGGGGAAGGTGGATTTGAGCAGATCCAGGCCGTCCAGCCCCGGGGCCAGTTCCCCCTCCACCTGGGAGACAATGTGCATTACGTGGGAATAGCGCTCGGTGGTGAACAACTCCGGCACCCGGACGCTGCCGATTCGGGCCACCCGCCCCACGTCGTTGCGGCCCAAATCCACCAGCATGAGGTGTTCGGCCCGCTCCTTGGGGTCGGCCAGGAGCTCCGCTTCCAGGGCCAGGTCCTCTTCCGGGGTGGCGCCCCGGGGCCGGGTCCCGGCGATGGGCCGGTAGGTGATCCGGCCTTCCTCCAGACGCACCAGGATCTCCGGCGACGCGCCCACCAGCTTCACGTCCCGCAAATCCAGGTAAAACATGTACGGCGAGGGGTTGATGGTGCGCAGCGCCCGGTACAGGTCGAAGGAATCGTGGGTCAGGGGCGCCCGGAAACACTGGGACAGCACGATCTGGATGGCGTCCCCCGCGGTGATGTATTCTTTGGCATGGCGCACCATGTCCTCAAAGCGCGCCTGGGTGACGTTGCTGGTGAGGGAGGGCCGGCCCGCCGAGGGTTGGGCCTCGGACCGGGGCACCGGCCGGCGCAGCCACCCGATGAGTACATCGATGGCCGCCACCGCGCGGTCATATTGGTCCCTTAACGGCGTCTGGGGGTTCAGGTGCGCCAGGGCCACCACCTTGATGGTGTGGCGCAGGTTGTCGAAGATGAGCAGGGTGTCCGCCAGGAGAAAGCGGGCCTCGGGGATGTCGATGGCCGGGGTCAGCTCCGGCAAGCGCTCAATGTAACGAACCATGTCGTAGCCCAGGTAGCCCACCAGCCCGCCCCAGAAGCGGGGAAGGCCCGGCGTGGCCACGGGCTGGTAGTCGGCTAAAAGATTGCGGAGATGCGAGAAGGGGTCAGCCCCGGTGTCCCAGGTTTGAGTCTCTCCCCGGCGCTGCAAGGTGAGGCGGCCTCCCTGGACCTGAAACATCAGCGACGGGTTAAGGCCCAGGAAGCTGAAGCGCCCCCATTTTTCGCCCCCTTCCACGCTTTCCAGGAGGAAGGAGCAGCCCTGGCCCCGCAATTTTTTATAGGCCGCCACCGGGGTTTCCAGGTCTCCCAGGATTTCCCGGTACACGGGGATTAAATTGCCCTGCCGGGCCATGCCGCTGAACGTGGCAAAGTCGGGATAAACCATACGAGGCTCCGTTTATGTTTAACCGCAGATTTTAATATTTAACCGCCGATGAACGCAGATAGACGCAGATATAAAATATCGAACCACAGAGGCACAGAGAACCCGGAGAATGCACAGAGATAATATTTTCCTTTGACGCTTGGCGTCAAAGGAAACTCTCTTTGTATTTCTCTGTGTCTCGGTGTCTCCGTGGTTAAAGCTTTTTTATCCGTGTTCATCGGCGTTCATCGGCGGTTAAAAAAAGCGGCCCCTTTAAGTGAGCCGCGGTTTTTCGCTACTAAAAAAACCGGGGCCCCTGCCGTGAGGGGCCCCGAAATTATTCTACATGCCGGTGGACGCACCTCACGGGTTGGACGAGCGCCACCAGAGCCAGGAGTTTTTTGCGACAAACGTTTTCATGATTTTATTGTATAATCAAATCTGGAAAATGTGTCAACTTTTTTGAGACGAGTTTGCACCTGTAGGGAGGCAATCAAGGTGAAATTTTTAATTACCATATTTCAGGATGAAGACGGCGTTTATGTGGCGGAATGTCCTGCCATTCCGGGTTGCGTCAGCCAGGGGGAAACCGAAGCGGAGGCGGAGAAAAATATCCAGGAGGCCATCAAGGAATGCCTGGAGGTCCGGGCTGAAAAAGGCATGCCTTTAACTGTTCCCACCCGCCAAATAGAGATAGAGGTTGAATGGCAACAATCCCCTTATTGAGACCTCGGAGATAATAAAAGCCTTTGAAAAACTGGGCTGGGAAGTGGCCCGGCAGCGCGGCAGCCACATCATCATGACCAAGCCGGGTCATATCGCCACCCTCTCCATTCCTAACCATCCATCAGTAGCCCGCGGCACTTTGCGAAGCCTTATTGCTCGAGCGGGAATATCTGTTGAGGAATTTATTTCGGGAATCGAAGGTTGATCTATTAATCATTATGAAATCGATTGATGAAATAAAAGCGAGAATAAATAATGATTTTAATGAATTGTTATCTTCTTCAAGGGACCTATTACAAATAGCAAATAAAATTATGATAAAAATGAATGATGAGGATCTATTGCATGCAAGAAGCAAACCTTTTGAGAAATGTGCAGCAATATTATTCGGCGAAGCTTATGGTAGGTTCCTATCAATTAAGATGCTTTGCGAAGAGGGAATGGTTAGATGCGCTTTAATAATATTAAGGAGTCTAATGAATTTATTTTTCATTTTTCATTGGATTATTTGCGAGGATGTGGAAAAACGAGATGAACGAAGTAGACGGTATTTAGGTTGGGCTTGGAAAATGTGGCAAAATTTAATCAATGAAGCAGCTGATAATTATGATAAAGAGTTCATAGAAGAATTAAAAAATAATTTGGCTGAAGTAGATCATTTATATAAATTTAGGAAAAAGGGAAAGCTTGTAGAAGCAAAGCATTGGCATGAACCAATATCAATCTATAAGATGGCGAAGAATGCTGGCTTATCAGAACATTACGAACAAGGTTATAAAGCATTAAGTTGGATTGACCATCTTGATCCTATCGCTACATTGCCCAGAGCGCAAACAGGAATCCTGAAATTTGATCCTGACTACGATCCCGATAGCGATAAGCAATATTTTTTTCAAGCTATATTATTGAATCTCTCTTATTTCCGAAATATTTGTCAGAGTATGACAGAAATATTTAATTTACCCATGAAAAATGATTTGGTAAAATTTGCTGATCTTATTAAGAATTTTGAGAAACGTTCTTAAGTCGTTAACATCTTTAGGATTTGGATTTGTACCATCCCATTACTCGCCACAATATTTGGCGCATAAATATCATAATTCTCCCCGCTGAACGTCGTAATCCTCCCCCCCGCCTCTTCGATCAATAAGCACCCCGCGGCGGTGTCCCAGGGTTTGAGATTTTCCTCCCAGAAGCCGTCGAAGCGGCCGCAGGCCACGTAGGCCATGTCCAGGGCCGCGGACCCGGCCCGGCGCACCCCCTGGGCCACGCCCAGCATCCGGCCCAGGCGGGCCAGGGTTTCAGGCAGGCGCTCCCTAATGTCGTAGGGAAACCCCGTGGCCAACAGCGCCCGGTCCAGGCGGTCGGTGGTGGACACCCGGATGGGCCTGCCGTTCAAGGTGGCCCCCTGCCCTTGCACCGCCTCAAATAGCTCGTCCCTTAAGGGATCGTGAATCACCCCGTATTTTAAGACGCCTTCCGCTTCAAAGGCGATGGACACGCAGAACATGGGGAACCCGTGGGCGAAGTTCACCGTGCCGTCCAGGGGGTCGATGATCCAGCGGTGCGGGCGGGGAGACCCCGCCCCTACCTTGCCCTCCTCGGCCAGGAAGCCGTGGTCCGGGAAGGCCTGGCGGATGAGGGTGATGATGGTTTCCTGGGACTGGAGGTCCGTTTCGGTCACCGGGTCGATGGCCCCTTTGAGCATGACCTGGTGGGGCTGGAGGTAGTTTTGGCGCAGCACCGCGCCCGCGGCCAGGGCGGCTTGGCGGCCGGTGGCGATGATTTTTGCCAGCATGTGCGGTTCCTTGTGGCGACTATGATACCCAGCCATAATTTAGTGGCACCGGCCTCTGCCCGGTGAACACCTGGTAATGCCATACCAAGCTTCCCACAGGCCGGGGGCGGCTGTTCCACATTAAAACCCCAGCAGTTGAAACCCCGTGGCCGGGTCTTTTTTGCGGACCCCGGCGGCCCCGATAATTTCCAATATAACCACTTCGCCCACCAGCCACACCTCCACCCCGGCCCGGGTGCAGCCCACCGTGGCTCCCCCTTCCCGGCCGGCCGCGGCGTGCATGTGGAGCAGGGGGACGCCGGCTTCGTTGGGAAAAAGGGTGCCCACGGCCAGCACCTCCTGGGACCCGCCCAGGGTGTGAACCAGGGGAATGATGGCGTCGCCCCGGTTGGCCTCGGGGCCTACCACCACTTGGCTGCCGTCCCCGGAGCCGCCCAGGAAAATGGCCATGGCGCAGCTGATTCCCCGTTCCCGGGCAAAGGCTTCGATGGTGTCGTTCAGACGCTCCCCTTCCTCCAAGCGCAGTGCAAAGATGCGCCCCAGCCTGCCTTCACTATATTGCATAGACCGCTCCTTTCAAGGCGGATGCGTTTCTGCGGATTTTTTAAGTATTTGGACCTTGCGCCTTGGCAGAGTCTTTTGTAGCCCTTCCATTGAAAAGCCTAAGATTAACGTTTCTTTTTGCTCTTTCCAGCGCCTTTCTTGGGATTTGCTTTAACCGCAGCCGGGGCCGCGGCTGCCCCGGCAGTTAAAGGCATAAAAAGTTTCACCGTAAACAGGCCGATAAAAAACCCCCCCAGATGGGCCATCCAGGCCACCGCGCCCCCCTGGCGCAGTCCGTAAAACTGCAGGGCCAGCCACAAACCCAGCCATAGAAAGGCCGGCAAAGTGGTAAACTCCACTTTGAGCCGCCATAAGACCAGGGTATGGATAGGGGATTTGGGCCGCAGCAGCATATAACCCCCCAGCACCCCGGCTATGGCGCCGCTGGCCCCGATCAAAGGGGCGGTGAGGCTGCTGGCGGCCAGGATATGGAAAATACAGGAAAAAAATCCGCAGAAAAAGTAAAAAGCCAGGTACCGCCAGTGCCCCAGTTCGTCTTCCAAGCCTTCCCCGAAGACCCAGAGAAACCACATGTTGCCGATAAGATGGACCCACCCGGCGTGGAGAAAGAGCGAGGTGAACATGGTGGGGACCAGCCCCAATGCCTGGCGGAGGCTGGACAGCTTGACCTGGCTCAGCTTGGCGGCCACCGCGCCCTTCTGGGCGAACAGGTACAGGGAGGCCTTGGGGCCGATGTGAAGCTGGTAGGCGAACAGCGCCAGATTGACCCCAATCAAACCCAGGGTGATATACGGCCAATATCTTTTCGCCGGCGACCCGCGCAGGGGGAAGAACATGGAGGACTCCGCGAATCAGGTTTCAGGTTTCAGGTTTCAGGTTCTTAGGTTCTTAGGTTCTTAGAATTTCAAGATGAATTTATAATGGCAATTGATTTCCTTTTATCATAAAAATCTTAACCCCCAAACATTAAAACCTGACACCTGACACCTGACACCTGCCCTCCCTGTCCAGGCTCCCGAGGTTGACAATCGCCGGACTTTAGAATAAATAAGAGTCATGCAGGCGCAGAAAAAGAAATTGTTTATCCGCACTTTCGGCTGCCAAATGAACGTGGCGGATTCGGAGGGGATGGCCCAGGTCCTGTCTGACCAATATCTCCTTACGGATCGCCCGGAAGAAGCGGATATTTATCTGATCAACACCTGCGCCATTCGCCGCAAATCCGAGGAAAAGGTGCGGAGCCTCCTGGGCAGTCTCAAGGCCCTAAAAAAGCGCCGTCCCCAACTCATTCTAGGGGTGGGCGGTTGTGTGGCCCAGCAGGAGGGGGACCGCCTCCTGGGCGCCGCCCCCCACCTGGACCTGGTCTTCGGGGCCCACGGCATTTACCGCTTGCCCCAGTTGGTGGCCCGGGCCGCGGCCGGAGAACGCCCGGTGGACGTGGAACTGAACCGGCGCTTCCCGGACCTGCCTCCCCGAAGCTGGGAGTCTTACCCGGCCCAGACCTTCGTCACCATCATGCAAGGATGCGACAATTTCTGCTCCTTTTGCGTGGTGCCCTACGTCCGGGGCCGGGAATACAGCCGGGAGGCCGATGACATTATCCGGGAAATCCGGGGGTTCCTGGCCGCGGGCGGCCTGGAGGTCACTCTTCTGGGCCAAAACGTCAACTCCTACGGCCGGGGTCTGCGGGAACCGGTGGCCTTTCCGGAACTGCTGCGCCGGGTGGCCTCCCTGCGGGGCCTCCAGCGCCTGCGCTTCGCCACTTCCCACCCCCGGGACCTGTCCGACGAGCTTATTGTCGCCTTTGGCGAACTTTCGGCGTTGTGCGAACATTTGCACCTGCCGGTGCAGTCGGGGTCCAACCCCATCCTCAAAGCCATGAACCGGGGCTACACCCGGGAGGAATACTTGGATAAGGTGATCCGTTTGCGTCAGTCCTGCCCCGGCCTGGCCCTGTCCACCGACCTCATCGTAGGCTTTCCCGGGGAGACCGCGGCAGATTTTGAACAGACCCTGGATTTGATGCGCCAGGCCCGTTTCGACCAGGCTTTTTCTTTTAAATATTCATCCCGGCCCCAGACCCGGGCCGCGGCCTTTCCCGGCCAGGCGCCCGAGGACGTTAAAGCTGAGCGCCTGGCCCGCCTCCAGTCCCTCCAGGATGAGCTGACTCTGGCGGCCCACCGCCGCCTGGTGGGCCAGATTCGGGAGGTCTTGGTGGAAAGCACTAGCAAACGCTCTTCCCGCGAACTCTGCGGCCGGCTGCGGACCAACCAGGTGGTGAACTTCCATGGACCCCAGGACCTGATGGGCCGCCTGATTCAGGTGGAAATCACCGAGGCCCACCCACATTCCTTAAAAGGACGGCGGGTGGAAACCCCGCCCCCGGCCTGAGCGGCGGCGGCTTCGCCCCAAGGCGCCGCTAGGAGGTTATGATGTTGAGGCAGATGACTGTTTCGGGACTGACCATCGACCCCTTCACCAACAGTCCCATCATGATCCTGAAGGATGTGGAGTCGGAAAAGGCTGTCCCCATCTGGATCGGTCTGCTGGAGGCCACCGCCATTGCCAGCGAACTGGAAAACATCAAATTCTCCCGTCCCATGACCCATGACCTGATGAAAAACGTCATGGACCTCATGAAAGTTCAGATCAGCCGGGTGGAGATCTGCGATCTCCGGGACAATACCTACTTCGCCCTCATTCACCTCTCCCGGGAAGGACAGGAAATGACCATCGACGCCCGGCCCTCCGACGCCATCGCCCTGGCCTTGCGCACCCAGGCCCCCATCTACGTGGCGGAAGTGGTTATCCAGAAAGCCCGGCGGGTGGATTTGAGCGCCAAGGAGGCCATCACCAGCGAAGACGCCAAGAAGTGGACGGAAATCCTGGAGGGACTGGACCCGGAAGATTTCGGCAAATATAAGATGTAACAAGTCAGCGGTCAGCTATCAGCCGTCAGCTTTTTAAAAGCTGAAAGCTGAAAGCTGAAAGCTGAAAGCTGATTTATGATCGACCTGCACACCCACTCCATTTACTCAGACGGCGAGCTCATTCCCGCGGAATTATGGCGCCGGGCCCAGGTCAAGGGCTACCGTTTCCTGGGCGTCACCGATCACGTGGACGCCTCCAACTTCGACCTGGTCTTCGCCCGGCTCCAGGCCGCGGCCCGGAGCCTGAACGGCGGCGACCCGCCCCACCTCATCCCCGGCCTGGAGTTCACCCACCTGCCGCCCCGGCTCATCGGCCCCCTGACCAAGGAGGCCCGGGCCCTGGGGGTTCCCCTCATCGTCATCCACGGCGAAACCCTGGTGGAGCCGGTGGCCCCAGGCACGAATAGAGCGGCCCTAAAAGCCGACATCGACATCCTGGCCCATCCCGGCCTCCTCACCCCCGATGAAGCCCGCCTGGCCCGGGAACGGGGCATTTTTCTCGAAATTTCCGCCCGCAAAGGCCACAGCCTGGCCAACGGCCACGTGGCCAAGACCGCCCTGGAGGCGGGGGCCTCTCTCATCCTCAATACCGACTCCCACAGCCCCGGGGACCTCATCACCCGGGAGGAGGCGGAGCGCCTGGCCCGGGGCGCGGGCCTGGACGCGGCCGCCTGCCATACCCTGTTCGCCCGCGCCGAAGCCCTGGCCCGCCGTTTGGCGGGGCTGGGAGGCTAAAGAATTATTGGGAGAGGGGGCAGGGGAAGACGGCCCCTGCCCCCTCTCCCAAACCCTCTCCCCCAACCCCCATAATAAAAATGTAGCACAGCCGCCCCCGGCTGTGCATTTAAAACCGGACACTCAAAACTGAAAACCGAAAACCTAAAGCCGAAAGCCGAAAACCGCTCCGAGCCCCGGCGCCTGGCGTTGGACATCCTGGCCGCAGCGGAGCGCCGGGGGCGCTCCGTGGAGGAACTGCTGGCCCGGGCCGCGGCGCGCCACCCGGATATGAGCCGCCGGGACCGGGCCTTTCTGCTGGAATTGGTCCAGGGGGCGAAGCGCTGGGAAATCCGCCTGGATTACTATTTATCCCGGCTTGCCAACCTGCCGTTAAAAAAACTTCACCCCCGGGTCCTTCTTATCCTGCGGCTGGCGGCCTTGCAAATTCTGATGCTGGATAGGGTGCCGGCCCGGGCCGCGGTGCACGAAGCCGGGGAAATGGCCCGGGAGCGTCGGCTCCCCCAGGCCCACCGGGGCTTCATCAACGCGGTGCTGCGTCGTCTGGCTTCCGGAGAACTGCCCCCCCTCCCCTCTCTGACCGA
>Ga0194125_10010858_pt1 | contig 12355 bp, 6 predicted proteins | sample TA2KigC250mmetaG_FD_148626 | JGI IMG/M metagenome (GOLD analysis project Ga0194125, IMG submission 148626) | Freshwater microbial communities from Lake Tanganyika, Tanzania - TA2015034 Kigoma Deep Cast 250m | ecosystem: Environmental > Aquatic > Freshwater > Lake | place: Tanzania: Lake... | reverse complement strand
TATCGCGTAGTCCAGGGCTGATTGAGGTGGAGGGTTGGTCGGGCTGTATTTACCGATCAGACTTTTCTCGACCTGGAGCTTGACCAGGATGATCCGAGGGTTGATGCCCGCAGCCCGGGCTGCGCTGCCGATAACTTCTGCGGCAGGCCGTCCTCCGAGTTGGTACGTTGCCAGGAAGCTCGCCCCGTGACCGGGTCCATGGTTCTCCAGAAACCCCTGAATCTGAGGCTCACTCATCGCATCAGCGTCAAGAAATACAGCATCAGCGATGATGTGATTGGGATCAAAGCCAGCAGACAGGATTGGAAATGCCTGGCCACTCAGTATCACAAGGGCCAGGCACAAAGCCAGCCAGAACTTGATGCGTGAAAGGGGGTTCATAAGAAGACACACATCTCTAGATCCGGATCCGTAGTACGAGAATGAGCAGGACAAAGGCTATCAGGGCCAGAAGAAACAGCAATCCGGTTGTAAGCCAGGTGCGGTGGCTGGAACGGACTAGGAGTTTCTTGGCCGGATTCGCCGGCCTCTTTTGGGCGAAGGGAAGTAGTCTCCTCAGGAAGCGAGCCGTGGGTGCACGAAGGTTATACCAGTGCAATCGCCAGGCAGGTATCTGTCCTCGGTCAGCCATGCTGTGGTGGCTAGGACACAACACAACCAGGTTGCCGGGGCTATGGTGGGTTCGGTCCCCATCAATGTGGTGAATCTCTACGTTCTCAGGCAAAGGACAAGACGGGACCTGGCATCGGTTCCCAGCCCGGTCACGCACATGTCTTTCCAATTTCGCTGGCAGAGGGGGACGTACCGGCCGCTTCTCAGTAGCGGTTTCTGGTCGTTGCGCCTTAATGGTACGGGTCATACGTATCTCCTGTGCTTGCCCCGCTGAAACGTCCGTACAACCACGCCCCCAGCGCCCCGCAGGTGGCCTGGATGGCCAGATCTACGGGACCGCAGATCAACCACGCAGCAACGCCCAAGAAGCCAATGCCCACAGTCACCAGCCCCAGGATGAGACCAAAGACCAGATAGAACAGAGCCGGTAAGATCCAGGCTACGAATCCGGCGATGGCGCCAATGCGGGGCAGATCGGCAGTGCGATAGCCTGAGCCTGAGGCAAAGTAGCCAGCTAAGGCTCCGTTAGCCATGTAGAGAAGCAACTGCACTGGATAGCAGAATACCACCGATGTGCCGCCTGTGAGCGCATTGATCACAGCAATGCCAATGAGGAACGCCCACAGGATCAACGCCGAACGTATGCTTGGGTGGAGTCGCTCCCAGAAACCCATCGCTCCGCCGATCCTATCATCGCCGTAGAAATCTCGATCCGAAAAATAGTCACCCATAAGTGTACGTTCCTCCCCAACCTCAATGATAGAAGTTCTTGGAGAAAGCGATTGTTGCCTAGCCGGCTTCCCAGCCCATCCCCGCCTCGGCCAGTGCACCCAAGCCAATGAGCGCCTGTCCCAGCATGGCGCCCCACACGCCGGCTCCAGCGCGCGCTCCGCTGAGAAGGAGAAGCAGGTTCAACTGGAAATCACTTCGCACTCCCAGGTTGTCTACCACCGGTAATTGCCCGGCCAGAACCAAAAGGGCAATCAGTGCTGAAACAACGCCGACAATGACCAGGACGGTGTGAATCCTGGGTACGAGCCCACCCAGCGAGTTCAGACTCCAGACCAGGGCCAGAATACCGGCTCCCACCACCAGGAATAGGCTCACTCGCAACCAGAGGCTGCTTGGGGGCGGAGATAGGATCAGGCTCAGGCCCGTCAGGTATGCCCCTTGCTCCGCTCGTTTCTGCAGCCAACTCAATCCAGCACGATCAAAGTCTTCCACTAGGCAACTGGAGACGCTTGATACGGATTCGCAACCTGCCCAAGTTAGGAGGTCTGGAACCACATCCACGACTTCCTGTAGCCCAGTTCCCTCGTCAATCCAGCGGAGATTCTCGCTCCAGTTCCCAAAGCGAAGCCAGGGCAATACCAGAAAGCTGATCAGCACAATAACTACCCCAGCCAATGGCAATGCTTTTCGTGACCAGTCCAAACCTTCCAACGCTGGCTCAGAGGCCGGATGCTGAGAAGCCATATCTCGCCCACGTTCGATCTCTCGCAGTCCCCCCAGAACCAAGTAGAACAGTCCTATCAGTACAATCCAGGCTCCGTAGGCAATCCGCGCTCCTGTTAGCAAGGGGAAGATCCCAGCCTGGAGGTTGCCGCTCGTGCCCCAGGCGTCAATATTGGGCACCTGCCAGAGCAAAAGGACGAAGGATACAAAAGCTGCGATTGCCTGTCCGGTACCCATAGCCTGCGTCAGCAACCTGGACCGCATGACGTACGACAGAACCAGCCAGAGCAGGGCGCATACCCCAACCAAGACGGGCAAGCCGATTGCCAGGCGCGGTAACACCAGGTTCCACACATCCAGCGTTGGCATGAGAATGATCAGCCAACGGCCGGGAAGCGAACTGAACTTGTTCAGGATTCCCAATATCTCTCCGAGCTTCCCGGACCCGAAAACCGTGGTTACAAAGTCCAGAGCTTCGGGAAGCAGGTCCTTTGCCCAGTCTGGGACGAATGTTAGGTATTGCCAGGGAGTAAAGCTCAACCAGGGGAGAAACCAAAAGCCACACAAAACCGAGATGATCCCCACGATAGTCGGCAAGCGGTAGCTCAGACTGTCCAGAAGTGGATCGCCGTGACGAAAGGGTGTCAAGATCCAGAGAATCAGCACCGCCAACAACAGAGCGAACAACAACGGAGCGAACAACGACAGAGCGAAGATGAGCAGATCCATTTTGTCTCTCCCTTCATGTCCACCTAGCCGCCGCGCAGCCAACCTCTTTGCCAAGCTCGTTGTGGGGCAGTCAGGATAGGCTAATCGCCATCGGTAACCCGGGGCTCCCAACCCTGTGGCCATGTAGTGGGCCGGTCTGCTCGGCGCAGGCGGCGCACTAAGTTATCTGGATATGGGGGATTGTGCGCTTGCATCTCTCGCTGGGTTTGCAGAAGCCCATCCTCATAATCCACCCGGCGGAACATGATGGTATGCTGCCGAGTGTCGAGAATAGCGTAGGCGGCCCGGGGATCGCCATCCCGTGGCTGGCCCACGCTGCCAGGGTTAACGATAGCCAGTCCATCGCCTAGAGGAACCTCATCCCCGTAGAACACTTGCGGGCACTCGGAGGCCAGCAATTGCCCGTGGGAATCTGGCTTGGCTCGACAGAGAAAGGGGATGTGACTGTGCCCCAGGAACAAGCAAACCCTCTGTGTTCCCAGCCCGAGGCCAGCAAGCGCCTCAAATTCCCGTCCCATCTCAGTTGACCACGGGTAGATGTAGCGGGTGAGAGGACTCTGCAAGGAACCGTGACACAGCACGTACCAATGTTCTCTGCACCGTTTGGTGTAGGTCTGTTTTCGCACTCCTCGTCGGCCCTGAAAGCGATTTGCCACCGGGTCAGCGATAAGCTCTGGTTGGCGACTCTCAATCTCCAATCGGTTTAGCTGCAGAGCTTGCCCTGCGTCTTCTGAAGCGCCATTGGGCAGCAGTTCTCCCAGAAGAATCGCTTCATGATTGCCAGGCACCCAGGAGCGTGGACCTACTTTGTCTCGTACAAACTGCAATGCCTCCACTGGATGAGGGCCATAGCCAATGCCATCTCCCAGAAACCAGAATCTTCTCACACGCTGGGTTTCCGCATTTTCCAGGACTGCCTGCAAGGCATATTTGTTGGCATGGATGTCGGCTAGTATCCCGATTCGCATCGTAGCCTCCACAGGGTTTGTTGGATGTTATCGTTTGACCTCATCGCTGCGCTCCCGCCACTCCCGTCGTCCTTCGATGACTTCGCGGTTGTTGGGATCGAGTTCCTCTGCCTCTAGAAGCATCTTATCCAGGCTCTTGAGCACAGCTGGCGAGGGTCGCTTCTGTTTGCGGAGCCGGTTCCGCTGGATACCAATATCTCGAAGCAGCCTGGAAAGCCGTTTTTGCCTTTCTTCGCACTCTCCTTTTTCCTGCTGCGCATCGTGTTTGTAGCCTTCTATCTGCACTGCCATCTGCTTGGCGCCAAGTATCTGCTGACCATTGCCACGAGCAGCGCCGTCAATCAGATCCTTGGCCACCCAGCTCTTCGGCTCTTCAGGAGGACCAGCACTGAGATATGATACTGCGGTTTCACAACCTGCCAGACAGACATCGCTGGCTCTGATTCGATCCTCCAGCGACCCTTCCTCCCGCTGTATTTGAATCTCTTCCCATTGCTGCCTTGCTGTCTGGTACAATTCCAGGGCTCGCTGATACCAACTCAGACAGACCCCGTAGTTTGGCTTTCGCTCCCGCGCGATCTGGAGATGTTCGTCCAACCGGACTACAGTCTCATTCCGCAGGGGGTAGTAGTGCTTGCCTTCAGTCACTTGCAACTGGAACCTGTCGTCCGGATCGAGATCCTGTATCTGGCGGCACAAATCCTCCACCCGCTCGAAAGCGCCGGGGTCTTTGTCGTCCCCTAGAGCGACCTTCAGCTCTCGCAAGAGAAGTCTGACCTCACCCCGCTGCTCACTGACTTCCCTCAGGTGCCTCTCCAATTCCCTCAGTTCGTTAACCCCCGGAGCTCGGGATACAGCACGGCCAACCTCTCGTAGTGTCCGGGCGATAGAATCGTCGTTGGTTGGACTTTCCAGGGCAAGACGAGCATCATTCATAGCATCTACGATGTTCTGCAAGTCGCTTCGAGCGCTGTTCATGCGCCCCAAAGCTTGCTCCAGGCTACGGCGATGACGGGCTGCATCCTCGGCATATCCAACCACCTCCTTGAAGGAACTCAGATGATCAATCAGGCTCTCGGCTTCAGCCAGAGCGTCTTCCGGGTGGCGGGTGCCTATCTCGAAATGGGTTGCCTTCTGAACCAGCCCAGTGACAAGGGAGGGCAAACGATTCTTATGCGCTTGGATTTCTCGCTTGGCTTCGCTATTGCGTTTGTCAAAGCGCAACACTCGCTGGTAGGTGTGGATGATGTCTACCAATTCGGCGCCGGTAGCGTGCTGTTTCAATTGCCGGGCCTTGGTCAGCAGCAACTGGGTTGCTTCTCGCCCTCTTTGCTCTCGCACTCGGCGCACTGTAGCATCTTCATATGTCTCCTCGCACCGGGCCAAGACCTCGACAGCCTGTTCGTAGCGTTCTTCGTCAAAAAGTGTTTGGCTCTCTGTGAGAGCCTGGCTCACGGCCCGCGCCCTATCAATATCTTCCGTGAGCTCAACGACTACGTCTGTTTCCCGCCCCAGGGCAATGGCCAATATTTCCCTGTACCGCTCTGCTTCGGTAAACCGCTCGTGAGTTAAGCAGATACGGATCAACTCTTGCAGGATATCAGGGTCCGACTTTATGAACTCTTCTTGCAAGGCATGGTATAGCCTCTCGATGGCCCCATCTACATCCCCCTGCAACAAGGCATCCCGAGCCTGAGCCAAGCGGGCTTGGCGGCGAGTCCGTTGCAGTCCTTGCCGGTGTTCGAGGTCCAAGGGGCGCAGGTCTACCACCTCCTGCCACAGTCTTTCTGCTGAAGCCCATTGATTGGCACCCTCGTATCGTTCAGCTTGCTTGCGCTTGACCTGGAGCACCAAAGCGTGATCCTCACGCTGCAGCAGGTTGTGCTTTTCCAGGGTGGCAACTGCTTGATAGGCTTCTTCGTACATGGGCTCGTTGCTGGCTAGTTGTTTCTCGATCTCGGCTACCAGCTTCTGTCGCCAGACGGCCCGCAGGGTTAGCCACTGCTGCGTCGCCATTGTTTGAAGCGTTGAGGGGGTCTCCCTAGCCTTGCTGTAGTAGTCGTAAGCTTTTTCATATGCCTCCTCGCCGTACTCGGTCTCTTCCCACCCCTCGTCGCCAACAGGCACGTGCGTTTTGGCCAGAGTGAGCCACTGCTGCACGTCTTGGGCTTTGTCTTCCAGGTCTTTGATTTCCTCGAGGTACTGATCGCAGCGCGGCTTAAGGGATGGATCCTGCTGGACCGCCACCTCGAAGGCTACACGAGCGTCCGATAGTTTGAAACCATCCTTGAAGCGGATGGCCTCCTGGAACTTCTGCTGCCCGAAAGCCCGTTTCCGCAGGTCCTCAACCCGGGGGTCTACCTTTCCTCGCAGTTCAGGATCGTTGATGATGTCATCGCATAGCTCAACTGTGCCTGCCCAGTCATGCGCCTGAAAGTGTTGCAAGGCTCGGTTGTAGCGTTCCGTGACATCCTCGCTGCGGGCCAGACGCTTCTCCAGACTCAGCATGCGTGCTCGCTTCCGGTCTTCTAAAGACAAGCCCGCCAGCATGTCGGCTGCGACGTCATATTCGCCGTTTTTGATGGCCTCTTCGATGGCATCGGCTGTCTCATTCAAATCTCGCTCGTGCGACTGCTCTGTCTCCACCTCCTCCAAAAGATCGTTTATCTTTCTCAAAACATCCGCTAACTCCGATGAAGCCACTGCCACATCACGGGCTCGCCCGCGGGCCTTCATGCACTCATTTTCAGCGACTTTATAGTCACCTCTCCCCAGCGCCAGCCGCGCCCGGCGATAGGCATCGTCAACCTCGCCGTAGATCTGGCTGGCGACGTCTGCTTTAGCCTGAGCGATTTTATCATCGATAGATTCGTACTCAGCGTATGCTTCACGAGCCAGCTCTAGCAGGTTGAGACGTTGTTCAGGATCCTTGGTGTTGATGGCCTGACTCACCAACCCGCTGGCTTTACTCCAGCGTTCGATCATCTCGTTGACTTCAGCCAGCCTGGCCTGTAGACGAGTGCGGTCCTCTTCCGGCAGGGCTTCAAACTCATCGAGGGCCTGCTGAAGTTTGCTCGCGGCTGCTTTTGGGGTAGCGGGCAGGAATCCCTCTGCTTCATAAAGATACTTCTCAGCCTTGGTATGGCAGAAGTCTGTGTATTCATCGCGCAGCCGGCGCAACCGATCAGCAGTCCGAATGATTCGGCCAGTTGGCAGTCCATCTATAATCTCGTCTATCTGAAGCTTGCCTTCTCGAACTAATTCCTCATATTTAGCGATGGCTGACGCAAACTTCTTCATTCCAGCTAGCGTCTCGATTTGGCCGGCCTGATCGAGTAGTTCCTCTCGAAATGTCCGCCCATCATTGTACCACTGCCGTACTTGGGCCTCAACGTTCGGGTCCAGTGTGGTCCCCAGCAAAGCCTCGGCTTTCCGAAGGCCCTCTTCGATGTCCTCCAATAGCTGTTTCGGATCCGGATTGGTGAGCAGCCGCCGCACCTCCTGAACATCAACCTGCTGCATTGCAGCGTCCCGCTGCTGGGCTATACGGGCTAGGTTTTGGCGGGCCTCATCGTTCTCGGGATCCAGGCGCAACACTTCGCGGTAAGCGCGTTCTTCAGCCTGGAGATCACCGTCCGACCGTGCAGTGCGAGCTTGGTCGAGCAACTCCTTCACTCTCTCCGCCAGCCTCGCTTGGGCAATGCCCAATTGGGTCTCGGCCTGAAACGCCACGTCACCAGAGCCTTTCTCCATCGCTTCGCGGAAGGCTCTGACCGCCGCCGCCAGAGCATCTTTGTCCAGGGCTTGCAAGCCCTCCTCCAGTAGGCGCTGTGCTTCCTCTTCGTCCTCGCCCACCAACTCCACGGTCTCGACTTCTGGCTTCTCTGTGTCTGGTTCGCGCTCTACGGTAGGAGCTGGCTCTGCAACCGGAGATACCACCCCCGGCAGCCGGATGCCGAACTTGCTCAGGTCTACCGGCATCTCGCCCTCCATACCTGCCTTCTGCCAGTCCCGCAAACTATAGACAGCATCCGTGTAGTCAAGATACAGACTCTGATGACCGGCCCCCAGAGCGCCTACAGCTAAAGTCATCAACTGTGCAATAATATCATTCAGTTGTGCTTCGTCCATATGACAACTCCTCAGAATGCATTGGGGTGGATATAACCTGTGATCCTAAGCTGTATCCGTTCCTCGCCCCCTACTCTACTATTGCGACGGTGATGGCATCTATCCCAATTTCTTGATTCTCGCGGGTTACGTTTCCACATTTTGGGGACCACCAGGTACTTGTCCGGCCCACATCCAACTCGACTTCTAATGGCGCATCTTGCGGCAAACTAAAGATACCACCGATGCTGTGCCAGTTGTCTTGAAGGATGCACATCTCTTCGATAGAACCCTCGAGCAGAGGAATACGGTTGCCATCCTGATCAAGCCAGAACACCCGATACACAGCTTCCCTGGCGGTGGTGTGTTCTTTGGGCACCCAAACGAATATCTCATACCTCTTTCCCGCGCTTAAGGCTGGCGTGATTGGCCAGGTTACGGTCAGCTCTCCAACGTCGTACTCTGTAAACCCACTGATGACGTCGGGGGTATTGTGGTGCACCCAGGTCATGCCGCCGATCCCGGCATCGAGGTCTTTGTTCCACTTCATGGGTCTATCCGATGGCTCCAAGAACCGGGCCTCAGTGTCATCTACGAATCTCAAGAGCTGTCGTCCCTCTGGCAACGGCGGAATAGAAGGCGTTGCTGTCGGAACTGGCGTTTCCGTTGGCGGTATGGGAGTATCTGTTGGCAGCACAGGGGTATCCGTCGGCGGCACAGGGGTATCTGTTGGCAGCACAGGGGTATCCGTCGGCAGCACAGGGGTATCTGTTGGCAGCACAGGGGTATCCGTCGGCGGCACAGGGGTATCCGTCGGCGGCACAGGGGTATCCGTCGGTACGACGGGCGGTGTTGAGGTGGGAATGTGGGTGAGAAGCGGCGTGCGAGTAACCTGAGTAGTGGGGACTGGTTCTATCCTCCCCATGATGCCCTCCCAGGCTTTGGGCCCGAACATGACGATCAACGCTATGACTACCAAGCCAGCGATCCCCGCTAAAACATAAACCCTGTACACCTGAAAAGCGTTCGATGCTCTTTCCCAAAACGTGGGAGGCGGAGGTTGTTTCGCCAACTTGGCCACTTCATCGGCCAATGTCTGGGGGGGATCAGCGAGAAGTAGGCGCTCCACCGCTGCTAGGATCTTTTGCTTTGAAGGCTCTTTCTCGCGTGCCAATTTCCGCATTCGAGCAACGAAGTCTTCTAAATCTTTGTCAGAAAGCGAGGGATTCTGATCTTTGGACTCTGTCTCCGCTGCTATTCTGACCCGTCGTAGCATTTGATTCACCCACACTAGCTCACGCAGAGCTGGTGGGAAGTAGATATTGTCTGACTGCAGTTGCTGGAACTTGTGCACGCAGCTATCCTGGACCTGGTACAAGTACTGATTGATGCCTTCCCAGTAGACAGCCGGTAACTTGTAACTAACCACTGGCTCCAGTGAGCGTAACACCGATGCCTCGAAAGCTACACCACGCGCCTGTGCATTCCTCGTCACCTTCAGCACTTCTTTGGCCCGCCGGATGTCCTCTCGCACCAGTTTGTAGTCTTCTACTGTCTGCAGAAGCACCGGCTCCTCACACTGATCAAGGATGACTTCGGCTTCGCCAACTTTGCCTTCCAGGAACCTGACTTTGGCTTCTTTGAAGGCTTTCCGCACTGGCTCCAATCTCTGATCAGCCCGCTCCCGCAGCGCCAGCCAGCGCCGGAAGCCGCCCCGGTCGAGTTTGTCTTCAACAATCTGCTGGACTTCCAGAGCCTCTCGATGCCAGCGGTGGAGTGATAGCACCTCCCGCACCCGTCCCAGGATATCCTCATACAGTTCCTCCTGGGCGGCTTTGGTTGCAGAAAGACTGGCATGGCGCTCCAGTTCCTCGGCTGCCTGGAGCGTGCGCTGGGCCTCACCCACCTTGGCTTTTACCTCGCCTTGATGTTCCTGAGCCCGGGTTACGTCGTCCAGGGCCAACCGGACCTCGGCTGCCAGGTCTTGGTAACCACGCTGCTCAGCCCGATTTTGCACTTCTTGGTAAACAGACCTGGCAGCTTCGAAATTTCCCGCGCCTAAAGCAACATTGCCGTGCTTCAGTTTCCCTCTCAGTTCCTCCCGCTCATCCTTGCCCCGTAACTCGGTCAGCAGGGAATCCAGCCAGGCCTTAGCCCTCTCCAGGTTCTCACGATTTGGGTCACCCGGGGTGCTGATCAGCAAGGCCCGTTCGACATAGCCATGTGCCTTCAACACGCCCTGCTCTCGAGCCTCCTTGTCGGCTTCCTTGACCCGCTCGAACCACTCCAGAGCCTGGGTGGTCAAAGTTCGGCGCAGGCTTGCCAGCTTGGACTCGACGGCCCGGCCACGTCGCTGCACCTGGCTCACCCAGTTGGCGTAGGTGGGCTCGTCGCGGTAATGCTCCTCAACCCACTTCACTGCCGTCTGGACGTCAGCCCACTCTTCGGCAGCTTGGGCACTCTCTAGAGCGCTTTCTAACCGATGTTGTAATCTCCCCAAGATGAGCTGTGGCCCATCGGGTCGCTCATCCTCGACTGCCACTAATGCCGCCTGGGCTTGCTCCAGCATCCTGCGATATTGGCCCTGCGCCAGATAGCGATCCATCCTGTCCAGGTGCCACAGGGCCCGCGCCCAACGCCGGCAGGTTGAGAAAGAGGCTGGATCATAGGTTGCTCCCTGCTCGAAAAAGCGGGAGGCAGTGACTTCATCACCGGCTGCCAGGCGCCCTTTCCCGGCTTCCAGGCTCGCGGACAGCAGACGGCTTAGGCCTTCTTGCCAATGTCGTTCCATCACACTTCACCTCCTACCTGGCTGTAGGCCGAACCTGGTTCAGCTTTGCTCACCTGTTGATCAGGAGATTGATTGGATCCTTACGAATGCCCTCTGGCCTGGTTTCATGCACCGCCTCCCGCTGATGTCTTTCCTCGTACATCCTCCGGATTTCCTTAATCGAAGCTGTATCTTGCAAGGCGATACCTGACACTGCCGCGCATCCTTTCTCCAACTCCCTCAAGGCAGTGTTCCAATCCGCCCGATACGCCGGAGAGTCATCATAATGTCCAGACCATTTCGCCTCAGTCTCTTCCAGCAACCTGATCACCCGTGCCACTTCCTGGACACCGCTGACCAGTGTCTGCATCTCCGTTGCCCGGAGTGCCAGGTCACCGACATCGTACACCACACAAGCTCGGTAAGTGACCTTGTTCTCGGCCTCGCTATCTTCAGCTCCGTGGGCAATGTCAGGAACACCCTTTAAGGCTTCTTCAGCTTCCAGATAGCGCTGCCTGGCAGCACTGAAATCTCCCTGAGACTCGGCTTTCTCTCCCTCTGCTACAAGGCGACGCGTTCTGGCCTCAGCGATGAGACCCTCTAGCGTTGGCAGTTCCAGAGCTATCAGTTCTCGTTCTGCCTGGGCCCACCTGCCCTCGTCCATGGCCCGCACAGCGGCGATGGCCTTCTCTCGCACAGCCTCGAAGCCACCTCCGGCCTCCCCGGCAAAGGCTAGCTGCTGCCAGCGCCAAGCGACGACGTCCCAGGGCTCTTCGTCCAAGGCCAGCTTGAATTGCTCCAGAGCCGCAGGGTATGAGCCACCTCGCGCCAACTCTTGCCCTCTGATGACCATGCTTTTCTCTTGTCCCAGGTCACGTTCTACCTTATCCCTTAGCGTTGCTAGGCGTGTTTCATCTACTGGCAGGCGGCGCTCAGCCATGTCAGTCAGTTCTTTGGCCACCTCCCATTTGTAGCGGTTGTACTCCCCGGTCGTAAGCCGCTCAGCCTCCCTAAGCAAATCCTCTCCATTCTGGCTCCAACGCCGCCACTGCCCCCACAGAGCCTTTCTCATCTCCTCAGCGTCCACCTGTCCCGTCTTAGGATTGACGTAACGATATTTCGAGTCTCTTCGCAGTGCCTGGACCAGAATGCGCTGAGTGCCATAGCTCAGTTCATGCCAGAGCGGGTAGCGATCTAGCGGGCCGCGCATCCCGTTCTCTAGTTCCAGCGGCCCACCCACCAGCATACGGTACAGGTAGCGGCTGATCCGCCACAGATCGTTGGGGACGCGAGAGAGATCCTTTCCCAGCACGTTCCAATCGGTCACACGAAGCGTCTCTTTCTCCGCATTCCACCACAAGTTCTCCAGCTTGAGATCGGTATAGGTCATCCCCAAGTCATTGTGTAGAATATTCAGCAGCTCACAGAACTGCCAACCGATCTTCAGCGCTGTCGGTTCGTCAAGGTAGCCCTGTCTGGCGAGAATGTCGGGGAGCTGCTCGCCCGTCATCAGCTCTTGGACGATGAAAGGTGGCTGGGCGTCGTCTTTCATTTCACGATATGTGGGCGGTATCGAGCTCTTGCCTTGCAACAAGGCCAGCGTATAAGCCTCGGCAAAGAAACGTTCCTGTTCATCTGACGGGAGGTTAGGCCGCATGGCCTTCACGACGACGAGTTCTTCTGGATCGGTATCCATCACCCGTGCCTTGAA
>Ga0194125_10010857_pt1 | contig 12355 bp, 19 predicted proteins | sample TA2KigC250mmetaG_FD_148626 | JGI IMG/M metagenome (GOLD analysis project Ga0194125, IMG submission 148626) | Freshwater microbial communities from Lake Tanganyika, Tanzania - TA2015034 Kigoma Deep Cast 250m | ecosystem: Environmental > Aquatic > Freshwater > Lake | place: Tanzania: Lake... | reverse complement strand
TCTCAACCTATTCCTATTTCAAATATGGTTGACACAACATTTGTTATAAAATACGATACATAATGGATACAGGTAAATGGTTATATTGGGATAAATTAAATCCCGAAGATTATTTAGGTTTTGTTTATAAAATTACCAATTTAACCGATGGTAGATTTTATATTGGTAAAAAATACTTCTGGTTTAACAAGAAGAAAAAATTAACCAAAAAACAACTTGCTGAACAAACAGGACCTGGTCGCAAATCTGCTTTTGAAATAATTAAAGTAGAAAGCGACTGGAAAACATATTGGGGATCATCTAAAGAATTACTCACTGATGTAAAAGAATTAGGGGGTAGTTATTTTGAATGTATGATACTTATGCCTTGTAAAACAAAAAAACTACTTACATACTACGAAATGCATTATCAATGTAAATTTGAATGCTTAGTATCTCCTAGTTTATCTTACAATGATAATGTGTTAGGCAAATTCTTTAAAAAAGATTTTGTTAACTAAAGATACTTTCGTATATTGAGATTATGGTTAATTCAATACTTGTTGGACTAATAGACAATATATTAGGAAAAGGTTCTCCTACAGCAAGAGGCAATTATTCCTATAAATGTCCTTTTTGCAACCACCATAAAAAGAAATTGGAAATAAACATGATTCCAACGGCTAAGGGAGAAAACCCATGGCATTGTTGGGTATGTGATGCTAAAGGCAAAACATTAGTTGGTTTATTTAAGAAATTAAAGATTGATAAAGAAAAAATATTTGAACTTAGATCAACATTAGGTTTTTCTGAAAAACGAAAAGATGAAGATGAAAAAGTTAAAGTAGAATTACCTAAAGAATTTATTCTACTATATGAAGCAAAACCAACTCCTCTTGCTAAACAAGCTGCTTCATATTTGAAAAAAAGAGGAATTAAAAAAGAAGATATTATAAAATACAATATTGGATATTGTGAATCAGGACGTTATGAAAATATGGTTATCATTCCTTCGTATAACGAAAACGGTACACTAGAATATTTTGTAGGACGTAGTTTTGAGAAAGATCCTAGAAGAAAGTTTGATGCCCCTACTGCTAGTAAAAACATTATTGGTTTTGAAAATTTAATTAATTGGAATGTTCCCGTTATTTTATGTGAGGGAGCATTTGATGCTATTGCTGTTAAAAGAAATGCTATTCCGTTATTTGGTAAGATTGTTTCTAAAAAATTAATGCAAAAAATCGTTACCAATGACGTCAAAAAAGTCTATATCGCCTTAGATAAAGACGCCATAAAAGATACTCTCAAATTATCTGAGAAAATAATGAATTCTGGAAAAGAAGTTTACATAGTAGAAATGGACGATAAAGACCCTAGTGAAATGGGATTCGAACAATTTACTAATTTAGTACAAACATCAGTACCGCTTACTTTTTCATCATTCTTTTCTCTCAAATTAAACCAAGCATGATAGAAAAAAACTCTAATATTATTCATGATCCTAAAATTAAAAGGATTGTTGAATACACAGAGGATAACAAACAGTTAAATGTATTAGATCAACGTTTTTATAGACGTAATGGCAAATACTATCCTTCAGTAACCTCTATTCTAAATTATTTTCCTAAAAATCAATTTTTCCATAATTGGCTTAAAGATGTAGGCCATAACAGCGAAATTATTGCTAACAAAGCAGCTACTGAAGGTACTATAGTACATAACGCAGTAGAATGGTTTTTATTAGGTAACGAATTAAATTGGATTAATGAAGACGGAACGGCAAAATATAGTCTTGAAGCATGGAAAATGATTCTGCATTTTGCCGAATTTTGGAATGAATACAAACCAGAATTAGTAGCAACAGAATATCATTTATTCTCAGACGAATATTGTTTTGCTGGAACAACAGATATTGTTTGTCGTTTTCAAGATAAATTATGGTTATTAGATATTAAAACATCTAATTCATTACATACATCGCATAATCTTCAGTTAGCTGCTTATGCTAAAGCATGGACAGAAACACACAACGAAAAGATTGATGAGACCGGTATTTTATGGTTAAAAGCATCCACTAGAGGCGCTTCTAAGGATAAAATACAGGGAAATGGGTGGCAGTTAAAGAATTGTGGAGACATTGAAAATAACTTTAAAATGTTTTTAAATATATACGACATATATAAACTTGAAAATCCTGATCCTAAACCAGCAACTGAAACGTTGCCTACTAGTATCAAGATGATTTAATGGTGAAATGGTAAATATTTATTGGCGGTTCTCCTTGGGGAATCGCTAATTTTTATTTATCTTTAAGCGTCATGAAATTAAAAGTTATTAAGGAAGCACAGAAAGATTTAAAAGCAGTGTTGATTGCTGGACCATCTAACGTGGGTAAGTCGACATTTGTTAAATCTGTTATTCCTACTGAATATCAAAAATATGTGTTAAATCCTGATAAATTCTACGAACCAGAATTAGCCAAAATTGGTGGTGGTTCAATGAATATGAAAGATTTTTCACCTGAACAATTATCAGCAGCAGCAAAAGCACAAGCGGTAGCTGTAAAACAATACAGATCTGAATTAGAAAAAGCAATTGGTACAAAACCAGTTATTTTAGATATTACAGGTGGTAGCTTTAAAAAGGTAAAGGAAACAAAGGAAAAACTAGAAAAACAAGGTTATGATGTAATGATGGTTTTATTATATGCTTCACCATATACTACTTTATCTCGCAATATGAGTAGAGACAGATCACTAGATCCAGGTATTGTAATTAGAAACTGGGAAGATGTAATTAAAAATGTTGATTTATATTCACAACTATTTGATGCTGATCATTTTGCTTTAGTAGATAATGATCCTCAAGGTGCTAATAAAAGCTTTAACCTAGAAGATGTAGAATCATTATTTGAAAAATCTAAAATCTGGAAAGACATACCCGAGGAAGATAAGAAGAAAATTGAGGCACGTATTCAAACACTTATTGATAAAACTGAAGATGCTAACTTTGTGGCATTTGATGAATTAGCAACTAAATTAAAAGGATTTCTTAAGTAATGCCACAGATTTATCTTGATATGGATGGTTTATTAGCAGACTATAAAGGTGGTTTGAAAGATACTGCTAAACAATTAGGTGTATCTGAGGATGATGGCAAAGCTATTTGGAATAAAATTAATAGTAATCCTGAGGAGTGGTGGTCTAATTTAAAACCAATCCCTGAGGGAATGAAAATATTTAACACTGTTAAAGATAAAGAACCATCAATATTATCAGCAGCGGGAACAAATGAACGAACAAAACAAGGTAAACTTGAATGGTTAAAAAAGAATGGTTTATCTCCTTACCTTAAAGAAATCATATTTGTTAATAATAAATCAGCGAAAAAGAAATACGCTAAGGGAGGTAATATTTTAATTGATGATCGTCCCGATAATGTGGCTGATTGGGAAATAGAAGGAGGAATATCGTATTTATTTCAAAATAATGCTAATCAAATTATTAAGCAATTAGGTATGTTAAAAGAAAATTATTGGAAAAATTATTTAAATAAAAAACGTTTACAAGAAAACATTATTAAAGAATATGCTCCTAATTTCTTTCACACTATGAAAGATTTTGTTAATTTTGCATCAAATGAACTTCAATTAAAAGATGTTCCTAAAGTACATGTTATTAATTCTCCTAATTTTACTCAACAATTTAAAAGTTTTGGTGGATACCAACCAATGCAAAACAAAATTGCTATAGTAATTAAAGGAAGAGGATTAGCTGATATATTAAGAACATTAGCTCACGAAATGGTTCATGCTCAACAGATGCAACTTAATAAACTTGATATGTCTTCAGGCCAAACGGGCTCACCAGTAGAGAATGAAGCAAATGCTTTAGCAGGTGTATTAATGAGAAATTATGGACAGAAAAATCCGATGGTATTTGAGTTATGATAAGTTTAAAAAACATATTAGAAGTAGAAGGCATTACCCCATATCAAATTTATTGTGATATGGATGGCGTTATTGCTGATTTTGAAGCACGTTTTGACCATTTTTTTGGAATCCCTCCTCAAGAGTACGAAGCAAAGTATGGTAAAAGAGCATTTTGGAATCAAATCGATAACAACATAGGTGTTAAATTCTGGGTTGGTATTCCTTGGATGCCAGATGGACATCAACTTTGGGACTATATTAAAAAATATAATCCTATTTTATTATCATCACCATCAGCTTCAGAATCAAGCCGTTTAGGTAAGCGTTTGTGGGTTAAAAAATATCTACCAGGAACTAAATTAATCTTAGCTTCTCCAGAACGCAAAGCAGATCAATCAGGTGAAGGGAAAATATTAATAGATGATAGATTAGAACCAAATATTGTTATGTGGAGAGAAAAAGGTGGAATTGGTATCCATCATAAAAGTGCCAGCGACACTATTTCGCAACTTAAAGAATTAGGTTTATGAGTGAATCACAATTAAAAAGAGAATTTTCTCAACGTGATGTTCAACGTATGAGAAATCTTATTACTGGAGATTTAGGTGGTAAAACCCAATCCCAGGTAGGTTATACTAAAACACAAATAGAACATACTGAAGGTGATATATGGGAAGAAAATGGTAGGAAATGGACTATTAAAAATGGTATTAAACAAACTGTTACAAAGTATGATACTTTAAAACGTTTAGTTACTTTACCCCTTTTATGTCCTAATTGTGGTCGTCCAATGAAAGATAACCGCTATAATAAAGAAATGTGGGCAATACACAAAACATGTTTTGATTGTGTAATTGAATATGAAACTAAATTACGTCAAGAAGGTAAGTTTGAAGAATATCAATGTAATATATTAAATGCTAATAAAGATGCAGTGCTAGATGAAACTTTAGAAGCTATAGATGCGTGGGCTAATGTAAAAGATACATTTGTAAATGAAGCAGGAGATGTTGAAAATTGGGGAGGTGGAACCGTTAATAAAAATGAAGTAACTAAACTAAAAGAATATATTCAGGAATTAAAGAATAAATCAATTTAATATATTTATTTTTATATATGACTTACTCTACAGAAATAATAGCAGCCTTTTTAACAGGTATATTAGGTCCTTTATTAGTTCAATTTTATATTAATCGTACTAAAAAAATAAAGGAAAAAAATACAGATCCAATAGCAGAGCAATGTGCACTATATAGTCAAATTGACACTAAATTAGAAAAAATTAGGGAAACGTATAAAGCTGATAGAGTTTGGATTACCCAATTTCATAATGGAGGGTATTTTTACCCCTCAGGAAAATCAATACAGAAATTTAGTATGTTTTATGAAGTATTAACATTAAATACTGAATCTGTAAAGATGATATTCCAAAACATTCCAGTATCGTTATTTTCAAGATCTACAAATTATTTATTAGAAAATACACATCTTGCTATTTTCGATTTTAAAAATGAAAATATTAATGATTTAGGATTAAAATATACCGCTGCGGAAACAAATACTAAAGGGGGTTATTATTTTGCTATTAAAAACATTGATGGAAAATTTATTGGAGTTTTAGGTTTAGATTATTGTAAAAAGAAAGTTATATTAGATACTGAGCAAATTACCGCGCTTAACGTAGAAGCCGGTGTATTTTCTGGCTACCTTTATTAAATATTGTATATTTATATAGAGAAATACTCTAATAAATAATAATATTTATGCCTTATACATCAGTCGGTAAATGTGTTTACAAACAATACGAAAATGGCAAACGCGGGGAAAAAGTAGGATGCACTAAAGGTGCAGTTAAAGACTACTTAGCCGCATTATACGCTGTTGAAAAAAACGAAGCGGTTAAAGCTGCAAAAGAAATTAAAGAAGCATTACAAGATAATGTTGATCCAACAACTGCTGCCCTTGGTATTGATGATCAATTGGGTTCATTTTTTATTGTACAAAACCCAACTAAAGATTCAACTGTTGAAAATATTGTAGCTGAAGGTGATTTATTTACCATTGCTAATTTATTTAAACGTGGGTTAGATTTTGATAATATATTTGGTTTATACAAAACAGCTGATAAAGCTCAAAGAATTGGTGAAAGACTCATCAACGAAATGAGAAAACAAATGAGAGAAAATCTTAAATTAGGTGAAAATAAAGCAGCTGAACTTGAAGATGATATTAATTTAATTAAGCAAGAAATCGAACATCACATGCAGTCAGCTATGTCTGAACCTGGCACTCGTGATGCTCACTTTGCTGATGCTGAAAAATTATTAGGTGATTTAAAGAAAAAAGAAGCCGAATTAGCTAAATTAAAAGGTGCTTTAGAAAACGAAGTAAAAAAATTAGACGAAGCTGAAAAAATTAAAAAATAATGAATCCTATAGCTGCATTTTTTTCAACTTTACTTGCCTCAAGAAACCAAGCTCACATTTATCATTGGCAGACTCCATCTGATGCGGCTCACAGAGCATTAGCTGCTTATTATGAAAAAATTATTGATATAATTGATCCTCTTGTTGAATCAATTCAAGGTAAAAATGGTATCATCACAGGTTATTCTGCTCCTGGTCAAGTAAGAGAGTATATTTCATGTGAAGAAATAATTGCTTATTTTACTGCGTTGTCAATGTATGTTGAACAAAACAGAAATAAATTACCTCAAGACTCATATGTGCAAAATCAAGTAGATATGATTTCTGAGTTAATTAATACTACTATTTACAAGTTAAAATTCTTAAAATAATGTCAGTAGAATTAAAAGTTTTAATTAGAGAAGAAATTGAACGTCTTTTAGAGGAAGATGTAAAATTTGCTGAAGGTGAAAAAGTAAAAACTACTGACGGTAAAGAAGGTGAAATTACTTTAGCTAAACATCCCTTCTACGCTATTAAATTAAGTGATGGTTCTACAAAATCATTTCACTTTTCAGATTTAATTAAGGCAACACAAGAAAAAATGGAATACGCTGGTGATTTAAATGAAATCTCAGCTGGTTTAGCTTTCCATATTAAAAATAAGTTAAGTTTATTTGAAAATGTGTTTCGTCCTGAATCAAAAGCATATTTTGATTTATTTAACGAAGCAAGACAATTATATAACGAAGGTTTACTAAAAGTAACTAAAGAAGAAGCAGAATTACTTGAATCAGGTATTGGTCATTCAGTAATTATTGAAAATAAAACAATACATTTAGGATTACCATTCTTAGATGATGCCGAGTTTTTAACTGAAGAAGAAAAGAAAAAAGATCCACCAATTGGAAAACCAAAACGTGGTGGTTCTAAGAAATTCTATGTTTACGTTAAGAATCCTAAGACGAAAAAAATTAAAAAAGTATCATTTGGGGACACATCAGGATTACGTGCTAAATTAAACAATTCAAAAGCAAGACAAGCGTTTTCTAAACGCCATAATTGCCCTCAAAAGAAAGATAGAACAAAGGCATCGTATTGGAGCTGTCGTTTACCACGATATGCTAAGCTGTTAGGCTTTAAAACATCATTTTCAGGATTCTGGTAATGATTAATTTAATAAACATACTAAATGAAGTATTCCCTGTAAGAGGTTACTATAGACCCGAGTCTAGTTTTCATACTATAAGCGAATGGGAAGCTATATCTAAAGAATTTTTAGCATTACAATCCCAAGGGTATGATGTTAGAGGAGGTCAAATAAGTAATAATGACCAATTAATAGAATTAGTTAATAAATATTTTGGATATCAACTTTATAGTGAAACTGAATTATTTTCTCAGTTAACTAAAAAAATGGTGTTAGATTTCATTGAAGATTTTGTAAATCATAGAGTTTGGTCTTTAAAAGATGAATTTGAAAAATATATTGTTAATTTTGATAATGATAAGATTGCATTTTTTTATTCAAGAGGAGCACTTGAACCTTATATTTTATTAGACGAACAATTTACTGAAGACACTTATGGAAGTAATGATATTCAAGTAGTATCATATCATTATACTACAGAAGAAGGATATAAAAATATTGTAGATTCTATTTCTCAAGGTATTCATATACCTATTTCTACATTTACTACACAATTCAAAGAATTTTTTAAACCTGAAAGTAATATATTACTAAAATTAAAAGGTGACTTAGTAGCAGCATTCCAATCAGATGTTAAATCAATAACAACAGACAAAGGACACAAAGCTGCCAATTTATTTAGATTTTCTTTCCCAGATAATGAAAATAATTTGTGTAGAAACTGGATAGAATGTCAACAAAATAAAACATATCTCTGGAATGAAATAATAATGAAACCAACAGAGATATTAGATGGAAAGAGAGTAAATCAATCTCTTCCTAAATTAGATGAAAATTATCCGCCATATAAGGCAGATATGATATTAAAAACTAGATATAAAGCATCTGATGTTTGGACTAATGATCCTAAATTAGCAGTAAAAAAAGGATATTTAGAAGGTAACACTAAAAAACCAGACCCTAAAAAAGGTACAGGTAAAAAACCAAAAGGATCTGATCGCCGTTTATATACAGACGAAAATCCAAAAGATACTGTCCGTATTAAGTTTAAAACAGCTCAAGATATCAAAAATACATTAGCTAAAAAATCATTCAAAGCTAAACCACATGCTCGTAAATCACAAGTTATTAATTTAATTCATCAACGTGTTAGAGCAGCTTATGGTAAAGCTAAAGACCCTGAGGTGAAATCTAGATTAAAACGTGCATTAAATTATATTGAAAAACGTAAAGAAGCATCAAAAAAGAAGACTAAAATTTTAAATAAAGAAACTTCAAATCCACAATCAGGTAAAGCAGTACCATATGGTTCAGGATATGGCCAAGTAAAAAAAGAAGGTACTTGTGGATATAATAAAGATGTTAAAACAAATAAAACATTAAATGCTCCTGGCAAATTAAATGAAAAATGTTGGAAAGGATATACCCAAAAAGGTTTTAAAAAAATGTTTGGTAAAAGATATCCTAATTGTGTTAAAAAATAATAAAATGATTAAATTAACTGACATATTAAAAGAAGCAAAAGAAACTTTTGAAGATTTTGCTATTACACGTGCTAAAGGTGCTGCTAAAATAGCTGAAACAGCTAAAGAAAAAGGTGGTTTAGCAATGTTAACCTATAATCACTTTTATGTAAAAGCACCTTATTATAAAAAAGCTATAAATGGTAAATTTGATAAAGAAGCTGCTAAAAAAGAATTTAATGAAATTCTAAAAAGTATTTCTTTAGATATGAACCAAAATGAATTTCAAAGACAAGTAGGTCGTATGGAAGTTTTAGGTGAATTACTTATTAGAGAAAAATAAAATATGAGCTATTTAGTAGCTAATATTCCACCAATAGAGGTTTTTGTAAGAAAGGAATTTTTATACGATTTTCAAAAAGACAAAAACAATGCTCCCCTTGGTAAAGGTGAGTATGAGTCAGCACATTGGATTACCACAAAATCAATTCCAAACCAGGCATTATATTTTGAATCATTTATACATGATTATGGTGCTTTATTTGATAAATTACCTATTCATGCCTTTGTTTGGAAAACAGATATTGATAAATTATATCCCTTAGATTGGTTACAATTATGGGATTGTTTTTCATATAATATAGCTGTTATTAAAAAACAACGATTAAGAAATGCACGCTGTGAGGTAATAATGAAAGACAAATCTAGAGCACCTGGATATTATATGTTTACTATAGATTCATGTTCTTCAGACCCTAATGAAGTTGATGTATCTTGGTCAGAAACTCCAAATGAACATAAATCATTTAACATAATTAAATTAGATAATGGCCAATTTGCAGCTCAACCTAATAATAGAATATTGTGGAAACATCAGTCTCAAACACCATCTACTGATTTAAAAATACCATATTTTAAATTTTCAACTAAAACATGGATATGTGAAAACTCTGATAGATGGACAGCCGCTGGCTCTACTACTTTTACATATCTAGATGAGTAATAAATATTTATTATTATGATTAAGTTACTTGACATATTAAATGAAATAGGTGTTAATTTATCTAATTATAAAGGCCAAGTGTTACCAGGTGATGTTGTTAGAGCACCTAAAAATTTTCCATTAAGTGGTAAAAAACTTGACAGTTCATTATCACTTAAAGTGAATAAAGTATCTAGAGAAGGTGTAAATAGATATAAACTATCATTAGAAGACACTAAAACAGGTAAAAAATACACTGTTAGAAATTTTGAAATGGATGGTGAATATCAAGGTAAAAAATTACCTAAATGGGGCTTAGTTAGAAAAGCCACAAAAAATGATTAAATATGAGTCAACCTTATGTAGACTTAGTTGTGACAGATGAATATGTGGTTAGGGAATTTGATGAAAACATTGACCCTATAGAGCTAATGTGGCATCGAGATGATGAAAATAGATTGGTTGAAGCCATAGAACCTACAGACTGGTTAATACAACTTGATAATCATCTGCCAGTGTCTATGACCCAGCCAATATTTATACCACGTCATATGTGGCATAGAACAATAAAAGGCACAGGCAAATTAAAGATAAAAATATATAAATCATGAAAAAATCTGAATTAAAACAGTTAATCAGAGAAGCAATTGAAGAAGTAAAATCTAAAGTTGACGAAGAATTAGTCAACGAAGGATTTTCACCAGAAACTGATGAAGTAGGTGAATTTTGGATAGTTGAAAAACCATCTACTAGTGCTACTTTAGATGATGTTTGCTTCAAATGTAAAAATGTAATGTACTTTGCTCGTCAAGTAGCTGGTGGATTAAAACCAGAAGACATCAAAGGTGTATTTGTTAAAGAAGCTAAAGCTAAAAAATTAGCTGAAAAATTGTTAGCTGAGCGTGATAAGAAGAAAGACGAAGTTAAACAAGCCGCTGAAGCTTACAAGAAAATGAAAGAAGAAACTTTAGCTAAAGTACAAGAATACATGAAAAACAAAAAAGCTACTAAAGATGTAGTTGATGAGTTAAAAGATATGACTGATAAGTAATGAAGCGCTCTGAATTAAAAAATATAGTTAAGGAAATCCTAGCTGAGGATCCATATGTTGACTTATCTAAAGTTAAGATAGGTGATACAAAAATTGATCCTAAAACAGGTGTTAAATCAACTTTAACAGCTATTGATCCTGAAACTGGTAAGTTAACATGGGATGTTTTTTATGAAGTAGATCCACAACAAGTATATGAGAAATTAAGTGAATTAATTGAATATATGAGTCGTGAAAAAAGCAATACTGAATTAAGTAAAATAAAAGATATACTTAAAAAATTAAAAAATCAGACATCTCGTTTGATAAAAAAACCATGATTAAATTAATTGATATATTAACTGAAACTCTTCTTGAAAAGAAAAAAGATAGATGTCACCGTATAGCTGATAGACGTTATGATAAACCATCTGCTTATAAATCAGGTGCTATTGTACGTTGCCGTCAAGGTAAAATTTGGAAAAAATTAAAAGAAACATCAACAGCTCCCGGGATTATATCCTCAGAAGAATTTAATAAAAAATATGTTGATGATACTTTAAAAAAAGCATCTTTTGGAACTAAATATAAAAAAGATATTGTAACAGATATTAACCATTATGGTGAAGGACAATACTGGTGTGCTAGTGAAAACTGTATAGAACATTATAGAGAAAATCCAAATTACATAGATGAAGATGAAATATCATTACCTTCAGGATTAAAAATAGCTATAGGTGATGAAGATGCTTTTTATGATTATGAGAATGAAATTAGAAAAAACGCTGATGGATTTTACAATCCTGAAATGGATACATATGGTTTAGTTCTATTTAAGAAAAAATTAAAAGAGGACGAATCATTAAGAAAATGGTTTGGTAGAAGAGGCGCCGCTGGAGGTGAAGGTGGTTGGGTTGATTGTAACACATGTCGTAAAGTAGATGGTAAAACCAAATGTAAATCATGTGGTAGAAAAAAAGGTGAAAAACGCGCTAAATACCCATCATGTCGTCCAACACCATCTGCTTGTAAACAAAAAGGTAAAGGTAAATCTTGGGGTAAAACAAAATAAATATGATAGATAATTTTAATATACATGGATGGCAATTAAAACAAGCCATTAAAGAAATGGATGAGGCTACATTCACAGGAAAACATAATGATAATCCTAAATTAAAAGGTGATCAAAAAAAGTTACCTGATGAACTACAAGCTCAAATTGTAGCTAAAGAAGCTGAAGGTGAAGATCATGAAGTAGCAATGGCTAAATCTAGTTTACAATCTATTATGAGTTCTTGCTCTAAACTAATGATAATGTTAGGAGATGAAGAACGTAACATACCAGGTTGGATTCAAGACCATATTACCAACGCTGAAAACTATATTGATCAAGCTGCTCAAGGCTTTCATGA
>Ga0194125_10010855_pt1 | contig 12355 bp, 8 predicted proteins | sample TA2KigC250mmetaG_FD_148626 | JGI IMG/M metagenome (GOLD analysis project Ga0194125, IMG submission 148626) | Freshwater microbial communities from Lake Tanganyika, Tanzania - TA2015034 Kigoma Deep Cast 250m | ecosystem: Environmental > Aquatic > Freshwater > Lake | place: Tanzania: Lake... | reverse complement strand
CGCCGCCTGGCGCCCGCTCCTGTATCAGGTGACCGCGTTCACCCTCGCGCACACCGTCACCCTGGGTCTCGCCACCTTCGGTCTGGTCTCCGTGCCCGCCTCGGTCGTGGAGCCGGTCATCGCCGCCAGCATCGTCTTCGTGGCGCTGGAGAACGTTTTCCACCCCGTCTATTCTCTCCGTCGCCTCGCCACCGTCTTCGTCTTCGGCCTAATCCATGGCCTGGGCTTCGCGGGCGCCCTCGGCGACATCGCCTCCGCCACCGGCTCCCTGGGCGTGGCGCTGGTCGGTTTCAACTTCGGCGTGGAGGCCGGTCAGCTGGCCGTGATTGCGGTCGCGTGGGCGCTGACCTTCCGCCTCACCGATGAGTGGGTGCGCCGCTGGTTCGTGGTCGTGCCGGCTTCGGTCCTCATCGCCCTGACCGGTCTTTACTGGGCCGTCGAGCGCATCCTGGGCTGAGGGAAGGGGATTGAGCCCGGAGGGCGCCGCGTCCAGCCTGCGTCGCCCCCATGAGAGCCCTGCTCGCCTTCCTCTGCGCCGCCGTCGCGACGCTTTCCGCCGCGCCCCGGCCCAACATCATCGTCATCCTGACCGATGACATGGGCTACTCCGACCTCGGCTGCTACGGCGGCGAGATCGCCACGCCCAACCTCGACGCGCTCGCGGCGGGCGGCCTGCGTTTCACCCAGTTCTACAACACCGCGCGCTGCTGTCCGACCCGCGCCGCGCTGCTGACCGGACTCTATTCGCACCAGGCGGGCATCGGCCACATGGTGGACGACTGGAGCGTCAAGGTCGGCGAGGCCTACGTGGGCGACCTCAGCCGCAAGGCCGTGACGATTGCCGAGGTGCTGAAGGGCGGAGGTTACTCGACCTACATGGCGGGCAAGTGGCACGTCGCCCGCAAGGCCAAAGCCGAGAGCGAGGCCGACAAGCACAACTGGCCGCTGAGCAGGGGCTTCGACCGCTTCTACGGCACCATCCACGGCGCTGGCAGCTTCTTCGACCCCAACACCCTCGTGCGGGACCGATCCTACGTCTCGCCCTACGCCGATCCCGAGTACCGGCCGAAGGACTATTACTACACCGACGCCCTCAGCGACCACGCCGTGCGTTTCGTGACCGATCACCGAGCCTCCGCTCCGGACCGACCCTTCTTCCTCTATCTCGCCTACACCGCGGCGCACTGGCCCCTGCACGCGAAGGAGGCCGACATCGCTAAATACCGCGGCCGCTACGACGCCGGTTACGGCGCGATCAGCGCCGCCCGTCTCGAGAAGATGCGCGCCCTCGGCCTGCTCGACCCGAGGTGGAAGCCGGCTCCGCTCCGCGACGACTGGGCCGGCGTCAGCGACAAGGCCTGGGAGGCGCGCTGCATGGAGGTCTACGCCGCCATGGTGGACTCCATGGATCAGGGCGTCGGCCGGCTCGTCGCCGCGCTCAAGGCTAACGGGCAGTTCGAGAACACTCTCATCCTCTACATGCAGGACAACGGCGGCTGCGCCGAGGCGATAGGCCGCAACGGGGCCTTCAAGCCGAGGGCCGACAAGCCGACCCTGCCTCCGCTGGATGCCGCCTACCTCCAGCCCGACATGGTGCCCAAGCAGACCCGCGACGGCTTCCCCGTGCGGCAGGGCGCCGGCGTCATGCCCGGGCCCGCCGACACCTACGTCGGCTACGGTCGCGGCTGGGCCGGCGTGAGCAACACACCCTTCCGTGAATACAAGCACTGGTCGCATGAAGGCGGAATCAGCACGCCGCTCATCGCGCACTGGCCCGCCGGCCTCGGGCAGGGCGTCAAGGGCGGCATGGACTACCATCCCGCGCACCTCATCGACGTCATGGCTACGTGCGTCGATCTCGCCGGCGCCAAGTATCCAGCCGAGTCCGCGGGTGAGAAGATCCGGCCGATGGAAGGCGTCTCCCTCATGCCCGTCTTCGTCGGGAGGATACTCGACCGACCCACGCCTCTCTTCTGGGAGCACGAGGGCAACCGCGCCGTCCGCGACGGAGACTGGAAGCTCGTCTCCAAGCATCCCGGCGGATGGGAGCTCTACGACATCCAGTCCGACCGGACCGAGTCGAACGACCTGGCCGCGGCGCAGCCCGACCGCGTGAAGGCCATGGCCGCGCAATGGGACGCGTGGGCCGCGCGCGTCGGCGTCAGTCCCTGGCCGCTCAAGGACCCCAAGGCCGACAAGACCGGCAAGGGCAAGAACTCCAAGAAGAAGTGATCCGCGCGGACGCTCAGGCGACGTCCAGCCCGCGCATCGTGCCGGAGGTCGTCGCGAAGCGCTTCTCCTCCAGACCGAGCCGGTGCAGCGCGCTCAGGTAGAGGTTCGGCAGCGGGTAGTTGTTCTTCTGGTCGAAGGCCAGGTGGCGTCCGTGGCGGAATCCGCCGCCGGCGAACAGAACCGGCATGTTCAGATTGTTGTGGCTGGAGGCGTTGCCGAGGTTGGAGGTCATGACCGTCATGGTCTCCTTGAGGAGGCCGGAATCCCGCAGCTTGCGGACGAACGTGCCCCAGGCCTTGACCTGTCCCGCCTCGACGATGGCGAGCTGGCGCAGCTTGTCCTCGTCCAGGCCGTGGTGGCTGAGGTCGTGGTAGCTCGAGGACACGCCCTCGATGCCGTTGACGCTGTTGCCGGTGATGTGGAGCGTGACGAAGCGGGTCGAGTCGGTCACGAGGGCCATGTGGACCAGGTCGAGGAAGATGCCGTTCACCGCGACCTCGTTGTTGCGGGGCATCTGCGTGGGGGCCTTGAGGCTGACCTTGGGCTTGGGGCGGTCGGTCCAGGCCTCGTTGGCGGCGAGGCGCTGCTCGAGGTCGCGCACGCTCGTGAACCAGTTGTCCAGGCGGTCGCGGTCCTCCGCGCTGACGTCGCGCCGGAGCCGCGAGGCCTCGCCGGCCACCACGTCCATCACGCTGCGTCCGCGGCGGATGAGTTCGGCCTGACGGCGGCGTTCGCCCGGCGAGTCGTCGACGAAGAGGCGCGTGAAGAGCCGCATCGCGTTGTTCTCCGCCGGGATCATCGAGCCGTTCTCGGTGTAGGAGGGGCTTGAGGAGCTGTTGGTGTTGAGCACCAGCGAGGGGAAGCGCGTCTCATGGCCGAGGCGGTTCGCCATCAGCTGGTCGAGCGAGATGGTGTTGCGGGAGGTCGTGCCGCGTGAATTGGGGCAGGCCGAGAAGATGCTGCCTTCGGCCGAGTGTCCGCCGGTGACTCCGGGGTGCGAGACGCCGGACACTACCGTGAAGTCATCCCGGATGTCCTGGATGCCCTTCAGGTAGGGAGAGGGCGCGTATCCCGTCCCTTCGCCCTGAGGCACCAGGAAGGGGCTGTGCAGGCCGAGGGAAAGCGAGACGCCGACGAAGCGCTTGGCGAAGGGGGAGGGCTTCTCGGCCGCGAACGCCGGGGTCATGGCTTCCAGGACGGGCAGGGCGAGCGAAACGCCGGCCGCACGGAGGAGCGTGCGTCGGTCGAGCGCCTTGCCGGTGGTGAGGGTGACGTTCTTCATGGGGCCGGGTTCACTTGTTAAGGAAAACGGGACTGCGGAGGGAAGCCAGCAGGATTGAGCGCATGCCGTGTCCGTCCCCGGTCGTAAGGGAGGGAATCGCGGCCAGGGCGGCCTCATCGGAGAGCCTCGGGGCGGCCCCGGTGGCGTAGGTCAGGAACTGCGCGGCGAAGCCCCTGGCCAGTCGGTCGCCATGGGCCAGCTGGAGCCGCTTCCACTCCGCCAGGTCGGCGAAGGCCTTGCCGTCGGGGGTCGTGCCCGAGGGGTCGATCTTCACGCCCTTGCCCATGCCGTAGCGCGTGCGCTTCAGGCCGACGGGATCCAGCGTCTCCAATGCGAAGCCCGGCATGTCGATGGTGCGGTGGCAGGACATGCAGGATTCGCCGCTGCGGTGCTTCTCCAGCCGGTCGCGGATGGAGGTCGCGCCGCGGATGTCCGGCTCGCCGAGCGCGGGGATGTTGGGGGGAGGCGGAGGGATGTGCACGCCGAGCAGGCGCTCGTTGACGAAGACGCCGCGGATGACCGGCGAGGTCGAGGTGCCGTCCGCCGTGACCTTCAGCACCGCGCCGAGGCCGATGACGCCGCCGCGTTCGGTGCGGGCCGCGGCGGGCAGCTCGACCTTCTGCAATCCCGTGCCCGGCGTCACCTTGGCGGTCACGCCGTAATGCCGGGCCAGCCGGCCGTTGAGGAACGCGAAGCCGGAGTCGAGCAGGTGGGTGACGGGCAGGTCGCTCCGCAGCGTCTCGCGCACGAACGCCCGGGCCTCCTGCAGCATCGACTCCTGCAGCACGGGGTCGAAGGACGGGAACTGCCTCGGGTCGGGCGAGGTGAAGTCGATCTGCGAAAGTTTCAGCCACTGGTCGGTGAAGCTCCGGATGAACCGCTCCGACTTAGGGTCGTCGAGCATCCGCCGGGCCTGTCGAGTCAACTCGGCGGGGTCCTTGAGCCGGCCTTCGGCCGCGGCTCGCAGCAGGGCCTCGTCGGGGCCGCTGAGCCAGAGCGCGAAGCTCAGCCGTGAGGCCAGGGCGTAGTCGTCAAGGGCGCCCGGATGCTCGACAAAGGTCAGGAACCGGGGTGAGCAGAGGATGGCGTGGCAGGCCGCCTGCAAGGCGACCTCGGCGGGGTCGCCGGCCTTCACCGACTTGAGGGCGAGGTCGACGTAGGGCGCGGCCTCGGCGGACGAGACCGGACGGCGGAAGGCCCGTCGGGCGAAGTCGGCGATGACGGCGGGCAGCGTGCCGGCCGGGTCCTTGCGCAGGTCTTCGACCTTGCGTCCGGCGAAGAGACGACGGGCGACTTGGGATGCGTCGGCGTAGGGATGGAACTTCTCGATGACCATGCCCCGGTGGGCGATGCCGGAGTAGCCGTCCCTCTCGAGGTCGCGACCGACGTAGGAGACGCTGCCGCCCGTGTCGCCCGGCGGAGGGCGGCGGAGGGTGAAGTCATTGGGGCGCAGCTCGAGGCGATGGCCCTTCTGGATCCACCCCTCGAAGACCATGTCCCGTGGCCGCGCAGTCGCCTCGACCAGACCCATCATGTACAGGATGGGGGCGTTCGATTCGCAGTGCCCGGAGCGAAGTGTGCCCCAGACCGATCCGTCCTCGCGGGGGTTGATCGCGCGCACGCCCTTGAGCGTGACGCGGTACCAGCCTTCCGTCGGCATGACCGTCGCATGCATGCGACCGTAGAACTGCAGGGACATGTTCCAGCTGATGCTCAGGTCGTCCTTCCTGCGGTGCTCCGGCGCGCGGTTGTTGCCCCGGCCGTTGTGATCGAGGTCGTCGGGCACCAGGGTGCGCACGAAGGGCTTGTCACCGCGGAGGGCGCGGGTGAAGGCCTCGTCCAGCGCCAGGTCGGCCACGTCGAGGTAGCGCCCCAGTTGGTGATGCGAGAGCTGCTGTCCTTCGGCCACCGTCTGGAATCCATGGGTCGCCGGATCCTCGGGCAGGAACTCGTCCAGCGGGATGTCGATGCCCAGCAGGTCGTGCACGGCGAATTCGTATTCCGCGCGGGTGAGCCGGCGCACGTGCACCCTTCCGTTGCGGGCCACGTCGGCCCGGTCGGCGGCGAGCAGCGGGGCGTGGACGTCGGCCACGAACCGGGCGGCGTCGGACGCGGGAGGGCGGGGCTTCTTCGAAGGAGGCATCTCACCGTCGCGCACGCGTTCGATCATCCGTTGCCAGACCTTGGAGGACTGCCGGTCCTCGGGCTTGAAGGTCAGGGCCGTCAGGTCGAGGCCGCCCTTCCTGACCTCGCCGTCGTGGCACTCGACGCAATGCTTCTCCAGGAACGCGGCCGCGGCCGGGTTGGGCGCGGCCGGGGCGGCCGCGAGGGCCGAGGCGGCGAGCAGGAGGGCGGGGCGGAGCATCGGAGCTAAGGAAGAGGGTCGCGGAGCGGGGGTCAACGACGCCCCGTTTTCATATTTCACTCTGTCAGCGAACCGGCCGGCCGGGTTCCCGTCCGCGGGGGGTGCCCCGGCGGCAGGCGTCGCTGCAGAAGCGCACCTCCGCCCAGCAGCGCTCCCATTTCTTGCGCCAGACGAAGGGCCGTCCGCAGGCCGGGCAGGTCTTGGAGGGCAGGTCCCGTTTCTTTACGCCGCGCATCCGGGCAAGGAGGCGGATGACGTCTCCGGGGCAAGCGTCACCCCGTGATCACCGGAATCTTGAGGCTCCTGCCCCCCTGGAGGGCGGACTGATGGGCGATCATGCCGGGGACCGTGTAGGCCAGGGCCGCCTCGATGTCCACGAACGGCTTGCGGCCGCGGACCAGCGAGTCGACGAACTCGTGCGTGATGAAGGTGTGGGAGCCCTCGTGGCCGCTGTTGTGGCGCAGCGGTTCGGGCAGCAGGTCCGTCTTCCACCATTCCGGCTGCTCGTACTTCTCCAGCACCTGGGAGGAGCGTTCGAACCCGCCGCTGTCCTTCTCCACCGCCGTCGTGCGTGAATGGACGAGCACCGGTCCGCCCACGCCGGTGGGGTCGCTGAAGTAGAAGCTCATGCGGTCGCCGAAGTAGCGGGCGCGCTCGCCGCCGCGCTGGGCGCCGCGCCACCAGATGGCGACGCGCATGCTGTTGCCCCGGTCGGTGCGGAAGAGCGCCGTCTCGTTCCAGAACGGATTGCCATAGACGTTGTCCTTCACGATCGGGTGGTCGTCGCCCCAGCCGTGGCAGGTGACCTCCGTGAGCCGCTCGCCGGTGACACCGAGCAGGTGCGCCGTGCAGTGCGTGGGGTAATGCATCGGGGGCAGGCCGTGACGCCAGGTGCGGCGGCCGTTCTCGAAGTAGAGCGTCTCCAGTCCGGGGTGGTGGTATTCGGACTCCACGTAGTAGAGCCGGCCGAAGCGGCCCTCCTGGTGGAACTTGCGGGCGGAGATGGTCGACTGCTGCCAGCAGCTCGTCTCTCCCATCATGTAGGTGAGGCCGGTCTTCCTCACGGCCGAAGCCAGGTCGTGACACTCCTCGAGCGTCATCGCCGCGGGCACGGCGCTGAGCACGTGCTTGCCCGCCGCGAGGCAGAGCAATGCGTGCCGGCAATGGTCTGGCGCGGGCGTCGCCAGGAAGACCGCCTCCACCTTCGGGTCCTTGAGCATCGCCTCGAGGGAAGGGTAGCCCTTCGCGCAGCGGTAGGTGCGCTGGAGCGCGGCGAGGCGTTCGGGCCGCAGTTCGGCCACGGCCTCGACGACGCAGTCGGGATGTTCGTGGAATTGGAAGGAGAGCCCGAAGCGGCCGCCCACGACGCCGACTCGGACCTTGCGGGGCGTCGCGGTGGACGGCGTGTCCGCGCCGAGGAGGCCTGGCGCGGCCGCGGCGGCGACGGCGGCTCCGCTGAGGAATCCGCGACGTGAGAAGGAGGAACCCGGGGTGCGGCTCATGTCGGGATTTTCCGCACAAGGACGGTTCCTTTCCAGCCCGATATGGTGTCCGAATCCGCCTTCGGGCCTTCGGCGTTGGACAGGGACGTGCGCCCGGCTATGGCTTGGCCCATGCGACTTCGCCCCTTGCCGCTCCTGCTCCTGTCCGCCATCGCCTGCGCCCAGACGCCTCCGTCCGCGCCGGCGGCCACGATCCTCGAGGTCCGCACCATCACGCCCAAGGAGGAGCCCTACTCCGGCTGGCCCACCGTCGTGCGTCGCGCCAACGGCGACCTCTGGTCCGTCTGGTCGGGCGGCCGGGACGCGCACGTCTGTCCGATGGGGCAGGTGAGGGCGATGACTTCCCGCGACGGGGGCGTCACCTGGACCTACCCCCGCGTCCTGCTCGACACCGCGACCGACGACCGTGACGCGGGCGTGCTGGAGACCGCCAAGGGGACGCTGCTGGTGACCACCTTCACCTCGCTCGCCTACGAGCCCTACCTCAAGCGCGCGCAGTCGATGGGTGAGCTGAAGTCGGGCGGATGGAAGGCGAAGCCCATGCCGGCCGATCAGCTCGCGCGCTGGACCGCCGTGCACGACAGGCTGGACGACGCCGCCCGCAAGGCCGAGCTCGGCGAGTGGGTCATCCGTTCCACGGACGGCGGGCTCACGTGGTCGCCCCGCATCCCCACCGTGGTCAACAGCCCGCACGGCCCCATCCGGCTCAAGGACGGACGGCTGCTCTATCCCGGCAAGGAGCTCTGGACGGGCAGCAAACGCATCGGGGTGGCCGAGTCGCTTGATGACGGCCTCACCTGGAAGTGGTTGGCGGAGATCCCGACCCGGCCGGGCGACGAGGTCCCGACGGGCTATCACGAGCTGCACGGCGTCGAGACCGATGACGGCCGCATCATCGTGCAGGTCCGCAACCACAACAAGGCGAACGCCGGAGAGACCCTCCAGTGCGAGTCCGTCGACGGCGGACGCACCTGGTCCGTCCCGACGCCGATCGGCGTCTGGGGCCTGCCTTCCCACCTGCTGAAGCTCCGGGACGGCCGCCTGCTCATGACCTACGGCCATCGTCGCGCCCCCTGGGGCAATCAGGCGCGCGTGAGCGCCGACCATGGTCGCACCTGGAGCGCGCCGGTCATCCTTTCCGGTGAGGGGGCGGCGCGGGACCTCGGCTACCCCTCCACCGTGCAGTTGCAGGACGGGACGCTGCTCTCCGTCTGGTATGAGAAGATTCCTGACGCGTCCGTCGCCGTGCTGCGCCAGGCACGCTGGAAGCTCGACTGAATCCTTTTACAAGAATCCTGCGGGAAGTGTAACCCCTCCGTCCCGTCCCCGCTTGCCCCCGCCCTCGGGGAGGGCATTGTCCCGTCGTGCTCCGCACCGTGCACATCGCCCGCAAAGGGAAGGTCATCGGCAAGTATCCCGAAGCCGACATGCATGTCCTCGTGGCGGCGGGCACCGTGCTCCGTACCGACCATTATTGGAAAGTCGGCATGCCCCGCTGGCTCGTCGTCGGACGGACCTTCGACGTCGCCGTCCCGGAGCCGGAGCCCGAGGCTCCGCGCCGGCCCCGCGGCCCGCAGGACCTCGGCCCCCGCTTCACCTGCCTGCGATGTGACGCGCGTTTCGACGACCCCGAGGAGGAGAAGCCCGGCAACGTCGTGATGGAGATTCTCTGCTGGCTGTGCGGTCCCGTGGCGGGCGGCCTGTATTCCGGCTCGCGCATCCTGGGCAAGACCCAGCACTGCCCGAAGTGCGGTTCGCAGCACCTCGAGGAGCAGGTCTGGTGAGCCGAGGGCTCAGCCCTTCGCCTTGGGCTCCTCGTCGACCACCCGGATGCGCAGGTCGCGCAGCTGCTTGGCCGTGACCGTGCTGGGGCTCTGCGCCATCAGGTCCTGGCCGCTCTGCGTCTTGGGGAAGGCGAGTATGTCGCGGATCGAGCTGCGTCCGGCCAGCATGGCCACCACGCGGTCGAAGCCGAGGGCGATGCCGCCGTGGGGCGGGGCGCCGTAGGAAAAGGCCTTGAGCATGTAGCCGAAGCGGCTGGCCACGACGTCGGCCGGGATCTTGAGCACGTCCTCGAAGACACGCTTTTGCACCGCCGTGTCATGGATGCGGATCGAGCCGCCGCCGAGTTCGACGCCGTTGAGCACGATGTCGTAATGCTGCCCGCGGACCTTGGCGGGGTCGGTGGCGAGCAGCGGCTCGTCCTCCCGCACCGGCGCCGTGAACGGGTGGTGGGCGGAGAGGTAGCGCTTCTCCTCCTCGTCCCAGAGCATGAGCGGGAACTCGATGACCCAGAGGAAGTCGTAGCGGTCGGCCGGGATCACGAGGCGTCCCTTGGCGCGGAGCAGGGCGGCGGACTCGAGGCGGACGCGGCCGAGGATGGTCGAGGCCTGCTCCCAGGGGGCGGCGGCGAAGAAGACGATGTCCCCGTCGGCGATGTCCAGCTTCTGACGGAGGGCGGCCTTCTCCTCCTCGGAGAAGAACTTCACGATGGGGGACTTCCATTCGCCGCCTTCGTACTTGATGAAGGCGAGACCGCGGGCGCCGGCGGCCTTGGCGATGTTCTCCAGGTTCGTCAGCTCGCCCTGCGTCAGGTCGGCGAGGCCCTTGGCGTTGATGGCGCGGACGACCGAGCCGGGCGTGGTGGCGGCCTCGCGGAAGACCTTGAAGGCTGAGCCGCTGAAGAGCGCGGTGAAGTCCTGGATCTCCATCCCGAAGCGCGTGTCGGGTTTGTCGATGCCGAAGCGGTCCATCGCCTCGCGGTAGGACATACGCGGGAAGGGCGTGGGGATGTCGACCCCGATGGCCTCCTTCCAGGCGCGCTTCAGGATGCCCTCGATGAGGGCGTACATGTCCTCGCGGTCGATGAACGACATCTCGAGGTCGACCTGGGTGAACTCCGGCTGGCGGTCGGCGCGGAGGTCCTCGTCGCGGTAGCAGCGGGCCATCTGGTAGTAGCGTTCCACGCCGGCCACCATGAGCATCTGCTTGTACTGCTGGGGCGACTGCGACAGCGCGTAGAACTCTCCGGGCTGGAGGCGGCTGGGCACGAGGAACTCGCGCGCACCTTCAGGCGTGCTCTTGAAGAGGGTGGGGGTCTCGACCTCGATGAAGCCCTGCTCGTCGAGCTCGGCGCGGATGGCGCGCGCGGCCTTGTGACGCAGCTTGAGCAGCCCGAGGTTGCGCGGGCGGCGGAGGTCGAGGAATCGGTATTCGAGGCGGAGGTCCTCGTTCACCTTGTCGGCCTTGTCGTCCTCCATCGGGAAGGGCAGGTCGACGCAGGCGTTGTGGACGACGAGGGTGGCGGCGACCACCTCGACCTGGCCGGTGGCCAGCTTGGGGTTGACCGTGTCGGAGGTGCGGGCGGTGACCTGGCCGGTGATCTCGATGACTGACTCGGTCTTGAGCCGCTGGGCGATCTCCTGGACCTTGGAGTCGGGCCGGAAGACCACCTGGGTGACGCCCTCGCGGTCGCGGAGGTCGATGAAGGTCACGCCGCCGAGGTCGCGCTTGGTGTCGACCCAGCCCACCAGGGTCACGTTCTTCCCGGTGTCGGTCGGACGGAGGGCGTTGCAGTGGTGGGTGCGTCTCATCAGGGGACTTCGGGTGGAAGGTTATGGTTAACCTTCGGAAACAGGGCTAAACAAGCCCCAAGTGGGGCCGGCGGGCCCGGAATCCGGCCAAAAGGGTTCCAGAGTGCCGCTACTGGCACTCTGGGGTCGTAAGACGGATGGGCCATCGCCCGCTTCCGTAAGTCGCCCTCGCGACTTTCGCGTCCTTTCTGAGGGAGGCGGTCTACCGAGTCTCAAGCGGCTGGATTAGGAGCCGCATCGGCATTGCTGCCGACCCCCGCACTTTCTCCCGCCCGGCCTGATAGTCAAGGACCGTCCCCTTTTATTTCAAGGGGGTGTCGGCCCTCGAAATCAGCGTTTTTCGAGGTCGTCAGCGGCGATCGGCTCCACGTGGGCCAGGTGCCCAGGCGGCTTCTTGCCTCTGAGCACGCGCACCAGGCACCAGATGAAGAGCGTGGCGACGGCGCCCACGGAGATGAGCATGAAGGCGAGTCCAGCGGGGGTCATGGGGGAGGAGTCAGCGGCGGTTCCAGCGTTCGCCGGCGCGCTGGATGAGCACGACGGTGAACACCGTGAAGATGATGAGGAAGAGCACGGTCAGGCGAGCCACGCCGCTGGGCGGGTGCCCTTCGCCGCCGATGAGGTCGAGCACCGGTTCGGTCGGGCTGAAAGCGGGCGCGGTGAAGGAGAGGTTCCAGCCGGCGAGATTGCGCAGCATGAACATCAGGAAGACCAAGGTGAGGTAGGCCGGGGCGACCCAGCGGATGATGGGGCGGAAGAAGCGGGGGATCGCGATGTCGGCTCCGTGGTGCGCCTCCGTCCACCCCTTCTCGAATCCGAAGGCGAGATTGAAGACGTAGACTAGGATGGTGCCCTGCAGGAAGATGCCCACGTCGCCGATCCAGAAGTCGACCGTTGAGAGTGCCTTGAGTCCCTCGCTGAACCACACCACGAGCGTGCAACCGACGGCCGTGACCAGGCCGAGCAGGGCCACCGAGCCCTTGCGGTCGAGTCCGAGGCCCTCCTCGAGGAAGGCGATGCCAGGCTGCAGCATCGAGAGCGAAGAGGTTATGGCCGCGATGAAGAGCAGGGTGAAGAAGAGCCCGCCGAAGAGGTGGCCGTAGGGCATGCTCGCGAAGACCTGGGGCAGGACGTTGAAGCCGAGGGCGAAGGTGCCTCCCGCCACGGCCGAGGCTCCGAGGAAGGCGTAGGCGGCGGGCACGGTGATCATGCCGCCAAGCCCGACCTCGCAGAATTCATTGGCTGACGTGGCGGTCAGGCCGCTTAGCACGACGTCGTCGTTGCGCTTCACGTAGCTGGCGTAGCTGATGATCACGCCGAAGCCGACGGAGAGCGTGAAGAAGACCTGCGAGGAGGCCTTGAGCCACACGGCGGGCTTGGC
>Ga0194125_10010853_pt1 | contig 12359 bp, 9 predicted proteins | sample TA2KigC250mmetaG_FD_148626 | JGI IMG/M metagenome (GOLD analysis project Ga0194125, IMG submission 148626) | Freshwater microbial communities from Lake Tanganyika, Tanzania - TA2015034 Kigoma Deep Cast 250m | ecosystem: Environmental > Aquatic > Freshwater > Lake | place: Tanzania: Lake... | reverse complement strand
GGGTTTTGTGCGGATCGGGTCAGGTGACCGTATTTCGCTTAACGACGCGCTGCTTCAGGCCGGAGGGCTGAAGGCGTCGGCAAAGGATGTGAAGGTTCGTGTCGTTCGCGGGGGCATAATGTCGGCCGTGGCGTTTGACATGCCAGGCGAAGAGTATTCGCTGATGGGTGACGACGGCGAGCCGACCGTTCCCCGGGTAATGCTGAAGAACAATGATCTCGCATACGTGTACGGGTTGGTCGAGAAACGGCCCGGCGACGGAGCTCCAAGCGGGGCCATAGGCCGGAGCATCATCCTGCTGGGGGAGGTAAACCGCCCGGGCGTGTACTCATTCCAGTCGTGGGAGCCGTGCACGATCATGCACCTGATGTTCAAGATCAACGGGTTGCCGCCGTACGCCAACAGGAAAGCGATAAAGGTGGTCAGGCGGAATGCCGAAGGCATGGAGAGCGAATTTGAGGTCGACGTGGAATCGATCATGGATGACGGTGATCCCGAGCGCGACTTCGTGCTCAATGACGGCGATCGAGTCATTGTCCCGGCCAGAAGGATAAGCATCTTCTGATACAGGTGCCTCCATGTCCGTATGTGGTTCCTCGCATTCCGGGACATCTTCCGGTACAATCTTGTTCTGCACGGCGCGCTTGGGATTTCTGCGGCTTGATCCGGCCGGCTGCGCCGATAAGCGGGGGGCGTGACGAATGCCGACGGCTACGACTCAGGACAAGATAGACTTCCGGGTCTACATCGGGATCGTATTCTTCCGCTGGCAGATCATCGCCCTGTGTTTCCTCTATTCTCTTCTGGGCGGGGTGCTTTACATCCAGTTCACACCGAAGGAATACAGCAGCAGGTGTCTGATATCCGTTTACCGTGATCCGGTTCTAACGTTGGCGGGGCATGATCCGCGGTGGACTTCCTTCCAGCTTCACCAGGCGATGTTGCGCGATCCCCGTTTCCTGGACAGGGTTGTCCAGCAACTGATTGGCCAGTGGGGTGAGGTGGTCGGGGTGAGAGGCAACATGATGCTTGATCCGTCGATCGTGCAGGCCGGCGGCGTGTTGCCTACACTCATAGTATCGGTCAAGAGCCAGAACCAGGCATACGGCCGGGCGTTTCTCGATAGGCTTGTTGTTGAGCACGAGAAGGAGTGGAAGAACCTGCAGCGGCACTCCCGAGATTCAGCCGCGAAGCTCCTGGAAGAAGAGTTGGCCAGGCTGGACGAAAAGATACGCCAGGCCGAGGACGACGTAATCGAGTATCAGCGTCTCAACGACATGGCCAGGGTATCGGCGCGCGGTGAGGTCGAGCAGGCGCACCTGGGTGCGCTTGTGGGCAAGAGGCACCAGCTTGCGACCGAACTGATGATGCTGGAGTCGCAGAATCCCGAACTTCGAGAGGAAAGTATCGGCGTGATCAGCGCCGTCAGTCGTCTCACACGTGAAGCAGGTGAAGTGGGGCCGGACACGCCGGTCAAAGACGTTTCGGTGAGCGCCGAAGTAAACGGGGCTCAGAAAGAAAGCACTTCGGAAGGACCGGCAGGCGTCGAAAAGCCGGATGAAGCGGTTCTCGGATGGCCGGACATGCGTGTGCAGCTCGCCCGTCTCAAACAGGAAGAGACCGAGCTATTGAAGAATCTCACCCCCGACCATCCCCGCCTGAAGGCACTGAGGAAGGAGATCGAAACGCTGGAGAGCAAGCTTGAGCTGGCCGCGCGAATCCAGCTGGAAAACCTTCGCGACAGACACAAGGCCCTCACGATAACGCTCAAGGCCATCGAGGCGGCTGAATACAGGTGGCAGGCCAAGGACATGCTTGCCCGGCAGAGGCTTGCGGAGTTCCAGCGGCTTGAATCGCGGGTCAACCGGTTTGAGGTTAACTACTCCGAACTCTATTCCCGCCTGCACCAGATGCGCGTTTCCGAGGAGCTGAAGGCGGAACACTTCTCAGTGGTCGAAAAGGCTGCGACGAATCCCCGGCCCGTCTGGCCCGACCCGATGAAGATTCTCCTGATGACTGTTGCGATAGGGCTCGGATCCGGCTTCGGGCTGGCATTGCTGGTACAGGTGCTGGACAACAGGATCCAGACCATCAGCGACGTCGAGGACATGCTGGGCGTACCGTTTCTCGGAGGCGTGCCTTTCTGGGTCCACAGCGGATTGGAGAAGGCCATAAGGCCGATCGTTACGGAGGAGCATTCCTCCGGCGCGATCGAAGCGTACCGCGCGTTGAGGACCAACGTGCTGACGGCCCTAGGCAAGGCCAACGAGAAGGTGCTGCTGATAACCAGCGCCGACTCGCGGGAAGGGAAGACCCTCACGGCGCTCAACCTCGCCATCATGATTGCCCAGATGGGCAAACGCGTGCTCCTGGCGGACATGGACTTGAGGCGTGGGCGACTCCACCGGTCACTCGGAGTTCAGAAGGATCCCGGGCTGAGCGACGCCCTCCGGGAGGGGCGGTCGTTCAAAGAAGTGATTGTCGGCACTCGAATCGAGGGTCTGTATCTTGCTCCGGCCGGGTCATCGGTGGAGAATGTCTCCGAGCTGCTTGAATCCAGCGATCTGGTGGCGAAGTTCGTGGAGATACAGGACGATTTCGATTACGTGATTGTGGACACATCGCCGGTTCTTCGCGTCACGGACACGGTAATAACAGCCCGCCAGGGGCTGGGGACCGTTGTGTTTGTCGCCAGGGTGAATCACACGCCCAAGCCGCTTGTTCGTTACGCGCTGGGAATGCTGAAGGATTCGCGTGTGCTCGGCCTGATCATGAACAGCATAGAGATGCACAGAATCAGCAGTCTCTACTATGCGTACCAGTACCCGAACTACGCTTACTACAGCAATGCGTATGCCTACGGTTACGACCACTATTACACCGACAGGCCGGGCGCGGCTGGCGGAAAACGAAGGGCGAGGAAGCGCGGGATTGGCGATGCATTGAAGGCCGCGATCGAGAAGGCGCGGCGTTCGATCCTGCCGGCAGGTTGATCTGCGCGCTTTTCTGGTGAGGGGGAGGCGATGACACAGCTCCGGTCGCACATAAGGTCCCAGATCGCCTGGATCGCCGTGATGGACCTGTGTTCGCTTCTTATCGGCAGCGTGGCCGGCGTGATGCTTCGCCTCGGTCACGAGGAACTCAGGCCTTACGTGTTTGACCATCTCGAGGGCTGGCTGGTTCTCTTCTCCGGAGTGATCCTGGCCAACTACCTGGCGGGCAGTTACCGTCTTCAGTACACCTTCTCCAGGTTTAACCTGGTTGTCACCTGGCTCTTCTCGGTGCTGTTTGCGATCCTTATACTGAGCATGACTTCGTACGCCTGGCTGACCTTCATGCTTGGCCGCGGAGTGCTGTTCCTGGCCCTGGCTGTTTACAGCGCGATGTCGCTGATTCTCAAGCTTCTCGTATACAGGAGCCTTTTCAGGCGGGAGGTGTTTCAGTGCCGGACGGTGCTGATCGGCACGGGCGCAGTGATGCGCGAGTGTCGCCGCATTCTCGAGGGCGAATTCGTTCTCCCGGCGCACAAGGTCGTAGCCTATGTAATGGTTGGCGATGATGAAGAGCTGGACGGGCCCACGGTTGATGGGGTTGTGGTTGTTGACGGAAGGTCCGGACATATCGGCGAGATAGCCCGTTGCCTCGGCGCGCACCTGATAGTGGCTGACTTTGACGACTCCGGGCCGGTCAGGAAGCATTTCAGCGACCTCAAACGCCTGAGGTTTGAGGGCATTGAAGTCCTGACTCCTCTTATAGTTGCAGAAATCTACTCCGGTCGCACTCCGCTCGAAATGGTGAGCGATTCACTGCTCATGCAGAGCACGCTGGAGAGCAATCTGCCGGTTGGGCGGAGATTGAAAAGGATTATCGATGTTCTGGCCTCGTCCTTCACGCTCGTGCTGTGGGCTCCGATGATGGCCGTGATCGGGCTTGCCATCAAGCTGACGGCTCCCAGGAGCCCCGTATTCTACACCCAGACGAGAGTCGGGCAGTTCGGGAAGCAGTTCAGGATGCTGAAGTTCCGGACGATGATCCCCAACGCCGAGGCGCTCACGGGCCCAACGTGGAGCCAGAAGAATGACCCTCGCATCACGGCGTTCGGGCGTTTTCTGCGGAGATTCAGGTTGGACGAGATGCCTCAGCTCGCAAACATCCTGCGGGGCGAGATGACGATTGTCGGCCCGCGACCTGAACGACCGGAGCTGGTTGAAAAGCTTGCCTCCGAAATTCCGTGCTACGAAGAACGGAACAACATGGTTCCCGGCCTGACCGGCTGGGCGCAGATCCAATACCCGTACGGGAGCAGTGTTGAGGATGCCAAGCGGAAGCTTGAATACGATCTGTACTACATGAAGCACCTTTCCTTCAGTCTTGATCTGCAGATTGTGCTCAGGACTCTGCGAATTGTCGTGCTGGGCAAGGAGAAGACCGTCTGAGCCGGTTCAGGTTCGCGATGGCGGGAAACGACCAACGGCAGGGGGCCGACGATCCGATGAGCCCTGACGGCGCTGACGCGGACAGTGTCGGCCCTTCTGCGCGTCGCAAGGCCGAAGACCGGCGTGTTGCCGCAGTCCTTCTGGTGTGTCTTAGCGCGGTGGCGGCATGGCAGACGGCGTCGTCTTTTGCGTCCAGAGACAGTGGCGGCTTCGAACTGTCGGCTGCCGATTTTGAAGGGTTCAAGCCTTCACCGGATGGGTGGGGGGTGGAACGTCTTCCAGCCGGCGGCGATCCGTTGGAGCCGAACGTGCTCGTGTACCGCATGACGCCTCTTGATCCGCAGAAGGGGCACGGAGTGATGGTTCGGCTTGTCCATGGATACAACACGCGTGATTGCATGCGCATCAAAGGTTACGACGTGATTCTGACTGGAGATGTTCCTGATAAGCCGGTGAGCGCGATCCCCTCCATCTCAGGGCGGCTTCAGACCTGGCGCCTCGTATCCGGCGAAGGAAGGATATCGATATGGTGCACTCGGATGGTCAGAGCATACGACTTCGCGCCGACGTCAGATTCGGTCACAAGCATGGCATTCCCCAAGGTTGGCATTCCAGATGATCCCAACTGGGTTCCGCGCGGGCTGACGCTCGAGAGTCTGCGGCATCCGGTCCGCAACTTCCGCCTCTTCCTGAGGTCCAAATGGAACAGTTCGCGTTGCGACCCGCTGACCTTCCTGGGCCTCAAGAGACCTGCATGGGCAAGCGACAAGGCCTTCACGATTGTCGGCATGTCGTACGATGACGGGAGCATTTTGCCGGAAGACGAGAACCGCGCTGCCGCGACTGTCGCTGAGGCGATGGACGCCATTCTCGCGGAGCTGCACAGGTGGCGGATGTCTTCTCCGCCGACACTCCCTGTAAGTGGATAGGTGCCGGCTGCGTGAATCTGTTCAGGCTGCAGTCCAGACCGTGCGGAATCGGCGTGAGAGTGCGAGAAGCAGTCCGTGCTTCTCGCTTGCTTCAGTGCTGATGCATGTATTATGTTCAATACGGATTGAACGCAATGCATAGTTGACGGGGACGGAGTCTGCCCGGGGCTGTTCCAGCCGACAAGCGTGACAACCTGCAGGATTTCACGGCTCCAATCGTCATGACGCCTGTCGAACTTCATCCCGTAGTGAAGAGATTCATCGAGGATGGCGGAGCTTTGTCGCAATCCCTCGGGCTCGGGAGGGTCGTCGGGCAGATCTACGCGTTCCTTTACTTCAGCGATGTTCCCCGTGCCCTGGGGGATCTTCAGCGCGCGTTGAGAATCAGCAAGGGCGGCGCGAGTATGGGTGTGAGGCAACTCGAGCAGTGGGGGGCGGCAAGGAAGGTCTGGGTTCCCGGCGACCGGAAGGACTACTATGAGGCGAACGACTGGTTCGGCCGGATACTCAAGAGCGTTCTCATGGACACGATGGCGAAGAAGATGGCTGACGGCACGGCCTTTCTTGATGCTGCCGAGGCCATGCTGAAGCCGGGCGATGAGAATGCGGCCTTCATAAGAGAGCGCATAGCGCATATGAGGGAGTTCCAGGGCAAGGCTGCCAAGCTCTGGAAGAACCCGCTTCTTCAAGGCTTTCTGAAGTGACTATGGGGAATGGCCACTTGCCGCAGCCGGTATGTTCGGAGCTTGTCCGCACAGATGAACACTGAGCCCAGAGAGGTCGTATCCATCGAACCGTGCAAGGGATTGGTTCCACTTGACCTGCGAGGGCTTTGGGGCCACAGAGAGCTGGCCTTCTTCCTCTTGAGCAGGGAAATAAGAGGCAGGTACCGACAGATGGCGCTCGGTCCGCTCTGGCTTGTCATAGGCCCGCTGATCAACACGGTGCTGTTCACTTTCCTCTTCGGTTACGTGGCGAAGGTGGACACCGACAAGCTCCCGTACCCTTTGTTCAACTACTCGGCCCTTGTCATCTGGAGCTTCTTCGCTTCAGTCATGCAGTCAACTGCAAGAAGCCTGCTCGATTCGCGGGATCTGATCGCCAAAGTGTACTTTCCGCGACTGATAATTCCGGCGGTGGGGGTTCTCTCTGCGCTTGTGAACGTGATTCCGTCCGCCCTGATCCTGGGCGGCATGATGGCATGGTACGGGCATGTGCCCGGATGGCATGTGCTTACTCTGCCTGTCTTCTTCCTGCTGGCGGGCGTGACAGGGCTTGCCGTAGGAGTATGGTGGGCGCCATGGATAGTCCACTACCGCGATCTTTCCAACGTCCTGGATTACCTTGCGAAAGGATGGATGTACCTCACTCCCGTTGTGTATGCGTCAAGCTTTGTACCCGAACGCTGGCGAGGCCTCTACCTCATGAATCCAATGGCGCAGGCAGTGGAAGGTATGAGATGGGCGCTCATGGGGGTCGGCGGCGTATCCTGGTCTGTGATAGGTATATCAGGGGTTGTTGTCGTTCTGGTTCTGACAGCCGGTGCCTACCAGTTCCGGCGCGAGGAAAGAAGCATAGTTGACATTGCCTGAACTACCGTGACGTTCTTTCTCACATCAGTATTCATGGTCATGGTGTTCTGGCGTCCCCAGGAATGGCTTTTCCCCTGGCTCTTCGGCCTGCCCCTGCTTGACGCCGTGGTCTACGGCTCGATGCTCGCCATGATGCTCGAGTCGCAGGCCAACAGAATACGGTTCCCTTCCTCCAACCACAGCATAGTTCTTCTGGGGATGCTCTGGTTTGCCGCGATAATGTCACATGTCGTCAACGGCTATTTCGCCGGTGTGCAGTTCGCGATGAGGGAGGTATTCAAGGTATGCTTCTTCTCCGTTCTGCTGGTGGTTGTCCTCGACAGGGAGTCCCGTCTTCGTGTGGTGGGCAGCATGTTTGTCGTGATGGCCTGTATGATGGCACTTCATGCCATACTGCAGATCAGAAGGGGTTACGGCTTCGCCGGTCTTCCTCCGTTTTGGCAGCCGCCGAGCGAAACAAGGGCGGGTTGCTGGCGATCATTGTTCTTCGGGATATTCGGCGATCCGAACGACCTTGCGCAGATACTGGCAACGGCCATGCCGTTTGTGTTCGCCATTCCCCGTCGCATGAGCTTCTTTCCGTTTCTCCTGTGTGCGGCGGTTGTCTGGTTCCTGTGGATGGGGTTTGAGACCACGCATTCGCGAGGAGGCATGATTGCGGTCACGGTAATAGCCGTGACATGCATTCTGCTGAAGCTTCCCCGGAGCTGGCAGCCGTGGCTTCTTGCCGCAGGCGCTGGTTTGGTTCTCGTTCTTTGCGGTACCAAGGGCGGTGCGTTGCTTGACATGTCGGCAAGGGAGCGGGTTATCTTCTGGGGATACGGGAACTGGGCATTCAAGGCGAAGCCTATCTTCGGGATAGGATACGAGATGTTCTGGCAGGTGGGCGCGGGCCGTCCCGCGCACAACGCCTTCGTGACCTGCTACACCGAGATGGGGCTGTTCGGGTATATCCCGTGGTTTGCGCTTCTTCAGGGCGGGATGGTTGGGAGTTGGCGGTCCTACCATGCCTTGAATGGGGTGACGGACCCGGCGGCGGTCTACCTCAGGCGCTTCACATATGCGGCGATGGCCGCGGCGGCCGGGTTTCTGGGCAGCGCCTATTTCCTCAGCAGGACATTCGTGTTCCCACTGTTCTTCATGGTGGCGATAATGGCGGCGATTCCGGAAGTTGCTGCCAAGCACTTGCCTGCGGATCACCCTCCGCTGCTTGACTGGCGTCGTGACGTGCTTGTCATGGGCAGTGCCGGCGCGGTTTCCAGCATCGCCTATGTCTACTTCTCCATCATCATGCTGAACAGGTTCGCGTAAGCATGTCGAAATCCGTCATATCGGTGAGCGATCTCGGGAAGTGCTACCGCATAGGAGCCTCCCGGGAGAGGTCGCGCGGCGGCGGGGCAAGGATCAGGCGCATTCTGGCGTCCCCGTTTGACTACGTCAGAACACGCCTGCGTCCGCCTGAGGAATCGGAACTCCTGTGGGCCCTGCGCAATGTAAGCTTCGAGGTACGGCAGGGCGAGGTGCTCGGGATAATCGGGAGGAACGGGGCGGGCAAGAGCACGCTACTGAAGATACTATCGAGGATAACCGATCCGACGGAAGGGCACGCAGAAGTGCGCGGGCGCGTCAATTCCCTGCTGGAAGTAGGGACCGGCTTTCATCCTGAGCTCACGGGGCGGGAAAACATCTACCTGAACGCGGCCATACACGGTCTTAGACGTTCGGAGATAGACCGGAAGTTCGACGAGATAGTCGAGTTCTCCGAGATAGGGCGGTTCATAGACACCCCCGTGAAGCGCTATTCCAGCGGCATGTACACCAGGCTGGCCTTCGGCGTCGCAGCCCATCTCGAACCCGACGTCCTCATCGTGGACGAAGTCCTGGCGGTGGGAGACATGGCGTTTCAGAAGAAGTGCATGGGCAAGATGAACACCGTGGCGAAGTCGGGCAGGGCGGTTCTTTTTGTGAGTCACAACATGGCGGCCATGAGTTCGTTGTGCGGACGTCTTATACATCTTCAGGACGGTCGAGTTGTGGCGGATGGATCCACCGAAACAGTCCTGCCCCAGTACATATCCTCCGCCGCGAGCGACGGCGGCGAAGTCTCCTGGCCGGCTGAGTCGGCGCCCGGTGACGAAGTCGTGAGGCTGTTGTCGGCAAGAGTGATACAGGACGGCGCCGTAACCTCCGACGTGATGATAGATCGTGACGTTGTGATCGAGATGGACTACATCAACCGCAGGCTGGGCGCTCACCTGATGTCCGCAATCTATGTGACTGACTCAATGGGAGTCGGGGTCTTCTCCAGTATGAATGCGCCTTCGGCTTGTAATGCACCCGACCCATGGTTTGATCGCGCGCGTCCGGCAGGCCTCTTCCGGGCAAGATGCACGATACCGGGCAATCTTCTCAGCGATCGCAGTTATCGCGTGGCTCCTCTCGTTCTTTCCGATGCGCGTCTTGTGCATGTCTATGCGACTGACGCGCTTGGTTTCACCGTGCATGAGACGGGCGTGATGCGGAAGGAGTACCACGGACCGTGGCTCGGGGTTGTGCGGCCGCGTCTTGGGTGGGAAACGGAGTTTACCGGGGAGGCTCTCGGGAATGTATAGCGTGCTGGAAGGACTGAACAGGTGAGGAAGATGCTGAAGAAGGCCGGCAGAAAGTTGAGATCAGCCATGCGCTCTCTTCTCGGACTGGATGCCGACGTTACGATGCGCGGCCGTCAGTTTCAGGCGCTGGACGGGGTTGTACGTTCTGTCGGCGCGGAACTGGCGAGACTGCGCCTGGAAACCGACGACATAAAGATGCTGCTGGGACAGCTTCACGCTGAAAGGGTGCGCAGTCTTACGTCCGCCCAGTTCCCGCAAGGAGTCGAGTTCAAGGTTTTCTCCCAGTTCGGCGACGACGGCATAATCCAGTTTCTTATTCATGCGCTCAAGCCCTGTGCCCGTTCGTTCATCGAGTTCGGGGTGACCGACTACGCAGAAGCCAACACAAGGTTCCTCATCCTGAACGACAACTGGCGCGGGCTGGTTCTGGACGGCGATCCGAAGATGATCGAAAGGGTTCGGTCCCACCACATAAGCGTGCTCAGAGATCTCACCGCCGCGTCTGCATTTGTTGATGCCGCTAACGTCAACGAAGTCTTCCTGCAAAACGGGTTTGAAGGCGAATTGGGATTGCTGAGCATTGATATTGACGGGAACGACTACTGGGTATGGGAAGCGATCAACGTCGTGGACCCGTTGATTGTCGTATGCGAGTACAACAGCGTGTTCGGCCCGGACGACGCTGTGACCGTGCCCTACGATCCCGCGTTTGTTAGGCAGGATGCGCATCACAGCCGGCTCTTCTATGGCGCCTCCCTGGCCGCGTTGTGCCATCTGGGGCAACGCAAAGGGTATGCGTTTGTAGGATGCAACAGCCACGGCAACAACGCGTACTTCGTGAAGGCCGACAGGGCCGGAGCACTGAAGGTCCTGACCCCGGATGAAGGTTACGTGGAATCGCGTTTCCGCGAATCCGTTGACGATGGGGGGCGGCACACGTTCATCGGTGGGTCGGACCGGATATCCGTCATAGCGGACTGTGAAGTCGTTCGGGTTACGGACGGGGCCAGGATGAAAGTAAGGGACACGCGCCAGTATGTGCGGACAGTCGGGTCGGCGGGCGAAGTCCATGCCGATACAAACGGGGGGCGACGATGAGAATTCTTGTTACAGGCGGACTTGGGACGGTCGGTGCCGGACTAATCGGGGAACTTCGAGGGAGGGGGCACCATGTTGCGTCCTGCGATGTGCAGCACCAGGCGGACGAGATCGGGTTCAGCGTGGGGACTGACGTCGCAGTGCCGCTCTATGCGCGCTGCGATGTTGGGGAATTCCGGCAGATCGAGCGGGTTCTCGAGAAGATGGGGCCGTTCGACTATGTCTACCATTGCGCGGCCGAGTTCGGTCGATGGAACGGCGAGGATTTCTACGAGCGCCTGTGGGCAACCAATGCGATCGGGACCAAGAACATAATCCGTCTGCAGGAAAGGCTGGGGTTCCGCCTGGTACATTTTTCCTCGTCTGAAGTGTACGGCGACTGGCCGAACATCATGGTCGAGAGCGTGATGGACGACCATGAGATCAAGCAGATGAACGACTACGCCATGACCAAGTGGGTCAATGAAATGCAGATCAGGAATTCGGCCATAATGTACGGGACCCAGAGCGTGGTCGTGCGCCTGTTCAATACCTATGGTCCCGGTGAGTACTACAGCCCGTACCGCTCGGTAAACTGCCGCTTTCTGTACTGCGCGCTGAACGGTTTGCCGTGGACGGTGTTCCGTGGGCACCAGCGGACATCCACCTATCTGGCGGACACGGTCAGGACGCTTGCCAACATAAGCGAGAATTTCAAGGCGGGTGAGACATACAACATAGGCGGGAACCAGCTTCACTCCATAGAGGAGCTTTCTGACACGGTTCTGCTGGTGACCGGGGCCGATCCCGGACTGGTCCGTTACAAGGAGTCGGAAGTCCTGACAACGACGACGAAGAAGGTTGATGCGACCAAGTCTGTCCGCGACCTCGGGCACAAGAACTCGTACAGTCTGGAAGACGGGATGCGGCTTACAGCGGACTGGATGCGAAAGGTTTACGGTCTACTGAAGAAGTAGTCTGTGGGCACAACGGGGAAGGACAGGCACCGCATGAAGGCACTCGTTACCGGCGGAGCGGGATTCATAGGGTCTGGCGTGGTGCGCCTTCTACTTGAGAACGGCGCAAGTGTTAGAGTGCTTGACAACTTCTCCACGGGCTGGCGCGAGAACCTGGCGGGGCTGGACGTGGACCTGATCGATGGCGACGTTCGTGACCGTGCGCGCATCGCGGACTGGGTTGACGGCGTGGATACCGTCTTTCACCTGGCGGCGTGCATCGGCAACGTGAAGTCGCTTGGCGACCCGTGGGTTGACTCCGAGATAAATGTGCTTGGAACGGTGAATCTCCTCGAAGCCGCGCGCAAAGCCGGCGTGAAGAAGCTAGTCTATTCGTCCTCCGCCGCCACGTTCGGGGAGCTGAAAACGATGCCTATAGCGGAGAGCCATCCGCAGGAACCGGATTCGCCCTACGGGGTCAGCAAGCTTGCCGCCGAGAAGCACTGCCTGTGCTTCGGGCGCATATACGGCATGACAGTCGTATGCCTTCGGTACTTCAACGTCTACGGTATTAACCAGCGTTTCGATGCTTACGGGAACGTGATACCGATCTTTGCCCAGAGGCTCCATTCGGTCGAACCTCTGCTCATCTACGGAGACGGCGAACAGACACGCGACTTCGTCAATGTGCGCGACGTTGCCCGGGCCAACTGGCTTGCGGCCACACGGGCGCGGGCCAGCGGCGTCTACAACATAG
>Ga0194125_10010845_pt1 | contig 12362 bp, 4 predicted proteins | sample TA2KigC250mmetaG_FD_148626 | JGI IMG/M metagenome (GOLD analysis project Ga0194125, IMG submission 148626) | Freshwater microbial communities from Lake Tanganyika, Tanzania - TA2015034 Kigoma Deep Cast 250m | ecosystem: Environmental > Aquatic > Freshwater > Lake | place: Tanzania: Lake... | reverse complement strand
TACGCAGATAGTAATCTCATTTACGCTTCCATCGCTGTCCAGATACGCGCGGAATGTCTTCAGCATCGCCTCGGCGCAGACCGGCAGAGGAATGCCGTAGAATCCCGTTCCCATCGGCGGGAAGGCGATAGACCTTACATCCTTTTCAGATGCGCAATAGAGCGCATTCAGGATGGTCGTCTTCAATTTTCCTACAATGTCAGATTCTTGAAATTTCGGACCATTGGCGTGAATGATGAAGCGGGCTTTGAGGTCGCCGGCGCCAGTCGCCAACGCGGCGCATTCGGGTAGATTACTGCACTGTTGGAGCTCGGCTTTAATCGAAGGACCGCCGCGCACGGCTATCATATTTCCAAAACCCGACCCTAACTGCAAGTCCGACCGAGCGTAGAATACGAACGCGTCGCAGTCCAGTAATGTAATGTCGCCTTTAATAAGACGCACTACACCCTGCTTAGTGTTTAAAACATCCGGCATAAAGGCTGCGGATTATATTTAGATATGTTAATATATTAACGATTGAGGTAATTGCAAAAGTGTTGGTTTTTTACTGATGGCAAGGCGGACGCCCTCGTCCGCCGCATTCTATGCTTGGTTTTCGGCGAACAAGGGCGTCCGCCTTACCATAGTCTGAGTTTTCTGGATTAATCATCACTTTTGCAATTACCTAGATTTATATGCTATTTGGAATCGTTAACTTCCACTAGTAAAATTATAGCAATAAAATATTCTTTAGTCAATCTAAAAATTCGATTTTTCTTTACTATGAAACATTTGTTTATTCATTAACATATTCGGGGCGCTTATTGCATTCGATTATATACTAATAATCTCGGTTGGTTGCCCGTCTATAATTAACAGCGGATAAAGCAGATTTAGTGGAAATAATGCTTTTACCAAGTTGCAATCAATCGGATGATAAATGTCAAAACAAATTCACAACAGATTAAACGGATGAAACGGATAATCCTGTAGAGCCGCTATGTTAATCCGTTCTATCCGTTTAATCCGTTGTTAATTTTGCATCCCTTTATTATTCATTTGAATGCAAATTGGTATTAATACAGAACATTCATATTCGTTTGAATCCGGATTAGTATAAGAACAATTATATTTATAGAATGCGATTTTGCAGTATCCGGTCGGAAAATGAGAAAAACAAACGGCAAGGCAAACTTGTTTGCCTTGCCGTTTGTTAATTCGCTTGTTTAAAGGTCTATTTCATTAACATCAGTTTAATCGCTGTGTTGCGTCCGCCTTGCGTCAGCCGGGCGATGAACATTCCAGCCGCCGCGCCATCCGCCCGCCAGAGCGCTGTGTGCAATCCTGTATTAACAGCGCCGTCCACCAGACGAACGACTTCCCGCCCGCTGAGGTCGTATATCGTCAATCGCACATCGCCGCCGGCTTCCATCACGCCAAATTGCAGACGAACAGCGCTGTTGAATGGATTTGGATATGCCTGATGAATTCCAAATTCGAACGGAACGGCTGCCATATTGACCTCTGCCACGATAACGCCGTCATTCTGCCAAATCATCCGACCAGCGGCGACTTTTATATTGGGTGTGATTTCAACAGCCCCATTCCAAAGTTTAACAACTAATTCATCTTTATTTTCTCTATCATCATCATCATCATCATCATCATCATCATCATTCCATACAGCAATGCCGCAATGTCCGTCGGCGTCGAAGACTCCGGCGCCTAATAACTCCCCATTGACAGTATAAACCCCGGCTTCCCAGCCTGTTAAATCTTTCTCGCCGAGCAGCAACAAACTGGCATTTCCAGCGCCGCTCAATTTAGCTGTGTAATGCAAAGGTTTACACGCCGGCTTGCCGACCGCAGCATTCTGGTCGCCGTCAACATGATAAACCAAGTCAACATCGGCGGATACTTTATAACGATAAGCGTTCTTTTCGCGCATCGGCTCCATATTGCTGAAGCCGAATTCCGGCAGATAGAACCGCCCCTGAATGTCTTTAGCGATGAGCAGTTGTTCCTGAATACCGGCTAAGGCTTGCTCGGGCATAACAGTGCGGCGCGGATAATAAGCGGCAAAATTCCAGCCTTCCTGCAAAGTTATAGGCCTATCGCCGGCGATGATAAGACCCGAAATTTCCCACTGGAGAGGATTTGTTATGAACATTTCATAGCCGTCGGCGCAATTCCAATAAGGGATATTATTGAAATTCACGCCCGGCCGGTAGAACCTCCCGTGCCCATCCTTCAACAGTCCTAACGCGCCTTGCTCGACTAACGGCTGCATTAATAACACGATATTCGTATCCCGCGGCGCAACATTCAGCGACACCCAATTCCAGCCGGTCAACAGGTCGAAGCGCCGTGTATCGCGCTCGCCGGCGCTGGGCAGCACGCGCAGATTCACCGGCAGGATTTGCTCGCCGCCGGCAGCATTATGGCTGAAAAGCAACTCTCCGCGAAATTCGACCGCCGGCAATTCACGTGCGTTCAAAGTCAAAGTGAAATCTTGAACCGCGCCCGCATTTAAAATCCCGTTATAACTGTCAAGTTCGAACCAGTCCTTGCGCGCATCGACCTGATAGACCTCGACCCGGTCGAGATTATTCACCCGCGGAACATTGGCAATCGTAAGCAGCACCCAGGAATAAACATCGAATTGGTTGGTTATATACGCCGCATTGACATCGGTCGAATTTGCCGGATTCAGATGCGTTACCATCATTGTGTCGCCGCTGACAGGATGCATCTTGTGAACATTGATAGTGTTATTGCCCGGACAGTTTGTGATATAAATCTTGTATCCGTCCGAATCTTCCGGATAATAAGCCAAACCCTGAATGCGCAAGCCGAGCCGATTCAGCGTGGCGCCCAAGCGGTTGCCCTGTCGGTCGTAAGCCACCAGATTTTGCGTCGTGCTGGAAATCCAGAGAACATTGCGCTCCGAGTCGTAAGTTATCGCCATATTCGGATTATACGGACCATCCCAATTCGACACTACATCGCCGTCCGGTGTGAAGCCATAAACCCGCCGATCGCCGGATCCCCAAATCAATTCGCCGTCCCATTCGAGGTCGCGCAGCCCGTATTGAGAAGCGCCAGGCTGGTCAAACGAGCGGATGAATTGCCCGTCGCGGTCATAGACATAGATACGGTGCGGCGGCTGGGCGGCAGCGCCAGATATATAAAATAAATTGTCGATGAAGACTACGCCCTCCAAACGGTCTGTGTTGCGTTCCTGTCCGACATTGTAAGCCCGCCGCAAATCCCAAGGCGCCGCATTGGCATCGCCGATGAGCCGTTTTTCTATGCGGTAAGACAAAGGTCCATTGCCGTTGTTGCGTAGGTTGAAGCGCATATTGCGCCTCTCGTCGATTTCGAGTTCCGAACGCACCTGTTGAACATTCAAAGTAAATTCGGGATGCAGCAGAGCAAAGTTGATTTCCAGACTATCATCCTCGCGCAAAATTAAATTCGTGCGCGTCGAATCGTTATAACCCGCCAGCCGCGCCGTGATGGTGAAGGTTATTTCAGCCAAGGCGTCCTGAATGCGCCAGCGGCCCTGTGCATCGGTGTTGGCGGAAAAACCATGCTGGGTATAGACATTGACGCCCTGCAGGGGTTGTCCGGTCGCCGCGTCGGTTACACGCCCGTAAAGAAGCCCCGAACGAAAGCGCGGCGAAGTCGAGAACAGCAGCGCCCGGCGGGCTTGCAAAGCCGCCGAAGTCACCGGATAAGTGTTGTTGAAAACATAACTTAAGCCGGTTTTACCGTCCGGACTGGATATGCCGACCGAGGCGTAAGGGATGTTGTTCACCCATTCGCTATCGCCGCCGCGGATATTATTGTTGGCAGTGAACTCCTTATACTGGAACACTATATTCGGGTCGCCGGTCTCGGTAACCCAGATGTCCTTATCGTAGAGAAAAACTTGGAAGGTCAACACCGGAACGCCGCCGGTCGCCAATTTCATCCGATACCATTCGACGATGAAGCAATTGTCGTCTTCGTTGTAGTAGTAATAGACGCCGGAATTATTATCCATCCGCAGGTCGTCCCACAGCGGCGCGAGCATTCCAGCGCCGCCGGCGATGGCTTGGTCCATCGGCCAGTTCTGGAAGTTCGTGACGCGCGGCTGATTGCCCATTGCGATGAAGCCGTTTGTGGCAACAGTGATAGTGTCGAAATCCTCGCCGTAGAACCGCGTCCTGAACGGCAGCGGTATGACCCGGCACTCGCCAATGTCGAAGGTTGACTGCCCGGTGAAAGGAATGCGCGTGCCTTGAAAGTCAACATTATTATCGCGCGGACAGATTTCCACCCAATCATAAGTCGGCGCGATGTCCCATTCGGTGTCGGTGTCGTCGAAGCAGATATAGCCGTAACCGTCGGGACCTTGCGGAGCATTAGCGCGCGGCCGTGAAGTCTGCAAATTAAATTTCACCGTGTCAACAAAGCCATTTTGACCGCGCAAAACGAGCCACATCGGCGTCAACGAACCAGGCGCCGCCAATCGGTTGCCGACAAGGCGAAAAGAAGCGCCATTCTGCCGCGCAAACCGCCCGGCGCCTATCGTCGGAAAAGTTGACCGGCTGGTAACGACCGTGATGCCCAAACCGCGCGAGAAAAGTTCGGCGTCTAAAACCGGCGAAGCCGCCGCGCCATTGTTTAATATTTCCAAAGACACATTCGTCGCGTTATAGCCGATTTCGATGCCGTTCACTACTTGCCGCAAGGAAAAATTCGGCGCCCGCACCGGTAATGTTATCGCCGATTCCCAAGTCGAATTGCCGCTGCGCAAAACGACCCGCACCTTCGGGGCAAGCGAAGGCCGACTGGCAGCGTCCGGGCAATCGGACATAAATCGCAGCCGCACCGCGCTCCGCGCGTCGAATGACTGCCCCGCGCCGATATTACCAAATTGAACCGTATCGTTGGCTACGATTTCGACATAAGGCGACAGACTGCTGAAAACCGCATAGACATTCGGCAAGGCGTCCCGATTGCCCGTGTTGCGCGCGCCAATGGCTAAATCGCAGGTCTCGCCCGCATTAGGCGCGCCATCGTTGTTGCCCTCGACCTCGGATATCTCAAATCCAGCCACATCCAGCCCCGAAGACGGCGTAGTTACATTTACGCTTGCCATAAACGGCCGAATGTCTCGCCCCGTAACAGTTATATAAACCGGCGTATTGGCGACGAACTGTTGATTCTCGGTAAATACAAAACGCGCCTCGCCATTATGGTCAGACAGAATAGTCTTTTGAATCATACTGCGGTAAGCCGCATACTGCGCTGCGCTGTTGGTCGGAATACTGCCCGGCGCATAAATTGAGACCTGCGCGTCAGCGACCGGCTGGTTGTCGCGGTTGTCGCGCACGGATATGAAAATTTGTTTGGTGTGCGGCGAAATATTGCGTGTGTATTCCGCAGTTACCTGCCGCGGCACGCCAATCCACGGCTGGATGCCCGGATCGCCGAACATATCGATATCGGTCCGCACATGGTCGTATAACGGACGACCGACATTCACATTAGGGAAAGCGCTTTCGATTTTCGTGATGGCTAAAGCGCGCGCCCAGCCAAACGTGAATTCCTTCTCCAACGTCGCATTGACCATCTTAGCCCACATATAACTGTTCGGCGCAGTGGGCGGCCCGCCCCAGCCGAAAGTCATCGCCACCGGACCTTTGAGGTTATTGCCGTCGCCGGTGCGAAAATAATTGTAAGCCGACCACTCGCCATGCCCGGAAAGACAAATATTGATGGGGAACACAGTATTGTTGTTGACGCCGTTAAAATTGTCGCGCCAGAAATAGACTTCAGCCCGCCCAATCATCATATTGATGCCGCGGTTCAGCTGGTCGCGTAAAACCGGACCTATAACCTGCCCCATCTGGTCGTGGTCGTAATTCTCGTAAAACACGATATCGTTGAAACCCAGCCTTTGCAAGACCTCCTCGCCCCAGCGGACATTGGTGTGAATGGTGATATGCCAGGCGCTGGTAGGGCTGTTGCCCCAGTGCTGCGAATAAACCACGCCGCGCCTGAACCATTGTGGATTGTTGATGACCGGCGCGGCTTCATAAGCCAATGTTCTCCCGACAACCAGGTCGGCGACCGCCTGACTGCCAGAAGGAAAACGACTGACCGCCACATCCGCCCACTGGTCGTTGCCATCCATCAATCCGAACAGGTAATCCGAATGCGGTCCGCCTGACCCCCAGATGGAGTTGCCGGTGAATGCCGTGAGTATATATTGCGGACCGGCAGTCCGACCATCATAAGTCGTGCGGTCGCCGATGAGTAAAATCTGGTCGAACGGGTCGGCGCCGCAGCGAATATAATTTTGACGAATTGAATCTCTGGTAATTTCCGGGCTGGACGCCATATTGGCAGTTACCAGCCGGATGTCCATCTGATAACCGGCTTTGCGCCGCCACTCGATAAAAGGAATATGCCATAATAAGGCGCTCTCATGCGCCGCGACCAAATAGTGTCCAATCTTGTCCGGCGGCTCTAAACCCCCGTCGCGGCGGATGGCTTCCGGATTGGACGCTATCTCGCGCAAATAACGGTCGAACTGCGAGCCGGGGATGATGCGCACAGGATTCAACGCCGGATTGACCGGCGGCGAGTCGTTTGTAAGAACTTCAGTCTCGATTTGACCGTTGAAAACATATTCATCCGCATCGAAATCGTATTGCACCGGATAGACTGTAACCTTGACAATTCTCACACCGCGTACCACCGCCGGTTCGGACATTTCGGCTATGTGCGGCGGATAAAGTCCGCGCCGATTGCCGGTTTTGTTCATAACCTTCTCATCGTCGCACAATGCCGGAGGCGCCAAATCGCGCCGCCGGCGAGGCGTCTCGGCGCGCACGACCAGTTCCAATCCCGCTTCCGGTGGAACAATGACAAACCGGCTCACCGCCGGCAGCAGCGGCATCCCGCGTTCGTAAGTTGTGCCTTCTTCTGACAGCGCAAATATGGTGTGCGTCTGACCGGACAAAGTTATCGGCTCTGGTATGATTGCGCTGGCGTTAAAGGTGAGCGCAACATTACCGGCCGGCGACTGCATCACCGCCACAATCGGCTCGCCAGACTGTGTCCCGGCGCCGACAGCGGTCGAGGCGATGCTGATAATTATGAGCAGCGCAAGTTTGAGGTGTTTCATAGGCTAATAGTGTTTCGGCGCGAAGGTGTTAAAAAGGCCGCAATTGTCGATTTCATCTCCCCCCCGCTCCGCGGGGGGGAATTAAAGGGGGGGTCTATTAAATCCGGCAATCGAATACCCCCCATAATCCCTCACTGAGCGAGAGGGAAGAACACCGTCCATTTGGGCAGCAAAGCCCTAAAAGATGAGGTAATTGTAAAAGTGTTGGATTTATTAAGTGATGGCAAGTCAGACGCCCTCGTCCGCCGCATTCTATGCTTGGTTTTCGGCGGACGAGGGCGTCCGCCTTGCCATAGTCTGAGTTTTCTGGATTAATCATCACTTTTGCAATTACCTGATTTATTATGAAATAGTCCTCAGTTCCAAAAGTGTGTCCTGTTTCACACTATTCACACTTGCCGTTCTTTATAGGCTTCCTTGACTAATTTATCCAGATATTCTTTTGAATCTTTCAACACGTTACGGGTGATGTTAAAAACCGGTTTGCCGACTAATTTTAATCCGAATTCATAATCTTTCAGTGTGCGGCTGAGGTATTTTTCAAGCGGCTCGCCGGACACCGCGGACTGGTCGCCAGCGAACCGGCGCGCCTCGCTCGAAAATTCCAACCTTATGCCGCAGCGTCTGTAAAACCGTTCGACAAAATTGTCGATTATAGCGCGCGGCAGCAACTCGACTAAAATGGCTTCAGGCTCATTGAAAACTTCCTCAGTGACTAACAGCTGTTTCAAGCCGCAGCCAGGCAGCGAACGCTCGAAAGGCAGCAAAATCCGTTCCACTACGCCCACTAACCCGCGCGCGCCGATGCTGCGTTGATAAGCCTCCTGCGCGATGAGCCGCAAAGCCTTCTCGTCAAACGCCAAATCTATGCCGTAAGCCGCAAAATCCCGCCGCTTGCTCTGAATAACCGCGCTGTTGGGATTCTTTAAAATGCTAAGCAGCGCATCTTCGGAAAGTTCGTCAAGATAGGTCATCACCGGAATGCGACCGATGAACTCAGACTCGAAACCATATTCCATCAAATCCTCCGCGTGCAGATGTTCGAGAAGACCCAGGACATCGGTCGGCGAGGGAATCTCGCCGCCGGTAAAACCCATTCCGCCCTTCTTCAGCCGCCGGGCAATGATTTCCGGCAGCGTGTTGAACGCCCCAGACATCACGAACAAAATATTGCGCGTGTTGATCTTCTTACGCACAACCTTGCCAGTGCGCTGGGTCTCGATGACCGCCTCCATCTGACTGGCAAGATCGTGCGGCACCTTCATATCCACTTCGGTCTCTTCCAACAGTTTCAACAAATTGCGCTGCACACCGCTGCGCGATACATCCGGGCCATACCAATTGCCTGCCGAGGCTATCTTGTCGATCTCGTCAACATAGATAATGCCGTATTCAGCCAGTTTTATATTGCCGCCGGATTGATGCGCGAGTTCGCGCACCAAGTCTTCTACATCGCCGCCGACATAGCCGGTCTCTGAAAACTTAGTCGCGTCGCCTTTGACAAACGGCACGCGCAGTTTATGCGCTATCAGTTTGATTATATAGGTCTTGCCAACGCCGGTCGGACCAATGAGCAGCATATTGGACTTGACATGCCCGACGATGCGCGGCAGTTCGGGATGCTCGCGCTCCAAACGCATCCGGTGGAAATGCGTGCAGATTTTCGTCGCCACAATCTCAATGGCGCGGTCCTGACCGACGATATAATCTCTCAAATAATTTATCAATTCTATCGGCGTGATGTCGAAGCGGATATCTTCAACTGTCGGCTCGCCTGACCGGCCACCCGGCGCAACGCCGATTTCATCCGGGTCCGGCGCTAACTGCTCGCGCAGTATCTCCTGAACCCTTTGGTCGATTCTAAAGGTTTGTTTGTCTTCGCTCAAATGTAGAAATCCCTCTCCTTATCTTCCATCTGTTTCAGCATAAGGCTCAATTCCTGCAGCCGCCGACGCTCCCAAGAAGTCAGATTTTCCATCCCAACTTCGTTGATTTTATCGAGCAGGTCATCGACTTCACGACGCAGCCGTTCAGCATTTTCCGAACGCCGCCGATGCTGCTCCCGCTGGCGGCGGCTCTGGTAATCGCGCAGCGAATGTTTCGTCCAGCGAAACAACCTGCCGCGCGTCAAATACAACACTCCGACGACCATCCCCCCCAAGTGAACTAGATGCGCTATCGGACTAGCGCCCGGACGCAGCGAAGCCAGAAATTCAAATCCGCCGAATATGGCGACCAAATATTTGGCTTTTATCGGCAGTAGGAAATAGAAGTATATTATATTATTTGGAAATAAAATACCATAAGCGGCTAAAAGTCCATACATCGCGCCGGAAGCGCCAATGATAATCGCCGCCGAATTCGGCGTCAGGATGGCGTTGGACAGCCCGGCGCCGATGCCCGTGATGAAATAATAACGCAGGAAAAAGACCGTGCCCCACAAACTCTCCAGCGCCGTCCCGAACATCCACAGCACCAACATATTGAACAGTAAATGCATTATGCCGCCGTGCAAAAACATATAGGTCAACGGCTGCCACAAAGCGCGCTGCGCCCACATCGAATGCGGCGCCAATCCAAAGATATAGACCAATGTATTAGGAAACAACCACTGCAGCACGAAGACCGCCGCGTTGGCAATCAGCAAACCTTTAACCGCTGGCGTCAGCCCCCCGCCGATGCCGCCGGAATATGTCCTTTGATAGTTGTAGAGGCTCATTTACTAATAGGGATACTGTGCGTTCACAGCGCTTTAGCGAATACAGCGATGGTATGAACGGATGGACACAATAGACCAGCGAACGCATAGCGGTTATGCCGTCTGTTTTACTGTGCGCTGCCCGACGCGCTTGTGTTCAGCCCCAGAATTAACTAGTTTAGAGTTCACAGCTTCAGCGTGCGATAGACTGCTTTTATAAACACGCTAAAGCGGTGAACTCTGAACATTCTCGATAGGTAATTCTGGGACAGAACACTAGTGCTATGTCAAACATAAGATGTCGTTATTCTGAACGAAGTGAAGGATCTCGTCCTAATGACTTACTTATCCAGACGAGATCCTTCACTTCGTTCAGGATGATATGCGACATTGCACAATTGACATAACGCTAAAACTAACTCTAAAACTTAATTATATTAATATTTTACTTAAAAGACAAGTATATTGTTGGATAAAATGCGTATAATTATGTATATTGAATAATTCGCCTTGCGTCAAGGTGGAACAGACTGTCTAAAAATGCAATTTTTCCCGCCGTTGACTCGCTGCTTAGCAGGTGGCAAGGCGGACGCCCTCGTCCGCCATCTGTCAAGTATGGATTGCCGGCGCACGCGGGCGCGAGCCTTGCCAGTCAAAGTATTTTCTAGGATTATTATGTCGCTATGTTTAATATAACTCATTCAACAATCAAACAGACTTTAATAATAAACTCAAATGAAAACAACGCACATCATCCTCGCCATCGTCATTTGCGCCGCTCCGCTCTTCGCCCATTTCGGCGCGAAATATGAGCCGCCTGACGGCGCAATATATCACGGTTCCGGATGGGACTACAACGGCAGCCAGATTATTTACGAAAATATGTTCCCCGGCGATAAACGCCCGCTGATTCTGCAGGTTAATGTCTCAATCCCCGGCATGCGCGGCTGCGATGTCGCACGCACCGTTCAAGCCTTGACCCGCAACATCGCTCATCCCGACAGCCAATTCATCGAATATAGTATGCACTGGCAGGGTCGCGACGCAGCCGTGATGCTCGACTCAGTCTATGTCTTCACCGACCAGTGGGACCATTGGGTCGATACGCTCGAAGCCGCCTTCCGGCAAGTCAACCGCCCGTTCTTCTTCCGCATCGGCTTCGAGTTCAACGGTTCGTGGAACCCGTATCATCCCTACATCTACCCGCGCGCCTTTCGCAAGTTAGTGCTAGAACTACGACAGCGCGGCATCGAAAACTTCGCGACCGTCTGGTGCTACGAGCCGGACGCCGACGCGACATTCGCCGACTCGACCCGCCAAGGCTGGCGCTGGTATCCCGGCGACGATGTCGTCGATTGGTTCGGATTAGACTTATTCAACCACGCCCACTTTGACCCAGCCGAACCTGACTCCCTACGCGGGCAGCTCTCGCGCAAAGGCAAATCGGAAGCCTTCCTGCGCTTTGCTGAAACGCGCCGCAAACCAGTCTATCTCAACGAACTCTCCGCTATCGACATCTCCGCCACACCCGACTCGTCCGACGCCGACTCGACTGACGGAAGGAACGATTGGGAGTTATGGTTCGAACCATTCTTTGATTTTATAGAGGCTCATCCGAATATCAAGGGTTGGAACTATATTAATGTGAATTGGAATGTTATCGGGCATTATGGCGAGCTGGGCTGGCGCGACGCCCGCCTCGAAATCAACTCTTACATCCGCCATCGCTGGGTGCAACGTCTAATCGACGACCGTTTCATTCACGCCGGTTACGACATTACCCGCGAACAATCGGTCGAAAAATATCGTATTCTACATCCAAATGCCTTGAGCCTGGAGGTTTATCCCAACCCGTTCAACCACATCCTCAACATCGCGGCGGTTATTCCGCACGGTGAGTTCAGCCTGGCGCTTTGGACGCTTACTGGTCGTAAGGCAGCGGATATTTATCGGGGGAATTCGGCTTCGATAACAGCGCAGGTTGTTTGGGATGCGAATAGTCTGCCGGCCGGGATGTATATACTCCGGTTGGATGGCAAAGGCGGAGCAGCGAGCCGTAAGATCGGAATTGTGAAGTAAGCGCTCAATCCTATGTGTCCATTATGGACATATTGTTGCTGGTCGCGCTTCCCCCTGCGCAAGCAGGGGGAAGCATCTCGTCCGGCGGCGGGGACGATATCCTTCGCTTCGTTTAGGTTGACAAAGTTAGAGCGACTAAATCATACTTTATGCACAATTATTAACTTGGGCAGAATATAGTTTGCTGTGCGATTGTCTTTCCCCCCGCAAGCGAGGGGAGATGGGGCGCTATATTCTAACCCCATTAATATCAAAGACATCATAATACATCTTTGAGTTGTCTATTATCTCATCATCACTACTTTCCTCGCTGCCGCCTTCCCGCCCACCCGCAGTCTCACAAAATAAATCCCCGACGAAAAACGGCTGCCATCCACATTAAAAGCGTAAGAACCCGCCGCCAAATTAGCATCGACTATA
>Ga0194125_10010842_pt1 | contig 12364 bp, 10 predicted proteins | sample TA2KigC250mmetaG_FD_148626 | JGI IMG/M metagenome (GOLD analysis project Ga0194125, IMG submission 148626) | Freshwater microbial communities from Lake Tanganyika, Tanzania - TA2015034 Kigoma Deep Cast 250m | ecosystem: Environmental > Aquatic > Freshwater > Lake | place: Tanzania: Lake... | reverse complement strand
AAGATGGTTGCCTGGTTCTTATCCTCTTAAGTAATGCTGTATTGATCATATTGAGGTCTCTGTCATAATGATATGATATATAGCTAATTTCAAAATAATAATCCTTTAAAACAGTCTGGTTTAAAGATATACCCATTGAATCCTGATTGAGGTTATACCATTTAGGGTATCTGTTTTGGAAATATGTATTCAGAAATAATTCTTTTGTCTCTCCAGAAACACTCACTGTTGTTTTATATCTTGATTGCCCATCTTTATCCAACCCTGCCCTGAATAGAGTGAAATCCACGCTACCGAAGAGAGAGTATGATTTCAGATTGTTTGATGGCGGCGAAAGGAAATAACCACCACTCATAGTCAGATTATGGTGAAGAAAGACAATGGCCTCAATCTGATATTCTTCTGTAGTAGTTAGATACCTTTCCTTGTAAAAGGATGTGCTGGCGTTTATTCCCATATGTGGTGTTAGGTCGAGATAGATGACAGAGCGATTTTCCTGATAGTCATCAGGACCGAATGATAGACTTGTACCAAACTTCCCGGATGCGAAAGAAGGGTCTGGTTTAAATGCTAATATTAAGATTGAAAGAAAGAAATAGTGAATAACCCTGAATCTTTTATACACATTCTAATCTTAACCCAAATGTTGCATAAAATAAACTCAAACAAAAGGCCGTCATTCCCGCCCCCGATTAAGACATTCGAGGGCAGGCTCCAGCGGGAATCCAGAGAAAAGACTTTCGCTTTTGTGCACGGTGTTCAATGCCTCGTGCACAATTCCAACAGGGTTTATTTTAATGCTGTCAGCATACGGCGTGCTTTCATAGTGACTGTATTGTCTGTAAAATTTCCATGTGCACTGAACAAACGGGCCTTCTGACCTGATCCAAGATGCGTGCTCAAGGCTTGCTGGTAAGCATCAAACTGTGTGTATAAATATACTGTTCCCTGGTAATTGATGGCAAAGAGCCCTTTATTTGAATCATGAGGCTCAATTGTAGGAGCTGCAGGGTAAGACAGGAGATCAACTATGACCCACTTACGGACAAGATGATGGAATAACCCTGTACCAGTCATGTTTAGCACCATGCCTGAGGGAGACAGACTCGTAAAAGGAGTACTAATAGGCGGAGACCAGTCTACTATGAGATCAGCAGGTGAATTAGTAACATTTACAATTGTCCATGCATCGAAATCTGGAGGTGCCTGACCGAAAGACCGCACAAAGCCGCGAAAACATATTGGTGCACCATCTGTGATTCCAGAGAGTGGCAGTGTGCTTGTTGCTACCTCGTAATGGGCTGGATCAGCATCTTCTCCTGGTGTCTTTCCTGTGCCTGTAAAATCAAAGAACTTGATTGGACGGCCATCAATGGTTTGCAGGTTCATTTCAATCTGGCCATCTGAAACAGCATTCACAGTGCCGGTAATTTTTGTAATCAGCATGCGTGCAAGTCCATTTGTAGCATCAAGCACTGGTGGCTCTGAAGTAGTTTGCAGTGTCCCGAATACCATAATCCGTTGGCCGACTGATATATCATTTTTAGTGAAGACAGCACCCTGTGATAGCTGCTTCATAACCTTTGTGGTATCAGAGATTTGTACAGTGACAGTATCATGGAAAGTGAATGTGCCATTCGCACGTAGCAGAGTAGCACCGCGTACAGTCAAGACATCACCACTGCGAGCCATTACATTGCCTGTTACAACATCACTCGTACCATATGGGACACTTGATCCAGCATAGACCTCATTTGCAATGAAGCGGTGATTGGGGACATCGAGGTCGCCTATAGCTAATGTAGCAGTGCCAACAGGTTTGGATGCGAGCTGTGCCAGTCCAGTAGCCCCTTGATAGAGCACACCATCAATCTCGTAAGTAGTTTGGTCATTAGTAGCAACCGTTAATATCCCAAAGTTACCAGCAAGCAGATAAAATGGACGGATAATGATCTGAAATATAGAATCTGACATACTAACTGACTTGAGCATTCCACGAACTTGGTGTATCTTGGGTACTTCGGGCTCTACTTCAACAAGTAGAAAGGGTTCTACGGTGACAATAGGTGTAGTACCCGACATGTCAACATGGTTGGATGCCTCTAAATTAAAATCGAGGGTGAGTATTGCCGGGATACCAGGGGCAATTACCAGAGATTTTTTATCATCCAAACGAACAGTAAGATCCATGGTGGTTATGGGTTGACCATTGACATCCTGGACTACTGCTGAGACTGCATTACCATTTGCATCTTCTACCTTTATATCTGCATTAGAATAATCGAGCTGCATCCGTGCACTTGTGTATACGCCAGAGGGAATAGTTGCAATAGTTATGAACTCAGTCATCTCCGTATACTGAGCGAAATCTATTCGTGTTTTCAGAGGCAGGGTTTCCACAATAGTTCCGTTTGCCTTGGTGAGTGTCAGTGATAGTACATCTACTGTGTAGGTGAGAAAATCCCCTTCAGCGTCGGTAATGCCGATTATAACTTCACCGCTGGAACCTGAGGTGCTCACAGTATTTGTGTCAGAGGTGTTGCTACACCCTGAGAGCAGGGCAAGACCAATAACTATGAGGATAAAAAAGGTGTAAAATCTTCCAACAACATTTTTTAAAAACGAGTAATCCTTCATGATAGCCCTCCTTTTTAGATTATGTTTTTATTCTAAATCAGTAGCCAATAAACATCATTCTTAAATTCATTCGACTGAACCCAACCTGACACCTCCTTTACAATGAATTAAGTCTCTCTTAAAATTATAGTTGTTTGACGAGTAGAAAAGGTTTACAGGATTTTTTCAGATATGTGTTATTTTTTTGTAAACCTTTTATGTATAAGAAATATCTAATATAATAAGGATGAAATGCAGGAAGAACAGGAACTTGTCAGAAGGCTGAAGGCAGGTGAAGAGGGCGCATTTGTGAGGATTATAGAGTTGTATAGAAAACCCGGTATAAATCTCGCCTACCGCATTATGAACGATTATCAGGATGCTGAGGATGTGTCTCAGGAGGCATTTGCAGCACTGTATAAAAATATCCATTCATTCCGCGGAGAATCGTCTCTTAAAACATTTTTTATGAGTATACTGATAAATCTTGCAAGGCAAAGGTTTAGGAGGAAAAAACTTATATCATTTATATCCCTTGACCGTTCACATGAGGGCGATGAGGACAAAGGAGAGATGGATATTCAAGACAATAACACCATTGAAAAAGAGATTATAGGGAAAGAAATCAGGAGAAAGATTAATGCTGCACTGAGGTCACTTCCTTCAAGACAGAGGGAGGTTTTTATTCTGAGACATTATGAAGACATGAATCTTGCAGAGATTGCAGAGGTCACAGGATGTTCAACAGGAACAGTGAAGAGTCATCTCTTCAGGGCAATCGAGAGTCTACGCAAGAGATTAAGGGGGTTATGGAATGAGATGCAGTAAGGCCAAAAAGATGATGCATCAGTATTATTATCAGGATATTGATTCAAAAGAGGTGGCTGAATTTGAGTCCCATATCAATGAATGTGCTGAATGTAAAAAAAACCTTGAAGAAATAACCTCACTACTCAAGAATGCAAAGCCTGAAGCAATACCATACAGGATGAAATCTCTTGAAGACTATGTTGCAGGTGTCTACAGAAAAATAGAGAAGAAGAAAAGTCCGTTAGAATTCCTGATACTCAGGCCGGTGCTTTCTTTCACTGCAGTTGTATTTGTTGCAATAGCTATCTTTTTCGGCATATACCAGTATAAAGGCTATAAAGAAGAGCAGTTTATTATGAGCAATTACGAGCTTATCAGGAATATGGATATGTTAGAAAATATGGACATGCTGAAAGACCTTGAAGTGTTTCAATCAATGACAGAGAAGACATAATGATACAGAGTAAAGAGATATTTGGAATATTGTCTTTTTTGGTTTCACTCTCGGGTATTTTTTTGTCAGACGCCATAGCGGAGGATAAGGGATATAGATATGAACAACTCAGTGAAGAGGATACGGAGATTGTTCAGATGCTCGAAATTTTAGAGACCTACGATGTGCTGATAAACATGGATTTGTTAGAAAATATAAATATTGGAGAAAGAAATGAGAATAGGAAAGATGGAGGTAAAGAAATATTACAAGGAGGGGGCGATGAATAGATATCTCATAATAATTTTTGGTTTTATTTTTTTAGTCATAAATATGGTTCCTGCATTTGCTGAACATGATAAAGATAAAGGTATCGAAGAAAAACTTAAACGCTGGCAGGCAATGACACCTGAAGAAAGAGATATTATCAAGAAAAGGTACAGGGAATGGAAGTCTCTCTCAGAAGAAGAGAGGTCTTTGATAAAGGAAAATTACAGGAGGTTCATGTCACTCCCTCCAGAAGAGAGGCAGGCGTTAAGGGATAGGTTCATAGAGTTCAACAGACTTTCCCCAGAGGAGAAAAAAAATATTATAGAGAATTACCAGAGGTGGAAACAACTTCCACCAGAAAAAGCAGAAAGACTGAAAAGGATGTATCAGAGATGGAAACAGCTTAAACCAGAAGAGAAAGAGCGTATAAAAAATCGCCTGAAAAGACATAATTCTTCATTACAGAGATGACTTTAAAGATGAATATATTAATGAAGCTATCTATTTAATAAAGAACTGGAAAATATATCTCAATGCCAGGGAAATTATTATTATCCCTAACATAAGCTTGATATACTTCTGGGGAACAAATTTTTGAAATCTTGCACCAAGATAGATACCTACAAATCCTCCTGCACCAAAAAGGAATCCCAGAAGCCAATCTGGTGATGTTACCATTCCAGCCTTTGCGGGAATCACACTGTAAAAAAAGACACCTGCAATAGATGTCAAGAATGTTCCCATCAAGGCTGCTCCTGCTACTGTATAAACAGGAAGGTGAAAGACAGCCACACAGAAGGGTGCAACGATAGCCCCACCACCAATACCATAGGTTCCACCGATTATACCAACAACAAAAGCAAGAAGGAACATAGCTATTGTACTGAATGAAAACCTTTCACCCCAGAACTCATATTCTATCCTTGTAAAACTTGCTTTAACTGTTTTTACTACAGCTTCTGGAGGGAGACCCGATGCTATTCTCGAACTCTGTTGCTCTTTTATCTGTTTTGCTCTTTCCTTGAATTTATCTTCAAGAGCCTTCATCTTTGTTTTACTCACTTTTGCCTTACCTGTAATCTCATAAACAAGGCGTATACCAATATAGAGGAGAACACATCCTACAAAAAATTTAAATGTCCTCGGATCAGGCAGATACAAAACTCTAAGATAGTAGCCTATAAAAACACCCGGAAGTGTTCCTATAATGACAACCCAGGTCAAAGGCCATGCCATTCTGCCTTCCTTGAGATAACGGTAAACTCCACTTGGAATTGCAACGATATTGAAAACGAAATTGGTCGCACTCACGGATGGGCTGGTGAAATTCAGAACACTCATCTGAAATGGCAACAGGAGAAATGCTCCTGAAACCCCACCCATTGAGGTAAAGAATGAAACGATTAAGGCGACAAGAGGGGGAATAAATATATACGTTTTAACTCCAGAAACAGGAAAGAGAACATGTAGAGAATTTAAAATATCCATTTCTTGGTTTATACAATATCAACAAAGCATAGATTTATATTTATTATATTGTTATCCCACGCAACTATAACAGCAGGATTCTCAAACTTTACTCCCCCATTACCTTAGATAGCTGAAGAGTTGCAATAACGCCAAAGGTTACACTTTTATACGATTTTCACTACTCAAGCTAAATTTTGATTTTCATCTTGCGAATGAACAGGTCTACAACGATACCGATCCCGAAGGCCCATGCCATATTGGGCACCGCGAGGGCGATACCGGAAATCAGGATGGCAACGAAATACTCCTCATTTGTTTTGAGGCTGCGTATCAATGGACAGAGCTCAAGACCGGCAAAGATGAGAAGCACCCCTAATACCGAGTTTGGGATCATTGCAAGTAGGGCAAAACCGAACTCCCCGAATGCCAGTGCCATTACGACGAAAAGAGCGCCGATCATCAAGGGAGCGCCGCCTGTCCGTGCCCCGAACCGGAAATGAGCAGCAAGCCCACCGGTACCATGGCACATAGGAACGGCACCAAAAAACCCGGCAGGTAAATTGGCAAGCCCCATTGTCAGGGCGAAATTCCCTGCCTTTGTCTTAGAAAGCAGCGGGTTCTTCGGGAAGAGCGTGCAGCATGTGTCAGCGGTGCCCACACAGGCATTTCCTATTGTCAGTGGTATCTGAGGCAAAATAAGCATGATGAAGGCAGTCCAGAAATCCATCAGCGTCGGGGAAATGAAACCTATTTTAGTGGGACCTATGGAGAAACTGAGACTATCGAATCCGCCGAGGGCAAGCCCGGCGACAATGCCTGCAGCCAGCGCAGCTATGGCAGCGGGCAGCTTTTTGTTGTCGAGCAAAGCAAGAACCATGAGGAAAACTGCTACACCGAGGATGAGGTTGAGGTTATATTCAGCGAATCTGCCGGCAACGCCGGAAAGGAAGATATTTTTCTGGACGATCAGCTCTATCCCCTTTTTCAGGAAGACAAGACCTAGCGAAAGCTGTATGCCTCTGACGACGGGCTGCGTAAACAGCTTAGCAAGAGCGTTCACGGTGCCAGAAATAGATAACAAAAGGAGAATCGCTCCGAAAATGATACCCGATGCTCCTATCACGGACTCTGTGATCTGAAGGGGGTAGGCGATGGCAATGGCGCCGACGGCTTTAAGAGGCTGAACAGGCACAGGCAACCTGTAATAAAAGCCTGTGATGAGATAGAATAACCCGAAAGAGAGAAACACTGTGCTGGGGCTCAGTTTGTTAATCAGGATCATAGCCACTACGATTGGCAATAGTGTTCCAAGATCTCCAAGAGAGCCGGCGAATTCCACACGATCGAATCGCAGCTTGTTAATTAGTCCGCTTCTTTCAACCGTGACGGTCTCTTCCTCAGGCTTCGGCGCTCTCTGTCCCTCTGAAGTTTTTTCTTCTTGTGCCATACATTTCCTCCCTTAATAGCACTTCAATCTCAACTGCCTTAGATAGAGCAACGCTTTATATCTTTAAAAACAATTAACTTATGATTTCCACCTTTTGAAGATTTTTTGGTTTGTTCCCACTCCCGGTTTAAGTTTCATTCCCATTTTTTCTAAAAGAATGAAAATTGAGAATTTATTGTATAATTACCACGAAAACTATATCATTCGTGTTAGTTAGAAATTTATCATGCATTAGATCCGTTTGTCAAGAGGCATAAGAGTCGTAAATGATTCGGTAGAAGAATATACGAGTCGGTACTGTTATAATAAATAATAGCATCATTATGGTTCGTCATAGACAACATATACCAGGGTCTTCGATACCCGAGCGATCAAGCCATGCGCGCATCATCTCAATGCCGGATGAAGCCTACTGTCTTGATACGGTTAAGTTAACTCAAATGGAGCAGTCCTTTCGAACTTGGGCAGAAGAATCGCCGCGAGCTGACGTACATTTATCCCGCAAGCGCATCTTGCTTATATTCCTTTTAATACGCTATACGGGTGCCAAGTTGAACGAAGTATTAGCCCTTAACCCGTTTCACGATATCGATTTTAAACGACGATTAGTGCTTTTAGGGAAGACAGGAATTAAGGATAGCAGACTACCACGGGAAGTCCAGATACCGGAGGAAATTTCTGAAGAAATAAAGGCTGCTTTGAATGACTCCTCCTTTAAGAAATATCTGGACAATTTGTTTAAAATTGACCCCGGGCATGTTCGCCGCAAATTTTACGAGAGGGCATTGGCTTGCGGATTCCCTTCTGCTATCGGTGCCCCGGAAATTATCCGGAAATCCCGTGCTGTGGAATTGATGCAGAGCAATATGCCTCTGCCGGTTGTACAAAGGATGTTAGGTCATTCAACACTTAACGTAACGGCTTCCTATGTTGCATTTTCTGATGATGATATTCAGCAAGTAGCAAAGTATTTTATAGAAAAAGAATCTTCTCGAAAAACAAGTGCCAGAAATAGATTTTTCGGTAAAATCCAGTCCATCCAGAAGGGAGACATACAGTCGAAAGTGGAGATGGTCACTATTAGTGGTGATAGAGTGACGACGTTGATAACCAACGACAGCCTGTCAAGGCTCGGCCTCAAAAAGGGCTCTTTAATTACAGCAGAGGTAAAAGCTCCATGGGTGATTTTACAGAAAAGCGATAGAGAACCAGAATCTACAGCGGAAAACCGATTTTTTGGAAACATTAAACGTATCAGCAGAGGTAAAATTACCACAGAGTATGTCGTGCGTATTTCGGATGGAACGGAACTGTGCTCTGTGGTAAGCACAGAAAACGCCCACCAGATGGGCTTTCAAGAAAATGATCAGGTATGGGTCATATTCAACAGCTTTTCTGTGGTGTTGCACACCGACTGAGACCAGGAGGCGTATAGGCTCATTTTTTATTCTTGAAACCTTTCGTCAGATTTAACCTCATGCACTTTCTTTATTGTATATGCTTTTTATTACTTTGATATCCTCTTCAAAATCTGTTCGAGTTTCTTAATTTCCTCCCCATAGCCTGCCCAGTTCCCCTGCCTCTGTAGTTCAATCGCCCTTTCAAATACCCTCTTCGCCTCTTTTGCAAGGTCTGTGGTTGTTGTCTTTATATCCTTAGCAGTCCTGTCAGCCTTTTCGACAATTGCCTTCTTGGTACCGAACAACCTCTGGAGTGCAATCTCGAGGTTTTCTTCCATGACTACATCGTTTTCATAAGCAACAATAACCCTCCTCAGTTCAGGCAGACCCACCTTATCTGCTGCCGCTAAGTAAAGGGGCTGTACATATAAAAGGGACCGCTCTATCGGAATTACAAGGAGACTCCCTCTTATGACCTGTGAGCCCTGTTGGCCCCAGAGTGTAAGCTGCTGAGATATATAGGAGTTCTGGTTTATCCTTGCATCCACCTGTTTTGGTCCGAAGATGAGCCTGTCCCTCGGAAAGGTATAGATAAGCAGCTTACCGTAATTCGGCTCGTCACATCTTGCGGCAAGCCATGCAGCAAGGTTATCTCTCTTTGCCGGGGTATAGGGCAAAAGCAGGATATACTCCTCTTTCTTTTCGCCAGGAAGCTTCATTATGGTGTAATAGGGCTCCATGGTTATTTCCCCGAAGGCAGGCACCTCCCACAGGTTTTCCTTGTTGTAAAAAACCTTCGGGTCTGTCATATGATATGAAGCGAATATGGATGCCTGGATCTGAAGAAGCCTGTGCGGATACCGTATATGCTGCCTCAATTCATCAGGCATCTCCTTTAGAGACTTAAATATATCGGGGAATATCTTTGAATAAACCTTTATAATAATATCAGAGGGATCACTTACAAAAAAACTCATAGAGCCGTTATAAGCGTCAATAACAACCTTTACAGAGTTTCTTATATAATTAACACGCCTGTCTGTGGGCTTAGAATAAGGCATCCTGTTTGAGACAGTATAAGCATCTATAATCCAGATAAGTCTCCCGTCCCTTGTTACGATGAGATAGGGGTCCTGGTCAAAAAGGAGGAAGGGTGCTACAGTCCTGACCCTATCCAGTATATTTCTGTAATACAGGATTTTGCTCTCTCCGGCAATATCAGAGGAAAGAAGAATCTTCTCAGTCTTAAACTTCACCGAAAATAAAGCCCTTTTAAACAGAGAGTCCAGCCTGACACCCCCGCTGCCATCATAAGTTGTATATACATTGCCTTCAGATGTTGGATAGCTGAATTCAGGAACCTTTGTTTTCACTATTACATAGTTGTTGGAAAGCTCACCATAGTATATCTCTGGCCTTGTAACCCTGAGGTCAACATTACTGACAGGCGGGATGTCCTTTATCATGAATTCAGGAAGCCCTTCCCTGCTAATCCTGCTTACAGGACCCAGTGTTATACCGTTTCCATGGGTGAATATCAGCCTCTCGTTTATCCATGTCTTGCTCGGAAGGTCATTGTATGAAAGCTCCCGCGGAGAGAGCATCACCTGCATATATTCGCCGTTTATTGTATACCTGTCATTATCAACATCCGCAAATTTATAGTATGTCCTTATCTGCTGGAGCTGACTGTATGTTCTGAGAAGCGGGCTATGGTCCCATAATCTTATATTTTTTATAGTGGCATCATTTTTTTCTATGTCCTTAACCGTTAGATTATAGTCAACATCAAATGGCATCATCTCTATCTTCTCAAGGTCATAACCCAATCTTGTAAATTTTATGGTATGTTCTATAAATGGTGTCTCAAGGGCAAGCTCATTTGGTGCGACCTTGAATTTCTGAAGAATGAATGGATATACCACAATCCCGATAATATACACTGCCAAAACCAGGGCAGGTGGGATAAATGTCAGTCTCCGCGAGCCTCTTAATATCCCTGCCATGAAGACAATACTTGCTACTGGCGTGATGAATATGAGTATCCTGTAAAAAAAGAGTTTTGCATGGATATCGCTATACCCTGCGCCGAAGACAACGCTGTGCTCTGAAAACAGAAGCCTGAATGTGTCGAGGTAAAAGCCAAAGCCGATATTAAGGATAAAGAATCCTGCAAGGATGCCGATATGTTTTTTTACTTTGCTGTCGATAGAAATTATCTTCTCTGCGATAAATATACCGCCTCTTAAAAAATAGTTTGCAGCCACCGCTATGATTGTTAATAGCAGTGTAATCCCTGCAAAGCCATTAAGAGATTCTATAAAAGGAAGCTTGAACAGATAAAAACCGATGTCCTTGGCCAACAGGGGGTCATTGGTTCCCATATCCATACTGTTTTTAAAGAGCAGGACATCTTCCCATCTCAGTGCACCCCACTGGGCTGCAAAAAAGGCCATAACAACACCGGCAATTATGGTGAGTGGCTTGATGACCTTTTCGATACCGATACTTTTAAATGGATGGATAACGCCTTCAATCACCGATATCTCCCTTTGAGGAAGATTAGTCCTGTTTGCGATGGTTATATTCACCAGCGCAAAGAATAAAAAGGCTATGCCGAAAAATACACCTGTGCTGATTTTAGTGGAGAGCATCTTAATAAAAACAGAAGTGTATCCTGTTTCTGTGAAAAAGAGCCAGTCGGTATATAAATTCAAAACAGTAAAAAAAAGTGGCAGTATCAGAAAGAAAAGCCCAAACAGGATTAAATAACTTGCCTTGCCTTTAGTCATAGCATCCTCCGTGTCTCTTTAATTTATTACATCTTGATTATATGATTCTCTCCTGAAATAGTCCAATGCCATATTCATGCTCTCCCTTTCACCTGTAAACAGTATACTGTGCCCAGCCTTAATAAACAATACGCCTCATCTGCCGTCGTCTTATTAATTTCTCAATCTCCACTGCAAAAAATACAACATACGATAATGCTATCGTAATTGTCAATTCACTCAAAGCCAAATTCACTCAAAGCCAAAGGTTCGGTCTTGAATTTTGGATTTAAGAATGGCACATATATGGTTGCCATTTGAAGGATAAAGGTAAGAATAAATACCCACATCTACCACAAAGAGTACCACAGATGAGAAGGAGAATGCCCGGGAAAGTAGTAGACAATAGGTATTTGTATGGTGTATAAAGATTATAATCATATCAAAAGGACGGAGCTATCTAACGTTCTTAACAAATTATCTGACAGAACATTCTAGATTTCAAGGTTAAATGTTCTAACAATTAGGGTCGTTCATATGCTGACAAGGCGAACATTTCTTAAGTATTGTCTCTATACTACAGCTACTCTTTGTATGGGATGCGAGAACGCCAGCTCTCTTGCCAGGACAAGAGCAGACCCTGAAGAGGCACGTTTTTACAAAAGACTTCCGGATGGAAATATCAACTGCCTCTTGTGTTTCAGGGGATGCATTATACCAATGGGACAGCGGGGATTCTGCAGAAACAGGGAAAACAGAAAAGGCAGACTTTATTCAATGGTCTACGGAAGGCCCGCAGCCATCCAGCTCGATCCCATTGAAAAAGAACCCATGTTCCATAACCTTCCGGGCACGGATATCCTATGCACAGGTACTGCAAGCTGCAACTTCAGATGCAGATTCTGCCATAACTGGCACTTGTCCCAGAGAACGCCAGAGGAGCTTGAGCCTTACACCATGGATGCATCCCCGGAGGATATTGTGAGTATGGCCCGACAACGAAAAGCCGGGTTATCCTTCACGTACAATGAACCAACAGTCTTTTATGAATTCATGTATGATATTGCCAAAAAAGGGAAAGAAAACGGGCTGAACACTATATTCCATACCAACGGAGGGATACAGGCAGAGCCCTTGAAGGCGCTCC